>OFFU01000260.1_pt1 | contig 62028 bp, 60 predicted proteins | sample 1521451 | NCBI WGS metagenome assembly OFFU01 (sample SAMEA3504106, study PRJEB24116) | mouse gut metagenome | biome: mouse gut; feature: mouse-associated habitat; material: faeces | place: Denmark | collected 2011 | reverse complement strand
TAAACTGCGCTGAAAGCGCTTTAAACCTCAAGTTTTCAAGTTGCAAGGCAACTTGCGAAACTTGAATTATTATATTGACAAACCGGTGCGTTCGTGCAGACCGAAAAGCAGATCCATGATATGCACCGCATTTCCGGCGCAGCCTTTTGTCATGGCGTCCATCGAGGTCTCTATGGTAAGCGTGTCGCCGACTTTCGAGAGCTGCACAAGATATTTGTTGCTTCCCCGAAGGTCTTCATTCACACCGCCCGAACCGGCAATGAGGTATACAAAATTATGGTCGTCGTAGGTATCGCGGTATATACGCTCGATTTCCTCGAGAGCTATCGGAGTCTTGATGTTAGCCTTCAGATCAATGCGGCGGTATGGAGCCTCGGGCATTGTGGCGGCATTGAAAGAAGCCGACAGCGAGGGCTGCACCCCGCCAAGCATTTTCCGGGCTTCGGCGGCAGCCTTGTCGATCGGGCGCCATGTGGCTATAGCAAGGTCTATATCGCTGTTGAGCAAGGCATTCTTAGCCAAAGGAAGCAAAGCAAGCTCAATGGCAATCGCCTCAGGGCGGGGCGACACAGCTCCGCGGGCACCGCGCACAAGATCTTTGCGGAAATACTCCGGCAAGCCATATACAAGCCCGCGCATGTCATCATCAAGCATATCGTCGGCATTACCAAGCACAATGAGTCTGAAGTTTTCGTCAGTGCGGTATTTCTCCATAATCTCGTCGGTAAGGTTCTCGCTGTCGATAACAAACAGCACATCGAGCCCCTTGAGATCAAGCACACGCTCGAGAGTCAGCTCCGTCTCACCGGCATACACCGGATGTAATTCGGCGATAGGCACTGTGTTGCCTCCGGGCGACGCCACGGCGCGCAGATCTACGTCGGGATGGCGCAACAACAGGCGCAGCAGTTGTTTGCGTAGCGGGTCGACAAGATTGCCGCTGCCATAAATACCTACTTTTATCATAGTTTCTGAGAGGTTTAAGAGGTTTTAATGCCGAAAATCGACTCAATGATTATGGGAGTGGCACCGACTTTCGATTCTATATATCCGGCAGCTTTTGCTCCGGCGCCGCTACGGAATCTGTCGTCCGACACCAAGCGGTCGAACAATACGGCGAAGCCGTCGCCACCGTCAACGCTGAATGCGCCTTCGAGGGCGATGAGCTCTACCGCCTCGTTGAATTTGGCGTAGTTTGGTCCGAATATCACCGGAATACCATATACCGCGGCCTCGTTGATATTATGTATGCCCACGCCGAAGCCGCCTCCCACATACGCGATATCGGCATAGCGGTAGAGGCTGCTCAGCAGGCCATAGCAATCTATAATGAGATATCTGATAGCCGAGGCTACCTTGGCGGCCGCCTTGCTGTCTTCTTTATAAAGGCGCTCGAAGTCGCTGAAAAGCATTGTGCTGTCGCTGCCCAGACGGCGACGCATGGCCGACAGACGGTCCTTGTCGAACTCATGGGGGGCGATGATGGCACATACATTGTCGTGCTTTTTGAGCACAGGCACATACACATCCTCATCTTTCTCCCAGCTGCTGCCCACCACAAGGGTATATGCGTCGGGATGGGCTGATTTGAAAAGCTCTACCGACGCTATATCGCGGCGTTTGGCACGTATGGCTGTAACGCGGTCGAAGCGTGTGTCGCCGGCAACAGTCACATTCTCAACATCTACGCCGGCAAGCAGCTCTTGCGAACGGCGGTCTTGAACAAAAAGCCGGTTGAAGCAGCCGAGCATTTTGCGGAACGGTCCGCCCCAAGGGCGAAAGAAAATCTGGCCGGGCCGGAAAATCGCCGACACTATATACGTAGGTATGGCGCGGCGCTTGAGCTCTGACAGATAATTGCCCCAGAACTCGTATTTCACGAATATCGACATCTTTGGAGAAGCGATATCGAGAAATTCCTTTACATTGCCGGGTAGGTCGAAAGGCAGATACACCACCGCCACCCGGGGGTCGTAGTTACAGCGGACCTCGTAGCCCGACGGAGAGAAAAACGACAGCAATATCTTTGTGTCGGCATTATGGGCCAGAAGCGCGTCGATGATAGGACGCCCTTGCTCAAATTCACCAAGCGATGCGGCATGTATCCACAAGTCGAAACCCTCGGGCGCGAGCTCGCGGCGGAAAGCCTTGAGGCGCTCGAGAGTTTCTGCTTGGCCATGAAGCATGTGGCGCACCTTGGCCGACCCGAGGCCGGCAAGGTGTGCGGCTCCACGATAAAGATTTATGCCGGCATTGTAGATGACGTTCATTCTGCCGGCTGTATGCGTTCGATACCGACACGTATGCGGCGTATGGTCTCGTCTTTACCCATGAGCTCGGTGATCTCGAACATGTGAGGGCCTTTGCACTCACCTACCACGGTGAGACGGAAGGCATTCATCACATTGCCGAGGTGCATGCCATTGTCAGCGATCCATTTGAGCACGATGGGTTCGAGGACGGCGGCGCTGAAATCGGGCTGCGACTCAAGGAGCTCGGTGAGAGCTGCCATATTTGCGGGCATGTCGGGAGTCCAGCGTTTGCGCACCGATTTGGCCTCATATTCCTCGGGAGCCTTGAAGAAGAAGCCTGCATGGTCCCAGAGGTCGCTCACAAAGTTGATACGGCTCTTCACCATGCCTACGGCGCGGGCGATATAATCGTCGCTGAAAGCCGAGGCGTCAACGCCATGGGCCTCAAGCACGGGACGGAAGAGCTTAGCGAGCTCGGCGTCGTCGGTTGCCTGCAGATAGGTGTGGTTAAACCACTTGCCTTTTTCGAAAGCGAACTTGGCGCCGCTGCGTGAGCAATGTCTGAATGAGAATTTGGCAATAAGCTCATCCATGCTCATCACCTCAGTGTCGTCGCCGGGATTCCAGCCGAGCAACGCGAGGAAATTGACTACAGCCTCAGGCAGATAGCCGCTCTCGCGGTAGCCGCGACTTGTGTCGCCGCTGAAGGGGTCGTGCCATTCGAGGGGGAACACGGGGAAACCGAGGCGGTCGCCGTCGCGCTTGCTCAGTTTGCCCTTGCCGTCGGGTTTGAGCAGCAGGGGCAGGTGAACGAAGCTTGGGGCGGTGTCGCTCCAACCGAAGGCCTCGTAGAGAAGCACATGCAGAGGTGCCGACGGCAGCCATTCCTCACCGCGGATCACATGCGACACTTTCATCAGATGGTCGTCGACGATATTTGCGAGGTGATAGGTCGGCAGATCATCGACGCTCTTGTAGAGCACTTTATCATCAAGGATATCACTCTTGATAGTCACTCGGCCGCGCAGCAGGTCGTTGACCTCGACGTCGCGTCCGGGCTCGATACGGAAGCGCACCACATACTGTGTGCCGCCGTCGATGAGAGCCTTCACTTCCTCGGCAGGCATGGAGAGCGAGTTGCGCATGCCCATGCGTGTAGAGGCGTCATATTGGAAATTGGCGATTTCCTTGCGCTTTGCGTCGAGCTCCTCGGGGGTATCGAAAGCGATATATGCCTTACCTGCGTCGAGAAGCATTTTCACGTGCTCGCGGTAGATATCGCGACGCTCGCTCTGCTTGTAGGGGCCGTAAGGGCCGCCTTCGCGCACGCCTTCGTCTATTTCAATACCGAGCCATGCGAGCGACTCATTGATATAATCTTCGGCTCCCGGCACAAAACGCTGGGAGTCGGTGTCTTCTATTCGAAGAATCATCTTGCCGCCATGCTGACGGGCAAAAAGATAGTTATATAACGCTGTACGCACGCCACCGATATGTAGCGGGCCTGTGGGCGATGGTGCGAAGCGCACACGCACTTCACGTTCTGTCTGCGACATTGTAGTAATATTCTAAACTTGAATTATTAATTGCGCAAAATTACAAAAAATCCCCCATAACTCAAAATTTATGAACAATGCCCCGGCTAAGCGGCTCCGGCTCATCTTGGCTTCTGACTCTTGCGTATCAGTTTAGCGTTTTGCGTATTTCCCAACTCGGGATTGCGCTGTGCGAACCTCAGCAATTCGATTCTCGACGCTATCAGCGGCTTCGTAGGGTCGCTTTCATCCAATTGGTCGTAAACCGTAGTCAAAATCCTAAGGCCATTTATATATTCCTCGCCGCAGCCCATATTCTCAAGGAAGCGGAATGCCATCAGGTCGGCCTCATAGATCTGCTCGGGAGAGTAGGCGAAAGAATACCAGGCAGTCGGCAATTTCTGCTCCAGCTCGATCTTGATTTCGGGACGTTTAAGGTGTTCGAGGTAGTATTCCCGCTGCAGTATCTTGTCGTAATAATCTTCGTCAAGAGCCAAAAAAGCAAGTATATCAAAAGCTGTTTCCGCCGCCGACGCCCTCTTGTCTTTACGCCGCTGCTTTGCCTCGGCATAACAGCGCCTCACATGATGTTTGAGTGCTCCGTGGGCAAACAGATTGGCGACATAGCCCTTGATTACATCATCCGTGACACCTCTCTTTTCGAGTAATGCCGAGGTCAGGCACATGGCAAAACCGCTCTCGGTAATGGCAGTGAAAGCATTGACATCATCGGAATAGATGACATGCAGAGAGCAATCGAGAGGCAAGCCCGCTATACCCATATCAATCAGCAAGGTATCGCAGTAACCCTGCATGCTCCGTATGATAGACTCGTCGAATTCCGGATAGAATTTAGGCAGAGCTGCGATATCAGCAAGAGCCTCTTTCTCGGCTCCGCGGTTTTTGAGCATATCCTTGTCAAATTTTTTGAGCGACTGATCGCCGGAGAGAGCCTCGCTGAAAAAGGTGTATGGCGAAGCATGGTCCACGCAACGGGCAGGGTATGCCACATCATAATTTTCAATTATTTTCTTGTATTCTTTCTCTATATCGGCTGCAAAGAGCGACAAAGGAAGAATCAATGTGAGAAATAGACAAATGCGTTGCTTCATAACTATATTTATTTTGAGTGGTTGCCGATTCGCTTTGACGAGGATGTAAACTATCTTTATATTGCAGATTTTCAGCACATCTTGACGCAAATTTAAACAAATTTTCTAATATTCCAAAGCGGAAAGCAATTTTTCTGCATTTTCATATACGGAAATTTTTTTGTAATTTTGAGGCGGTAACACAAGAATGACTTTATGACAGCACGCAAACCCGAAGAAAATGCCGAACTGACTGCGCGTCTGCGTAGCCCGGAGACCGTGCGTGCGGCTTTCGACGAGGTCATGCGTCTATATGCCGAACCTCTCTATTGGCAGATCAGACGTCTTGTGCAGAATCACGACGACGCCGACGACATCCTGCAGAATACTTTCATGAAGGCATGGATGTCGATAGAGAATTTCCGAGGCGAGGCAAAGCTCAGCACATGGCTCTACAAAATCGCCATCAACGAGAGTATCACTTTCCTTGAGCGGGAACGCAAGCGCCGCCACCTGTCGCTCGACGATCAGGAGGCCGAGATGGTGACGCAGATTGCCTCCGACCACGAATTCGACGGCAATGAGCTCGCCCGCAAGCTGCAGGAGGCTGTGGCGTCGCTACCGGAGAAGCAGCGTATCGTGTTCAATATGAAATACTTCGACGACATGAAATATGAGGATATCAGCGAAATTCTCGGCACAAGTGTCGGAGCATTGAAAGCCTCGTATCATCTGGCGACAAAAAAAATCGAACAATTCTTTGAGGCCAACGATTAAACCTTTCGCACTCCCGGAAGTCAAACAATAAAAAAGTATCATCAAATGGCAAATAACAACGAAAACATACTCGACCGCGCGCGCGAAGCCGGTCTTGCCCGTCCGGACGGAGGCATGCATGCCCCGCAAGGATATTTCGAGGCGTTTGCCGACCGTATGGCAGCACGACTGCCCGAGCGTCCTGAGCTTGCCGCCGAAGCACCGGCACCGAAACGCAGTTTCTGGACGGCAGTTCGCCCCTACGTATATATGGCGGCAATGTTTGCCGGTGTGTGGTGCATGCTTCATATCTTCCACTCCATTTCCGGGAAGGCCGAGCTCATGCCTATGGACCACAACCCGGTGTTGGCGAGCGCTCTGTCGGCCGACGATTTTCTTTATGATTATGTGAGCGATGAGGTGAGCGCACGCGATGTCGTCGACCAGATGATGGACGACGGCCTTATCGACGACGATTTTGACATGAGCTCTTTCTCGGAAGCTCTGACTTTCGACACTGAATCAAATCAAATTCTTCCGCAATAGTAAATATATGCATACCGGATTATTTCGAATTCTGTTCTTCCTCCTAATGCTGGCTGCCTCTGTATCGGCCATAGCCCAGACTATGGAGCCGCAGCAAGGCCCCGACCGCGATAAATTTCTCGCCCAGCTCCGCCCATACCAACATGAATTCCTTGCAAAGGAGCTGAAACTCAGCAAAGAGCAAGCCCGCGATTTCATGCCTGTTTATGACAAGATGGACGACGAACTCCGTCAGGTTGCCGACGAGACACGCGAGCTTGAGCGCAAGGCTATTGAAAACGCCGACGCCAGCGACACCGAACTCGAAGCTGCCTCGCAAGCTGTTTTCGCCCAGAAACAGAAAGAAGGCAAAATCGAGATGGAATACTACGAGAAATTCAAGCAGATTCTTACTCCGCGTCAGTTGCTGCGTCTCAAGAGTGCAGAGCGTCTCTTCACACAACGCCTGCTCCGCGAGCACCGCAAACTGAAGCGCGACCAACCTATTGACGAACGAGGACGACGATAATCATGCCGGTACGCACACCCTCAGAAACATTGCAGACTGCCATAACGGCAGGTTGCACCAAAGCTGCCGCAACTTCACGCAGCGGCTTTTCACGTTTGATATTAGGTAGTATTCTTGCAGGCGCCTACATCGCTTTGGGCGGTGCTCTGTCGCTTGCCGTAGGCTCCGGTTTTCCGGGTATAGCCGCCGAGAATCCGGGCCTTCAGAAGTTGCTCTCCGGGCTCGTTTTCCCCGTCGGGCTCATGCTCGTGGTAGTGCTCGGTGCCGACCTTTTCACGGGCAACAACGCCTTGCTGATGCCTCCGCTTTTCGAGCGCAAACTCTCGGCAGGCAATGTGATAGCCAACTGGACAGCAGTATGGTGCTTCAACTTCGTCGGGGCATTGGCGGTGGCTTATTTCCTGATATATCTGCCCGGCACACTCTCCACAGGCCCCTACCCCGAGGCTATAGCCAAACTGGCGGCAGCAAAGACTTCGATGGGCTTCGGTGCGGTGCTGCTCAAGGGCATAGGCGCCAACTGGTGTGTATGTCTTGCAGTATGGCTCGCTTTGAGCGGCCGACGTCTGGGCGAGAAACTGCTCGCATGCGAGATTCCGGTCTTCGCTTTCGTGGCTCTCGGATTCGAGCACTGCGTGGCAAATATGTTTTTCATACCGCTGGCCATGATGCAGGGAGCGCCGGTAGACCTCTATACCCTCTTTGTAGTCAACCTGCTGCCCGCTACCATCGGTAATATTATCGGAGGCGCTCTCTTCGTAGGAGCCGTACAGTGGTATATGTGCCGTCCAAGGGCGTAATTTTGATTTTTTATGGCTAATGTCCTCAATATAGAGAACCTCACCAAGAGCTATGGCGACCGCCTTCTCTTCGGCGACCTTACTTTCGGTGTAGAACAAGGCGACAAAATCGGTATCGTGGCCCGCAACGGCACAGGTAAGACCACATTGCTGCGCATACTTGCCGGTGTGGAAGACGCCGACAGCGGCAACGTAGTGTTCCGCAACGACCTGCGTGTAGGCTATCTGCCGCAGGAACCGACATTCAACGGTGCCACCGTCTACGAGGCCGCTCTCGACAACGACTGCGACCCTCGCGCCGCCGCCGTACTTGAATATCGCCACGCTCTCGCCACGGGCGACGAGGAGCTCACCCACAAGGCCTTCAGCAAGATGGAAAAGCTCGGCGCATGGGACTATGAAGACCGTCTGCGCCAGCTGCTCACGCGCCTTGAGTTCACCGACCTCGACGCACCCGTGGCCAAGCTTTCGGGCGGTCAGCGCAAGCGCCTCGCCATTACCCGTCTTGTCATGGCAGAGCCCGATTTCCTTATCCTCGACGAGCCCACCAACCACCTCGACATCGCCACAATCGAGTGGCTCGAAGGATATCTCAAGCGGTCGAAAGCAACCTTGATGATGGTAACCCACGACCGCTATTTCCTTGACCGCGTGTGCAATAAGATTATCGAGCTCGACGATTGCAACGCCTATATCGTAGATGGCAACTTCGACATGTATCTGCGCCGCCGCTCTGAACGCATAGAAGCTATGGCCGCCGAGGTGGCACGCGCCCGCAACACCCTGCGCAAGGAGCAGGAGTGGATGAGCCGCCAGCCGCAGGCCCGTGCGGGAAAGGCTAAATTCCGTATCGACAATTTCTACGATCTCAAGGAGCGCGCCCAACGCCGCCACGTTGAAAAAGATGTGCGGCTCGAAAACGGATCGTCGCGTATCGGGTCGAAGATTTTCGAGGCTGAGGGTGTATGCAAGCGCTTCGGCGACAAGGTGATACTCGATGATTTCACATATACTTTCGCCCGCGGCGAAAAGCTCGGCATAGTGGGCGTGAACGGTGTCGGCAAATCTACTTTCATAAAACTGCTGCAAGGTATAGTTCCTCTCGACTCCGGCCGCTGGGAGCTCGGCGAGACCCTGCGATTCGGCTACTACAGTCAGGACGGCATTCAATTCAACCGCGACAAGAAGGTAGTGGACGCCATCACCGAGCTTGCCGAAGACATCGAGCTCAAAGAGGGCATACATCTCTCGCCCATGCAGTATCTGCAGCGCTTCCTCTTCAGCCCTGCCGACCAGCAGAAATATATCCATACCCTGAGCGGAGGCGAGCGCTGCCGTCTGCACCTTGCCACAGTGCTTATGCGACGCCCCAACTTCCTCATTCTCGACGAGCCCACCAACGATCTCGACATCGTCACTCTCGGCATACTTGAAGAGTATCTGGCCGATTTTGCAGGATGTGTGATAGTGATAAGCCACGACCGCTACTTCCTTGACAATATCGTAGACCATCTTTTCGTGATGGAGGGCAACGGCGTGATACGCGACTTCCCCGGCAACTACAGCGACTACCGCGCTTACCTCGACTCGCAGCCGGCTCAACAAAAACCTGCCGCAGAGGAGAAGAAAGACACGCGCGTGCGAGCCGAGCGTCCGGCCAAGATGTCGTTCAAGGAGCGCAAGGAGTTTGAGGCTCTCGAAGCCGAGATAGCCGCCCTCAACAAAGAGAAAGCCGAACTCGAAGAGCTGTTCGCGTCGGGAGCGGATATCGCCGGAGACGAGTTCAACCGCCTCTCGCAGCGATATTCAGAGCTCGGCCCATTGCTTGACGAAAAAGAAATGCGCTGGCTCGAACTGTCGGAGAAGCTATGAGAAAGTTTGTCATAGCATTGGCCGCGCTGACTTCGCTCGGCGCCTCGGCTGGCGACAGCATACACTCACGTGAGCTCAAACCTATCGAGGTCCTCGGTGTAAAGCAGATGGCCGACGGCGGCGTGGCCGTAGAAGCGGTGACAAAGATTTCAGGAGCGGAGGCCCGGCGATTGGGCATTGAGGCGCCGAAAGATATCAGCCTTGTGGCTCCGAATTTCTATATGCCCGACTATGGCTCCCGCATGACTTCGTCGATTTATGTGCGTGGTCTCGGTGCGCGTATCGACCAGCCTGTCGTCGGACTCACTATTGACAATATCCCCTACCTCAACAAGGACAGCTACGATTTCGATGTGTGCGATATCGCTGAAATAGAAGTGCTTCGCGGCGCCCAATCTGTGCTAAACGGGCGCAACACAATGGGCGGTCAGATCAACGTGCGCACACTTTCGCCACTGTCGGCAAGCGGTTGGCGCGCAATGGCCGAGTATGGCACCGCAAATACCGTAAAGGCCTCAGCCTCATATTACGGTAAGTTCAATGAAGCCCTCGGCATGAGCCTCGCTGCGCAATTCAAACACACCGACGGCTACTACCGCAACGAATACGACAACAGCCTGACAGGCCGTGAAAATAGCGGCTCGCTGCGATGGAAGACAGCATGGCAGCCTCACCGCCGCCTCTCGATAAGCAACACGGCAGTGGCAAGTTTCGGGCGTCAGGCCGGATATCCATATCAACTGCTGTCGACCGGTAACATCGACTATAACGACACCTGCGCTTACCGCCGCACATCGATTGCCGACGCTCTCACTGTGGCGTGGGCAGGCAAGCGAGTGATTGTAACGTCGGTGACATCGCTGCAGTATCTCAACGACTGCATGAATCTTGATCAGGATTTCACCTCGCTCGACTACTTCACTCTCGAACAGTCACGCCGCGAATGGGCTTTTACCGAAGACCTCTTCACCCGCGGCTCGCGCGGCATTTACAGCTGGCTCGGAGGTGTGTATGCGTTCTACAAATCTACCGACATGCAGGCGCCGGTGACATTTAAAGACACCGGTATCGAACGGCTCATCGAGGCCCACCGCAACGCCATCAACCCCGACTACCCTATCCGCTGGGATGAACGCCGCTTTGTGCTGGGCAGCGACTTCGACTTGCGCAGCGGCGGCTTCGCCCTCTATCACGAAAGTGCTGTGAGCATTGACGACTGGCGACTGGAGGCAGGCCTGCGACTCGACATAGAGAAAACCTCGCTGAGCTACCACAGCTTCACCAATACAGGCTTCACTACCCTGCACCGCGTGCCCGACGGAAGCACGGAAGTATACTCCCATACGCCTGTCGACATCGACGACCACGGAGATATATCTCATACCTACATCGAGTTGCTGCCCAAATTCACAATATCGCACAGCGGCGACTTCGAGCCTTATTTCTCTTTCTCAAAAGGATATAAGGCCGGAGGATATAACACTCAGATGTTCAGCGACGTGCTGCAGCAGCGAGTGATGAGCATTATGGGTCTCAGCGAGCTCTACAGCTTCGATGAAGTGGTTTCCTACAAACCCGAATGGAGCCTCAATTATGAGCTCGGCGCGCATTGGCGCTTGCCTGCGGCCCGGCTGAAATTAGACGCCGCACTCTTCTATATCGACTGCCGCAACCAACAGCTCACCGTGTTTCCCCCGGGCACGACCACAGGCCGCATGATGACCAATGCCGGACGTACCCGCAGCATGGGCGCCGAACTTTCTGCCTCATGGCATGCAAATGACGACCTCACCGTGCGAGCGTCGTACGGCTATACGGACGCCACATTCCGCCGCTATAACGACGGCCGCAACGACTACCGCGGCAAACGAGTGCCCTACGCTCCCGCCAACACACTCTTCGCCGAAGTCAATTGGCGCATAAGCCCGTTGACATTCAGCGGCATTACCCCGTCGGTGACAGCTACAGCCCGTGGCCTCGGCAAGATATATTGGAATGAGGCAAATACCGTATCGCAGCCATTCTATTGCTTGCCGTCGCTCTCGATAGCTTTCGACGCCGACAAGTGGAGCCTGCGCCTCAGCGCCGACAACATCACCGCCACACGCTACAACACTTTCTACTTCGTATCGATGGGCAACGCCTTCACCCAACGCGGCCTCCCCCGCCTCCTCTCCGCCACATTCAGAGTGAGGATATAAAAAGTTTGAACTCTCAAACCACTACGATTGAAATGATTAAAGTACAAGGCATTGCATCGGATATGATAGCCAACAACCTGACTCCTTTTGAGCCTACTCACCCCGGCGAATTAATCAAAGATGAACTTGAGGCAATGAATCTTACTCAAGCGAAACTTGCAGAGAGCATTGGGGTTAAGCCTTCCTTACTCAATGAAATAATAAAAGGTAAGCGAAGCGTAAATACAGAGATTGCTCTTCTACTCGAAGCTGCTATAAATATTCCGGCAGATTTATTACTGAATCTTCAGAACGATTACAACATGCAGATAGTCAAATCTGATGATTCTTTCATGAAGCGCCTCTCATCCATCCGCAATATCGCAGCCATGCTGTAATAACAAAATCGGGCACAGCCAACGCCGTGCCCGATTTTGTATTATTGTGTACTCTACAACTTACACATTGAAGCGGAAGTGCATGATGTCGCCGTCTTGCACGATGTATTCTTTGCCTTCTACGGCCATCTTGCCGGCGTCGCGTACGGCGCTCTCGCCGCCGAGGGTCACATAGTCGTCGTATTTGATAACCTCGGCGCGGATAAAGCCTTTCTCAAAGTCGGTGTGGATGATACCGGCGCATTTGGGAGCCTTTGAGCCGCGACGGAAAGTCCATGCACGCACCTCGTCGGCACCGGCGGTGAAGTATGTCTGCAGGTCGAGAAGGGCGTAGGCTGCGCGGATAAGGCGCGAAACGCCCGATTCCTCAAGGCCGATTTCTGCAAGGAATTCCTGACGCTCCTCGTAGGTGTCGAGCTCGGCAATCTCGCTTTCGGTACGGGCTGCCACGATAAGGAGGCCTGCACCTTCGTCTTTGATGGCCTCGCGCACTGCCTCTACATATTTGTTACCTGCCGCGGCAGCCTCGTCGTCGACGTTGCAGACATAGAGCACAGGCTTGGCGGTGAGCAGGAAGAGCTCGCGGGCGAAGCGCTCGTCTTCGTCAGAGTCGAAAGACACCGAGCGTGCGGGCTTGCCTTTTTCGAGGGCTTCCTTGATTTGCTGCAACACTGCGGCCTGAGCCTTTGCCGATTTGTCGGCGCCGGTCTGGGCTGCTTTTAGGGTCTTTGCAAGACGGGCGTCTACGGTCTCGAGGTCTTTGATAGCAAGCTCCATGTCGATGATTTCCTTATCACGCACGGGGTCGACAGAGCCGTCGACATGGGTGATGTTATCATCGTCGAAGCAACGGAGCACATGAATAATGGCGTCTGTCTCGCGGATGTTGGCAAGGAATTTATTGCCGAGACCCTCGCCTTTTGAGGCGCCTTTAACAAGACCGGCGATATCTACAATCTCAACAGTGGCAGGAACCACCGACTTGGGCTGACACATCTCAACGAGTTTGGTGAGGCGGTCGTCGGGAACGGTGATCACGCCGACATTCGGCTCGATGGTGCAGAAAGGGAAATTGGCCGACTGAGCCTTGGCGTTAGACAGACAGTTGAACAATGTTGATTTGCCGACGTTAGGCAGGCCGACGATGCCGCATTGAAGTGCCATATATTCTTATATTTCAGCTTATTAAACGATTTTACACAATAAAATGCCATCAGAGCGGCATTTTATTGTGCAAAATTAGCTATAATTTTTCTAATCTGAAAATTTACTTAATTCAAGTTTCACAAGTTGTCCTGCAACATGGAAACTTGAGGTTTAAGTGCGCATTTTGCGCAGTTTATAAAGTTTAAAAAGTTTAATTTTACCGAGGTACGCTTAAACTCCTTAAACCTCTTAAACCCAAAACAAACAAGTTTTCGCTTGCGAAACTGAAACTACTTGAGCTTGATACGCTGTCCGATCGAGAGTTTCGATGTGGTGGTTAGGCCGTTGAGACGGCAGAGACGCGCTACCGTTGTGCCGTTGCGCGAGGCAATCTTGCTCAGAGTATCACCCTTGCGTACGCGGTAGGTTGAAGAAGAGGCGTGGGCGGTGCTGCTGTTCGACGACGAGCGCACGTAGGGCTTCACGGGGTTGTCTTTCAGATATTGCTTTGCATACTCGCTGTTAGCTGCGGGTGAGTAGTTGCGGGCATTCTGATATGTATTTTTGTCGAAAGTATATGTATCGGTATGTGTCGTCTGGTTGGCGAAGTCGAAAATCGCGCAGGGATTGATTGCATAGCCCATATAGCGGGTTTCGAAGTGAAGGTGCGGACCGGTAGAGCGTCCGGTGTTGCCGCCGAGGGCGATAGGGTCGCCGGCCTTGACATACTGGCCTTCCTCAACAATGAAACCAGACAAGTGACCATATACGGTCTCGAGATCGTTGGTATGACGTACCACCACATAATAACCGTAGCCGGCACGCTCATAGTTTGTGATTCTCACACGTCCGTCGAAAGCGGCACGGATGGTATCGCCCATGTTGATCTTGAGGTCAACACCCTTGTGCATGCGGCGGAAACGCTTGCGGTAGCCGTAGGGCGAGGTGATGTATCCGGGGTGAGGCATTGAGAACTTCGATACATCGATATCTACTTTTTGGGGAACAGACACACCGGTATAGCAATTGACGCGTTTGCTGTCCCATCCTTCGGTATAGATGTCAAATTCGGGTTCTTCCTCTTCTTCAAAAATCTCCTGCAGGTAGCGGGTAGTATTCTCTACCGAGATACCGGCGTTGCCTTGGTTTGCAAGAAGATTGTCGTGACGCGCCGAGTGGCGGTCGGGGAGTTGATAATTTTGAGCCGACAGGCCTGCTGTTGCAAGCATTGCGGCGAATATAGTAGCTAAAATTCCTTTCATCGGAGAGAATTTCTGTGATTAAGATTGCGCTTTATAGTGTAAGCTTAAAAAGGGTTGGTCCGATTAAATTAATTATAGCTCATCCGGGGCGTAGGTCGCCGGCAGAGTGAGCAAAGTGTAGTCGAAAATTTCTTCGGGTTTGAAGAAACGTTTGATTTCTATTTCAGCGTTTTCGCGAGAGTCGGAGGTGTGGATGATATTCTCCTGACCGCTCATGCCGAAGTCACCGCGGATAGTGCCGGGAGCTGCCTTGCGGCAGTTGGTGGATCCGGTCATCGCGCGCACCACCTCAACGGCATCCTTGCCCCAAAGCACGGCAACGATAACGGGCGTAGCCATCATCGAGCGAAGCAGATCGGGGAAAAAGTCTCGGTCGGCAAGATGGGCATAGTGCTCGCGGAGGATGGCTTCGTCGAGCTGCATCATCTTCATGCCGGCGATACGCAGGCCTTTGCGCTGAAAGCGCATGAGTACGTCGCCAACAAGGCCGCGGGTGATGGTCGACGGTTTGAGGATTATAAATGTTTGCTCCATGGTGAGCGCGTTAAGGCGGGGTTTTTATTTGTGATGTCCAAAGTTACTGATTTTTAACAACTTTAGCAAACAACAGCGCACTAAAAATTGTAAACAAATCCTCAACAGAATAAAATCACAGCGCTAACAGGCTGTAAACAAGCATATTTGCAACAGCAGAAAAGTTTTACTAAAAAATCATAATTGGCGAGGGGGGGGTGGTGGGATTAAGGTTTGTGGTTGGTGGGTTGTGGGCAGCAAGTTAGCTTTTAAGGGTAGCACTAAGTAATTTGCTGCCCACAGCCCACCAACCACCAACCCTAACCCCACAACCCACCAACCACCAACCCTAACCCCACAAACCCTAAAGCTCCAGACTGATACGGCGCCAGAGCGGGTCGGGAATCATACGCCATAGAGCTGTCACAACGGCCCAGCGGCTGTCGATCACAGCAATACGCTTACCGCGCAGCATGGCGCGCTCTATGCGCGGAGCGACATAGTCGATACTCATGAGCATTGGATAGTCAGTGTCGCCATTGAGGAGCGGCGTATCTACAAAGCCGGGGCGGATGTCGGTGATAGCCACATTTACATGCTGCTGATGGGCAAGTTGGTCGAGAGCCTGCAGATAGGTCCATTGATAGCGTTTCGAGGCGCTGTATGTGGCCGAAATGCCAATACCTTTAGTGCCCGCGACTGATGTGATTGCGGCGATGTGCCCACGGTGGAGATTGGCAGTGTCTTTATAATATTTATAGGCTGCATTGATTATGCGCGTGAAACCAACTACGTTGACATCGAGCGTGCGGCGGTCGCGTGCGTCGTCAAGCCCCGGATTCTGCCATCCGCAGCCTGCGGCGAAGAGCAGATAGTCCATGCCGTCGATAAGTTCGATGAGTTTATAGAAGCGGTCAACCGCGTCGGGAGCTGTGACGTCGATAGTCATATACTCCACGCGGTCAGGATAAAGGTCTTTTACTTCTTTGAGGCGGTCTTCTCGGCGGGCTGCAATACCCACACGCCATCCCAGCCGGGCAAAATCGGTAGCGATACGCATACCCATGCCCGACGAGGCGCCTATGATGATAATCTTTTTCATTGGTCGATGACTGATGTTTGTGATACTTCCGGCGCCGGCAACAGGTCGGCGTCCATATCTACAACAACATCGTCCTTTTTCTTGTTCAGATGAGACAGCGACAAAGTATACGACACCGAGAATGAGCCGCTTATCGGCGAGCGTGTGCCATAGCCGGGAATATACCACGGCGAACCATATTGAGCCTTGCTCTCATGCAAGATCTGCTTATAGCGCACAGTCCATCCGGCAGATATCGGGCCCCAGATCTTCACCCTCAGTCCGAGCACCACCTCAAACCATCCTGCCGTCGCCCGCTGAGAGGGGATATTGAAAGTGGCAGTCTCATCCCAATACGGCGAATTTACCGTCACATTATCCACACTGTAGCTGAACGGGGAGAAGCCGTAGCGCAAGCCGGCGAAAAGGGAATAAGAGGGATCGGAATTGAAAAAGAAATTATAGTTGGCACCGAGCCGGAAATATACGCTCATTGGCGAGCGGTATGTGAAGTTCATGCCCGAAGGGGTGCTGTTGGCGGTGCCGAGTCCGACCTCGACAATCGGTTTGTAGCGGTTATGCAGCGACAATTCGACCCATGCGTCGGCAATACCGTAGCGCTGACCGAAAGCCCGCATAAGCGGATCCCACACATTCACACCCACGCTCAGAGCGTCGTAGAGCGGAAACTCCATCTTCGGTACCCGCGACATCACGGTTGAATCTATCCATTCATCGCCCGTGATAGTGTCGACATAGACCGTGAAGCCATTGTCGTTGACATAGCTCATGCCGGCAGCCGCACGACGCTTGGCATTGATTCGCGATGTATCGTTGGCGGTCTCGTTGATAGCCTGAGTCTGGGCAGCCTGCGTGGTCACCGGGCTGACGCGGCGCGGATTGCGCCCCGAGGCCGTGGCCATGACAAGCAGAGCCACCACAGATAATATCACCAGCTTAGCCTTCTTCATCGGGAGTATCGGGTGTTTCGGCTGTGCGGAAATAGATTTTAATTCTCACCATATCAACGTTGGTGATGAGCGAATCCGCCACCACCACCGAGTCAATGAGATTATAGGTCGTAGTGCAACGGTTGATACGGTAGTAGTACATCGCTCCACACTCAGCTGAGGCAAAATAAGGCTCGGAATCATAGTCGAAAGTCACTATATCGTCCATGCCCTCGAGGCCTTCCTGCGCATAGCTGAAGCGCCAAGATGTAGACTGCTTGGTGGCGCGCATGGGCAGATATACCTCGCTGACAGCTGTGCCTGCTTCTACAAGCACAGAGTCGCCGGGTGCGTCGACACCGCTGATTTCGAGATTATTGAGCGATATGGCCGAGCCTGTCGCCGACGAATACAGGGCAGCCTTGGGCAGTGCACTCTGGTTGTCGAGACATCCGCTTGTATTACAGCCGGCCATTGCGACAGCCACCGCCATCAACGGCACGAGATATTTCAACGCGCTGCAATCCACCGCTTGTCAGATAAGTATATCATCGAGATTCTTGCGCACCTTGGCCGGCACATTGTCGGTCTTGGCATAGCCCATCGGAAGAATGACCATAGGGGTGACACCCTGAGGAAATTCGATTCCGGCAGATAGCACAGCGGGGTCAAAATTGCACACCCAGCAGGAGGCGAGCCCTGCGGCAGTGGCGCACAGGCACACATGCTCGGTGAGGATAGCGACATCCACATCGAGGTGAGATTTATTGTCGCAGGGGCGCACCCAAGCCTCCGCTTCCACTCCACATACTATTATATAATAAGGAGCTTCGGCAATCCAAGGGCGGTTATACGAATCACAGACAGCCTTGCGGCCCTCTGCGTCGTCGGGGCTTATCACCATTATGCGCCAAGGCTGGCGGTTGCATGCCGAGGGCGCCAGATGTGCGTCGTCGAGCACCTGACGGATTTCATCGGCTGAGGGGATTGCCTCGCTGTAGCTGCGGCATGAATATCTTTGATGGGTAAGGAGTTGCATTGTATCAGGAGTTTATCGTGTCTATTTCGTCTTCTATCTCGTAGTCGTTGCGTTGCGGCGAATTACGCACCACAAGCTCGCCCACAAAGCCGGCAAGGAAGAGCTGGCAGCCGAGTATCATCAGCACCAATGATATGTAGAAATACGGAGAGTCGGTGACGAGAATATAGTGCGCGCCGGTGTGGAGGTTGTAGAGCTTGACAGCACCAACTATCACCACGGCGACAAAGCCAAGGAAAAACATCAGGCTTCCCAGCAGGCCGAAGAAATGCATGGGCTTCTTGCCGAACTTGCCTGTAAACCAAAGCGTGGCGAGGTCAAGATAGCCGTTGACAAAGCGGTCGAGACCAAACTTGGTCTTACCGTATTTGCGGGCCTGATGGTGCACCACTTTCTCGCCTATCTTGTCAAAACCGGCCTGTTTGGCCAGATAAGGTATGTAGCGGTGCATGTCGCCGTAGACCTCTATATGTTTGACAACCTTGTTGCGGTATGCCTTCAGGCCGCAGTTGAAGTCATGGAGATTATGTATGCCGCTCACTTTACGAGCCGTAGCGTTGAAGAGCTTTGTAGGCAAAGTTTTCGACAGAGGGTCGTAGCGTTTTTTCTTATATCCCGACACAAGGTCGTAGCCATCCTCTCTTATCATGCGGTAAAGCTCGGGGATCTCGTCGGGGCTGTCCTGCAGGTCGGCGTCCATTGTGATCACAACCTCGCCCCGGGCCATATTGAAGCCGATGTTGAGAGCCGGCGATTTGCCATAGTTGCGGCGGAAAGAAGCGCCGCGCACATGAGCCGGGTCAGAAGCCGAAAGCTGCTGCACGACTTTCCAAGACGAGTCTGTAGAGCCGTCGTCGACAAAAATCACCTCATAGCTGAAATCATGCTCCTTCATCACACGTGCTATCCACGCATACAGCTCCGGGAGCGATTCTTCTTCATTATATAGAGGGATGACTACTGAGATGTCCATAATCAGTTATTGTTGTTATTGCCGGAAAGCTGTTTGGCGCGGTTGCGCAACTTCACAAGCGGGGTGACGAGGAGCGAGAGCAATGTACCGGCGACGATATTGAAAGATATCAGATTGGCGGCTATGTCGGCAGCCGTTGGCATGGGTGTGTTGGCCCGGATATCGGTGAGTGTCTGCGCCCATTGGTCACCCTCGGGAGTGCCGAGTTGCTTGAACGCCACTATGGTGCTGTCGATCTGATGGGCTATGAAATCAGGAAAAGCAAAGCGCAGCAGAAGATATGCGATCACAGCCGGCACAAGGCTGCCCAAGAAAAACGAGGCTATACCCTCGGCCCATATCTCGGCGAAATTGAGCGAGCATTGAGCCTCGCGGTAGCTGCGCGACAGAATCTTGTATATCACCACCGGCATGGCCAGACTGCCGGCCCACAGCAGCAGGCTCGCAGGAGCAAACACCGAAGCCAAGCCACAGAACAGCAGCAGCGCGCAAATGCAGCCGCTGAGTATCAGGCCGTTCTCGGCCGCACGGGCGGTAATGGCCCGGGGCGGATGGGTAGGATGTGTTGTCGGCATGGGCATGATTGGTATTTTATCTTGCAAAATTAAAAAATTTTTCGCTATGCCGAGCCAATTTACACTTTTTAATTGTTATATTTTAAGTTTCGCATGCGAAACTTGATATTGACAAGTTTATCCAAGTCAAAGCCGATGGTTTGCGGCAAGCGGTATGCAAGTTACCATAACTATTATACCACCCCACACCACCAACCACAAGCCATCATTAGTTATAATTTAAGTTTCATATCGTCAACTTATAAAAACAATACACACATTATGAAAGGTAAAAATCTGATTTTCGCCGGAGTCATCGCCCTTATAGTGGGCGTGCTGATGCTGATCTTCCGTGTTCAGCTTGCCAACGGAGGCATAGTATTCGCCGCCGGGGCTCTCTTTGTCGGAGCCGGCTTACTGAATATGACCGTTTTCCTCGGGTCAAGAGATAAAGAAGGACGCGCGCGCATGGGTGCGATAGGCACGGCTTTCGGATGGATTGCAAGCGCTGCGGCAGTGGTATTGGGCTTGGCAATGCTGATTTTTCCAAAAGCTTTCGTGGCGCTCACGGGCTTCATGTTTGCCATACTGCTTCTTTTCGCGGCATTGTTCCAGATGTTCCTGCTCATATTCGGAGCCCGTCCGCACAAATTGTCTAACCTCTTCTTTATCGTGCCCACGGTGCTTGTCGGGGCGGCAGTCTACATTTTCATGCGCAAACCCGACACCACCGGCGAAATCACCGACATGACATTCCTCGGCCTAGCCTTCTCTTTCTTCGGTGTGATGACCATCGTCGAGGGGTCGCTCATCGGCAAGGCAAACCACACATTGCTGAAAAAGAGCCGTCAGGCCGAGGCCATAGCTGCCGACAGCACCGAGAACGAAAAATAATCGGCCGCAGACCCCGGAAAACGGGCCCAAAAACGCGAAATTGCCACATTTTCACAAGAATATGACAAAAAAATTGCGTTTTTGAGCCCGATTATTGTGTTAGTTTCGAGAAAAATCACGATATTTGCACCGCAAAACGGAACACGCCCCCAAAGGGCTCCTCTCCTGTCCGTAAAAAACATACATTACCAATCGTAAAAAAAATAAACCTCACAATGACTAAAGCCGACATCGTCAACGAGATTGCAAAGAGCACCGGCCTCGACAAAGCACTCGTGCTGACCACCGTAGAACGCTTCATGGAAGTAGTAAAGGATTCTCTTTCTAACGGCGAGAACGTATACCTCCGTGGCTTCGGAAGCTTTATTATCAAAACCCGCAGCGAGAAGACTGCACGCAACATCAGCAAGAAAACCACAATCATAATCCCCGAACACAAAATCCCCGCGTTCAAACCCGCACGCGTGTTCATGGATGAGGTAAAAAACGCTGAATAAGCTATTACCGCCCACTTACAACAACAACCCGTAGAACCAACAACATTATTAACCCCATAAAGCGTTACCACAATGCCCAGCGGAAAAAAGAGAAAAGGCCACAAGATGGCTACGCACAAGCGTAAAAAACGTCTGAGAAAGAACCGTCACAAGAAGAAATAAGCCTCACCAGCGAGGTTTGAGCCTTGCCAAGACCGGAGAATGGAAAAGCAACTTTCCACCACATTTGCGGCAAGGCACTTCTTTCGTTTCACTCTCGTGACCAAAAATCCCAACAAGAGCAAACTTCACCGCTGCGGAGTTGTAAGGCCCCGCAGACGGGAAGATTTGTTCTTTGTCTTTTATGTTTTTCAAAAATCCCGACTTTGATGAAAAGTGAATTGATTGTCGACGTTCAAGCCGGCGATTTCTCGATAGCTCTTCTTGAAGATGGACGCCTTGTCTCTCTTCAGAAAGAAGCGAGAAACATCGCATACGCCGTGGGCGATATTTACCTCGCTAAGGTAAAGAAGCTCATGCCCGGCCTCAACGCCGCTTTTGTCAACGTGGGGTATGAAAAAGACGCATTCCTCCATTATCTCGATTTAGGTCCGCACTTCGCAACCTACAGCGACTTCCTCACGCAGCTCATGGATGACAAAAAACATATTCCACAGCTGCCCAAGATGAAGATTCTGCCCGATATCGACAAGCACGGCTCTGTCGCTCAGGTGCTCAATCCGGGTCAGGAGTTGCTCGTGCAGATTGTGAAAGAGCCCATTTCTTCAAAAGGCCCGCGGCTTACCACCGAGATTTCCTTTACCGGAAGATATCTGGTGCTGACACCATTCTGCGACAAGATTTCAATTTCGCAAAAAATCAAGTCGGCAGAAGAAAAATCACGTCTGCGCCAGCTTATCGAATTTATCAAACCGCGCAATTTCGGCGTCATCGTCCGCACATCGGCTGAAGGCAAAAAAAGTGCCGAGCTCGACAGCGAGCTTAAAGCTCTGCTGCAGTCGTTTGAAGACGCCTGCGCGAAAGCTCAGCGATCTACAGCTCCGGCGCTCGTATTCGAAGAAGAAAACCGCGTGGTAGGTATCCTCCGCGATATTTTCAGCCCGTCGTTCGAGTCGATATATGTCAATGACCCCGACATATACCAGCAGATTCTTAAATACGTCACCCTCATAGCGCCCGACCGCAAGGAAATTGTAAAGCTCTACACAAAAGATATTCCGATCTTCGACCATTTCAGCATTTCGCGACAGATCAAGTCCTCGTTTGGCAAGACGGTATCTTTCAAGTCAGGAGCCTACATCATCATCGAGCACACCGAGGCTCTGCATGTGATTGACGTCAACTCAGGCAACCGCACAAAGGCCGGAAGCGATCAGGAAAGCAACGCTCTTGAAGTGAACCTCAGAGCGGCCGACGAGATTGCCCGCCAGCTGCGTCTGCGCGACATGGGCGGCATTATTGTTGTCGACTTCATCGACATGGCCAAGAACGAACACCGCCAGCAGCTTTACGACCACATGCGCGAGATTATGGCCAACGACCGAGCCCGTCACAACATCTTGCCTCTGAGCAAATTCGGGCTCATGCAGATTACCCGCCAGCGCGTCCGCCCGGTTCTCGACATCCATGTGGCAGAGAAATGCCCCTCATGCTTGGGAAAAGGCGAGGTACAGCCTTCGATTCTCTTTACCGACACTCTGCGCGAGAAACTCGAATATCTCGTGGAAACACTCGGCCTGAGAGACTTCATAATGTATGTCCACCCCTACGTAGACGCATATATCAAGAAAGGGTTCCTCACGAATCTCTATGGCAAATGGCGCCGCGCACTCGGCCGCAGCTTCAAGATTCTGCCCGATGAGTCGCTCGCCTATCTGCAATACCGTGTTGTAGACAAAGACCGAAACGAGCTTAACCTGATTGAAGAAAAGGACAACGGCGAAAGCTCAAAGACCAAGAAGGACACCAAGGCACGCAAACGCGGAGGCGAAAACGACGAAGACGAACGCCCTGCCGAACAAGCCAAAAAGCAAGCGAAACAGGTCAAACAGCAGCCGGCCGTAAAACAGCAAAAGCAGCAGACCGAAAAAAACGAAGCTCAAGCAGCCGACAAGACCGCACAGAAGCCGGCACAGAAGCCGACTTCCAAGACTGAAGCAAAACCTGAGGCTAAACCGGAGCCCAAACCCCAAGCCAAACCGGAGCCAAAGCCGGCAACAAAACCGGAGACTGCACCGGAGCCAAAGCTTGAGGCAGACAGTTCTTCGAAGCCCGAATTATTGCTTCCCGCGCATGTAGAGCCTGCGCAACCGGAGTCAAGCCCAAGTGCAGACGAGAATCCTTCGTCGGCCACACAGGAAACTCCCGGAGCAAACCCCGAAGCAGAAGCAAAGGCTAAAGCCCGACGCCGACGCAGGCGCAGACCTCGCCCAAAGAGCGACTCACAACCACAATCCGAGGAATAGCATCATCACACTCCATTCAGCCCTGCCACATGCAGGGCTGTTTTTTATTGCCTGGCGGGATTAAGGTTGGTGGTTGGAGGGCAGTGGGTGGTAGATTAGTTTCGGAGGGGAGCGAGGAGTGGGGAAGGGGTGGTAGATTAGTTTCGGAGGGATAGCAGTAGTAACTCGCTGCCCACAGCCCACCAACCACCAACCTTAATCCCACACACCACCAACCACCAACCTTAATCCCACTAACCATAGACAAGCAATACTTGATGATATTTAACATACGGTGAGATTGCCGTTTGAATGTTTTTGCGTAAATTTGCACGATAATACCGACTCATGATATCACGTAAGATAGATCAGAAAAATATCGACCGCGCAAAGGCTCTAATCGACCGGGCCGAGCGTATCGCAATTATATGCCACACAGGCCCTGACGGCGATGCCGTCGGCTCTTCGCTTGCAGCCGCCCATGTACTCACTGCATTGGGCAAAGACGCCAAGGTGGTTGTGCCCGACTCCTTCATGGCCAACCTCGCAGGCCTCCCCGGAGCAAAAGAGATTGTAGACGCGGCAAAATATTTCGACTTTGCGTCTAAGCTCCTCAATGAAGCCGACCTTATACTTTGCCTCGACTTCAACGAGCCTCGCCGCACAGGGCGCCTCGCCGACGTGCTCACGGCAGCCAAAGCCCCGAAGATTCTCATCGACCACCATCTCAACCCCGACATAGAGGCTGATGTGATCATATCGCACCCCGACATGCCGGCCACAGCATATCTGCTTTTCAGATTCCTTTGCCGACTTGAGCTTTTCAACTTCATCGACAAAGCTGCGGCAGAATGTATACTTGCCGGCATGATGACCGACACCGGCAATTTCTCCTACAATTGCAACGATCCCGAGCTCTACATCGTAGTGGCAGAACTGGTGAAGAAAGGAGCCGACAAGGAGAAACTCAACATCATGCTCTTCGGCACATTCTCGGCCAACTGCCTGCGCCTCAACTCCTACGCCATATTGCGCAAGATGGAGCTGCTACCCGACGTTCACGGCTCGCTCATAGTGCTCAGCCGCGACGAGCTCAACCGCTTCCACTATACCCGCGGCGACACAGAGGGACTCGTAAACCGTCCGCTCGCTATTCCCGGAGTTGAATTCAGCGTATTCATGCGTCAGGAAAGCGACTGCATACGCGTATCCATGCGCAGCCGCGGCGACTTCCCCGTAAATATACTCTGCTCCGATTATTTCGGCGGTGGCGGACACCTCAATGCCGCCGGCGGAGAATACTACGGTTCTCTCGACGACGCTGTGGCGCACTTCAAGGAGAAACTTCCAGAAATTCGCAAACGATTTATACAAAAATAAAATGAAAAAACTCCACGCCCTTGGCGCTGTAGCTCTCGCCGTGGCTGCTATGTTTGCAAGTTCATGTAACGATGGCAAATCGTATGCGCAGCTGCTCAACGAAGAGGATATGTATACCAACAACTACCTCGCCGACCACTATGTAGAACTGTCGATACCCGAGGATACTGTATTTCAGACAGTAGCGGAAGTTGGATCCAAAGCTCCGTTCTACCGCCTCGACGAAGACGGTATGCTCTATATGCAGGTTATCAACGCCGGCACGAAAGGCAACCGCGTGGCCGACGACGAGCAGATATATTTCCGCTATATGCGCTTTCCTCTCGCGCTCTACTCCAACGGCACTCTTCCGTCCGGCGAGGGCAACATGATCACTATTAGCCCGGCTTGGTTCAGGTTCAACAACTTCCAGCTCCAGACCTCATACCAATGGGGACAAGGCGTGCAAATGCCGCTCCATTACCTGCCGGTCGACTGCGAGGTCAATATCGTCATCAAATCGCAGATGGGCCTCTCTGACGAGACTGCCAATGTGCAGCCCTATCTGTGGCACATCACCTACCAGCGACGCGAGTGATAATCACCGACATACAACCATAAATTCTATATAACGATGAGTTTGATTAAATCAATATCCGGTATCCGCGGTACCATCGGCGGCCCGGCAGGCGATGGCCTGAGCCCCATCGACATCGTCAAATTCACAGCTGCCTTTGCCAAATTCATAGCAACGAGCACTACCAAGACATCGCGCACCATCGTCGTAGGCCGCGACGCACGCCTCTCAGGAGCGATGGTTGACCGTCTTGTCACCGGCACCCTTATGGGCATGGGATTCGACGTTGTCGACATCGACCTTGCCTCTACTCCCACCACCGAGCTTGCTGTGGTATGGGAAAACGCTTGCGGCGGCCTTATCCTCACTGCCTCACACAACCCCCGCCAGTGGAACGCCCTCAAGCTTCTCAACGAGCACGGCGAATTCCTCAGCGACAAGGAAGGCAAGGCTGTGCTGCGTCTGGCCGAAGAACTTGACTTCGACTTCGCTACTGTCGACGAACTTGGCAAAGTATACGTCAACACTACCTACAACCGCCGCCATATCGACGCCGTCATGGCTCTCCCTCTTGTCGATACCGAGGCTATCCGCAACGCGCACTTCACCGTTGCCGTTGACGCCGTAAACTCTGTAGGCGGTATCATCATACCTCAGCTGCTCAAGGCATTGGGTGTAGAAAAAGTTATCGAGCTCAACTGCACCGCCACCGGCGACTTCGCCCATACCCCCGAACCTATCCCTGAAAATCTCACCGGCATTGCCGACCTTATGGCCACCGGCGTGGCTGATGTGGCTTTCGTGGTTGACCCCGATGTTGACCGCCTTGCCATTGTCGACGAGAACGGCAAGATGTTCGGCGAGGAATATACACTTGTGTCGGTAGCCGACTATGTGCTTCAGCACACTCCCGGCAACACCGTGAGCAACCTCAGCTCCAGCCGCGCTCTCCGCGACGTCACCGTAGCCCGCGGCGGCCAATACAATGCCGCAGCCGTAGGCGAGGTAAATGTCACCACCAAAATGAAAGAGACCGGAGCTGTAATCGGCGGCGAAGGCAACGGCGGTGTCATCTATCCCGAACTCCACTATGGCCGCGACGCTCTCGTGGGTGTTGCCCTCTTCCTCACCCTCCTTGCCAAATCGGGCAAGAAAGTGAGCGAGCTCCGCGCCACATATCCCCCCTACGAAATCGTGAAGATGAAACTCGTTCTCGAGCCTTCGACCGACGTCGACGCTATCCTCGCCGCCGTAAAAGAGCGCTACAGCAACGAGCAGATCACCGATATCGACGGCGTGAAAATCGACTTCGCCGACGGCTGGGTACACCTGCGCAAATCGAACACCGAGCCTATCGTGCGTATCTATGCCGAGGCTCAGGACGCCGACAAGGCAACCGCTCTGGCGACAGCCGTGGCTGACTTCGCCAAGACAATGATGTAATAATAAATGGTTTAAAGCGCTTTCAGCGCAGTTTATACAGTTTAAAAAGTTTAATCCTAAACTCCTGAAACTGTTAAACCAATAACAAACCGGTTTCGCCTGCGAAACTTAAGTAAAAAGCAGTACTTTTCTATATCGGGGTTTGGATGGATTTGCACCATTCAAGCCCCATTTTTCAAGCTGATAATGACAACAACAGATATCGAGACACACCCTTGGCAACCATTCATCCCTGCCAACGCCAAAGTATTTATAATGGGTACATTTCCTCCGGGAGCACACCGCTGGAGCATGGACTTCTTTTACCCTAACCCTACCAACGATTTCTGGCGCATAATGGGACTGCTCTATTTCGGCGACAAAAACGCTCTCTACGACGCAGCCTCGCGCCGCTTCAGGCTCGAAGATATAAAACAGCTTCTCTCAGAACATGGAATAGCCCTTGGCGATACCGGCTATATGATACGACGGCTCAAAGGCAATGCCTCCGATAAATTTCTTGAGATAATCGAGCCAATAGATCTCCGCGGTATACTCGCCGATATGCCTTCATGCCACACTATAGCCACAACCGGAGAAAAGGCAGCCGGAGTTGTGGCACAATTGACTGATACCGAATTGCCGAAAATGGGCGAGCATGTACTCTCCGCCGACGGATTGGCAATATGGCGCATGCCTTCTACAAGCCGCGCCTACCCTTTGGCTCTCGAAAAGAAAGCCGAATACTATCGGGCGCTGCTGACATCATGCGGCGCTATTTGAAGCGGAAAAAGTAGCCCAAGGACACCTCTATCGACATGTTGCGCGAGGCGCTGAAAGTGTCGGCCTTGGCTGCAGGGAATATGTTGCCCAGTCCATAGTAATATCTTGCCTCCACAAGCAAGGAGTGGCGGGGCTGCACGAAAAACTCCATGCCGAACGAGGCGCAGATACCATAGTCGAATTTATTCTTCACCTCAGCCCATAGCTGTTCGGTCTGCCTGTTGCGCGGATAATCGGCTACAGAGCCGGGATTGAGATAATCAAAGTTGGCCTTTGTCGAAGAGCCTATCAGAATAGCCACCTGCGGCCCGAGATTAAAAAAAGCCTTGAAGCGACGTGTGCCGAAATAGATATGGGTCAGCAGAGGGATATTGAGATATGTGAGAGTGCGGGAATAGTCGAACGGGTATTCTTCGTAATTCTCTTTCCATCCCCGCTGCACCCATCCGACCTCGGCGATAAGACCGAATAGTTTCTCCTCGGTATATCTGAACGTCACAGCACCGGTAGTGCCCATGTTCCATTTCTGCTTCACCGACGGAGAGAACGACATCATGCCCATAGACACACCTGCACGGCCGCCAATGCTCACATGAGGCTTATAGTGCGTCTCAGCCATGGCGGCAAGGCTGAGCACTGCGAAAATCAATATCAACCAACAGCGCTTCATATCACACGAGAGATCATTGTGCCGTTAGAATTGAACTTGATGATGTAAAGGCTCGAGTTGAAATAGCCTTCATCGGATTTATCGAAGTCGAATGTCGACTGCATGCCATTGTATGTACGCGGCGATAGAGGATTGAAAGCACCGTCGTTGGCACGAAGGTTCTTGATAAGGAAGCAGCCGGTGTCGTAGCCCAAGACAGCCTGCGACGGTATGCTTTCTATAATCTCGCTGCCATACCAGCGGCGGAACTCGCCCTGAAGGCATTTGCTGTCAAAGCTGTCGAAATTATCGAAGAAGCGTGAGTAGACCGTGGCCTCAAGTTTATTGAGAGTATCAAGATTATCGCCTCTGAAAGCCGTCCAGTCAGGATAGCCGAACACTTCTATCGCTGCACCCTCGGCAGAGGCTGCAAGGCGGTCGCGCATAGCCTTCACCACATAGGCAAATTTATGGAACTCGGCAAGAGAACCCGACGATGGCACCATGACGTATTTCTGCCCGGCGTCTGCCGGCAGGACATCAAGGTCGGCCGCCACGAGATTGCCGTCGTAGCTTATTTCCACAGGCGTCACTCCACGCTGCGAGCAACGGCCGATAAGATAGTTTACAAAGGCTTCCTTCTCATTCCTACCGCTGCGGTTGCGCAGAATCACGGGAGTGTAACCGTCGAAATCCTGCTCAAAGGCGTCTACAGCGAGGCGGTACATGTCGCGTTGGGGGATATTTGCCTGCAGTACCTGCGGATTGACCGCATAAAGCGAATCGGCTACAATAAAGACGTTAAGCACATAGTTGCCGTTGTCGCGTGCTGACGCGGCAAGGCGGTTGTAAACGGCCTCATTGTCAGGCGCCACTATCACCGCAGCCTCCCTGACAGCAGCTTGCACGAGAGCGGTATCAAGCTCAGCTGCAGGGACATCGGTATCTATCGCCGTAATCGTGAGAGCACCCGACCGCGACGCCAGAGTGTCGGCAGCCATAAGGAATCCTTTATAGAAGTCGAGGGCAAGGCGGTTGCTGCGCGAGGGTTCTTCATTTGTGAGGCCGAAAGGCAGCAGCACGGCAATCGACGCCTGCTTGGGCGCAAGCACTTCCTCTTCCGGTTCTTCAGGCTCCACTTCTATGGCCAACTGCTGTTGTTGTTCGGGCGAATAGTCATCGTATGGGAAATAGAGTATCATCCCCTTCTTGATACCGTCGTCCGCGGCAGGGTTGTGGGCTACAATTTCCTCGCGCGTCAGTCCGAGTTTCTTTGACACGCCGTAGACAGTCTCGTTTTTCTTTACTTTATAGTAGTAATATTTAGTGCCGTTAAGAGTCTTGGTTGGCAGGTCGAGTGCCGCAGCCGATATCGCGAGAGCTGCGATGGCAAGGATTGCCGTCATTCGACGCAAGATACTCATTTTCATCAGATCAATATTAAGATTATATACCTAAGGTGACAAGAGGCGAAGCCTCGCTGCGCGGCAACACACCGATATGCAGGCGCGTATCTGTCGGTCCGGGCTGACGGTCGCGGCAGAATGATATGCCGGCTTCTTCAAGTATGCGGTGAACGGTGCCGAGGGCTATGTTGGGAGTATTGTTGGTGTCGCTCAGATGGCAGAGGAATACTCTTCTGAGCAGGCCTGCTGAAGCGAGCGAAGCGATGTAGCGTCCGGTATCGGCATTATCGAGATGTCCCGACGTGCCGGCGATACGGGCTTTGAGATGTGCCGGATAAGGCCCGTTGCGCAGCATGGTGGCGTCGTAGTCGCTTTCTATCATCAGATATTGGGCAAGACGCATATAATGGTCGCTGCGCGAGGTGATTGTGCCGGTATCGGTGGTTACCACGAAGTGGGTGTCGCCGAAGTCTATGGCGAAGCCTACATTGTCGCTGCCATCGTGGCTTGTCTCGAAAGCTGTCACGGTAAGCGGTCCCACCTCGAAGGGAAATTCCTTGTAGATAGGCTGGTGATAGTCGCTTATACGGCGGCTTATGCTGTGGCGGCGCAGAAGACCGTTGAGAGCTTTAGGCGTGGCATAGAGCTTCATGTGGCGGTTATAGCGCAAGATTGCGTAGGCATAGCGCACATGGTCGCTGTGGTCGTGGGTGAGGAGTATGCCGCGGATGGAGGAACGGTCTATGCTGTTGGCGGCAAGTTGGGCGGTGACATAATTGTTATCCACGCCGGCGTCGATTAGCAGACCGCACGAGGGCGTGCCGATATAGGCGCAGTTGCCGCTGCTTCCGCTACCGAAAGATATGAAGCGGAGGCGCTCGTCGCTGCGGTCAAGCTCGCGCGGAGCCTCGAGCTTTTCGCTGCCCTCGCCTTCGGCGGGCAGGTCGAAGAGGCCGGGCTGCTCGCTCCAGTAGGCTTGTTGGCGTAGTTTCTGACGGCGGCGGCTCATCGTTTCTTATCGCGTATATACGACGACCCCACAAGGAAAATCGCCGGTCGTTTGTCGAAATTATACTCCGCTTTGCGCCATTCGCGGGCAGGCATGGTGCGTATGCTCTGCGTAGGGCCGGTAATGTCTGCGGCGACACACATCAGCATTTCTGCCGGCAGTTTAGTCGCCAACTCACTCACCAGCTTATTGTTGCGGTATGGAGTCTCGATAAATATATGTGTATGATGGCGGCGGGCTCCGGCGATAATGCGGTTGAGAGCCTCGCTGCGACGGCCTGCGTCGATGGGCAGGTAGCCTTCGAAGGTGAAACTCTGGCCGTTGAAGCCCGAAGCCATCAATGCAAGCAATATGCTCGACGGCCCCACCAAGGGAACTACCTCTACGCCTTTTCGCTGTGCTGCGGCTACAAGGTCGGCACCCGGATCGGCCACGGCAGGGCAACCGGCCTCGCTGATTATGCCTATGTCGAATCCTTCGAGAGCCGGGCCGAGCATAGCCTCCACCTCGCCGGGCGATGTATGCTCGTTGAGAACAGAGAATTGCAGGCTGTCGATATCTATACTCTTATCGCAGGCTTTAAGGAAGCGACGGGCTGTGCGTAACTCCTCCACCACGAAGTACTTGACCTCGCGGATAAGTGCAATGTTAGTGGCCGGAAGCACATCGCAGGGTGCTACCGGCGCCAAAAGCGACGGAAATAATATTACTCGCCCGGTTTTCATAGCTACAAAATTAGAAAAAAATAGCGACAATCACAAATTAAGTTTGTGGTGTTGGTGGTTGGCTTCGCGGTTGGTGGTTGGTAGGCTGTGGGCAGCGAGTTACTTAGTGCTACCCTTAAAAGCCAATCCGCTGCCCACAACCTACCAACCACCAACCCTTTCTAATTCGCTGCCCACTGCCCACCAACCACAAACCACAAACCCCTCAGAAACGGAAGTAAATGAAGGGAGTCACAGTGGCTGTCTGCAGTTCGAGGACAAGCTGCACCACTACTATGAAAACGAGCAGTTTCACTATCCAAGGAGAGGTGATAAAGCGCTTCACCACAACATCATGTACTCTCGACGGCATTGCATGAGCTGCTATTATAAATATCATGAGAATTAACCATATCATACGCGCCGAGCCGAAGGCAAGAATCCTGTCCAAGCCATAATCACCCCTAAGACTGCGTATAATAGTCACCGAATCACCGAAACTGTCGGCACGGAAAAACACCCATAGCAATGCGACGAAAGCCATGGTAACGAGCCATGAAAGAGCTCTCACCACGCGTGTGTCGGCCATTCGCCCAAGCATAGGCGTGGCGGCTTTGTGGACAGCCAGTCCGACACCGTGCATGCCTCCCCAGAACACAAATTTCCACGCCGCACCATGCCACAAACCGCCTATAAGCATGGTAATGAGGCTGTTTGCATACGTGCGTCGCCGGCTTTTGCGGTTACCGCCGAGGGGGATATAGATATAATCGCGCAGCCACGTTGACAGGGATATATGCCACCTGTGCCAGAACTCGGTGATGTTGAGTGATTTATATGGAAAATTAAAGTTGGGAGCAAGATGAAAGCCCATTATCAACGCTATGCCTATTGCCATATCGGAGTAGCCGGAGAAGTCGCAATAAATCTGCATGGCGTAGCCGATTACTCCCATCAGCGTTTCAAAGCCTGAATACGCACCGGGAGAATTGAATATCAGGTCGTTGTATTGCGCTATATAGTCGGCCACGACAGCTTTCTTTATTACCCCGACGATAACGAGCCACAGACCTGTATATACTTCGGCACGGTCGGCATGGCGGTTTTGGCGTATCTGAGGCAAGAAATACTCAGCTCTGACTATAGGGCCCGCCACCAAGGCCGGAAAGAACGAAAGGAAAAAGGCATATTCGAGCCATGTGCGCGCCGGCGCCACCTTGCCTTTGTAAACATCTACTATATAGCTGACGGACTGAAAAGTATAGAACGATACCCCCACCGGAAGCGCAAGCTCGAGAGGCTGGAAATTCGACCCTATCATGGCATTGAGATTCCACATAAAGAAATCGGCATATTTGAAATATACAAGTATGCCGAGCGAAGTCATCAGCGACAGCGCCACGCACGCACGCCGTTGCGCACGTGTTGCCTCAGGCTGCGTCATAATGATTGACAAGAGCCAGTCAACCAACGAGGTAAATGCAAGCAGAAGTACGAAAAATCCGCTGCTCTTATAATAGAAAAAGAAACTGAAAGCGAGCACGAAGAGCGCCATCTGCCACCACCGCCGCTTGAGCATGCCGTAGAGCGGCATGAATATCAGGAACAACGCCCAAAAGAGCCCCGATGAAAAAAGCATTGGGCTCTTGCTGTCGTAGGCCAACAGACCGCAGATGTTATCCCAACATTGCTCCATGGTCAACGCTCCGACGGTTGATGAACAAAAGTACGGCTCGGCCGCGCTGTAGCCTCCTCAGGAATGTCAAGACGTATGGGGCGCAGGGCATGAGCCGGCATCCATCGCACCACGCTGTCGAGCCATGCTGCCGCCGACGCCGGAGTAGGATGTGCTCCGTCGGCTCCTCGCTCGAATTGCATACCCTTGCTGCGGAAATATGCTCCTTGGGGCGTTGCTGAGGCTATCAAGTCGTTGATACCTGTATCGTCGGCCCAGTTTGGCGGGCCAATCCATAGATATGGAATATCACCTACATCGCGCAGGATAGCCTCAACATATTTTCGACGGTGCGAAGCTATATCTCTCACAAACAATTCATTGGCTCCGAGGCAGATGAATATATATGTCGGCTTGAGTCGGTCGATATATCGGCGCAGTTTATCGGAGCGCCCCCATATCTCAGAAGTCGAGCTATACCATATCACAGAGTAAAGTGTGTGGCCGTTATGGGCGGCGTATGCTGCAAGGCGGGGACCAAGGCCTTCGAGCATTGAATCGCCGATAAGAAGAATAGTCTGAGCTGTTGTATCGCAAGGGTTTATCAACACTTCCGGCTCAGGGTCGGCGATAATATCGAGGGCGCTGTCAGGCTCTTCATGCTTGGCCATCAAGGTATCGACAATACCGGCCGATTTAAAAGGCATATCGAAAGCCGACGCCACCGCAAAGATGACGAAAGCAAGAGCCAAAAGCGCCCATAATTCGATATAATGCCTTTTCATAATTTAAGTTTCGAAAACGAAACTTGTTTATTTGGGTTTAAAAGGTTTAACAAGTTTAGACAAGCCTTCGAAAAACTAAACTTTTTTAAACTACATAAACTGCGCTGAAAGCGCTTTAAACCTCAAGTTTCGCACCCGAAACTTGAATTTTCAATACGACACCACCATATATGCAGCTCCGTCGCGGCCGGGCGCAACATGATAGTGGCGCATGCCATAGCCGAGCTCTGCGGCACGCCCGCTGACAGGGTTGCCCTGCAGAGAAAATACGTCGTAGGTGCTGCCGCATTTGGGGCAATGGGCGAGCATTTCGTCGTCGATACTTACACGCACATTCTTGTCGGCCTCTACAGGGCATGAGAGGTCGTAAGCCTGAGCATTGCCCATCACGTCGCTGAGCAAAAGAATTCCGCCGAAGCCGGTGTAGGTCATGGCCGTATAGGGGAAGTTGGCAGGCTTGCGCTGCTCGCGGATAAAATATTTGTAGTCCAAGGCTCCCGCCACGCCATAGATGTTCCAGTCTGCTACGGTGTAAAACACTATGTTGACGGGCATTACCGGTATGCGGTCGTCGTCGACAGTGTGGCAAGCAGGGCTTATAAAGCCGACAATGGCAGCGAGGAGCAAAGCTCCCGCTGCCGATTTCTTCATCCGGTACATCTCAAGCCAACTGTGCGAACAGACTGCCGAACTGGTCAACAGCCTTCTGGAGAGCCGGGCCAACAAGCGGACGGAGCATAGCCGGTATCTCCACATCCATCTTGCCTACGACTTCGGTCTCATGGTCGCCAAGCGGATTGAGCTCCACTATGATATTCATGGGCACCGGCGAACCTTCGGCCGTGAGCACCACTTTTTCGGGTGTGCGCTCGGTGGCACGCATGGTGATAGCGCCCACCTGAGGTGTATTGATTACTATAGAGTCTTCTGTGAATTTCACATCGCCAATGCGCTGACGGTCAGCCTCGGGCATTTCGTCGAGGCGAGCCTGAAGGCCTCGGAAATCACTGAATTTCTGTGCCAGCGTGGCGGCGTCGAGAGCCACAACAGCCGGTTTGGAAGTATATGTTGCCATATCTGATTTTTAACTTATTCAATTCAAATTTCGCAAGTTGCCTCGCAACTTGAAAACTTGAGGTTTAGAGCGCTTTCCGCGCAGTTTATAAAGTTTAAATGGTTTACTTTTACCGAGGTATATCTAAACTCATTAAACTTTTTAAACTCAAAATAAACGAGTTTCGCAAGCGAAACTTCAGTAACTTATCGTTCGGGCACCCAAGAGGCGGGGTCGTTGCGCCAGCTCTGCAGGGTCTCGATATCGCCCTCGGTGATATAATTGGTTTTGAGAGCGACCTCAAGCATTGTATTGTAGTTGCTGAGGGTGAGGAGTTTCACACCTGCTTCCTCAAAGTTTTTCTCAGCCACGGGGAAACCGTAGGTAAAGAGAGCCACCATACCTACTACTTCGCTTCCGGCATTGCGCACAGCCTCTACGGCCTTGAGCGAACTTTTTCCGGTAGACACGAGGTCTTCAACCACGACAACCTTCTGACCTTGACGGAGATCACCTTCAATCAGGTTCTCAAGACCGTGGTCTTTGGGCGACGAGCGCACATAGACGTATGGAAGATTGAGCATGTCGGCCACGAGCGCGCCTTGGGCGATGGCACCTGTAGCCACACCGGCGATAGCCTCGGCCTCGGGGAAGTTCTCCATGATCATGCGGGTAAGCTCGATTTTGATAAACGAGCGGACGTCGGGATACGACAGTGTGCGACGGTTGTCGGTATATATCGGTGAATTCCAACCCGAAGCCCATACGAAGGGGTTGGCGGGCTGCAATTTCAATGCGTTGATTTTTAAAAGTTTCTCTGCCAGTAAGTGAGCAACGTTTTTCATATCTGTCTGTGTTTTGTTTCTTGGTGCAAAGATAAGAAAAAATATTCTATTGCGGAAGAGCCTTTTCAATCATTTTAGGGCTGCATATAAGTTAAATATTGGAAATTCCTTTATTAAGAGGTGTATTTCTGCTGTTTTTTCATTACTTTTGCATAATAAAGCAAGTAAAACTAATTAAAACACATTATGCCATGGCATACGAAGTAGACAAAAGTTATGAATTCAAAGTTGTCGGGGGGACAGATCCTGCCGAAAAAGAGTTTTTGATTGAAGTTGACGGCCCGCTCGGCCCGACACAAGTACCGATGAAAAAGTTGCCTTTTCAAAGAGAAAAAGCAGCTCCGGCAGTGCTGTATTGCCGTGTAAAGGGTGTGGATATAGCCGGCATGCCTACTCTGACTCCTAATATAGCACGATATGTTTATGAACTTTACAACAAGGCTTACACCAGAGGCGAATCTTTTGAATGTACGGTAACGGCGGTGCCCGACCGTCCGGCCGAAGAACCATATTATGCGATTGACCGCAACGGCATTTTTTTCCGCATTTACGAATCTGAAGGTTTAATAAGCAAAGGTCAGCGACTGCGCTGCAAATTTTTAAGACTCACCCCCCAGTTTTTCACCATCTCGCGCATTGATGAGGGAGCGCGTGTTCAATTCTACGATCTCGACGCGCTACTTGACGGTGCTTTTATCCATATACCTCTACGGCGCATTATCCGCACTCTCGTAGAGCGCCTGCCGGAGTTGGCGACAGCGCGTGCAGAGCTTGCTGCGGGCAATGGCCTGTGGGTGGTGACAGCTGCCCGAGCCATCATGCGCCAGTTGCCGGAATGGTTTCTTCAGGCCGACCTGCGAGTGCAGAACCGCACATATACTGTCTTGCTCGACGCCCTGCGCGAGAGCCTGCTATTCCTTCTTGAAGGGTCAAGTTTCCTCAATGCTCTCCAATCGGAGCAGCGCCGGGCACTCCAGCAACAGCTCACCGACCTTGTCGACAGCATAGAGCCCTACCGCGACACCCTTGAGATAATCGACAAAGAAGAGCAAAACGGCTTCGTGGAGCGGCTTCTCGACAAACTCCAGCGCTCGGGCTATCTCTACCACCCGGCACGCCGCTTTGCTGTGCTCATGCTTATATTCCGGCTCTTCCCCGACAAGGTAGCCAATTATCTGAGCCGTATTTTCGAGAGTATATTCAACCGCGACCTCGAAAACTGGAAGCGCGAGCCATTCCGCAAGGCATTCGTAGAGCAGTTTGAGATCTATGTGCGTCAGGCGCGACTCGAAATCGACGCCATGCCTGTCGCCGAGACGCGTGAGCAGAAATCGAAAGTCGAGACTATCCTCACAGCCATCGCCCTGCAGATTCTGCTTTCCGAAAACAATGCCGACCACAGCCGCTCATGGAATCTTTTCTACCGCTACGTGTCGCTGATGAGGCCTCTCAATGTCGAGGCTCTGCTCACAAAGTCGTTTCTCTCGCTTCTTGGAGCCGACGTGAGCACACGCATAGCCTACGAGCAGCTCAAGCAACCCACAATGATGATGACGCAGGCCACCATCATGCCGGCAGGCGACATATTCAACCGCCTCGAAGGCACCCACCGCTTCGTGGGTGGAGGCTTGGAAATCACAATTTCTGCCAACGGCCTCGAACTCCGTCCCGAAGGACGCCACGACATCACTGAGCGTGCGATTCCCGACGGTCTTATGCCTTGGCTCAAACCGCAGGTGATGGTCAACGGCATACGGAGTCTGAGCGGAACACGCCTGCGCAAACTCGGTGAACACAACCAGTGGTGGCACGATATAGAGATGAGCCTCTTCGACACGGAAGCTCCCTCTGTGGCTCCGGTCAACGAGCTGCCGCGCCGCCATGCCGCCCCCGGAGATGAAGTGTATATCGTAATCGACGGCGTGAAAGACCCCTACAACATCAACCCGACTTTTACCTGCCACATCGACGACGCCGAATACGACGGAGGCACAGGCACCTTGCGCCGCGACGAAATCGTGGGATACAACCTCAAGAATCCTCCCATGCACGTGTTCCGCACTCCCGAGGGCGCTGTCCGTGGCTTCCTTGCCTCTGTAGTCGACATCAATGCCGACGGCTCATATATTTTCTCGCTGCGCGACACGGTAGACCACTACATCGAGAACACCTATAATTTCGACGACGAGTATCTTGCTGTAATCACCGGTAATTCCGACCGCGACTATTCTGCCATATCCTACAATGGCATAGGCCTTTATGTAGAGCGGCCAACCGACGGCACCGATTGCCGCGTGGGCGACATTGTAGCCGTGAGGTTCATGAACATCGGCCAGCAGGGACAGCTCAAGGCGTATATCACCGGCTATCCCGACGACCCAGATATAGCCTTTGGCAAAAACGAGGCATTCCAGAATCTCATCGAAGGCATAGGCGAGGTTGACAACAGCGATAATGAAATGCGCGAGGTGGAAGAGGCTGTCTTCCGCGACATGGACGAGATTCTCTCAATCGACAATATCCGCGAGATTATCGAGATCATACGCTTCAAAGCCATCGCCGAGAGCGACTTGATAAAAGCTTACGACTATCTGCGCTTCGGCCGCCTGCTTGCTCTTGCCATCGCCGACGAGGCTTTGGCGGAGAAGATTCTCACCCATGCCTCGCTGCTCACACTACATCAGTTCTATGCCACCAACAGCCGTGTAGACGCCGACAAGCTCGTAGAACTGTCAACAATCGCACAGGCCGACCCCTTCCTCAAGACAGTATACCACCGCCTCGAGATGGTGTCGTGGCTCGAAGACCCCTCGCGCAATGCCGAGCTCTACGCCACCGTAGGAGCGCCCTCCAACGAACTCGAGGGCGTGATTGCGCGTATGGTGCTTGCCTACAACATGGTACACCTCTCCGACGGCAACGCCAACAGCATAACCTCTGACATCAAGGAGAAAATCAAGGAGAAACTCAATGTCAACAACGAGACGCGCCGCGGCAAATACTACGGCTCTGAATCGAAATACCTCGAGTTCAAGACCTCACTCGTGTATCCGGCCACAGCTCCCGGCGAAATCATGCGCGAGGCTCCCGAAGAGCAGCAGAAGCACATCCTCAGCCGCATAGCCGGTCTGCTCAACGCCAACGGCGGACAGCTCTATATCGGCGTCAACAACGACGGCTACGAGGTGGGCATGCACGATGACTTCAAATACTACCAGCGCCACAACGGTGCTATGGCAGGCACACACCGCCACCGCATAGCCAATACCGACAACCTCTGCGTATTTATCGAAGACCTTGTGAATCAGGCGTTCGGCGAGCGCATTGGCCGCAAAATCGAGGTAAGCGTCGATGAGGAGGCCGAGAAAGGCGTAATCTGCATTACTGTTGAGCAGTCGCTTGAGCCGGTGTTCTTCGACGGACGCCTCTATGTACGTCAGAGCGGCCAGTCTACCCGCGAGTATCACGGCGAGGCTATCGAAGACTTCAAGCACGAGCGCGAGGAGCTTCGGGCCGAACATCGCATGCGCCTCGCTCTTTATGAGGAAGAAAAGGCTGCCGAAGAAGAAAAGCCCGAGACCGAAATCAGCGTGCCTCGGCAGGCTGAGCCGATTCCTCAAATCGAAGAAACCCCTGCCAAACCCACTATCGACACCTCGCACTGGCGCCCCAACCTGCTCCATGACCATGAGAGCGGCTATGTAGAGCCCTCTGGCTACCTCTATTTCAACGGTGAAGACCAGCTGCTCTTCTCGCACAACGACCTTTGGCTCGACGGCGACGAAGACTGCCGCCTCGCCCTCACCATACCCCTCGAGCTTGCCGAGGGCTATCTCGTGTTAGGCTATGCCGACGAGAAAGCCGTGAAGATACCGCTGAGCGAGATTTATGCCCGAGGCGAGAACAACCCGATGAAGCGCTACAGCGACGAGCCTCTGCTCTTCGCCGCCATTGCCGGACGCGACGACGCCCTTCTGTGCATTGCCGCCGACTCAACCGGCTCTACGTGGCGCCGCGTCACCCGCCTGTCGGCCATAGAGCAAGGACATCTCAACAGTGCCCCGCGCCGTTTCCACGACGCACCCATCGACCACACCGTGGCATACGATATAGTCGACAGCGCCGCCATAGGCAAATTCAGCGACTGCCTCAGCGACAAGATGGGATCCAAGCGCTTCGGTTTCACAATGCGAGTACGTGAGGACGGCGACCAGCGCGACTATAAGTTCAACGAAGTATTCAAACTCTGCTCCCCGACAGCACTATGACCCCTCCCCTCTTTGCCATAATAACAGCGACCTACAATGCAGGCTCTACCATTGAGCGGACCTTGGCGAGCGTCGACAGCCAGACCTTCGGCGACTACGAACATCTGATTGTCGACGGCCTGTCGGCCGACGATACTCTCGACATCGTCAACCGCCATCCATCGGAGCGGCGGCGAGTGATATCGGAGCGCGACCGCGGGCTCTACGACGCCATGAACAAGGGTATCGGCAATACCACAGGTCAGTACCTGATTTTCCTCAATGCCGGCGACAAGTTCCACAGCCCCGACACTCTCAGACTGATAGCCGAAGCAATCAAAGGCAATGACAGCCCGGGCATTGTCTACGGCCAGACGGATATCGTAGACGACAGCGGCGCATATATCGGTCCCCGACATCTCACCGCTCCCGAAGAGCTCACGCTCAAATCATTCGCCGACGGTATGCTGGTGTGCCATCAGGCTTTTATAGCTCTGCGCCGGATTGTAGGTTTCTACAACATGAAATATCGCTTCTCGGCCGACTACGAATGGTGCATACGCTGTCTGCAACATTCACGCAAAAACGTAGGGCTCACCGACTCAGTGCTCATCGACTATCTCAGCGAAGGTCTCACAACCCGCAACCACCGTGCGTCGCTGATTGAGCGATTCAAAATCATGAGCTATTATTACGGCTTTTTTCCAACCCTCCTGCGCCACCTGTCGTTTGCAGTGCGCGCTTGGAAAAGAAAGAAAATGCAATGATACTATTCAATACCACCTTTGCCGTCGACGCCAACCGCGCCGCCGAATTTATCGATTTTATACGCGACACCTACATACCGATGGCTGCCATGTCGCAGCTTTACGACATTCTGCTCACAGAAATGCACGGCGAGGACAGCACCAACAGCCTCTCGGGACAACCTGTGCGCACTTTTGCGCTGCAGATGAGAGCTCCGTCGCAAAAAGTGCTCGATGATTTCCATACCGACGTGCTACCGAATCTCTATCATGTGATAGGAGAGTCATGGGGCATGAGCGTCTGCATGTTCGAGTCGAAGCTCGATGTTGTATATGACCACAGCAAAGCCGATGGACGAGCAGATTAAATCGGCCGACCGCATAATAATAGGCATAGACCCGGGCACCAATGTAATGGGTTACGGTATCCTCGGCATTTATGGGCGCAAACCGGCCATGATTGCCATGGGTCTGATAGAACTAAGCAAAATCGGCGACCACTACATGCGCCTTGGCCGCATTTATGAGCGGGTGAGCATGCTCGTTGACCAATATTGCCCGGATGAAATGGCAATAGAGGCGCCGTTTTTCGGCAAGAACGTGCAGTCTATGCTCAAATTGGGCCGTGCACAAGGTGTGGCTATGGCTGCAGCCTTGGGCCGGCAGGTGCCAATCACCGAATATGAGCCGCGCAAAATCAAGATGGCCATCACCGGAAACGGAGCCGCCTCCAAAGAGCAGGTGTGCGAGATGTTGGTGCGCATGTTAAGCATTCCGCGCGACAGCCTCTTGCCCAAACTCGACGCCACCGACGCCTTAGCCGCTGCCCTGTGCCACTTTTACGAGTCGCAGAAGCCGGCTGTGGCAAAAGGCGCAAAATCGTGGAAAGATTATATTGCACATCACCCCGACAAAGTATCAGGAATATGACAGATATCGAACGTATCGACGCCTTGCGCGACGAACTCAACCGACATAATTACAACTACTATGTGCTCAACGCACCTGAGATAAGCGACCGCGACTTCGATATGCTCATGAAGGAACTCGAAGCTCTCGAGGCCGCACATCCCGAGCATTTCGACCCCGACTCGCCCACCCGGCGCGTAGGCAGCGATATAAGCAGCGGCTTCGAGCAGGCCGCACACATCTACCCTATGCTATCTCTGGCCAACACCTACTCTATCGACGATGTCGACGCGTGGGCAAAGCGCACCGAAGAGGCTTTGATGGGTCAGAAAGCCACCATGGTAGGTGAGATGAAATTCGACGGCACAGGCATTTCGCTTATCTATGAGCACGGACGCCTTGTGCGCGCCGTCACCCGAGGCGACGGCGAGAAAGGCGACATCGTCACCGACAATGTGCGCACCATCAAGTCGATACCGCTCAAACTGCAGGGCAGCGGATGGCCTGATTTCTTCGAGATCCGCGGCGAGATAGTGCTGCCGTGGGCTGCTTTCGAGCGCCTCAACTCAGAGCGCGAGGCTGCCGGCGAGCCTCTTTTCGCCAACCCGCGCAATGCGGCTGCCGGCACACTCAAACTGCTCAACCCTGCAGAGGTAGGCCGACGCGGACTTGACGCGTATCTCTACTATCTGCTCGGCCCCGAGCTGCCTTTCGACAATCACTACGACAATATGATGGCCGCCCGCTCATGGGGCTTCAAAGTGTCTGACGCCATGACGCGCCTTGAGTCGATTGAAGAGGTTGACCGCTTCATAAACTACTGGGACAAGGCACGCAAGGAACTGCCCGTAGCCACCGACGGCCTCGTGTTCAAGGTCAACTCCCTGCAGAAGCAGCTCAACCTCGGCTTCACCGCCAAGTCGCCGCGCTGGGCCGTGGCATATAAATTCGCCGCCGAGCGTGCGCTGACGCGCCTGCGCTTCGTGTCGTTCGACGTCGGCCGCATGGGTATCATCACCCCCGTTGCCAATCTGGAGCCGGTGTTGCTCTCGGGCACTGTCGTAAAACGTGCCTCCATGCACAACGAGGATATCATGCGCACCCTCGACATCCACGAGCACGATATGCTCTACGTGGAAAAAGGCGGCGAGATCATCCCAAAAATCACCGGTGTAGAGCTCTCCGAGCGTATCGCCGGCAACCCGCCGGTAAGGTTTGTGAGCCACTGCCCGGCATGCGGCACACAGCTCATACGCGTGGAGGGCGAGGCCGCATGGGTATGCCCCAACAAATACGGCTGCGTGCCTCAGATTGTGGGGCGCATTGAGCATTTCGTTGGCCGCCGCATGATGAATATCGACGGTATCGGCGAGGAAACCGCCGCCGCTCTCTTTGCCCACGGGCTCGCCACAAGCCCGGCCGACCTCTACGACCTCACCGTAGACGACCTGATGAAGCTCGACGGCTTCGGCGAGCGCAGCGCACGGCGCGTGGTCGACGGCATTGCCGCCAGCCGCGAAGTGCCGTTTGAACGCGTGGTTTTCGCGCTGTCGATACCTTATGTGGGCGAGACGACAGCCAAGAAAGTCGCCCGCGCCGCCAAGGATATCGACACCCTCATGGCAATGGACGCCGCACAATTGGCAGCCATTGAAGATGTAGGCCCGCGTATCGCCGCCACCATCGAGAGTTTCTTCGCCGACGCCGACAACCGCCGCATGGTGGAGCGTCTGCGCGCAGCCGGCGTGACGATGGCTGTTGCCGAAGACATAGCAGCCGAACCGGTTTCCGACGTCCTCGCCGGCAAAGCCTTTGTAATCAGCGGCGTGTTCGCCCGACATTCACGCGACGAATACAAGGCCATGATAGAGGCCCACGGCGGTAAAAACGTAGGCTCCATATCGAAGAAGACCGACTATATACTTGCCGGCGAAAACATGGGCCCGGCAAAGCTCGAGAAAGCCCAAAAACTCGGCATTCCTATAATTGATGAAAACCAATTCCTTGAAATGATAAAGGCATGACATCTCCATATATCTACGAACTCCCGATCAAGGTGCGCGACTATGAGGTTGACGCCGAGGGCATTGTCAACAATGCCAATTATCTTCATTACCTTGAGCACACCCGTCATGAATTCTGCGAGGAGGCCGGGCTCAGCTTCAGGGAAATGCACGCCCGAGGCTTCGACCCTGTGGTGTCGCGCATAGAGGTGAAGTATCTCACGCCCTTAGGTTTGGGTGAATCGATGGTGAGCAAACTGTGGCTGTCGCGCCGCGGCCCGGTGTTTGTTTTTCATCAGGATATCTTCAAACCCGACGGGACTCCGGTGGTGCGTGCCGTAGTTGAGATAGCCTCGTTTGAAAACGGACGTTTGTCGCGCGGAGAAATGCTCGCACAAGCTTTTGCCAAATATCTTGAATAATGGACTACAGCGAAGAACTTGCCTGTAAGATAGCCTTTGCCACCTACCGTAACATCACGGTAGGCACGGCCCGGCGTTTTGCCGACCTCGGTATCGGCGCGCGCGATTTTTTTGAGCGCGACGCACGTGCCTTGGCCGCCATAACCGGCTTGCGCGACAGTTTCTTCGACAACAGCCGACGCGCTGCAGCCTTGGAAAGCGCTCGCCGCGAGGCCGACTTTGTGACTGCCAACAATATCAGGCCGCTGTTTGCCGGAGATGAAGGCTATCCGGCACGCCTTGAAGATTGCGACGACGCGCCGGCTGTGCTCTTCACCCTTGGCAAAGCTGAGTCACAGGCAGCCCATACGGTGGCTGTAGTCGGCACCCGGCACTGCACAAACTATGGAGCCGACTTCACTGCAAGACTCGTGAAAGACCTCGGCGACAAGCTTGATGACATCGCAATAATAAGCGGCTTGGCCTACGGCATTGACATCTGCGCCCATCGCGCGGCCATGCAGGCCGGCTTACCTACCGGAGCCGTGCTCGCCCACGGGCTCAACACCCTCTACCCTGCCGACCATCGCAACGAGGCACGGCGCATTGTGGGCGAAGGCGGCTTTTTAGCCACTGAATACCCGAGCTCGGCCGCCATACACCGCGGCAACTTCCTCGCACGCAACAGAATCGTGGCCGGACTGGCAGATGTGACGGTGGTGGTTGAGAGCGACCTCAAGGGCGGGGCAATGTCTACAGCACGTATAGCCGGAGCATACAACCGCGAGGTGATGGCCGCACCCGGGCGAGCCTCCGACCAATACAGCCGCGGCTGCAATGCCTTGATAGCACGGCGCGAAGCCTCGATAATACGCGACGCCGATGACCTCATAGAGCTCATGGGCTGGAAAGCAAAGCCGGCAGAAGGCACGCAGCAGCAACTGCCGCTTATGACTCCGCTGCAATCACAGATAATCGCAATAATCACCGACAATCCTCTCGCTACCATCAACGACCTTTGCCTCAGCACAGGTATGCCGGTGCAACATCTCACCAACGTTCTCTTCGAAATGGAGATGGACGATATGATAGTGTCGCTCCCCGGAGGGAGATATGCACCCGTTGTGGCACCGCGCTGAAAACGTTGTGCCGACAATGATTGTTATAACATTATACTAACATCAAAACCCATACGACCATGGCAAACAAAATCATCCCTGAATCCGAACTCATCATCAACCCCGACGGTACGGTATTCCATATACACCTTCATCCCGAACAACTCACCGACAACATCATACTCGTAGGCGACCCCGGCCGAGTAGACATGGTGGCGTCGTTTTTCGATACTAAGACTTTTGAAGTATCTGCCCGCGAGTTCCACACCATAGGCGGCACATACAAGGGCAAGCCCATCATGTGTATCAGCCACGGCATAGGCCCGGATAACATCGACATCGTTATCACCGAACTCGACGCACTCGCCAATGTCGACTTCAAAACCCGCGAGGTGCGCGACAAGCTGCGCCGCCTCACCATGGTGCGCATAGGCACATCCGGGGCCTTGCAGCCCGAACTCAGCCTCGGCACTCCGGTCATCGCCGAGAAATCAATAGGCTTCGACGGCGTGCTCAACTATTACGCCGGCCGCAACGAAGTGGCCGACCTCGACTTTGAGGCCGCTCTCTGCCTTGACACCAACTGGAATCCTCTGTGGGCACGACCCTACGTGGTAGACGCCGACGAAGAACTCGTAAACCGCATTGGCGGCGACGATATGGTACGCGGCAACACTATCTCGGCAGTCGGTTTCTACGGTCCTCAGGGACGAGAGGTGCGCCTCGCACTCGCCAACCCTGACCTCAACCGTCTTATCGAGCAGTTCGAGCACAACGGACGCCGTATCACCAACTATGAGATGGAGAGCGCACCGCTGGCCGGCATGGGCCGCCTGATGGGTCACCGCTGCATGACAGTATGCTCAATCATTGCCAACCGCTTCAACACCGAAGCCAACCCCAACTACAAATCGGGTATCAAAGACCTCGTGGCCACCGTACTCGACCGTATCTGACAATATTGTGGAAAGTCCCTCCGGGGGCTTTCCATTAAATATCACATTTCACAACGTGGAACTTAAAGAATATCTCGACAGCCTCGCCGCCAAATATAATGTAGAGAGCTTCATCGCCAACGACCCCGTACAATTTCCGAAGCGCTACGACGACCTGCGCGACATTGAAATCGCGGCATACCTCGTGTCGATAATCTCATGGGGCAAACGCAGCATGATACTCCGCGACGCCGAGCGCATGCTCCAGACCTTAGGCAACCAACCATACCGCTTTGTGATGGAGGGCAACATCGACTCCATCGGCGAAGAGAACGTACACCGCACCTTTTTCGGCCGACATCTGCGCTATGCCCTGCGCGGACTGCGCGCCATCTACCGCGGCTACGGCTCTATGGAAAATTTCGGGGCCTCGCTCGGCATTGACCGCAACGAAGCTCCGGCATGGGCTCTTGCCGAGGCCATCAACAAAATCAGCGCCGAAGTCAATTGCGCGTGCCCCGACCCTCTCGACGGCCCCACACGCTGCCTGCCCGACAAAGTCGACTCTTCCGCTCTCAAACGCCTCAATATGGCGCTCCGCTGGCTTGTGAGAGACGACGGAATTGTAGATATCGGATGTTGGAAACTGCTCAAGCCGAGTCAGCTCTTCATACCCCTCGACGTCCATTCGGGCAACACCGCACGCGCTCTCGGACTCCTATCGCGCAAGCAAAACGACAGAAAAGCCGTGATTGAGCTCAACGACAATTTGTGCAAATTCAATGCACAAGACCCTGTAATATACGATTTTGCGCTATTCGGAGCAGGCGAAGCGGGCGAGAATATTGAGTTAAATAGTGTTAACACGCTTGCATAGTTGCAATATAGTTACTAATTTTGCAACATCAAAACAGCGCGGAGTGGAGCAGTGGTAGCTCGTTGGGCTCATAACCCAAAGGTCGTAGGTTCGAGTCCTGCCTCCGCAACAAAGAGACCGTCGTGATGTTTTCGCGACGGTTTTTTCATTTGTAATTATACAGATTATGTCCGTACAAGAGAGTCAACAAAGCACGCCTACCGACATATTAGGTAAGCGCACCATCGGTCAGCTATTGTGGCAATATTCACTTCCGGCCATTATCGCCAGCCTTGCCACTTCGCTCTACAATATCGTCGACAGTATATTCATCGGCCGCGGAGTAGGCGCCATGGCAATCACAGGCTTGGCAATCACCTTCCCGCTGATGAACCTTGTCGTAGCATTCTGCGTTCTCGTGGCAGTCGGCGGCGCCACCATATCTTCAATCTTTTTGGGACAGCGCAATCAGGCCAAGGCCTCGATGGTGGTTGGCAATGTGACGATACTCTGTATAATCCATGCCATCATCATTATGACCTTGGGAATAAGCTTCCTCGACCCTATCCTCTACTTCTTCGGAGCAACGGCCGAGACAGTTGAGTATGCGCGCGAGTTTATGTATATCATACTTGCCGGCACTCCGATCACCTACGTTTTCCTCGGACTCAACAACCTCATGCGCGCCACAGGATACCCACGCAAGGCGATGGTGTCGGCACTGCTGTCGGTGGCTGTCAATGTTGTGGCGGCCCCGCTCTTTATATTCGTATTCAAATGGGGCATAGCCGGTGCGGCCTCGGCAACCATTTTAGGACAGGTAGCCGCTTTTATATGGGTGCTGGCGCACTTCATATCGCACAAGAGCGACATCCACTTCACGCGCCGCTCATGGCATATCGACTGGTCGATAATCCGCAAGGTGTATGCCATCGGCCTGTCGCCCTTCCTGATGAACTGCTGCGCCTGCCTCGTGGTGGTGTTTATCAACAAGGCACTTCTCGACAGCGCCGGAGCCGACGGCAACCTCGCTGTGGGTGCCTACGGTATCATCAACCGCACGTCGATGTTCTTTGTAATGATAATCTTCGGTATCACGCAGGGCATGCAGCCCATACTTGGCTATAACTACGGCGCAGCAAGCTGGCCCAGAATAAAAGAGACACTCACCAAAGGTATCGTCATAGCCTCGATAGTATCGCTTGTAGGATGGCTTATCACTGAGATATTCCCCGACCTCGTGAGCAAGATGTTCACCACAGACGCCTCCATGATAGCCATCGCCCGCGACGGCTTCAGGATTTTCTTCCTTTTCTACCCCGTGGTAGGTGCGCAGATTGTGATACAGAACTACTTCCAGTCGATAGGCAAGCCTAAGCTGTCGATTTTTCTGTCGCTTACGCGTCAGCTCATCTTCCTTCTTCCGCTGCTGTGGCTTCTGCCGCCGCACTATGGTGTTGACGGCGTGTGGATTGCCATGTGTTCGAGCGACTTTATCGCCTTTGCTGTGGCTGTAGGCACCGCAATAGTGATGAACCGCCGCATTGCCCGAAAACTAAACTCTCTCAGACCCCATGATTGAAAAACTCACCTTGCGGACAGACCCGGCCACTGCCGCCCTGCCCGACCGGCTGAGCGCCGAATGTGCGCGTCAGCTCCGCATAAAGAACGAACGTATAAAGCGGGTAGACATCACCCGACGCTCAATCGACGCCCGTCAGCGGCGCGTGGCTGTAAACCTCTCCGTTACCGTGCATATCGACCAAATCGATGAAGCGGCCGTAGCCATCACCCCAATAGAATATGGCAATGTGGCCGACGCACCACAGGTGATTATTGTCGGAGCCGGTCCGGCAGGCCTGTTCGCGGCTCTTGAACTTATCGAGCTCGGTCTCAAGCCTATAGTACTCGAACGCGGCAAGGATGTAGACAGTCGCCGACGCGACATGACAGCTATCAACCGCGAGGGAATCGTAGACCCCGACTCCAACTATTGCTTCGGCGAGGGCGGTGCCGGCGCTTACTCCGACGGCAAACTCTATACCCGCAGCAAAAAGCGCGGGCCGGTAGAGAAAGTGCTTCAGATATTCCATCAGCATGGCGCGCAGAAAGATATACTCGTCGACGCCCACCCGCATATCGGCACCGACAAGCTTCCCTCGGTGATAAAAGCCATGCGCGAGACCATCATCGCCTCGGGCGGCGAGGTGCATTTCGGCACTCGTGTCGAGGGGCTGATTTTCAACGGCGACAAGTCTGCAGTCACAGGTGTACGCACACACGACGGCAAAGAATGGCACGGCCCGGTATTGCTTGCCACCGGCCACTCGGCGCGCGATGTGTATCACTTCCTTAAAGATCAGGGGGTCGAGATTGAGGCCAAGGGCATAGCCGTAGGCGTGCGACTCGAACATCCGCAGCAGCTCATAGACCAACTGCAATATCATTCACCGCAAGGACGCGGCAAATATCTTCCGGCGGCCGAATACTCCATGCTCACCCGCATTGACGACCGCGCGGTATACTCATTCTGCATGTGCCCGGGCGGCTACATCATCCCTGCGGCGAGCGCACCGGGACAACTCGTAGTCAATGGCATGTCGCCGGCAAACCGCGGCACCCGCTGGGCAAACTCGGGCATGGTGGTGGAAGTATTGCCCGAAGATATCGCCGACCCGGAAGACGCTTCGGAAGCGCCGCTGAAGATGATGCGCTTCCAAGAGGAAATAGAGAGCCGCTTTTTCGAGGCCGCAGACCGCACACAAAAGGCGCCGGCACAGCGCATGACCGACTTCGTGGCCGGGCGCGACTCCAAAGACCTGCCGCGCTCGTCGTATCCTCCGGGCCTGCTCTGCCGCCGTATCGACCAACTCTTGCCCGAGCCTATAGCCCGCCGTCTGCGCGAAGGTTTCAAGGTTTTCGACAGCAAGCAGCGGGGTTTCCTTTGCCCCGACGCCGTACTTATCGGCGACGAGACGCGCACATCATCGCCCGTGCGTATACCGCGCGACCGCGAGAGCCTCGCCCATATCGGCCTCGCCGGCCTCTACCCCTGCGGCGAAGGCGCCGGATATGCCGGAGGAATAGTATCGGCGGCCATCGACGGTATCATGTCGGCAAGGGCGATTGCCACTGCTCTTAGATAAAAACACCGCACGGGCTGCGCCCGCGCCATCGACGAAAAAAAAGACGCGCACAAATACAACGCGCACTGCAAAATTAATTTTGCAGTGCGCGTGCTTATTCGTATCTTTGAGCTGCGCTCTTAGATACTTCCGATACTTCCGCTCGGCAATGCTCAAATAAATTTGGCATTGCGCTCGCTTATTCGTATCTTTGTGGCGACATGGAACAATATATCGTATCGGCACGAAAATACCGCCCGACGACATTTGACAGCGTAGTGGGCCAGCAAGCGCTGACCGGAACGCTCAAGAATGCGATCACCAGCGGCCGACTGGCTCATGCTTACCTCTTCTGCGGCTCGCGAGGAGTAGGCAAGACGTCGTGTGCGCGTATTTTTGCCAAGACTATCAACTGCACCAACCGCACGGCCGCGGGAGAAGCGTGCAATGAGTGTGATTCGTGTCGGCAGTTTAATGAAAACCGGAGTCTGAATATCATCGAGCTTGACGCCGCGAGCAACAACGGCGTTGATGATATCCGCGCGCTGATAGAGCAGGTGGCCGTACCGCCGACACAGGGGCGCTACCGTGTGTTTATCATCGATGAGGTGCACATGCTCTCCAATGCGGCTTTCAACTCTTTCCTCAAGACTCTCGAGGAGCCGCCGGGCTATGTGATTTTCATTCTTGCCACGACCGAAAAGCATAAGATTATCCCTACCATACTTTCGCGTTGCCAGATCTATGATTTCAACCGCATATCGATCAATGATATGGTGGTTCATCTGCAGCATGTGGCTTCGAACGAGGGTATCACCACCGAGCCGGAGGCTCTCAATGTGATAGCGCGCAAGGCCGACGGCGCTATGCGCGACGCCTTGTCGATCTTCGATCAGGTGGCGGCTTCGACGCAGGGCAATATCACCTACGCGGCAACGATCGAGAATCTCAATGTGCTTGACCAGAGCTATTACAACCGTCTGCTCGACGCTTTTGTGGCTCAGGATATAGCGCAGGCATTGCTGATATACAAGGAGATACGCAACCAAGGCTTCGACTCGCAATTTTTTGTGAACGGTCTGGCGTCGTATCTGCGTGATCTTGCAGTGGCGCAGAATCCCGACACACTTCAGTTGCTTGAAGCCACCGATGATGTGCGCCAGCAGATGGCCGAGCGGGCCTCGAAGCTCCATCCGACTTTCCTATACAAAGCGATGGACCTCTGCAACGAGGCAGATTTCAACTTCCGCGCGGCAAGCAACAAACAATTTTTGGTAGAGCTGACGCTCATCAAACTGTGCCAACTACTAAGCCCCTCGTCCGATGATACCGGAGCCGGCGAGGGGCAATTACAACCGCTCGAAGCATACTCTACGAGCGTAGCTCCGCAAGAGGCGGCGCCAGCAGCCACACCCGCAGCCGCCCCGCACACCGACCTTAAGGTCGCCCCCGCCCCGGTGAGCACACCTTCCAAGACGCGCAGCACGTATACCTTGGGAGGCATGTCGCTTGCCGGTGCGGCAATGAAAGCCCGCGAGGCACATACACAATATACAGCGGCGGCGCCGACATCAGCCCCGGCGCAACACCGCAGCGACAGCTACTCAGAGGCCGATCTCGAACGGGCATGGACCTCGGCGACGCGACTCTTCGCAAGCGACCGGGTGCTTGGGTCGGTGCTCAGCGCCATCGTTCCCCATGCTCAGGGAGGCGACAAGTATCTGCTGCGCTGTGCCTCGCAACTTGTGGCTGATATGGTGGGTAAGTCGCTTGGCAGCATTACAGCACATGTGCGCGACGTACTCTCAAATGACAATGTCGGCTTCGAGACGGAAGTGAGCGACGCCGACATACCCAAAACAATGTGGACCGACGACCGAGTGCTCGAAGACCTTATCAACGAGCACCCCGCCATTGGTGAAATGATAAAGAAATTTCAATTACGCAGAATCTGACCATGCGACATTTTCGCGGCTTAAGCCTCACAATCATTTCTACGATTGCGGGCTGCGCGTTTGCGGCAGCCCCGTCGATGTATTACAGTTCGGCCAGCGGCTATTACGGCAAGAATCTCATAGAAGCGCTGAGCGACATTATAGAAGACCATACCCAGCTGAGCTACAGCGGAGTATGGACGGCCTACCAGACCACCGACCTTGACGAGAACGGCAAGGTGTGGGATATGTATTCGACCAAGCGCTGGACCTATAAAAAGGAGCAATGCGGCAGTTACTCATCAATCGGCGATTGCTACAACCGCGAGCACTCTTTCCCCAAGAGCTGGTTTGACGACGGATATCCGATGTATACCGACCTCAATCACCTCTATCCTACCGACGGCTATGTGAACAATCAGCGCGGCAACCTGCCTTTCGGCGAGTGTGCCAACGGTTCGTACGTGGCGTCGAGCGGATCGGTGAAACCTCTCGGCCGCCGCGGTGCGAGCACGTTCTCGGGGTACAGCGGCACGGTTTTCGAGCCGGATGATGAATACAAGGGCGACTTCGCACGCGCATATTTCTATATGGCAACGTGCTACAACGACGTCAACTCGCGCTGGAAGAGCGACATGCTCGCCGGCAACAGCTATCCTTTTTTCACTACATGGGCGGTGAACCTGCTGCTGAAATGGCACCGTCAAGACCCTGTCAGCGACAAGGAAATCAAGCGCAACGACGCAGTATATGAAGTGCAGGGCAACCGCAACCCCTTTATCGACCATCCCGAGCTTGCAGAGCATATCTGGGGAGACAAGAAGACAGAGCGCTGGACTCCCGGAGAGCAGGGTGCAGCCATCAACCAACCCGTCGACGGCTCTACGGTAGACTTCGGAGTGACAGCCTTGGATGTACCTGTCACCATCAGCATACCTGTGCGTACTACGGGTGCCACTTCTGCCGTGAATGTGGCTGTGAGCGGCAACTTTACCACGGCAATAAGCTCTATTTCAGCCGATCAGGCCAATGCCGGCACAACGGTGAAAGTGAAATATGAGCCTAAGTCACTGGGCAAGCACAGCGGCACGATGACCCTTACCATGGGCGATGTGAAATCAACCGTCACACTCAGCGGCGAGACCGTAGACGGCCTTCCGGCAATGCCTGCCACTTACGTCAGCTCAGAGTCGTTCCGCGCCAACTGGACCTATATCGGCGACGATATGGGTGGAAAATATGACCTCGCCGTCACCGACGACAACGGCCCCCTGCCGGGCTATCCATGCAGTGTCGACGCCGCCAAGGGATATTTCGATGTCAAGGATCTGCAGCCTCTCACCACATATACCTACACGCTCAGGAGCGAGATGTTCACCAGCAACAGCGTGAAGGTGACCACAGCTGCCCCGGAGCCATTTATAGACTTCCTTTTCGATGGCAACCTGTATTTCACCACGAGCCCCGGCGAGCCGTCGGAAGTGGCTGAGATACTTGTGCAGATAGAGAATATAGAGAGCGATATCACTATCGGTGTGGGTGCGCCTTTCGAGCTTTCGCTTGACCGCAGCGCATGGAGCAGCTCTATCACTATCAGCCCCGATGAAAGCCGAATCTATCTGCGCCTGAACAGCGACGAGGCCGGTGCTTTCGAATCGACTCTGACAGCCCGTGCCGGTGATTATTTCAACGACAATACTACAGTAAGCGGTGTGGCCGGTTCGGCTGCCGGCTTCTTCGAGGACTTTGAGACCGGGGGACTACCGAGCCCCTACGCCACAACGACTTACGAGGGTACTGCCGCCGTGTGGACAATCTATAATGCCGGACACGACCCCAAGCAGGATGCAGGTTATGAGTCGGCAACAGCGCTTCGACTTGGCAAAGCAAGCACCAACACCACCGGCATAGAGATGACCGAGGCCAAGCGCGGAGGCGCCGGAGTGGTGAGCTTCATGGCCAAGAAATGGAGTGCCGGGGAGGCCGACAGCAAGATAGCGGTAGAAACCAGCACCGACGGCATTGCATGGCGCGAGGCCGGTGTGGCAAACATCACCGACGCCGAATGGCAGCAGTATACCGTGACCGCCAATGTGGCCGGCGATGTGCGCATACGTCTGCGCCGCACCGAGGGTGCGCGCATGCACTTGGACGACATCGCCGTGAGCAACTACAGCGCCGGCGTCGCCGACCCGTCGGCCGAGCGTCATCAGTGGGATGCATATTGCCTCGACGGTAAACTTGTCGTGACAGTGACAGCTGCGTCGGGTGTGCGCTTAGGCATTTATACCGTTGCCGGTCTTACCGTTTTCGACGGCCTGCTCGGCGAGGGCGTGCACAGTTTCGACCTTTCGGCAGGTCAGTTTGTGGTGGTGAGCAGCCGCGACTTCACCCGCACAGTACTCATGCGGTAACTACACGGCAATGGAGAAAAAGACAATATGGGACATGGGGCGGCTCTCGGTAGAACAATACCGGGCGGCCGCCAAAATGCCCGTCGTGGTTGTGCTCGACAATGTGCGGAGCCTCAACAATATAGGCTCGCTCTTCCGCACAGCCGACTGCTTCGCTGCCGGCGGGATAGCTCTCTGCGGTATTTCGGCCACGCCGCCGTCGGTGGAAATCCACAAGACGGCTCTCGGCGCAGAAGACTCGGTAGACTGGCAATATTACCCTACGACAGCTGAGGCTGTGGTCGACCTGCGCAGCCGTGGCTTCAAGATTGTATGTCTTGAGCAGGTGAAAGGCAGCGTGGCGCTTCAGGATTTCCGCCCGGAGGAAGGGGAGGCCTACGCGCTGATTGTCGGCAATGAGGTCGACGGAGTTGCGCCCGATATCGTTGATTCGGCCGATATTTGGCTCGAGATACCCCAGAGCGGCACCAAACACTCTCTCAACGTGACAATATCGGCAGCCGTTGCGCTATGGCATATCTACAGTCACAGTAATATTTTAGGAACAGTTTAGAATATGATATATCCCAAGCCCCTTAAAAAAGGAGATAAAATAGCCATCTGCTCTCCGGCCGGCAAAATCAAGCCTGAAATCGTCAATAAGGCTGCGGCCGTATTGCGCGGTCAAGGCTATCGGGTGGAGATCATGCCTCACGCTTTCGGGGCCGACGGCCAGTTCAGCGGTACTGCCGACGAGCGCTATGCCGACCTCAAGGCCGCTTTCGCCGACCCCGATGTAAGGCTTATATTATGCAGCCGCGGCGGCTACGGCGTGGTGCATATCCTCGATCGCCTCAACCAGTTGCCGCTGACCGACGACCCAAAGTGGGTGGCCGGCTTCAGCGACATATCTGCGCTTCATGCACTTATGGCGACAAAAGGCATAGCGAGCATACATTCGCTGATGTGCGCCGGCATACAGCGCGGCGCCGACGACCCCGACATCGCGGCATTCTTCGATATCTTGGAGGGCGAGCGGCCTGTGCACATCTTCGACGGCCATGCCTACGACCGCCCCGGGCTTGCCACGGGCACGCTCTATGGCGGCAATGTGGCCGTGCTCGCCGAACTTATCAGCACACCCTACGATATCATCAAGCCCGACACGATACTCTTTATAGAGGATGTGGCCGAGCCTATCTATAAGATAGAGCGCATACTCTATCAGCTCAAACTGAGCGGAGTGCTCGGCAAATTGCGCGGTCTCGTGGTAGGGCAGTTCACTGATTACAAGCCCGATGACAATCATCCCGACATGGAGAGCATGATACGCGACATGGTGGCCGAATACAACTATCCTGTAGCGTTCAACACACCAATCGGGCATGTCGACCATAATGTGCCCCTGATCGAGTCGGCCAAGGTGACGCTGAAAGTCAATTCCGAAGGCCGGAACAGTATTATCTTCCATCGCTGAACAAAGCAGCGCAGGCAAGTGTTAATCTTTATGACAATCCTTAAAAAAATAAGATTATGATAAAGAAATTATTACTTTGCCTGGCACTTGCAGTGGCGACGGTCAGCGCCGCCTACGCCGATGAATATACCCATGACAGCACCATCCTGCCACAGGCGGCGCGTGATGTGATACATACGGCTTTCAAGGCTGAAATCAGCGTGATAAAGATAGATAAAGATTTTGGGCGTGTGAGCGAATATGAAGTTGTGCTCACCGACGGGTCGGAAATCCAATTTGACAGCAAAGGCAACTGGAAGGATGTCGAGGCTGCCCGGGGCAAGAGCGTGCCGGGAATTTTTGTGCCGACAGCGATAAGCGACTATGTGGCCAATTATCAGAAAGGCGCAAAGATTGTAGGCATAGAGCGTACGCGGGGCGGCTACGAAATAGAGCTGAGCAACGGCATAGAGATGAAATTTGATAAAGACGGCAAATTCCAACGTTACGATTGATGAGCTATGAAAAAGTATATCAAATATCTTCTCTACACTCTATTGGGAGTGATACTCTTTGCTGCGTGGGGCTGCTCGTCGATTGACTATGATGAGCCACAAATCCATACAACAATCAACAGATAATGAAAGTATATACCCGCACCGGCGACAAGGGCACGACCTCGCTTGTAGGAGGCACCCGGATTGCCAAAGACGATCCACGACTTGAGGCCTACGGCACCGTAGATGAGCTCAATTCGTGGCTCGGCCTTTTAGAATCATCAGAAGTATTGCCCGAGGGAGCGCATGCCACCTTGGGCGCGGCCATGAACAGGCTTTTCGACATAGGGTCGGCGCTGGCCACCGAAGCCACATCGAAATGGCAGCCTGCTCCTTTCCCGGCCTCTGCTACAAAAGAGCTCGAAGAGGCTATAGACAATCTTGAGGGCATATTGCCCCGCCATAACCGCTTTGTGCTTCCCGGCGGCCATGCCGACTCGGCGCGAGCCAATGTGGCGCGTACTGTTGCCCGGCGGGCAGAGCGGCGTATCATCACCTTGTCGGGGCTTGTGGATGTCGACGCCGAGATCATACGCTATGTGAACCGCCTGAGCGATTACCTGTTTGTGCTGTCGCGGGCTATCAATCACGTGACCGGCACTCCCGAGCGCTTCTGGGAAAACTGAGTGTACGCGGGCTGCGCCCGCGCCGGACGACGAAAGCTTTTCTTTGGTTTATGTGTGTTGCTAACTTTGCATCGCAAAAACATATATAAGCCTCAGAGCAGCGAGATCATGCGCTCGAAAGCCGAGAGTGCCTACGACTGCATTTATAACCTCGACAAGAAAGGCACTGCCGACAATCCAATCGAGATTACTTCATACGAAGGAGAGAAGGTGACCTTTGACCTTTCGGATGTAAAGACAGAAAACCGCATAATCGGCTTCTATGTCAAGGCTGATTACTGGCGTCTGCGCGGATTTGATATCGTAGGTATTCAGGTGACTCAGACCGGCCACACTCAGAGTATCAACGTCGGTCTGTTCGGAGGCAGCAATTGCATTATAGAGCGTGTCGATATGCACGACGGGATGGGTATCGGCGTGTATGCCACCCGCGGCAATGACAATCTGGTGCTCAACTGCGACGCATACAACAACTACGACCCCGTGACTATCGAGAACTGCCGGGTATAGACTTCATCAACAATACAGCCTACCGCAACATACACGCCGCCTCCGCTTTCAAGAAGTAGAGGCGGTTTTTTTAACTATCTTTCTTTGTGTTTTGTTTGTAAATATATAACTAATTAGTTATCTTTGCGACATGGAATCAGAAGAAGCCTCAGCGCAATATGTACGGACAATACTAAGAACGCCCGAATTTATGGAGTTCTATGGATCTTTACCCATAAGGGTACAGACCAAATTTCAGTATGTCATGAATGTCATAGCCTCTGTATATAATATTTCTACAAAGTTCGTAAAGCATTTGGAGAATACTGATCTTTATGAAATGCGTGTATCGATTGGAACTAATGAATATCGCACGGTTTTATTTGCTGCAGATCATAATAACATTATAGAGGCTAAAAACATCATCCTTCTTAATGGCTTCGTTAAGAAAGATAAAAAAGATTATCGAAAACAGATAGAAATAGCAACCGCAATACTAAATAATTTGGAATTATGAGAACTTTGAATCCCGAAAAATTGGCGAAATTAACATCGTTTAATGATGAACTTGATGAAAAATATGGAAAGCCCGGCACTCCCGGGCGTGAGCTTTTTGACGAAGAATCTATCGCATGGTTCTACGGAAATATGTTGCGTGAGCGACGTAAGGAATTAAACATGACGCAGAAGCAAGTGGCAGAGAAACTTGGACGCGAGCAAAGCTATATCGCCCGGGTGGAAAATGGTAAAGCAGATATACAATTGTCAAGTTTCTTCCGGATTGCCGCCATACTTGGAATACAATTTGTACCTACTTTCATGCAGGTGATGAGATGATAGAATTCAAAATTCATGTCTGAAAGGCGAATCCGTATGTTGAGGCTCTCTTTGAGATTCTGCTTTTTTTGCCTAACTTTGCATTTATAGAAGGATTTCTTAGTATTATGAGCGTTCACTCCATATCCGACTTGCCTGTTACCCGAATAAACAACCGGCGTTATTTGGGTAATAAGTATCGGCTTTTGCCATTTATCCGTGGGGTTGTCGATGCGCATTGTGAGGATATAGAAGTTTTCGCAGATTTGTTTGCAGGCACCGGAGCGGTGTCTTCGGCTTTCAGCGATTGCGCTGTCATCACCAATGATATATTGTATAGCAATTATCTGAGCAATTATGCATGGTTCGGCGCCGAGGGCTACGACACTACCCGATTGCGCAAACTGATATTATATTACAATACTGTTGATGTGACAGGCGACAATTATATGTCGGATAATTTTGCCGATACATATTTCTCGCTTGAAGATTGCCGGAGAATCGGTTTTATCCGTGAAGACATCGAATCACGCCGAGAGGCCGGAGAGATAAATTTCAGGGAGAAATCTCTGTTGGTCACCTCCCTGCTGTATGCCATGGACAAGATAGCGCAGACCTGCGGGCATTACGATGCATACCGCAAGGGCGCTCAGTTTAAAGATCATCTGGAGCTGAGGGTGCCCTTGGCAAGTCAGGAGAATAATCCGGCCAACCTTTGCTATAACTTGGATATCAACGAACTAGCACCTACGATCGAGGCAGATCTGGTATATCTCGACCCGCCATATAATTCCCGCCAATATTGCGATACTTACCACCTTCTTGAGAATGTGGCCCGGTGGGAGAAACCGCAGCTTTTCGGTGTGGCAAAGAAAATGGAACGCACTGCGCTCAAAAGTGCATATTGCTCACGCAAGGCTATAGAGACGTTTGAAAATCTTATAGATAATCTCAACGCACGCTATATTGCATTGTCATACAACAATATGGCAAAAAAGGGCAACGACCGCTCCAACGCCCGGATGACCGACGCCGATATCCTGCGAGTGCTTGAGGCCAAGGGTGATGTGCAGGTATTCTCGGAGGGCTACCGCGCTTTCACTACCGGGAAATCGGATATCGCCGATAATGAGGAGCGCTTATTTCTTTGCACCTGTCATTAATGAAACTTATCGGGTCACCACTCAATTATACCGGCGGCAAGTTCAGGTTATTGCCTCAGATACGGCCATTGTTTCCACGGGAGATAGCAACATTTGTAGATTTGTTCTGTGGTGGCGGTGTAGTGGGCGCAAATGTGGAATGTCAGCGGGTGTGCTTCAATGATATCAATGATAAGTTGATTAATCTTCTACAGTTGTTCAGACAGCATGACATAGACTTCATTCTTGAGAATATCGAAACAATCATAGGCAGATACGGTCTGTCGGATTCCGGCAAGATGGGCTATGGCTTTTACGGTTGCGAGAGCGGCAAAGGCTTGGGGGCTTACAATAAAAGTCCTTATCTACGTATGCGTGACGACCTCAACAGCAAGCGGAATTTGGATGATGACTATTATCTGCACCTGTATGTAGCTATGGTTTATGCTTTCAACAATCAGATGCGCTTTAATTCCAAGGGCAGCTTCAATCTTCCGGTTGGCAAACGCGACTTCAACGGGCGCATGCGCAAGAAACTCTGCGAGTTTGTAGAACGCTTACATTCGATAGAGGTAGACTTTTCCGCCCGCGATTTTGCTGAGGTTGATTTAGACGTCTTGGGGGCAGATGATTTTGTCTATGCCGATCCGCCCTATCTCATCACATGCGCCACATATAATGAAAACGGCGGGTGGAGCGAAGCCCATGAACATCAACTATATGCCACCTTGGACGCCTTGCACGGGGATGGTGTGAGATTCGCTCTTTCGAATGTGCTTTCAACCAAAGGAAAGGAAAACGGAATTTTGGCCCGTTGGCTTGAAGAGCACCCCGAATATACATGCCATCATCTCAACTATACTTATTCTAATTCAAATTATCATAAAAAAGACCGCGACGCGGTAAACGATGAAGTATTGATTGTTAATTATTAATTATTTGATATTATGTTTGAAAAAATATCCTACAAGAGATTTTGCTGGAGTTTAGGCACAACAAGTTTCAGAACCAAAAATTTCAACCGTACCATCGAGACTCAGATTGCGATGCTCAACCGCTTTTGGCGGCAACCTGAAAATGCTGATGAAAAATGGGAGGGCAATAATGATGTTCAGACCCGGTATTATGAATATATGCAAGATGAGGGTTTTGTAGACGGAGATGCTCCGCGCCCGGATAAAGATGCCCGTCAGAAGACATCAGGCTTGGTGGAGATTGGCTTGCTGAATGATAACCGCCGTCTTACCGGAGCCGGCTGCGCTCTGCTGGAGATATGCAGCAAAGGCGATTTCACCCCTGACAATATATTCAGAATTGAGAAAGACAGCTACCTTTATCTTAAGCAACTGTTGAAAACCTCATGTGATATTGATGGAAATATTGTAAGGCCGCTTCTGATACTTCTTCATTTCCTTAATGACCCGGCTCTCGACGGCAAAGTGACCAAAGAGGAGTTTACCTATCTTCTTCCGCTTTGTATCAATGAGGATACAACGGAGTGGATAGGGCAGGAGATTCTAAAACTCAGAGCGGGCAAAACGAGCATTGACGCAATCATAAACGGCTTTATAGCGGATAAACCTAACTACAGAGAGGCGAGAAATCTTCTGATGTCAAACGCTGTGTCGGAAGAGCTGATATGTGCTGTGGGCATAAACCGCAAGAGTCCCAAGTATGATAAAGCATATTATGGCCTCTACAATTCCATGCTAAGGCTCTATCTCTATAGAGATGATTCTGCGGCAAAGCAGGTGCTTTCGATTCTTAACGGACTTACCAATAAGAAGATAACTACAGCATGGAAGTCGCTGCAGTTCGACACATCCGTTACAAGCAGGATAGAGAAAGATCCTTTCGGGCATTTCTGTGCGTCAAATCCCTTCTGCGCTGTAACTACAGAGGACGAATTCAAGGAGTTGTTCTTTGATACCATGCACCTCTATAAGACCAAGGCCACGCTGTCGGATTACTGCGATCTCAACCGACGCTACCTTTCTACGGCTGATATCATTATCTTCAAGGACGATGAAATAAAGTTAGACGTCATTCCCGAGCAGTTATTCTCTTTGTGCGAGGATAAGCTGTATGAAATCGCGTTTACAAAATCGGCTGATCTTTGCAATGATGTGCCGCTGTCGGCCATCTCCGGGGCTCTCAAGGTGAGTGAGGAACTTCTTATTGAAAAACTCGGCGAGAAGTTCAAAAAGAAATTCGCAGACCTCGAAGATGCCATGAGTGAGGTCGACAAGGAGCGCTATGCCCGTTTCGATAAGCTCATAGATGAGAGATTCGCCGACGACGACCTCATCAATCTTCTGGGCTTGTTTGAAGAAAGGAATGATGAAGAGATAAGCGCTCTTGTGACAGACAATGCCACCGTGCCGACCATCTTCGAGTATGTCCTCGGCATTATATGGTATAAGGTGAGCAATCGCAAAGGCAAGGTGCTCGACTATATGAAACTGTCGCTTGATGCGAATCTTCTGCCCAAGACCCATGCCGCCGGCGGGGAGGCAGACATAGTATATGAATACCCTGACACGCAAGCGTTTCCCGCACACCATCTGCTCTTGGAGGCGACATTGGCAAACGTCGGCAACCAGCGTCAGATGGAGGCCGAGCCCGTTACGCGCCACTTGGGTAACAACATATTGGCTACAGGTACGGGCATAAAAACGAAGCGAGCAACGGTGTGAATGTCGGTCGGTGGCTTAAT
>OFFU01000254.1_pt1 | contig 62388 bp, 47 predicted proteins | sample 1521451 | NCBI WGS metagenome assembly OFFU01 (sample SAMEA3504106, study PRJEB24116) | mouse gut metagenome | biome: mouse gut; feature: mouse-associated habitat; material: faeces | place: Denmark | collected 2011 | reverse complement strand
GAAAAAGTGAGAAAAAGCGAGTTAACAAGAGAAAAATAAAGATTATTATGGGAGGTGGTCAAATGTCAGATAACTGGATTGTGCAGAACTTGGAGAACGCCCTTAACACATGGAATGAAAAGCTGTCGGAGATATGGCAGCTCATAACCCAGTCCCCAGAGCAGTTCAAGGGCGGCACTATCTGGAATGTAATCGTCAATATCCACGGTGCGGTGCAGGCTATCGGGCTTGCCCTGCTCGTGCTGTTCTTTGTGGTGGGCGTGATGCGTACCGCAGGCAACTTTGCCGAGGTAAAACGCCCAGAGCAGGCGTTGAAGCTCTTTATCCGCTTTGCCCTTGCCAAAGGTGCGGTGACTTACGGACTGGAGCTGATGATGGCTCTGTTCAAAATCGTGCAGGGGCTAATCTCCACCATTATGAACGCCGCAGGCTTCGGCTCAGCACAGCAGACGGTACTTCCCTCGGAAATCGTAACGGCGGTGGAGGACTGCGGCTTTTTTGAGAGCATCCCACTATGGGCGGTGACGCTCATCGGCGGGCTGTTCATCACGGTGCTGTCGTTTATTATGATTATGTCGGTGTACGGCAGGTTTTTCAAGCTCTACCTCTACACCGCCATCGCACCCGTGCCGCTTTCTACCTTTGCAGGCTCACCGAGCCAGAGCGTGGGAAAGAGCTTCATCAAGAGCTACTCCGCCGTGTGCCTTGAGGGGGCAATCATCGTGCTTGCCTGCATCATCTTCTCCCTCTTTGCGGCTTCTCCCCCTGCCATAGACCCAGACGCAGCGGCGGTGTCGATGGTGTGGAGCTATATCGGGGAGCTTGTTTTTAATATGCTCGTCTTAGTCGGTGCGGTCAAGATGGCAGACCGTGTTGTCAGAGAAATGATGGGGCTTTAAGAGAATGAAATCGAAGTGCGTGTGTAAGGACGAAGCAGGCTCACCGCAGAAAAGAAAAAGACGTAAAAACCACTTGACATCTATTTGTCACATGACTTATAATGCAATGATTTAGGTTTGGAAATCTGAACGGCTGGCTTGGGGAGGAAAGGAGATTTTATGTTTGATTATGTAAAGGATAAGGAATTTCTAAGCCGTATGCGGAATCTATGTGGTGAGATAATGCAGGGTTTTTGCCACTACTTGAAAGAGGACTATGATATAGGCGCAGTATTCTATCTTGTAGGGAGCGGCGCACGGAACCTCATCGTACAAAATGCTTCGTTGCCGATAGACTTGGATTACAACCTTGAAATTGTAAGATGTCAAGATTTTAAGGATTGCAGGACTATCAAAGAATCTGCAAGGAAATCCTTTAATAAGATGTTGCAGGAATACAGTTTGGGAGATTGCGAAGATTCAACATCTTCTCTGACCACGGGAAAAATTCATTTTGTCAAAGGCAATCCCACCGAGTTTTCGATGGATGTCTGTATTGTTTGCAGGGATACAGAGGAACATTTTCACAGACTGATGCACCAAAAGACAGGATTCACCTATTGGGACAGATACTATTGGAATGAAGCCCCTCATTCTGCGGGAGTGCAGGAAAAAGCCAAGTATATCAAGAAAAAGGGAAAATGGGAACTTGTCAGAAAGCAGTATCTGGATATCAAAAACAGATACTTGTGGCAAAACGACCACGACCATCCCTCTTTTATATGCTATATCGAAGCCGTAAACAATGTATATAACGCAAGAATGAGTTGGAAGTAAACTGAATAAATTTGAAGAATCGCCATTTTCCAAAGATGGCGATTTTTTTGCGCCAAAAAGGAGGTGCTAATCATTTGGAAGTCAAGGTAAATAAGGAAATCCGCAACTACACGGAGAGTATGTTTTTCGGGCTGTCGATGCGGCAGTTCATTTTCTCCGTCCTTGCCGGCGGTGTGGCGGTGGGCTTGTATTTCCTGCTCCGCCCGCAGTTCGGGACGGAAACACTAAGCTGGATGTGTATTCTGGGGGCTTCCCCCTTTGCCATGATGGGTTTTATCAAGTACAACGGCATGACAGCGGAGCAGTTTGTCTGGGCGTGGATAAAATCGGAGTTTTTAATGCCCAAGAAGATTTTGTTTTCCCCAGACAACCTTTACTACGAAGCCATGAAGCCGACCCATGAAGCCCACGAAAAGGGCTTGCCCACCGTGCAGAAAAAGCAGAAGCAAAAGACTGCGAAAGCAAAGACGAAGAAACCGAAACATTCCAAGAAGCCAACAACCCTGCTATAAAGCAGCAGGATTGTTGACTCTCGCAGCATTCGCCAAATGCTCGTGCAAGCACGACACTTGGCTCATTGCTCGTGGAAATCAAAGAAGCGTAAGGAGGTAGACCATGTTAAAGACGCTAAAAAACCTGTTCAAGCAGGACAAGGAGAAATTCGTTGTGCCGAAATCGGTGCAGGCGGTCATCCCCATCAAGACCATCTGGGAGGATGGCATTTTCCTCGTGGGCAGGAACAAGTTCGCAAAGACATTCAAGTTTGAGGACATCAACTATGCCGTGGCGAACCGTGAGGATAAGGAAGTGATGTGGTATAAAAAAAGTTGACCCCCTATTCTCAAGGATTTGAGATATAATCAATAGAATGAGGAGTGAACAAAAATGGCAGAAAACAGACAATACGACCACGAATACAAAGTACAGGCCGTGAAGCTTGCAAGAGAAATTGGACAGGCTAAGGCCGCTAAAGAACTGGGAGTTCCCAAGAATACCGTGTATGGCTGGATGAGAGCCAGCCGCCTTGGTAATCTTGACCTTGGAGCTGGCTCACAGACACCACAAAGCGCTATGACACTTAACGAGGAACTCATCCTGCTGCGCCAACAGGTGAAAGAACAGGAAAAAGAAATTAGGCGTTTAAAGAAAGAAAACGACTTTTTGGAGGAAGCCAGCGCTTTTTTCGCCGCGAGCCGTCTGAAGTCAGCAAAAACGAAAGAATGAAGTTTATTGCAATAAAGACGAAAGACGGCGATTCAAAAGGGGATATTGCTTTTTTCTGCCGGACACTCCATGTCAGCAGGGAGGGATTTTACCAGTATCTGGCAAATAAAGACCGTCCATGGAAATATCAGCCCTTGGCAGATGCCATGAAAGAAATCCTGGAGGAAGATGAATGCAATGATACATATGGCCGGATCCGCATGTATCAGGCATTGATCCTTAAGCGGCCAGAACATGTAAAAAATCCCCGGTGAACGCACCATTTACCGTGTCATGAAGGAAATCGGGATCAGCCATCATCCCAGGCGCAAACCAAACGGGATCACGAAAGCAGACAGGGAAGCCAGAAAGTCAGAGGATCTGTTAAAACGTGATTTCCACGCAGAGGGACCACTGACAAAATGTATTACAGACATTACGGAGATCAAAGGCAAAGATGGGAAACTATATGTTTCTGCTATTTTTGACTGCTTCGATTCCAGCGTGATCGGTCTGGCAATGGATACCAACATGAAAGCACCGTTATGTGTGCAGACACTGGAAAATGCAGTGAAAGCGTATCCGGGAATCCGTGGAGCCATAATCCACAGTGACAGGGGAAGCCAGTATACCAGCCAGCATTACCGGGATGCGATCCGGAAGTATGACATACAGCAAAGCATGAACAGCGCAGGAGGCAGATGCCATGATAATGCCCGCTGTGAAAGCATGTGGGCCAGAATGAAATCAGAATTACTGTATGACCGTTATGACATAGAAGAAAAGAGCACGGATGAACTCAGGACTATCATCTGGAGGTATTTTATCGGCTACTGGAATAACCGGAGGATATGCTCTGCTAATGGTGGGCTTCCTCCGATAGTCAAACGACAGCAATACTATGATTCCTTGAAAGAGGCAGCATAAGGTACAAAATCCTTGAGAAAAATGTGTCAACTAATATTGACAAAATCAGGCAAACAATCGATAATCCTGAAACACCGGCGCAAAAATCCTTCTGTATTCTTCATCTGAATATCGGTCTATCGTTATGCCGTTTAGCAAAATTTCACCTCTGGTCGGCCTGTACAGCCCCAGAAGCAGCTTTACAAACGTTGTCTTACCGGAACCGTTTTCCCCGACGATGGTCATAATCTCCCCCTTGTTAAGGGTCACATTCACAGCCTCCAGCGAATACTTTTCCGCCCCGGGATAGCGAAACCAGACGTCCTTAAACTCTATGCACAACATTTCGCCCGACAGCCCTGTATTTTTGTCAAACCGTTCAGGCAGACTGCGAAACCGTTCCAGATAGTCCAGAAAAACAACATTCTTTATGATCTGGTTCCAGCCTGACGAAATCTTTTTTACCGCTCCCATAAATATTCCAATAGACGCAACGGTCAAAGAAAAATAACCTATCTCTATTCCGCCCTGAAAAAAACGATAAATCAACACTACATACAGACAAACGGTCTGCAGCATCTGCAGAGCTGCCTGCAGCGACAGCATTCGCCCACAGTAATACTCCTGGGACTTTTCTTTATCCATTTTCTGTTTCTGATAAAGTCCAAGCCTGTCCAGGAAAAAGGACTTTGGATAATACAGGCGGACATCCTTTGCGCAGGAAGCATCCCCCATACACCAGCGCGTATAGCTGATGCTCCGATGTAACGGCACTGCTTCCAGCTCGCATTTTCTCCGCCTAATGCTCATTCGGTAGTCCAAAAGGCAGTACAATGTTATAAACACTGTCACAATACCCAGCAAAACGGAGCCCAGATGTAATATAATTCCTGCACAGCCCAGAATCTGCAGCGCTCCACCGAACACGGAAAAAGTCTGCTCCAGAATGGCTCCCGGCGACATATTTGCTTTCCAGGCATTGGCATATAAATCAGCCACCTCCGAGCTCTCCGTTGCAGGATATTCCATTTTCATGGCCTTTATACTGTTTTTCACGGTAAAGACGTCCTGCATGCGCATATATCTGTAAGAACACTGCCACTCAAGCCAGGCTTCCAATGCCCTGAGCAGCAGATTGCCGAATAACAGCAGGGAAAGAATCAGGATAATGGAATCCATCCGTCCTCCTCCCGCCAAGGCACTGATCAGAAGGCTTACACAGAGAGAGGTGTACAGGGGCGAAGCCGACACGACCAAAGCCTGCAGCAGCAAAAGGAAAGGATATATTTTGTCCGCATCCCATACCATCCGAAAAGCTTTTTCAATACCTGACAGCTGCTTTTTCATACCGCGTCCCCTCCCTTGTACATTTCAGCCTGCGCCTGATACATTTGATAATACAGCTGTCTGTTCTCCATCAGCCTGGCATGTGTCCCCTGCTCGGCTATTCGGCCGTCCTCCATCACCAGAATCCTATCGGAAAAATGACAGCTGGACATTCGGTGGGATATGTACAAAATGGTCTTTTCTTTATGGTTTCTGTGAATCTGCTCATAGATTTCCAGTTCCGAACGCGGATCAAGGGCTGCGGTGGGCTCATCCAGAACCATGACCTTCGTATCCCTGTGCAGCATTCTGGCGATAGCCAGTTTTTGCTTTTCGCCGCCTGACAAATCCACCCCATCCGCATGATAATAGCGGAACAATGGGGTATCCAATCTTTTCGGCAACTTCTGGACTGTGTTCTCCACGCCTGCCTTTCGCAGCGCCTCCCATACCTTTTCATCATTCTGCCCTGCAACTGTTATATTTTCTCTGATGTCCAACGCAAAAATATAATAATCCTGAAACACCGCGCTCACCTGCTGCCTGTACTTTTCCAGTGGGATTGCCCAAATATCCACACCGTCCAGAAATATCCTGCCCTCATCCGGCTGATACAGCCGCAAAAGCAGCTTAATCAGCGTTGACTTACCGGAGCCGTTGCGGCCCACTATGGAAATACTGCTCTTTAAGGGGATCTCTACGGATACCCTGTCCAGGGCCTTCGTTTTCATCCCCGGATAGGTAAAGGAAACCTCCTGAAAACAGATCGTATGCTCCGGCACATGTCCTGAAGTCCCGGTGAATTCCAAAGCTTCCATCTCTTCCTCCATCTCCATGGCCTTTTTGAAATCAATGAAATACTCTCCGTATAAATTAAAGTTAAGAAAAGATCGAACCATGGAAACCAATGTCTGGGAAAGATTGTTCAATGCCGCCGCATATCCGGTAAAGCCTCCCAGGGTCAGGCTTCCCTGAAGCACCCGCGCCACCAGACACCCATAGGCTGCCGCCAACTGCATCAGTTCTCCAAGAATCCCCAGCATATGCGAGAAATAAAATGCCGGTTTCGCCTGGTTTCTGGCACTATAGAAATGTTCTTTATTCCGCCGGAACTGACTTAACAAAAATTCCTGCAGCCCATAGAGACGGATCTCCTTGGCAAACCCGAAATCTATCATAACATTTGTAACATACTGATTCTTGTTTCGATAAGGGGTAGTCTTTACGCGTTCTTCATAATTTGCACGTTTTTCCCGGCTGCCCCCTGCCACATGAAGAATCAAAGCCGCCATGATCAGCATCGCCGGTACAATGCCCAGCCACAGCAGGGAAACTGCAAGCACTACGGCCCTTACTGCATCGGAAACAAGGCTGACTGCTTCCGTCCCGATGGCGTCCACACCCCTGTCTCCGCCCAGAGATCTGACAGCATAGCTGATGTTCCCGCTGACGGCATTCTCCGCCTTGATAAAAAGCTCTTTTACTTCAACGCTTTCCATCTTTTCCAGAGAAATGTGCTGCAACTTTTCGGATATCTTATAATTCAAAAAATCCTTGAAACCACTCTGCAGCAAAATCTGTTTCCGCTGAATCCAGGTATTCAGCAAAGCCAGAATAAAGGTGCTGGCTGCCAGCCCCAAAACCGATAGCAGAGCTTCCTCAAAGTTTGCGCCCACCAGCAGAGAATCTACGATCCACGCAGGAAAAATGATTGCCGGAAGAGGCAGCAGAATTGATACAATGACACTACACAGCAGGAGCATAAGATAGGCTGGATTCCATGACCAGGAAAGCCTGAACAAATAAATGATGGATTCTAATGTGTGCTTTTTCACTTTTCAACTCCCTACAAACAAATGAATTTCAATTAATTCACAGATAAATCATAAATGTCCATAATGAAAGTCCAAATACTCTTTTATATTATGCATTACTTGATCAATAGGAATATTTTGAGGACATCGATTTGCGCATTTGCCGCATTCAATACATTTTCGAATGTCATTTTTTCCAGCAGTTAATCGCTTGTATTTTAGTTTATTTATAAACTGATTATCTGTTGCAATGATTGAGTTAAAAGCATCAAATACCTGAGGTATGTTTAATCCCCTTACACAATCCATGCAATAGCCGCAACCAGTACATGCTACACCTTCTACTGAATTGTATAAATTACATATTTCTACAAATTGTTTTTTCTCAAAATCTGTAAGACAGTCCGCTTTAGCATTTTGAAAAATGCGAATATTATCCTCTAACTGTATCAAATCACTCATTCCACTTAATACACTTGTTATGTATGGAGAATCATATAACCACCGAAAACACCACTCAATAACAGAATAATTTTTCCCCAACTTGAAGTATTTATCTCGGATTAATGCTGGTACATTATTCACCAGCCTTCCACCTCTGAGCGGCTCCATGATAAACAAGTCAACCCCTGTTTCATAAGCCAATTTAAGCCCTTCTACAGTTGCTTGTGAAAACATATCTGCTACATTCATTTGAACTTGGCACAAATCCCATATTCCATAGGATAGGATTTCACAAAAAACCTATATATTTAATTTTTCCTTCCTTTTTTAAAGATAACAAAAATCTATTATAATATGGAATTAAGTATCAATCCTCTCTGAGTAAGGCCTGCCTCTCAGAATCCTTTCATTTTCCGAAGCCATTAACTTTTTGTATATTTTCGTTTTCTAACATTTCCAAATAACTGTCCAGCCTTGCATTCACATAACCTGCAAACAGTTTTTCCATTGCTCCAAGATTATGCTTTACATGGTATTCATCAAATGCATTGTAATACGAAATTCGGTCTGCAAATTTAATGTCAATTGGCGGATATCCGGCTTTCATCAATTCCAAATTTACAAGCAGCCTTCCGGTTCTGCCATTTCCGTCTATAAAAGGATGAATCCCCTCGAATTCAATATGCAACCGTGCAAGCCGTGGAATGATATGATCTGTACTGCTCCTATAAGTCTCCAACAACCGTTCCATCTTGGGCTGGATCAAATAGGGCTGAACCGGTTCATGCTTCGCACCCATAATCCTGACAGGAACTCTCCTGTAAACACCTCGGTCCTCCCGTTTATCCGCCAATACAATATAGTGTATCTGCTTGATGATACTCTCCGATAAAGGCATCTGTTCTTTTACTAAATCCCGAACAAAATCAAATGCCTCTTTATGCCCGACTGCTTCCATATGATCTTTTAACGGCTTTCTGTCAATCGTCAGACCACGCAAAACCATATCCGTTTCACGAAGGGTTAGGGTGTTCCCCTCAATTGCATTTGAATTATAAGTATACTCAATAATGAATTCCTCAGTCAAGCGTTCCAGCTCACCCTCAGTCAACGGGCGTCTGGTATCCAGTTCTCTTTTCTTCCTGTCTATGGCTGCCAGTAAACTTTCTGTCGCTTTAAAACGTCCATCCTGTGGTTTTTTCGCATCTGATGGGATCATCCAGCTGCGCCCTTCTCGTGTGGCTCCCGAAATTTTTCCTTCCGAGCAAAGTATACGCACTCGTCTGTCAGAAATCCCCCACTTTTCTGCTGCCTGCTTTACCGTTATATACATAAAGATCGCATCTCCCTTTTTTCAATAGTATATCTTATTTCCGGAATATTATCAAGCGAAAAGGAATAATACTTTATTGTTTTCGGAATAATAATAGACCCAAAAATGCAATGCTTGCACTTCGAGTCTTGTTTTCCATACTTTCAGTTTCAAATATCCTCAATCGTAGTAAAACCGTAGTACCCTACCGCTCCCATTGCCGCGATTTGCCCCGTTCTGCCCCACAAGTGCCGCCAAATCCCAGCTATCCAATCTGATGCCGCGGCAAACAAATAGTAATTGTCATCTTGGATTTATCCTTTCATAAGCCTTTAAACCTTGATGTATCAGGCTTCTTGGCACTTTTCTTCAACTTACTATTTTACCTTACCTCACGCAAAAGTGTTATCTGTATACCAATATTGATAGATCAAGTCTTTTCTCCGGCAGAGATAACAAGGCGGCGGCCAGTTCTCCATTGGTAAGGGTAACTGTCTGACCGCAGATTATATCTTTTTGCCGCCGTCTGCTCCTGTCACGCCATGCATTGATAGCCACAAAGCGTATGACTGTTTTGCAAAAGCCGCGGAGATTATACATGATGTGTTCTCTATAGGCTTCTAAAAGGCATTGAGGATTCCCCGGGATATATATATCGTTTACTCATAGCACTTACAATTCCAAAATAGCAAATATAGAAAACTACAATACATGCCCCAAACTCACCAGTTAATGTAAGCAGAATATTATTCAAAGAAGCTGGCAATATTAAGTTCATTTTTCCATTCAGTAATGGTATGCAGAATAAAATAATCAACAAAGGCATTATCATTGGAGAGGTCAATTTAATTGCTATCTGCTGATTCACAAGTTTTGCTATCTGCTGATTGCTTTTTCCCATACAGCCCATTATCTGATAGCTTTTTGAATTTTGCCTGAGCTCTATAATCTGCCGCAAAGATAATATTGAAAAATAAATAACCAAAAACACAATACAGATACTTATTTGTGAAGTTCCCATCCACTGGCGCATAGCCGTGTCAAAAAGCTGAAATTCCGGCTGCAGCATCAATATTCCAGTCACAAAAGAACATCCGGAAAACAAAAAGCATATGCAGAAAATAGCATTAACCATAGCAGCTGTTTTGAAATTTGATGTTACATTTGCCATAATATATAGCCTGTCTTTTTGATATATCCCAACGGATTTCATTCGCCTGTACGCATATAAATAACCAAACACCCATTTGTAAAAGGCAAAGACAGATATTAACAAAGGTATTGCTGCAAAAGATACAGGATAAACAATATAAACTTCCGGCAAAAAAACAATGCCGCAAACGCAGCCAATTAAGCACACAAAACACAAAAAGAATATAATGCCCCATCTTTTATAGTTTCCTATGTTTTTTGCGCCTTGATTGCGGTTTCTTTCAAACATCAGCTCCCTTATTTGCAACTTGTCTAAGCGTTGTTTCAACCGAAAAGAACACACTGTTTCAATAAAGCAAAAAAACAGAAGCGTATAGAACATACTTTTACCATAAAGGAATCCGCAATGTTTCATTTCATGCAGCGGCTCACGGAAATACCAAAATCCATATACAGAAAAACCCATTGTTGTTCCTGCTATATAGCAGCAAAAACCAATCAACAGGACTTCGCATAAAAACAGCCGGGTTAATCTCTTTTTTCCCATACCTAATAACAAATAGCTTGCAAATTCTTTTGCCCGCTGCTTTAGCATGAAAGTGTCTATATATTCAACTAAAACTATTTGAATGGCCGCAATTAACAATGGCAGAGATATTACTTGAAAACCGGCTAATTCTCCTATAATGGTTATACAATTAGATACTTCTATAATTGCCAAAAGAACGGTCATGGCAGCAACATATAAAAGATAATCTATAAAAGACCGCCTGGCATTACGGATTGACAACTTCAAGTACATCATGGCCTTCTCCCTCTATCCATTCTATTTTCTTCAAAATATCCGCGAAAAAAGTATGTTTGCTTTCCTGTTCCCGGTTTAAGGCTGTTTTAATTTCGCCGTCTTTCATAAACAAAATGCTGTCGCAATAGCTGGCTGCCATAACGTCATGCGTAACCATCAGTATTGTTGCGTTATACTCTCTGCAAAGCATAGCCAGTGTGTCCAAAAGCTGTCTGGCAGCATGGGAATCTAAAGCCCCGGTAGGCTCGTCTGCAAGTATAATATCCGGATTTACCACAATAGCACGGGCGCAGGCGCAGCGTTGCCGTTGTCCTCCCGATACCTCGTATGGAAATTTATCTAATATTGCCGATATATCCAGCTTTTCAGATAAACTTTGAATCATCGGACGAATGCTCTCTTTGGAAACCTCTTTAATTGTCAAAGCAAGCGCAATATTTTCATAGATCGTCAAAGTTTCAAGTAAATTGTATTCTTGGAAAACAAAGCCTAAATGTCTGCGGCGGAATTCTGCGGTATCTTCGTCCGGTATATCTACTATATTCTGCCCGCTTATTCGTATCGTCCCATTTGTTGGCTTGTCTATTGTGGCTATTAAATTAAGCAATGTTGTTTTCCCGGAACCGGAAGCCCCCATAATTCCAACAAAGCTGCCGTGCGGTATCTGAAAACTTACGTCATTTACAGCTAATACAGAATTATTTTCCGTTTCATAGAGCTTGGAAACATTTTCAACTTCCAAAACATTTTGGGTTGCTGTATCACATTCTTTTGCTTCCCATTTATCATGTCCTAACCAATTTGTAATCACGTCCATAAGTACCTCATCTGCTTTTTCTTTCAACTTTTCTTCTGCAATGCACTCACCCGCAAATAGTTCATTCAAAGTAACCTCTAAAAGAGTGCATAAAGGCATAAACAAAGATAAATCCGGCATAGAACGTCCTGTTTCCCATTTTGAAATTGCTTTATCGGTTATTTCCAGTTTTTCTGCTAACTGGCTTTGTGTCCAGCCTTTTGCTCTCCTGCGTTCGGAAATAAAAGCTCCAATCTTAATTTGATTCATTATCCAGCCCTCCTGCTTGCGCTAAATTATATAAATCCGGCATAAAAATGAACACCTACCAACGGTAGAGTTAGATCAAACGGGGCTTTTTGCCTCTACCGACAGTATAGTTCTAAACGGAATCTGACAAATTATAAGGAAATATATACATTCAGATTATATCATTCCGCTATCTCTAAATCTATCTTGTTTTTGGTATTCAAAAAGGAGAATGGAAACGGCTTATTATTTTTAGACATAAAGAGAGCCGCCAAACTGTGATTTCTCACAAATCTGTCGGCTATGGGTTCAATTCCTTCGGTGCAGTCAGACACAAAACAAGCACTCCCGCCACAAGTGGTATCATATGATACCTCCAGCTAAAAGTGATTTTGGACATTTGATATATTATAATTGTTCAAGGCAAGCCTGGATTTCGGCACATACAGCGCGGTCGTTTTCAAACATCTTCGCAAACAGGCGTTTCAGCGTTTCCTGTGTTTCCTTTTGTAAAATCAAAGCTGCGGACTGCTCTGTAACAGCATATCCGGTCTCGGGTCCTACCCCCAGTGCGCCCCATATCTTCCATCCGATACCATGTGTTTCATCATTTCCATCCTCGATATATTTTGACAAAAAAATATGGGTCAGCCGACTATGTATCTCTTTATTTGTGCAAATATTGCATAGCAGGTTTTCGTGTCCGCCGAATGCTTCCGCGGCATGCCATCTTGCTTCAATAGGCACACCATTGATGCCGCACATCATGCCGGCGGTGTCCATGGCGTTTTCCGACGTCACATGGTCGAGCACATCCATAATCACGCGTTCCAGCGCCCCATGCGCCTCATAGGACAGAGCTGATGCGATGCGTTCCAGGAGTTCTTTGTAGGACATGTCAGGCGCAGTATTGCCGGTGATGACAATGGCATCACGCAGCATGGAATGCCAGTTATCAGGTAAAGCATGAAACTTTGAATCCAAGCCAAATACAGTATCTGCGTCATAGCCCACCGCCAGAATCCATTCCATTTCATTTTCTAACCGCAGCAAGGTCGGCATACCAGCGTGGATGCCGTCAAAAGACAGTGATAGACAGACAGCTGGTGGCGTTCCAGTAAATGATCTCCACAGGGGCTGCAATGGATGCAATAGCGGCGGTTAGGCGCACACCAATACGGCGTTTCTTCCGTATATCCGCGCGCAGTGACCAATGCAGATGCAAGTGCCGCAGTGAAATTGTCCGATTCCGCATCCACCGGAAAGGGTACCTGAGTTCAACACTGAAAGGCTATTTGAGTCCCCTGTCATTACCCGATCCGCTCCAGCAGGCACTCCGGCTGGAAAGGTTTCACAACAAAGGCATCCGCTCCATACTGTAATGCCTGCCTTACATTGCTTTCCTGTGACAAGGCTGAAAGCATGACTACCTTCAGTCCGGGCTGTCCTGACTTTATCCTCCTCAATACCTCCAGACCGTCCATCCCCGGCATGTTAATATCAAGCAGGCATACCTCTACTGTCTCTTCCTGCAGCATACCCAGGCACTCCTGGCCATCCCTCGCCTCTAAGACGATATGCCCACGATGTGTCAGTATGTCCTTCAGCATCATTCTCATAAAATTCGCATCATCGGCCACAAGGACTCTTTTGCTTTCCCCCGATACAGGAACGGGAATATAATCAAAAATACTGTCTGCCTGGCTTTGGTTCAAGACCGGATCTGTATTCTCCCGTAATTCCCGGTTTCGATCAGATGGTATAATGCCCAGCAGTTCATCCGCGCTCACCCACAGCACTTCCGAGAGCAAAGGTATCATGGCAATATCCGGATATGATACCCCCATCTCCCATCTCGATACGGCCTGGGGCGTAACATTCAGTTTTTCCGCCAATTCCGCCTGTGTCATATTTGTCTTTTGGCGCCTGCGTTTGATTACATCTCCTATATTCATCCCATTTCTCCCTTTCCATACTGTCGACACCATGCAGATTTTTCATATGATAGATTCAGCTTATCACACAAAGAGAATCTGCGTCAAACAATTAATGATTGAGGGAGATTTACACCCTTATTCAACCAGTACACCGTCCACAATCCTGACAATCCGTTTTGCAGACTGCGCCACTCCCAAATCATGTGTAATCATTACGATTGTATTTCCCATTTCATTTAACTCTCTGAAGAGATTTAATACATCTTTACCGCTGGCCTGGTCCAGCGCGCCTGTGGGTTCATCCGCCAGCAGGATCGCCGGATTTCCCACCAGCGCTCTGGCAATGGAAACCCGCTGCTTTTGTCCGCCTGATAATTCACCTGGTTTATGCCGGATTCGATGCTCCAAGCCCAGCAGTTTAATTGTATCAATACATTTCTTCTCTGCTTCTTCATGCTTCATCCCCCGCATCAGCAGAGGCATGACAATGTTCTGCATCACATTATAAGTGGGAATCAGTTGATAATTCTGAAAAATAAATCCTATTTTCAGGTTTCTAACCTCCGTCAAATCATCCTCCCTGGTCTCATGGATTGCCATTCCATCCAGATAATACTCCCCGCTGTCCATTACATCCATACAGCCCACAATATTCATAAAAGTTGTTTTGCCGGACCCCGAGGGACCCAGTATGGCCACATATTCCCCCTTATCTACGGAAAAGCTAATATCCTTCAATATGGGCAGTCTTTCTTCTCCTAACATATATCCCTTGTTGATTGATTTCATCGCAATCATATTGCACACTCCTATTCCTGATTCAGCGCAGCCACAGGCACCAGCCGAGATGCCTTATATGCAGGGTAAAATCCGAAAACACTTCCGGTGACCACGCCAAACAGCAATGACAATACCGCTCCCTGTATAGAAAGTTCAACCCGCACGGAAAAAAGTTCTACCAGCGGCGTGACTGCCAGCGCCAACAGAATTCCTATTACCCCTCCCACCAGGCTGGTACAGCTTGCTTCCAAAAGAAATTCCAGCAAAATCCCCTTTCTGGAACAACCAATGGCTTTCAGAATTCCAATTTCGTTAGTTCTCTCCTTTACCGTCACAAACAGCACATTCATTATACCTATTCCGCCCACGATAAAGACGATCGCCGCCATAGATATCAACAGCAGTGTCAGGGTCTCATTGGACGCGGATGCCGCATCCATTTTGCTTCCCGCGTCTGATATGGTAAAAGCGGTATTTGGATAGCTTTCCCTTAATTCGCTTTCCACATCGGCCATTACCCTGTCTACCGACGTTACATCATCGGCTATCACCGTAACCGTTGGGCTGATACTGTTCCCGGTAATATATTTAATACCCGTTTCATAAGGGATAAAAATTGCCGAATCCGGACTGATTCCTGACGCGACGCTGCCCATTTCTGACAGAACACCTGCCACCACATAGGCCCTGTCATCTATGTATAATATATTATCATATGCATTGTAGGCATTTCCAAAAACAGCATTTGCCGCGGCGGATCCCAATATACAGTACTTCTCCTTGTTTTCATTGTTTTCCGCGGTCAGGAATTCACCGATTGCCATCTCCAGATTACTGATGGCTGCGTAATTATCCAGCACCCCTGCCACCGTATAATAAGATGCCGCGTCCAGGTCCCCGCCTTCTACGGATACCGTGGTGGAATAAGAAATAGTCACATCAGATATCCCTGTGACAAAAGTCATCAGATTCTCCGCGTCTTCATAGCTTAAAACGACTTCCTCATTTGCCGCCGTTATTTCAGCAAAAAAGTCTCTTCCTCCTCCAAAGCTGCTTCTTCCCATGGAAAAACCAAAACCGGAATTTCCGCCCTCATAGGAAATGTCAACTGCGCCTGCATTCAGATTTTTAAACTGTTCTGCCACCTCTTCCTTACCGCCGGTACCTATTGCAATTACCAGCATAATTGTAGCCGACCCCACCACAATACCAATAGAAGTGAGAATTACCTTAAATTTATTCTGTGACAGATTCAGCCAGACAAGCCTGAAAATTTCCGATATTCTCATGATCCGCTCACCTTACTTTCTATCAGCACAGCATCCCCCTCTGACAGGCCTTCCACGACCTGTATATATATTCCATCAGAGAATCCTGTGACAATTTCTTTTTTTATTATGTTCCCGTCCTCTTCCCGGATTTTCACATAACTTTTGCCGTCTTCCGTAATAACTGCCCGTTTATATATATACAGGCTCTCCTCACTCTGCTCGGTTACAAATGTGAGATCTCCTGTCATTCCCTGAAAAAGTCCCGACACATTTCCTTTCACGGTAACGGTTACCTCATATACGACATTTCCTTTGGAATCCGTGGATGCATCCGAAATTTCCGTAACAACTGCCGTAAAAGTCTCTTCCGGGTAAGCTGTAAAATGGATATTCGCTGCTGACCCCAAAGAGATTTCCGCCCTCTCCTCTTCATAGACTGTTACGGACATACTCACATCATCCATGTCATAAAGTGTTACCAATGCACTGCCGGTACGAATACTGTCTCCCTCTGCCAGTTCAACGCCTGTAATGACACCGTTATATCGTGCCACTACTGCGTTGCCGCTTATGTAAGAACTGAATTCTTCCCATTTCTCCCTGGTTTCCTGATAGATTTCTTCCTGTGCCGCGGCATCTTCTTCCAAATACGCCAGTGTAATATCATAAGTTTCCTGTGCAGCTTTATATGCCAGATTCCTCAAATCATAAGTCTGCTTTGCACTCAACTGTCCCTGGGCCAAATTGCGCTGCGACCCATTATAATTTTGGGATGCCGTTTCCACATTTCCCTGCGCCTGTTCTATGCTGTTTTCCAACTGTTCAATCTGCTGCTTCAGAGAATCCACCGTTGCCTGTGCGCTCTCAGTCAATTCATAATAATACACATAATGCCCCACATCGGAAATCGATGTATGATCCAGGCTATATTGACAGTTTTCCAAAACCTGTACCGCGTCATTGTAGGAATCTGTAATATCTGCCAGGCGGCTCTGGTACTCGGCCAGAGAAGTTATGGTCCGTTCCAGCGTTATTCTATTATTTTCTACAGTGTCTTTCAGTTCCTGAATGGCGGCATTATATTCTGTCTCTGCATAGTCCCCATAAGCCATACTGCTCTCATAAGTATATTCCGCGGTCTGTTTCGACAGTATCTGATCCGCGTATACAGCTTCCAGATCTGTCCTGGCTTTTTCCACATTGTCCTGCAGTTTCTGTTCCAAATCAGACACACTTTCTTCCGCTAATTCATACAGGACATCGCCTTCCGTAACCTGCTGCCCTACCGACACACGGACGGCGGACACTGTCAGGCTGGCGGCATCTCCTGTGTCGGTCAGGTTCCCTCCTCCTCCAAGCATTTGACCAAACAGGTCTAAGCCCCCGCCGGGAACGCCCATGCCCTCCATTCCCGACAACAGGCCAACGGCATTGGTTTCATTGGAATTACCTGTGGAATTTCCGGTATCCACTCTCTGTAATGCGTTCATATCCAAGTCAAAATTTTGCTCCACCGTGCCGATGTCAATACTGCCGCTTTTTGTGATTCCCCTTGTCAGTGTTCCGTATGCCACTTGTGTTTCTTTATAGGTATAGCTTTCCCGCTGGTTCCGTCTGTAAGCGATTATTGAAACAGCGACGGCCAAAATCATCAGGCAGCCTGCGGTTGTAAGCAGAACCCTCCCTTTCGTGGCCTGCATTTTTTTCATTTTCCGTTTCATGGTTTCTGATCCTGCCTTTCCTTAACTTATTCAGGAAAACCAGAGGCAGCGATGCCGCCTCAGTTCGGTATTCCGCCTCGTCCGGCTGTTCCGCTTCCTCCAGGCATACCGCCTCCGCCGGGCATACCGTCTTCGCCCCGTATTCCGCCTCCTTCGGGTCTCCCTCCTCCGCCTGGTATTCCACCGCCGGGCATCGTACCGCCTTCAAACCCTTCTCCGGGGATTCCTTCCATACCGGCGGCCCCGTCCGGCCAATCAGCTCCCATGCCTCCGGGTCTGTTCTCGGGGACATCACCATTGGTTCCCGAATCATTGCTCATTACGGCGTTCTCGGAGCTTACGCGGCTTGCCAGATAAATGGTATCTCCTTCTTCCAGACCGGACAGGATTTCAATGTTAATGCCATTGTCAATTCCAACTTCCACCTCCTTCAGTTCCATTTCTCCCTCGGGAGTCTTATAATAAACATAAAATTTCCCGTCTTTTTCTATAACCGCTTTCTTGGAAATATATAAAATATCCTCTTTTTGTTCCGTCACAAAAATAATATCCGCTGTCATCCCTCCATAGAGAAGCGATGTTTCCCCCTCCACGGCAATTACCACTGTATAACTCACCGTATTGCTCTCTCTGGAGGTCGCCGTGGTATTAATGGAACGTATACTGCCTTCGTAAGAGGCATCTTTATATGCGGCGAAAGTAATATCAACCTTATCCCCAACCTCCAAATCTACAATATCTTCCTGGGTTACATCCACAGAAATGGTCATATCATCCGGCGTTGCATAGGACAGCATAGTTCCGGCATCCCGCAGGCGGTCTCCTGCCTCATAATTCACCTCTGTTACGATTCCGGATCCCTCGGCATACAGACAGCCATTCTCTCCCACAAATGCCTCAAAAGCCGACAGCTGCTCCTGTATTCTATCCTTTTCTTCCTCTGCCTCCTCAAGAGCCTCCTTCAAACTCTCCAACTGCGCTTCATAATTTATTTGGGCATTTTCACCATTGATGATGTTTTCCTGATAGGTCTCATCCGCGTCCAGCCTGCGAATGGTACTTCTTGCTGATTCCGCCGCCAGTTCTTTCTGCAGGGCCTCAATCTCCCTGGCATTATCCTCCAATTCCTGCTGAGCCCGGTTCAAAGCACTTTTCGCATTCTCATACTGTGTCTGCAAATTCAGATACTCTTTCTGCAGCGTCATAAAGTTTACAGCATTGTTACCCTCCACAGCAGGTTTTTCCGCTCTCGAGAAATCCTGATTTGCTTCGTCAAAATCTTCCGTGGCTTCCTCCACCTTCTCCTGCAGGGAAGCGATGTTGGCAATTCGCCGGTTTATTTCTACCTGCAATCCCGTGATTTCATTGCTGATGGACTGGGAAGAATTCTCATAAATCGAATAAGCATATTGCTGATCCAGCTTCCGGATTTCATAATCAGTTCCGGCTTCCAGAACAGATAAACTGTACTCTGCCTGGGCCTGCGCATATTCGGATTGCGCTTCCGCGGCGGCGCTCTTCAAAAGCATCCGCACATCCGATATACTGTCCTGCGTAAATTTGTATAAGAGATCCCCCTCTGAAATTCTCTGACCGGGTCTTACATATACTTCTTCTATCTTTAAATATTTTTGCACCGCTTCATCGCCGTCTTCCTCCTGGTCCTCCTCTTCTTCGTTCCCGCTGACATCCAGATCCAAATCATAAAGAACGGGGGTAATGCCGTATTCCAGAGAACCGCTCTCCGAAACGCCTGTTTTCAGAATTCTCCGCTCAACGGTCTCTTCTTTGTAAATCCATTGTTCTTTTTCCAAAAGAGGCGCAATAAAGACAGTATAGCAGGCCGCCGACAGCAATAGACATCCGGCGGCAATTATTACCGCCAGCCTTTTCTTTTTTGTCTTTTTCATTTAGCCCTCCCTCCGTTCCCAATTTCCATATTACCGCTTTCCGGATTACGCGGAAGTCCTCCTTCCGTCATGGAAATCGCATTTTGAATCGCTTCCTCGTCCATTCCGAATATTACTGTTACAGATTCATTGGCCGGAACTGCCGCTGCATCACCTTTGAATTTGACCACAACGCTGTATGCTACATTTGTACGGCTGTCAGAATCAGATATGGGATTAACCTTTTCCACAGTCCCCTCATATCCGCCATATCCGCTGGTCTGAATGTACACCCGGTCTTCCAGAGCAATGCTCCCAATATCCTCCTGGCTCACCGATACTGTAACGGTCATTTCTTTCGGATTGCTATACACGAAAACAATACTTTCCGCGGCAAGATTCCTTCCTGCCCTGACCATCGTCCGTAAAACAGTTCCGTCTTCGGAAGCATAGAAGTATCCGTCTCCCACGCTGTTTTCAAACAATTCCAGGTTTTCCTCCGCGTCTTTTCGATTATTTTCCAGCATCTCATAAGTTGTCTCCGCCTGCAAAAGGGCTGCCTCATAATCGCTTTGCGCGCTGTCCGCATTTGCCAAAGCCTTTTCATAAGTTACTTTTGCCTGCAGCAACTGGGACTGATAATTTTTTTCCGCCTCTGCCAATGCCTGCTCCAGTTCCGGAATCTTCAATTCCAAAGTCTGTAACTCAAACGCCCCGTTAACCAATGCGCTCTCGTAATCGCTTTCCGCCTGTTCCAATTTCTTTAACTGCATTTCCAACACATCATAAAGGGAAGCCAGCACCTGTATCTGGTCACTGCTCGGACCCGTATTCTGAACGGCATCGCCGCCGGATACAGTGTCCATACCTCTCATATCCCTGCCGCCCTGTCCCGTCACCTGGGACCATGAAACACCCCATTCATTCATCTTTTCCTTCAATGCTTCAAGCGTCTCATCATAAATCGCCTGATATTCATCCAACCTGAAATAACTTCTGTAGGAATCCTCATTGACATAGGACTGATATTCCGCGATTTCCTCCTGTGCCTCAAGCAGCCTCTCCTTTGCAGTGTCCACGGAATCCTGCAGTCCTGTCAGACTTTCTTCATATATTTCCTTTGCCTGTTCTCCATTCAGCAGCTTACTGTCCAGCTCATACCTCGCGTTGATTTTGCTCTGCTCATATTCAATCAGTCCGGAGCGGTATGCCAGATCAGCCTCTTTCAGTACCTGCTCCAACTCATCCCGCGCCTGTGCAACACTGGTTTCCGAAAGTTTCAAGACCCTGGTTCCTTCCGTGACCGTCTCCTCCGAACGGAGATATACTTCTTCTATTTCCAACTCGGTAACCAAATTTTCCACTCCGAATATCTCTTCCCTGATACCCACGCTGGTTACACCGCTTACCGCCGTCATATCTTCAGACTTGACAAGCGGCATTTCTCCCTCGGGTATGGTACCGAATGAAAAGGCCGGCTTTCTCTCTCCGCCGGCTTTGAAATAGAAAATTCCCGCAATAACCGCCGCCGTGAGTATCACAAAAAAAATACCCCCAAATAGAACTATGCGCTTAACTGTTGCTTTCCTGTTCATTTGATTTTCCTCCAACCTCCTTTTTCAGATCAGCCTCCTCATTATAGGATGAAAACTTGAAATGAAACTGAAAATACGGACTGAAACTATGAACATTCTGTGTTCTCCTGCCTGAAGCTGTGTACAGCCCCCAATTTTTTTAATATTGCATCCTCTTTTCAGCTTTGTTTCAGCTTTGATATGTACTATAATAAAAAAGAAAAGTGGGAGAAAGCATTATGAAAATACTTGTAATCGAAGACGAAAAACTGCTGGCAGATTCCATTCAGGCCCTTTTAACCAAAAAAGGCTTTGAAGTGGAAGTCGCATATGATGGGGAAACAGGCAAAGAGTATGCGGAATTGGGAATATATGATCTTTTGATATTGGATGTAATGATGCCCAAAATGAACGGCTACGAAGTTGCAAGAAAAGTGCGTGCTACAAAATGCGGCACCCCCATCCTGATGCTGACCGCAAAATCCGAATTAGAGGACCGCATAACCGGTTTAAATGCCGGCGCGGATTATTATCTGACCAAACCTTTCGACACCAGAGAGTTATGGGCCTGTATCAACGCCCTGCTGCGTCGCCAGGGAACACAGGTAAATGAGGTCGTTTATGGCAATACCTCTCTGGATCTGTCTTCCGGGATGCTGGTATGCGGAACGAATTCCATCCGTTTATCCGCAAAGGAATTTGATATTATGCGTTTTTTATTACAATCCGGCAGTCACAATCTATCCAAAGAGAGCATCCTTGCAAGGGTTTGGGGATATGATTCAGACGCCGTGGAAAATCACGTGGAGGTTTATGTAGGTTTTCTGCGTAAAAAACTCTCCAGCATCGGTTCCAATATCCGCATAGAGACCATCCGCAGAATGGGGTATCACTTAGAGGTAGACTGATCATGACCAAAAAACTCCGTCATAAATTTATCGGGATCATTATGAGCATCGTAACCATTATGCTCTGTGTCATTATGTCCATGATTTATTTGTTTACGAAAAGGAATCTGGAAAGTGGCAGTATTAATATGATGCAGAATCTTTCCGAAAAACCGTTTTTGCAGCATCTCCCCAATGAATTGCAGAATGACATGCGCTTTCCTTACTTTACCCTACAGTTAGACCCACGGGGAAATCCGATTGCCGCAGGCGGCGGATATTACGATCTTTCTGATGAAAACTTTTTGAAAAGCCTGATTGAAACCACTTTGTCCGCCGATGCCCCCACAGGTATTATAGAGGAATATAACCTTCGATTTTTATGTAAAAAAACCGCAGGCAGCCAGATTTTTATCTATGCGGATATTTCCGGCGAACTGGCAACCTTAAATAATTTATTGCGGAACTGCATTTTCATTGGCATCGTCTGCTTCCTTGCCTTCCTCTGTATCAGTTTTCTATTGGCAAATTGGATTGTACAGCCGGTAGACAAAGCCTGGCGTCAGCAACGTCAGTTTATTGCCGATGCGTCTCATGAATTGAAAACTCCCCTGACTGTCATTATGACGAACGCAGAAATGCTGCAAAATATGGATTATGATGAGGCAAGTCATTCGACATTTTCTTCAAATATCCTTGTCATGTCCAGGCAGATGCGCGATCTGGTGGAACAAATGCTTGAGCTGGCCAGAGCCGACAATGTACAGGATGACATGGTTTTTTCCTCTTTTGATCTCAGCCGGCTTGTTTCGGAAGCTATTTTGCCGTTTGAACCTGTATTTTTCGAACGGGGACTTACATTACACACAAATATAACCGAGAATATCCGAATAAACGGCAATCCTTCCGAACTGCACCAGGTTCTGGATATCCTGCTGGATAACGCGCAAAAATATTCCCATGAAAATGGTTCCACATGGGTCACTCTACAAAGACATGGTAAAAATCACTGTTTGTTGACCGTTGCCGACGAAGGTGAAACAATCCCTCCGCAGGATCTGTACAATCTTTTCAAAAGATTCTATCGGGCCGATCAGGCGAGAAGCCGCAACGGCAGTTTCGGACTTGGACTCTCTATCGCCGAGTCTATTGTGAAGCGCCATAAAGGAAAAATATGGGCAGAGAGCAAAAACGGTATTAATACCTTTTTTGTGGAATTGGGGAAATTAGGATCGTGAAAAAGGCATCTCGGGAAAGATGCCTTTACTTCTCTCTTATCAGATATGATTGAGCAGCCACTCAACGCCGGATTCTTCCTGAGGTACTTCCGGATCTTTATTGGTCATGACAACGGCAGCGGAAGAGTCTTTGCAGTTGATTTTCAGCATACACTGCCCGTTCTCCCCCCATCCTTTAGAGACAATCGTATCTTCACCGTACTTGAACAAGCCTAAACCCACCCAGGGAAAATTTTCAACCAGCTTCATCATTTCCCGAACGGATTCCTGGCCTAAAATACGCCCCCGTCCATTGAAAGAATCTATAAAATCCCTGGCGATAACCATAAGTTCTGCCGGTGAACTCCATAGCCCGGATGCCGCAAGATCGGGGTTTATGGGATATTTCCCCTCAATGGGCGAATCGTCTCCTTTATATCCCGTGGCCAGATTTCCTTTCCGGGAAAAGAACCGAATTTTTTCCCGGGTCCCGAAAAAGATGTCTTTCAAGCCCAATACAGCAAAAACTAGTTCTTCTGCCAAATCAGCAAATTCTTTTCCGGAAACTTCCTCCAGCATTAATTGCAATACACAAAATCCTGCGTCCGAATATTCAAAAACGGTTCCCGGACTCTGCCGCACAAGCGCAGGAAGATTATTATAGGTCGTTGAACCCTCTAAGATTTCCACTAAACCGATGGACTGATCCGTCAGCCGATGTCCATAAAAGCCATCTTCGCCATCTACGATTCCGGATGTATGTTCAAGTATATGTCTGATGGAAACATTGCTTTCATCCCCATTCAGATCAAGAAGTTTCCATCTTGATAAATAGGAGTTTACCGGTTGGTCAATCTCTACGACTCCCTGTTCGGAGAGTTTCATAATACAAATAGCGGTGATAAACTTGGAGATTGAACAGGCCGGAAATATGGTATGTTCATCCACTTCGGAATGACTTTCCCGATCCGCGGCCCCATGGAATGCATACTTGGCAGTTCCGTTCTTTTCAATATACCCGCAGCCGATTCCGGGAAATCTTTTTACAATCTCATCCACCATACTTATAACATCCTTTCAGGTCAATCTCCTTACTTATCTTCACAAAACTAAATTTGCATACTACTGCTTCCTACTTGGTAGTTCCATCCGCATAAATAATGGCCGTTACCCCATAATCAAATTGCAGATCCGCAAAATCCGTTGTGTAAAATATGACATGCGCCTCCATGAACTGGTTTATATCCATTCCCAAATCATCCACCAGTACGGACCCGTTGGCCGGAAAAATATTCCCTGTAAAATCATAATTTATTTTTTATTATACCCTATATAAACACCAATTTCAACTTATTTCCTCATATCACAAGAGCTACTGAAATAGCCAAAAACAGAGACGGGAATTTTCGTTCCCGCCTCTGAATGTTCCTTATGGCAAATTGATTTTCTGTCCCACACGAATCCTGTTCTTATTGCCAATCTGAGGATTGACAGCAAGAATATCCTGTACCCGAATTCCATATCTGCCGGCAATCCGCGAAAGAGTGTCCCCTCTCGCCACAATATAGCCGTTGTTCGGTTGGGTCGTTGTAACAGTCACCAGATAATCCGCTCCTCCGCTGATGCAGAACATGGCCTGCCCTTCCTCTATAATCTGGAAAGAGCCCAGATAAACCAGTTTGCCCTGCTGTGTATCATAACGGTACAGATTAGCATATTTCCCGGCATTTTCACTGCCCAGAGCCAGATGCATGTTGACCACCGTGCCAAACTCCTGACGGCTTACCATGGAAATCTGCCTGTGGACTATGGCGTCTTTTACCGTATTCTCAGCAACAGCATCGGGAATTGTGTCCGCCTTCTGGGAAATCCTCAGATCCAACTCCGTTCCCAAAATCGTATAAGGAATATTAATGCCGTTTACGCTGAAAGTTAATCCCTCTTTAGTATCCATTGCCAACGTCAGGTTTCTGCCTGCCAACAGCTGCAGGACAGAGATGGGAACAACGGTCTCTCTTCCGGTGGTAACACCAAGCAGCTTACTCTGGCCCAAAACAGATTCAGGCTGAACAATTTCCTTGCTCAAATCCGCTATAACCTGATCCCAGTCCGCAGAGGTTTCCTTGGGAGCGCTGGCCGCCTGGGGCCTATGCGTTTCCTCCGGCTCAGGTATCTCCTGGTCGGTGAGATCTTCTACCAGTCTTGCGGTTCCGAACACGCCGGGAGAAGACCAGCCCTGACCGGATTCGTCATACCAGCTGAGAGTACCGATCCGCTTCCCGCCCTCCGCATCGTTGATCTGCAGTTCAAGACCTATTTCCATATCTTTCACAGGTGCGATATCCGTCCATTTAAACGCCGCCTCAATCACATATCCGTCAGCCGTGGTCTTTGCTGCGGAAACAATATTCTCGGCAACACATTTAACACCGTTGTAGCTCTGCTCCGCCGTATAGTTAATGCGATACTGCTTGTCATCCTCTTCATAAGCGACGGATTTGTGATTGTTCTCATCAATAAATACTTCCAGGGAATCCTGCTCATGGGCCTGGGAAGCAGTCTTGTCAAGAGCACTGTCCCTGATCTGTGCAAAGACATACAGGAACTCCTGGTCCCACATAAGGCTTGCCTGGGCGTCGGCATTGGCGCCTGCACGGATGGTCAGCGGAACGGTTACGGCCTTGTCCCAACTGCCTTCCATCACTCCATCCACTACTGCGGTCCCCATGGGAATACCGGTGTAGGGCTTTAAAGTCGCAACTGCGTAATACTCGCTGCTTGTCTCCTGAGACAGGGTGGTATCATTATATGCCACCTTCTGACTGCCATTGGTAACTACAATGTCAAACCCGACGGCAGCTGCGGTTTTCATAACGGAACTGTCCAGTTCCCTGCTCAAAACAGCTACGTATCCACCCTCCGTCTCCTCCGCGTCTGTGCGCAGGCACTCCGCAGTTACAATCGAGCCGTCTGCATTGGTAAGATACAGCGTCACTTTATCTTCCGGATCCTTCACCGGATCCGCAACCATCACCTGCACGGAAATGGTGTTGCCGCTCCACTCAGGCTTAAAACTAACAGCCGTGCCGTTGCGGGTAAAGGACTGCGCTATGCCGGAGGCAAAAGGCTCTTTCCATCTCTGCACCACCGCCAGCTTATGGATGGACGGCTTCACAGTGTCCACATTTACAAAGACCCAGTACGCAGGCTTCACCTGATAATCGTCGTCAAAGAGCAGAGGACATTGCTTTCTCTTTCCGTCGGTTCCGCCTCCCACAGAACTGGAAGTCTGCAGCCAGGAATTCTTGTCGATAACACCCCAGATGGTAATATTACCCACCTTGTAGCCTTCTTCTTTCAGACGGCGGATGGAGGTATAGATCTCCTGATAACGTTTCGCCTGTCTCTCGTACTCTGCCTTCAGGGTAGCGCTGGTTCCATCGTAAGAACTGCTTGCGGCCATATCCAATTCTGTGACCTGCACTTTTCCCACCACTTCACAGTAAGCCCTTGCCGCTGCCTCAAACTCCTCGGCAGTAGGGGATCCGTTTGTCTGGTAATGGCCCTGCATTCCCATTCCGTCGATCCTGGCCCCTTCGGCCGCCTTAACATCTTTCAGAAGCTGTACAATACCGTTGCGCTTATTGGTAAACCACTCGTTATAGTCATTGTAATACAATTCCACATTGGCCGGCATATACCGATTGGCGTAAATGAAAGCGTTCAGAATGAATTCGTTGCTCTGGTAAACTGCCCACCAGCTGGACTTCTCCTTATCGTTCCGATATGTGCCCGTTCCGTCGCTCACCGCTTCATTAACCACGTCCCAGCCGTAGAACATATCCTTGTACTTACTGTCAGGACCGTTAAAATGCTCCGCCATGGTCTTGATATACCACTCCAGCCTCAGATTCATGGTATCCTTGTCCACATAAGGCTTTCCGGCGTCATAATCCTGATGGAAGAACCATTCCGGAGTCTGGGAATGCCACACCAGTACATGACCGCGGATGCGGATAAAGTCTTCGGGATGCTCCTGATTCCAGTCATAGATTGCGTTCAGCGTGGCTTCTGCCCGGCTGTAATTCAGCTTGGGAACCTGGATTTCCTGTCCGTTTATGGTGGCTGTTTCCGTGCCGGGGCAAGTGCTGGCATAGCCGAACATGGCGTCCGGTTTCAGTTCATTGCCCAAAGTTACAGCGTTAAAATGCTTTGTGACAAGCTGCATAAGCAAATCGTCCGAAAGTTCGGAATTGACGATGGAAACGCCCATGAGGAAATCGTCTCCCATCTCCGCGGCGACTGCTTCTTTCAAATCGGGAACATCCTGCTGAATCTCTTTCTTGGGCAGGATCATTTCACGCAGTTCCACGCCGGTGGCATAGTATGTACCCTTGACACCGGGGCCGCTCCCATACTCCGTTCCCTGCTCCAGGATACGCATAACCACCCGGTCAAGCGTGCCGGTCCAGGAAGGCGTAAAAGTGCCGGTGAATTTGGTCCACACGCCCGGTTCCAGAACCTGGCTGGTATCCCCCGTCATATTGCAGCTATAGTTGGCCACACCGTCCGACACGATAAACGGCGCCATCTGCACGGTGCGCATTTCCTCGGAAGCGTCCTTATAATCGTTTTCATCCAGCTTCACATAAAACGTAAACTGATACTGGGAATTCTTCTGCACCACATTGGTGATATCCTGTGCGAAGCAGTTATAATTTGATTCCCGGTTCGTGATCTTACCATAGGTGGTAACCTCATCGAACACCGCATCTCCCGCCGTCTCGGCGGTGATGAGGGAACTTCCCTGCTCCACGCCCCACACGCCCAGATCATCCGGGTCGGCGAAGTTGGGATTCTGAATCAGATTTTCCCCTAAAGGAATCTCCTCACTGTCTCCATTCATTGTAAATTCCAGGCTGACAATCTGAACCGTGCCCGGATATCCCGCCTCATCGCTACTCATAATGCCAATGCAGGCTGCCTGGCCGGTGAAATCCGGCGTGAAGGAATACTCACTCTTGCCAGAGTTGTTATAGTAAACTTTCAGTTCATCCTTTGCGCCGTTATATACCTTGAACGCCAGGGTAAGGCCCTGATCCGCGGTTCTGATGGTAATATTTTCGCAATCAGACATATCCAGAGCCGTCGGCAGATCCAGACAGAACTCGTCCCACTGCTGGGCAAAAGAAAAGATCATTTTGCCATCGGTGGGCTGGATCTGGGTACTGCTGCTCCAGCGGCCATAAGCTTTCAAATCTTCCGCTGCGTAAATCTTTACATTCCCGTCCTCTTCTGATGAGCCAGTCATTTTAAATGCAACGCTCACCACCTGGGCGGTAAACGGATATGCATCGTCCGCGCTGTTTGACATCACGCCGATGCTGGCCGCATTGCCGGTAAAATCAGGCGTGAAGCTGTATTCATTCTGGCCGGAATTGCCATAATATGCCTTCAGTTCATCCCCGGCGGCATTATAAACCTTAAAGCACAACGCCCCGTTCTGATCTGCCGTTCTGAAGGTAATGCTCTCACATTTGGACATATCAAGAGTCTTTGGCAGGTCCAGACAGAACTCCTCATACTGCTTTGTAAAAGTCAGGACCATCTTGCCGTCCGTGAGTTCCACGGGCGTTTTGCTCCAACGTTCATAAGCTCCCAGATCCGCTGCCGCGTAAGTCAACTCTTGCCCGGCCCGGAAGTCCTGCGAAGTATTCATCAGAACATTGTTTACCCCGTCATGGTTCTCATTGCCGCCCTCATCGCCGGAGGTGACGCTGTTGCCATCGGTCACTGTCTCCCCCAGGTCAGCGCCGACATAGGCTGCTGCCCCATCCTCAGTCTGGGATGCCTGTACCGTTAATCCGGTTAACTGGATACTTCCGAACACCAGACAGCCCGCCATGAGCAACGCCATTTTTCGTCGAAACCCCATACTCATTTTATACCCCTCCTATCTGAATTAGTATTACTTATTTTAAAATACAATATCTTTATCATTTTTGCCTATCAGTTTGTGCTATTTGCCATCCAGATATTGCTAACTTCGATTTGCAAGAGAAATAATGCCCATAAAACCACCGTATTATATGGCAGCTCTGTGGGCATTATAACGGATTTTTTCCTGTGACTTTGTCACTGAATAAATCGTTCCTCTATTGTATATTTTACAATATCTAAATTCGGAAGGAGAATTATATGGAAAAGAAAAAAGCGACTGTCAGCATCCGGGAATGTGTGGCCTGCGGATGCTGCATGAAGGTCTGCCCCCGAGGGGCGATTACCATTCCCAAGGGCATAAACGCCCAAATTGACAGAGATCTCTGCGTCGGATGTGGAAAATGTGTTGTTGAATGCCCGGCCAGCGTGATCAGATTGGAGGCGGCGGAATGATGAAACAGAAAAAGAAATGGTATGACTATCTCTGGGTATTTTCCCTCACCTATCTGGTCCTGGGCTTTTTCAATATTCTGTTCGCCTGGCTGGGGCTTCTCTGCTTTTTTATCCCCCTGGCCATAGCCGTTGTGAAAGGTAACAAAGCCTATTGCAATAAATACTGCGGCCGGGGACAATTGTTTGCTCTTGTAGGCGGCAGATTCGGACTCTCCCGCCGGAAGGATGTACCCGGATGGATGAAATCAAAATATTTCCGCTACGGCTTCCTGGTATTCTTTTTTACCATGTTCTTTCTGATGTTATGGAACACTTATCTGGTATTTGCAGATGTAAAGGAACTGGGTACCGCTGTCACTCTGCTGTGGACTTTTAAACTTCCATGGCATTGGGCCTATCATGGCACATTCTTTTCCGATGGAGTTGCCCAGTTCGCATTCGGCTTTTACAGCGTGATGCTCACTTCCACCGTGCTGGGATTCGTCACCATGATCCTGTTCAAACCCCGTTCCTGGTGTGTATACTGTCCTATGGGAACCATGACGCAGCTGATCTGCAAAGCCAGACATATAACCGACTCCCGAAAGCAATGAGAAGCAAAGTAATCCGCCAGTCCACCGGCGCAGATCCGAATATACGGATTCTCGCCATGCCAGTGGACTGACGGAGCACGCGTCACACCAGTTTTCGAAGACTTCCTTTGTCCAGAATCCGAACGCCTCTGCGGGAAACCTCCACGGCCCCTTCGGCAGCAAAGTATTTCAGCATCCTGGACACCACCTCCCGGGCAGACCCCATATAACGGGCAATCTGCCCGTGGGTGAGCGGGATGATATCGGAACCGGTTCTGGCCGCTTCATCCAGCAGAAAGATGGCCAGCCTTCGATCCACCCCCATAAAGAGAATCTGCTGCATCACCCACATCACATCCGAAAAACGGCTTACCGCCGTCTCCAGAGCGAATATTTTCACCGCCGGGTTACGCTCCGAGACGGCGGCGAAAGCGGGACCGCCGATCACAATGCATCGGCTTTCCTCCTCCGCGTCCACAAACACATCAAAGGTGATGGCCTCCAGCACGCAGGAGGCAGAGAGCATACACAGGTCACCGCTGTGCAGGCGGTACAGCGTGATATCCTTCCCCTGCTCCGACATCATATAGAGTCTGAGACTGCCTTCGCGGACCAGGACCACGCCGGAGCAGTCATTGCCGCCATGGATATTTTTTCCCCGGGAATAGGTGACGGCATGGGAATTCCGGCACAGATATGTCCGATCCTCCTCCGTGATCTGATCCCAAAAAGGAAAAACAGAGCTGTAAATCTCATTGTAATCCGGCTGTGACATACGCTACGCTCTATACTGAAATCTTGCCACCAGTTCTTTCAGCAAATCTGCCTGCTTGGACAACTCCTCGGACGCTGCGGCACTCTCCTGGGAAGTTGCGGAATTGGACTCCACCACACCGGCAATCTGGTTGATGCCCTCCGAAATCTGGGCTGCCGCCCGGGCCTGATTATCCGATGCCGCCGCGATCTCCTCCATGGATTCGTTCACCACCTTGGCGTTTTCCACTACTGCAACCAGGGAATCCGCTGTGGAATTAGCGAATTGGATTCCCTCCTCCACTGCCATGATCGCGTTTTGAATCAGCTCCTTGGTATTCCTGGCCGCTGCCGAGCTCTGGTCCGCAAGCGCGCCCACCTGGGTGGCCACCACGGCAAAGCCTCTTCCATGTTCCCCCGCCCTGGCCGCTTCTATGGAAGCGTTCAGCGCAAGCAGAGCCGTCTGGTCCGCAATCTCCTCTATACTGCTGATGATGGCGGCAATCTTGTCGGAAGCCTCCCTGATCTTGTCCATGGCCTCCGTGTTGTTCTTCATATGCTCATTGCTCTCGATAATCTGCCCGTTCATATCCGCGACAATACCCCTTGCCTTCTCCGCGTTTTGGGCATTCACCTGTATCTTTTCGGAAATATCCGTGATGGTGGCCGTCAGTTCTTCCACCGCACTGGCCTGGTCTGTGGCTCCCTCCGCCAACTGCTCCGCAGCTCCCGCCAGATCCTCGGCTCCTCTCTGGACACACTGGGCATTGTTGTCAATTTCTCCCATGGCCGTGCTGAGCGATGCGACTATATCCCTGAAGGAACGGCTGATCTCCGAAAAGTCCCCCTTATAATCCTGATCAATGGTAATCAGGAAATTGCCGTCGGACAGTTCTGCCAGATGTGCGTCGATATCCGCAATCACGTTTTTCAGATCCTGTATTGTCTGGGCCAGACTGCGCATCAGAATCGCCGTCTCGTCATTTACCTCCGGCAGGGGCGTATCGGAATGCAGATCCCCCTCTGCCAGAAGGCCCAGGCGCCTCACCACTACATTGATGGGCTGTACCACTTTTTTCCCCAGATGGATACCGCTCCTGATCCCATACACCGTAAAGGCAATGACAAAGAGCGTGGTGATCACCAGGGACAGGTAGAACATTCCCAGAAATTCACTCCGCACAGCCGCCACGCCGATACTCCATCCGTTGATACCCGGAACCGGCGAGTAAGCCACTACCTTGGTTTTCCCATTATAACTATAAGTTCCCGTACCCGATTCCCCGGCAACCATTCTCTTGCAGATTTCGCTGTATTTCCTGAGCCTGGGATTGGTATCGCCCAGCGCCACACTGTTCTCTACCCCCACCAGGGATGAGTCGATATCCGCAATGGTGATACCGTTGGCATCCAGCATAAACGCCGTGCCGCCCTCGCCCACCTGGATGGAACGCATGATATCATTCAGGGATTCCCCATTGGGTATGTAGACCACGGCTCCCACCGCCTTGGTGCCGGGTATGCCGTCCTCCCACAGAGGCGCCGACACCGCATAGGAAACGGACTTTGTGATCTCGCTGTAAGCAGGCGTGGAGATAAAGGTATTCCCCTTCATGGCCTCCTCAAAAACACCGCTGCCGGCAAGATTCATGCCGGAGACCAGGTCCACTCCGTCGCTGCCCACCAAAAAGCCCCTCTCAAAGTCATGATCCGCCACCCGCTGGTTCAGGATGGCCACCTTTTCCTCGGCCGGCAGATCGGGATCGGCCAGACGGGCGATGCTTCCCGTCTCATAGGCCACCGCCACATACTGCTGCAGCGCCGCCGCCACATAATAGGCCGCCACATCGGAAGTGTCGTTGATCGTCTCTGAAACCGCATTGATAGAAGATATGTAACTCAGTACCGAGGAAATCACCCCCAGTACGATACAACAGATCATGATGGTGCGCCCGAAATTGACAGAAATTTTCTTCTCGATGCTTACAAATCCCCCTGCCTGCTTTCCGCCAGACATATCGGATTTACTGTTATTACTCCCTTGTTGCATAAATATCCCCCCATTCCCAATTTCTTCACTTAAAGTATCCTGCTGAAACCGCCGCTTTTCCTATATTTTTTTGGCGCTTGTTTCTGCTACAAATATACTATACCATAATGTGAGAAGGTTGACTACTTTTTTTGAAAATTCTTTTCTAGTATTCTTTTAAGTCTATAAAGCTGTTGGAAATAATTGACAGAATCACATTGTAAAGTAAACGTCATATCCATCAAAAAGAATTTAGCTCACAGAAAATTTTTCCCTGAGCCGCCACGCCGCACAGACATGCCGGTTCAGGGAAATATAACTGCCGTCAGGAGCCGGCGTTCCGGGCGCTTTGTCACAGCGCCTTTTTCTTCCACCGTCCTATTTTATAAAACATAAAAGTAATTAACGCTCCCAGCACCCAGGAAGTGAGCAGGGAAATCCACAAACTCTCATATCGTCCCTGGGGAAGTTCCTCCGTTCTGGTGAGATAAACCAGTCCATAGGCCAGGGGCACCCGCACCGCCACCGTGGTGAGCAGGGAGATCCACATGGGCGTCACCGTATCGCCCGCCCCCCGCATGACGCCGGAAAGGCTCTGGGTCACGGCCATGGCGATATAGCCCACCGCCAGAATCTTCATCATATCGGCGCTGAGCCGGGCCAGTTCCCCGGTATTGGTAAAGATTCCCATCAGGTAGGGCCCGAAGAGCAGAATCAAACCCGTGATCACCGCCGAAGTACAGACTGCGATCAAGGTTCCCTGCCTGGCGCCCTGCTTCACCCGGTCATACTGCTTTGCACCCACGTTCTGACCCGCATAGGTGGTCATGGCCGTTCCAAAGGAAAAGTTGGGCATCATGGCGAAACCGTCCACCCTCATGATAATCACGTTGGCGGCGATAATCATTTCTCCGAAACTGTTGGTCAGGGACTGCACTACCACCATGGCCAGGGAAAAGATGGCCTGAGTAAGGCCCGAGGGCAGCCCCAGGCGGATCACCGTGAAAATATTCTCCCTGTCCGGCTTTAAGTACTCTTTTTTCATATCAAAAAACGCCGTCATTTTCCGCAGCTTCAGGATGCACAGCGCCGCCGATACAAGCTGGGCAATCACGGTGGCCAGCGCCACGCCTGCCACCTCCATCCCCAATCCCGCCACAAACCAAATGTCCAGCACAATATTCAGGACCGTGGCCACCAGCAAATATACCAGTGCGGACAGGGAATCCCCCAGCCCCCGGAGAATCCCGCAGAGGATGTTGTAATAGGCCAGCCCGGCAATGCCCCACAGCAGGATCAGCAGATAGGATGTGCACCAGTCTATAATACTTGGCGGCGTATCCAGAAGTACCAGCACAGGGCGGATGGCCAGACTGCCCGCGAGCATCAGAAGCACGGAAGCCACCGCCGTCAAAGTGATGGTGGTGCCGATGGTCTTGGAAAGATTCTCCCTGTCACGGGAACCGTAATACTGGGAGACCATAATACCCGCACCCATGGCGATACCCACAAAAAGCACCAGCAGCAGATTAAAGATGGGGCTGGCGCTGCCCACCGCCGCCAGGGCATTGTCCCCCACATATTTTCCCACCACAATGCTGTCCACCGTATTGTACAACTGCTGGGCCACATTGCCGATGAGCATGGGAAATGTAAAAACCACAATCTTTCTCCAGGGCTTCCCCTCTGTCATATCCACCTGTCCAAACAGGCGGGTCACTTTCTCAAACATATACTATCACCTTTTCCTAAAATCAAATCCATTTAAAACTCTTGTTGCCAAACAGAATGCCTAGGCATTCACTCCCAGCTTCCCCAGTTCCTCCGCCGCCTGTTCCCTGCTGCAAAACACGATTGCCGCCATCCCCTGCTCCAGGGCCTCCTCCACATTCCGGGAAGTATCATCCAGAAAAACACATTCCCCGGCCTGCAGCCCGTAACGCTCCAAAAGCAATCGGTAAATTGCGGGATCCGGCTTGATCAGCCCCTCCTGATAGGAGAACACACCCCCATCCATCAGGGGCAGAAAATCCAGCACATGGGCACATTCCCGGCGAATCTTCTGGGAAAAGTTGGATAAAAAATACAGCTTATACCCCTTGTTCTTTAACTCCTGCAGCCAGGGAACCGCATAGTCATAACGCCCCAGCATGTCGTGCAGGTTTTCCCAGGCCTTTCGGATCTCCTTCTCCAGGCCGGGATCATTTTCAATGAATTTGGCCAAAAGCATGTCCTCGTCCATCTTTCCCCTGTCCACCTCTTCCCACAGAGGACTGAGCACCGTGGCCCTGGCCAGCCGCTCCGTCACCTCCCGGCTGAAGCGGAAGCCCTCAAAATATTCCCGCCAGTTCCACGCTACCAGCACATTGCCAATGTCAAAAATAATATTCTTTATCACAATAAATCTCTCCTATTTGAGTTCCGCATATCCCCTCCCGACGCAGATGCACGGTGATGTATGTTCGGCCGTTTTGACGTCCGCACATACATCAATGCGCCGTCCGGGGATATGCTGTTTTCAGTTCCGCATATCCCCTCCCGATACGCCCACCCCGATAATTTGCAATAGGGCCCGGGCCGCGGCGGACAGGCGGGCTTTGCCGTCGTAGACGATGCACACCTCCCGCTTGGGGATCATCTTGTTAAAGCGCAGTTCAAACAGCCTGCCGGAATCAATATACTCCTGGGCAAAGTCCCGCACCACGCATCCCACTCCCAGGCTGCGCAGGGCAAACTGCACGATCATGCCGCTGGTGGCCAACTCGAACTCCGGCAGAATGCGGATGCCGCAGTTCTCCAGATATTCGTCCATAAACCGCCTGGGGCTGGCATTTTTCTCCAAAAAGATCATGGGCAGCCGCCCCAGTTCCTGAAAATCCAACATCTTGTTTTTATAAGCTATAAAGCGCCGCCCCGCCACGAAAATGTCCTCCAGTTCCCGCACCGGCACGGTTTCCAGTCGATCTCCCGGTTCAAAGGGCGTGCTCACCGCCCCAAAGTCGATATGCCCCTGTTCCAGAAGTTCCAGAGTGTCCGGGGTGGGGGCATTGGTGACAATGACCTTGATCTGCGGGTATGCCTCATGAAACCGTTCCAGATATGGCAGGAGATAATACTGCAGTGTCATATCACTGGCGCCGATGCGGATCTCCCCCGCCTCCAGATCCCGCATCTGGCGCAGTTTCTGCTCTCCGATCTCAAGCTGTTCATAGCCCCTGGCCACATAGGCGCGCAGGGTCTCTCCCTCCTTGGTGAGACGCACGCCTTTTGCCACCCGGTAAAACAGCGGCACTCCCAGCTGCTGTTCCAACTGCCGGATGGACTGGCTCACCGCAGGCTGGGAAATGGACAGCGCCTGGGCAGCCAAAGTCAGGCTGCCCAGGCGTGACACATGATAAAATACTTTATAATATTCCAGATTGCTGACCACTAAGCCACTCCTCTGCATCCTCTCCGCAGCCACCCGCCTTACAGCGCAGCGCTATTTTTTCAGCGGACTCTCACGGTAGATAATATCCTCCCTACCGGGGCCGTTGCTGACCATGGTGATGGGATATCCGATCCTCTCCTCGATAAACTCCACGTATCTGCGGCAGTTCTCCGGCAATTCCTCATACTTCCGAATTCCCCTGATATCACAGTTCCAGCCGGGAAGTTTCTCCAAAACGGGCTTTGCCTTTTCCAGTTTGGCCGTCACCGGGAAATCCGTGGTCACCTGGCCGTCGATCTCATACCCCACACACACGGGAATTTCCTCCAGATACCCAAGCACATCCAACACGGTGAAAGCCACATCCGTAGTGCCCTGCAGACGGCAGCCATACCTGGAAGCCACACAGTCGAACCATCCCATCCGCCTGGGCCTGCCTGTGGTGGCGCCGAACTCCCCGCCGTCGCCGCCCCGGGTACGCAGTTCGTTGGCTTCCTCTCCAAAGATCTCGGACACAAAGGCTCCCGCCCCCACCGCCGATGAGTAAGCCTTACACACGGTGATGATCTCTTGGATCTCATAGGGGGGCAGCCCTGCACCGATGGCGCCGTAGGCCGCCAGTGTGGAGGAGGAAGTCACCATGGGATAAATGCCGTGGTCGGGATCTTTCAGCGTCCCAAGCTGCCCCTCCAGCAGCACCGTCTTGCCCTCCTTCAGCGCCTGATCCAGGAAAGCGGACACATCTCCCACATAGGGAGCCACCATATCCCGGTAGCCGTGCAAAGTCTCCAAAAGATCCGCCGGGTCAATGCCGGGCTTATGATACAGGTGCTCCAGCAGCACATTCTTCAGTTCGCAGATCCTCTGCACTTTGTCCTGCAGCAGTTCCTCGTCAAATAACTCACTTACCTGAAAGCCGATCTTGGCAAATTTATCGGAATAAAAGGGAGCGATCCCCGACTTGGTGGAGCCGAAGGACTTGCCTCCCAGGCGCTCCTCCTCGTACTGGTCAAACAGAATGTGATAGGGCATCACAATCTGCGCCCTGTCCGAAACCAATATCCTGGGCATGGGCACATCCCTGTCCACGACAGACTGGATCTCGTTGAAAAGCACCGGGATATTCAGAGCCACGCCGTTGCCGATCACATTGGTGGTATGTCCGTAAAAAACGCCCGAAGGCAGCGTGTGCAGGGCAAATTTGCCATAGTTGTTCACGATGGTGTGACCCGCGTTGGCCCCTCCCTGGAAACGCACGATAATATCTGCCTTCTCCGCCATCATGTCCGTGATTTTTCCCTTGCCCTCGTCTCCCCAGTTAGCGCCTACAACCGCTTTTACCATGTCTTTTATCCTCCTCTGCATCCGCATATTCGAAAAAGGGAGTGCCAAAGCACTCCCCTTCCTACCTTGACCATGGTAAGTATAGCATACTATATATCATAAGTAAAATCAATATTTCTTATATTTTAGATAATTTCAGCTTATGCCGCTGTACCGTCCTCCTACCGGGAATATCCCCCTAACCATCCGAAGAACTACTCCTGCCCGTCCCAGCAGTAGGTGCACAGCCGCTCCCTGGGAATGCCCACCGACTCGATCATATCATCCAGTCTGTGATAACGCAGACTGGTGAAATTAAGCTGCCTGCCGATGCGGCCCACCATCTCCTGATAGCCTTCGCTTTCGGGGTCCACATATTCCTTCAGGTCGATCTTCCGTCCCTCCTGCTCCATTTCCTTCAAGATCCGCCGGGTGATCAGATCCATCTCGGAAGTGGACCGGGAAAAATTCAGATATTTGCACCCAAAAAGAAGGGGCGGACAGGCAGGGCGGATATGCACCTCTCTGGCGCCGCTCTGGTACAAAAACTCCGTGGTCTCCCGAAGCTGCGTGCCCCGCACAATGGAATCGTCAATCAAAAGCAGACTCTTGTTCTGGATCAGGTCATGCACCGGAATCAGCTTCATCTTGGCGATCAGGTTGCGCTGGGTCTGGATGGTGGGCATAAAGGACCGGGGCCAGGTGGGCGTATACTTGATGAAGGGCCTGGAAAAGGGAATGCCGCTTCTGTTGGAATAGCCTATGGCATGAGGCGTACCGGAATCCGGCACCCCAGCCACGATATCCGGCTTCACATCGTCCCGCTCCGCCAGCCTGGCGCCGCAGTTGTACCGCATCTGCTCCACGCTGATCCCCTCGTAGGAAGAAGAGGGATACCCGTAATAGATCCACAGGAAGGTGCAGATCTTCATATCCCTGCCCGGGGCTACCAGTGTCCTGACCCCCTCCGGAGTCACGATGACGATCTCTCCGGGCCCCAGTTCCCTCTCCTCATGATAGCCCAGGTTCAGATAGGCGAAACTTTCAAAGGACACACAGTACGCCCCCTCCTTCCCGCCGATGGCCACCGGCGTCCTGCCCATCCTGTCCCTGGCCGCATAGATGCCCTTGGGGGTCAGCAGTAGCGTGGTCATGGAACCTTCCACCAGTTCCTGGACATATTGCAGGCCCTCAATCAGATTGTCCCGCTGGTTGATAATGGCCGCCACCAGTTCCGTGGCGTTGATATCCCCGCCGCTCATCTCCAGAAAATGGGAATGTCCCTGGGAAAACAAATCCTTCACAATGGCATCCATATTGTTGATTTTGCCCACCGTGGCAATGGCATAGGTCCCATGGTGGGAACGCACCAGCAGGGGCTGCGGCTCGTAGTCAGAGATACAGCCCAGCCCCAGACTGCCGTGCATTTCATTCACATCCTTGTCAAACTTGGTACGGAAAGGCGCGTTCTCGATATTGTGGATGGCCCTGTCAAAGCCCTTTTTCCCGTCATAGACCGCCATACCCGCCCGCCTGGTCCCCAGGTGGGAATGATAATCCGTCCCAAAAAACAAATCAAATACGCAATCTTCCTTGGCCGCTACTCCAAAAAAACCACCCATAGTCCACTCTCCTATTCAAATTCCGCCTACTTAAAACACCAAGACCCGGTTTTATACATTGATCTCTGCCTTCACGCCCAGCAATTCTCTGTTTTCTTCCAGAATCGGGCGCACCACCTGGGCCAGAAACGCCTCCACCTGCTCTTTGGAGCGGCCCACATATCTGATCGGATCCATGGTTTTCTGCAAGTCCTCCAAGCTCATATTGAAAGCCGGATCGGCGGCGATCAGCTCCAGCAGATTGTTCTCCCGGCCCTCCACCTTCACGTTGCGGCCCGCCTCCATGGACAATTCCCGGATGCGCTCGTGCAGTTCCTGGCGGTTGCCGCCGTTTTTCACTGCGTCCATCATGATATTCTCGGTGGCCATAAAGGGCAGTTCACTGCGGAGCCGCTTCTCGATCACTTTGGGATACACCACCAGCCCGTCCACCACGTTCAGACACAGATCCAGAATACCGTCCACCGCCAGAAAACCTTCGGGAATGGACAGCCTCTTGTTGGCAGAGTCGTCCAGGGTCCTCTCAAACCACTGGGTGGCGGAGGTGATGGCGGGATTCAGCGCGTCAATCATCACGTACCGGGACAGAGAGGCGATGCGCTCGCTCCTCATGGGATTGCGCTTATAAGCCATGGCGGAGGATCCGATCTGGCTCTTCTCAAAAGGCTCCTCCACCTCCTTTAAATGCTGAAGCAGCCGGATGTCGTTGCTCATCTTATGGGCACTGGCCGCTATGCCCGCCAGCACATTGGCCACACGGGTATCCACTTTGCGTGAATAAGTCTGGCCCGACACCGGATAGCACTGGGAAAAGCCCATTTTGGCAGCAATCATGGGGTCGATCCTGTCAATAGTCTCCTGATCCCCGTCAAAGAGTTCCAGAAAAGAAGCCTGGGTACCCGTGGTGCCCTTGGACCCCAGCAGTTTCATGGTGGACAGCACATGCTCCAGGTCCTCCAGGTCCAGACAGAACTCCTGAAGCCACAGAGCGGCGCGTTTGCCCACGGTGGTGGGCTGGGCAGGCTGGAAATGAGTGAACGCCAGAGTGGGCTGGGCCTTGTACTGCTCCGCGAAGTCCGCCAGTTCCTTCATCACGTTCACCAGTTTCTTTTTCACCAGCTTCAGCGCTTCGGTCATGATAATAATGTCGGTATTGTCCCCCACATAGCAGGAGGTGGCCCCCAGGTGGATAATCCCCGCCGCCTTGGGGCACTGCTGCCCGTAAGCGTATACATGGCTCATCACATCATGGCGCACTTCCTTCTCCCTGGCCCTGGCCACTTCGTAATTGATATCCTCGGCATGGGCCTTCAGTTCGTCAATCTGTTCCTGGGTGATCACCGGCTTGCCGTTCTGGGAGAGTCCCAGTTCCTTCTCGGTCTCCGCCAGGGCAATCCACAGCCTCCTCCAGGTGCGGAATTTCATATCCTGGGAAAAAATATACTGCATTTCCCTGCTGGCATAACGTTCTGACAACGGGCTTTGGTACACATCTGTATTCATGCTCTTTATCTCCTTATAATCGTTCCTATAATCTCCTAACAGTATATCCCAGCAAAGGCCGGAAATCAATCCCATATCCATAGGAAAGTAGTCCCTGCCGTTTAACTCCTGTACACACTGTCATATCGGTCCACCATCTCGGTGATCTCCGCCGCATAGCGGGGATAGGCCATCACGATATCCTTGATCTCCTGCTTCGCCTCCCCGGCTACCGTATTGTTGTAATCCATCTGCTTACGCAGAGACTGCCTGCGCAGGATCAACTCGTGACGGCGCTCCACCTGCTCCCGGTGGTCCAGGATCACGGTCACATTCCCCGACAGCTGGTCGGGATACCGGATCCGATAGCGGCCCAGCTGGGCCAGAAGCTGCTTGTGGTAGTACTCCCGTCTGGCTTCCGTCTCCGCGAACTGCTTGCGCTGCTCCTTCTCCTCCAGGTACTGATGGTACAGTTTCTCCAGCTTCTTGCCGCTGTCCACATCATACTTTATATAATAGTAATCCAAAAGGTTTTTATTGTTCACATAGCGGATTTTTACCTTATTCTGGAGTTTGACCAGCCTTCTGGCGTCCCGCAGCACCCGGGCCATCTCCCGGTCCGCATCCATATACTTCACCGCCAGGATGGTCAAAGCCAGCGCAGCGGCCAGCACCGCGATAAAATAGCCCACCTGGGTCTGCATATGCAGGCCGAACTGCAGCGCCGCCAGCAGCCCCAGGCAGATCACCAGGGCCGTTAGAAAAATGACCGCCATTCCCCGCAGGTTCTCCATCATGCCATGCAGTTCATTCTTCCGATATTCGTAGGCAAGCCTTTCCCCCTCCAGACGCTGCATATCCTGCTTCACCAGCACGCCGTAATTCTCGGTCTTGCGGATCTTCTCGATTCCCTCTTCCAGCTCCGTCTCCCGGTTCTTGAACTGATAGTATACGGCATCGTCCATACGGTTCTTGCGGTGGGTAAAATCCTCATACTCCCGCTCCATGTTCTGCAGCTTCCGGGCGATAATCTCCAGCGATTCCTTCTCCTGCTCCGGCAGCGCTTCCAATTCTTCCAGATCCGTCAGATACGCCGTCACCCTGCTATACTCCCCCTGAAGCATCTCCAGTTCCCTGGACACCTCCGCAATCTGCTCCAGACAGTCCGTCACATACCGGCTGCGCTCTTCTTCCTGCTCAAAATCCACCCCCGCCCGGGCGTTCACCAGGTTTTCCCACTCCCCTTCCTGGGCTTTCCTTCTATTTTTAGGGGTAAATATCTTTTTAAAAAAATCAAATATTTTCAATACTGCCTCTCTTTCTCGCGCCGGTTCTCCTGCGGTAATCATTTTTCAGGGTCTGGAGAATCCGGTCCGCCTCCTCGCAGTACACGGCTTCCCCGCCCACTCTGACGGCCCGCAGCCGGGCCAGACGCTTATACTCCGGCGTCTCCCGCCATGCCTGCTCCGTGGCTTCCAGCATCCGCTCCAACTCCAGGGACGCCTGATACTGCTCCGGGTATTCCGCCGCCAGCGCCACATAATCCCGCTCCGGAAGCTGCATCCGCCTGGCCGCCAGATAGTCCGCAAAATAGTCCTGCTGCCCTCCCCCGGTTTTCCAGGCCTGAAAAAAACATTCCGCCGCCTGCCCGTAGAGCATCTGTCGGGCGTGGATTACCCCTTTGTTGTGCAGGATGTCCGCCGTCAGCGCCTGCAGCGCAGGCACTTCCATCTCCTGATTCTCCCGAATGCGCTCCAGCAGGCGGTCATAGGATTTAAGGGCCTCCTCGTAACGCTTCTGCTCCGCCAGATGGTCCGTCTGCAGCTTGTGCTTCTCATAGTCCGACAAGCCTGATCCTGCCTTCAGGGTCTCCTCCACCCGGCTCACGGTCTCAGGATCATACAATCCCACACCGATCAGAATCCGGCACACAAAGTCGCTGAGGGCTCCCTGCTGACGCACCAGGGGATGCAGCACCTGGGACAACTCCGGCAGCCCGCAATCCTTTTTGATAAAAGCCAGCAGTTCCTCATTCATGACGGAGCCGTCCAGCAGAAAAGCGTTCTCCTTCAGGCAGTAACACAATTCCTCCATACAGTATACCCGCACTCCCAGCTTGGGAATCACATAGGGCTCCCGGGCATAATCCCCCACACAGACCATGGCGGCCGCCCCGCTCCGCCCGCTGCCCCCGGCCTCCTCCAGGCGGCTGTCCCCGCAGGTGACTCTCTGCCTCCAGGTAAGCTGTGTGGCAGGCCGGATCTCGCCGAAGCCCATATCCTCCATCTCCACGCAAAGCTGCTTCTCTCCCTCCAGATACAGCCGCATCCTGATTCTGGAAAATCCGCAGGAAAACGCTTCCTCTTCCGTCTCCTGTTCCCGGGGCAGTTCCCCCAGGGACAATGGCGCCCGGGTCACGCCTCCCGAGATCAGCGGCGTGATCACCAGGCTGATACAGGAGGCCTGCCCCACATAGAACTCACATGTATACTCCGATTCGTACCAGTTTTCCCCTGCGTCCAGCAGAGCGTAATAAGACTCCCGGCCCTGGCGCAGCACCTGCATACCGATGTTGTATTTCAGCTTGTCTCCTCCCAGAAATACATGTTCCTTGCCCGCCTTGCTGCCGAAGTGCTTGTCCAGCAGACAGTAGACCGCGCCCTTGCTGTACAGATTCACCCCCTGGAACACCCGCCTGCCCCGGCAGAGGTATTGCAGGGTCTGGGACATCCACTCCCCCGCAAAACCCTCACCGATCAGGTAAGCTGAGGATACCTTTCCCTTCCCGCACTCCTGCCGTACCACCTCCAGCAGTTCCCGGTCAAGCCGGGCCACTCTGCTCTCCTCCAGGCCGGCGGTATCCGGCAGACAACTCTCCCCCTGGAAAGGATATATCCACTGGTGCACATAGGCCACCACCGGAGTGGTCCGCCGGTTGCATTCCATGCGCATACTGTAGATTCCGTCCTCCCGATAGTCAAACAGCACCGTCTGTTCGGCCCACAAGTCTCTGGACTGGTAAAGCATATAACCGTAAAAACTCTCCGCGTAACTCTGGTAGTACACCCTGCTGTACCCCAGGCCCAGCCCCGTCACCGTCTGGTTCAGCACCTCAATCAGCAGACTGTCCAGCTTCCTGCAGGTAATCATCATGGCCACGATCCGCTCCGGAGCGGACACCAGGGACAGAAGTCCCAGACTCCTCTTCATGAACAGGGTCAGCAGCGCCACCGGCTCATAGGCTTCCCCATCCACCAGCACCTGCCCGCCCGTCACCGCCAGCCCTACCAGGCCTTCCACCAGAATGGCCTCCTCGGGATACTCCTGGGCAAAACGCAGCGCCTCCCTGCCGAAAAGCCATTGCCCCGTACCCTGGCGCTTGCACAGCACGGTGGGAATATTATAATGTTCCTCCCCCGCCACACAGGACAAAGTCTCCACCTCGCAGTCCTGAGACAGATAAGAATAGCTGATCTGGGAAAAAGCATTCCCCAGATCATACCCTATAATAATCTTATCCCCTGCCCCTCCCAGCATAACACAACCTCCAATAGCCTTAACGCTGCTTATCTCAATCGGAACAACTGCCGGTTATAATATTCCGTTCGGTAGAATTCCTCCATCTGCTGATCCAGCGCGAGGTAATCCCGAATTTTCCTGCTTACCGCCATGTCGTTGATCCGGGCATAACGCCCTTCCTGCTCCCGTGCAGGCTGATCCCCCTTCTGCAGTTCGCCGCTTTCCATCAGCTGTTCCACCCTGCCCCGCTCTTCCATAATATAGTATTGCAGACTCTCCCCAAAGAACAGGACAAACTCCTTGGAAAAGACGCCGCCGTACACGGGCCGCATCTCCTCCGTGACATAGAGATCCTCGTCCCCGTTCTCCTGACTGAGCAGATAGTGAATCCTGGCCACGCCGTCCGGATGTCCCCGGTATTCGATGAAGGTCCTGTCCATAATGGGGGCCAGTTCCTGTTCCATACCCTGATAAGCCAGAAAATCCTTGAGCCTGATCCCTTCTTCCATCAACTGGCAGATAAACTCCCTGGCTGTCTGCCAGACCTCCTCCGTGATCTCCTGCCCATGCTCCGCATAGTATTTTACATAAGCCAGCTTGCATACTTTCTGCACTGGCTCCCCCCGCTGCCGCAGACGCATGATCTCACGGAACACCTCGGGCCGCGCCTCCCTGCCCCTGACATAATAGTCATGGGCCGTCTGGGACAGATAGGCCGCTGCCACTTCCGGTCTGGGGCCCTGGGACACATAGCAGGCAAATATCTCCTCCTGCTCCCCCACATAGCTGCCCGTGACCAGCATCTGCATAAGCAGGCGTTCGCTGAGTTCCCGACAGTCCACATCGAAGGAGCGGGCCGCTTTCCACACATCCCGCATCTCCCGGGAAGGCCCCTGGTAGTGCAGGCACAGATACCGCAGGATGATCCCGTCATATTTCTTTCCCTGAAAAACCAGTTCCGCCAGCTTCAGCAACTGCTCATCCAAAGTGTATTCCCGCCTTTGGATCATCTGGCCCACCAGTTCCACCATCACCCGGCCGTCCAGTTCATACAGGCCGTAACCACACAGCCACTCATAGGCCCGTTCATAGTTTCCCCGGATCACCATATACCGGGCTGCCTCCAGGCGTTCCTGCCTTCCCAGCAGTTCCCCGGACAGGCCTTCCAGAAAAGCGTCCAGCTTCTGGACCTGATCTGTGTCATAATAAGCCTTCATCAGCTTCAGGCAGGCCTCCCGGCGCACCCCGGACTCCAATTCCCCGCAGTTCCAAATCCGCAGCCACCGGGCCTCCTGACGCACCCCGGACTCTTCCGGCAGTTCCCGGCTGTAGTACAGATACAGGTCCAGTTCCGGGCTGTCCTCCACCCATTCCGCCACCTTCCCGATATGCCGTCCCGGCACCATCAGCTTTTCCAGCGTGCAGGGAATGCCCGCTCCCCCCTGCATCCCCTGGACATATCTGCCTCCCTCTTCGTCCTCCAGCAACACCAGGCAGTCGCTGCCATACAGGGCAAACCAGGCCCGCTCCTCCGTCACCGGATAGAGCGTCTCCATCTGGTTTCCCGGCTGGCAGACCACCACTTTCCGAATTCCCGGCGCGCCCAGCCTGATTTCATGGGCAAATATCATGCGGGCCAGCGGCCCTGCGGTCTGCTCCCCGATCATGTCCTCCGTCAGCAGTTCCCGGTATAAATATGCCAGATCCCGGCTCATATGTCCCTTTCGGATCTGCTCTGTCACGAACTGCTCCATCTGCTGGCGGTAGCCGGCGTACAAGTCTATATACTCCTCCCTGTGCTGCTGCAGATACCGATACAGATATGCGCTGTGGGCATAGTCCAGATTGTTCTGATAGGAAAAATACAGCAGTACCGTCTTGGGCAGTTCCACTTCCTGCTCCAGATCCAGCGCCATCATATAATATTCATACAGACGGGTGATGCGCAGTTCCGCTTCAACGCCCCGCCGATACCAGTCAAATGCCTCCGGCGTAACCTTGCCTCCCTTGATCAGCAGTCTGCAAATCTCCTTCAGCACCCGCTCTTGGGGCCAGATCCCATAGCTGCTCCGCAGCAGGGCGTACAGCTGGGGGGAATATTCCCTGGCCCGCTCCGCCAGATAATACATCTGTTCCAGCAGTTCCGGGGACAGCGCCTTCCGCTTGTCGCCATAGACCAGCACCTGCAATTCAAAACTCCCCAGCCGGCGCAGCATGGCAGGATTCATATGCAAAAGCTGCAATGCCTCTATATAGAGCACCGGGCTGCTGCAGCCCCGTTCGGCCTGCTTCTCCAGAAAAGACCACCTGACCCCCGGGACGCGGTAATGCTCCTCCGCCAGATACAGAAGCAGCCAGGCCACCCGCCATTGCCCGGGCTGATCCTGATAGATCCGCCGCACCCGCTCCGCAGCCTGAGCCGTATAAGCGGCGTCCTGCCTCACCAGAGTGGTCAGATACAGGTAATAGGCCTCCAAAGTCCCGGGCTCCGCCCCGTACAGGCCCTCTCCCTGCTCCAGCAGATCCAGGGCATGATCCAGCAGCCACTCGGCCTCATGGTATCTCCGGTTGGTAATCAGAAGCTGGGCATGGAACAATCTGGCCGCCACATCCTGCTCATCCAGAGCCGTCAGCTCCTCCACCAGCTTCTCCGACTCCTTCAGCCAAATAGCGGTGCTGGTCTGCTTCAGCCGCATGGACTGATAATGCTCCATCAGCCGGGCCAGAATACGCTTGCGCTCCCGGGCCGCCCCGGCGGCCCCGCCCCGACCGCAGTATACCGTCACCGGCACCGTCAGCCGATGTTCCAGATCCCATAGGGTGATCCTTCCCGGGTTCCGCCCCCCATGCAGCATGCCGTGATCCACAAAAACCGGCAGACGGCAGCTGCTCCCCATGAAATCATCATTGGTGATCCGCTGCTTCTCCGTGAAAAGAAACTCCCCCTCCACCGTCACCTGCAGACAGACGGCTCCCCAGCCGCTGCGGGTCAGGTTTACCTCCAGTTCCGTCATGCCCACGGGATCCTCCAGTTCCAGTTCCTTTTCCCCAAGGGCATACTCCATGGGCTGCTTTTTATGAATTGCCGTGAGAAACGCATCCACATTGTGCGCATTGCCCTGATTGGAGGACAGACCCATATACAGGGTGTAATACTGGCTGTCATTTCCCACCAGTATGTCCGCGAAATCAGGGGCATAAAACAGCGCCACCGCCTCTTCCCAATTCTCTTTGGCCAGATTGGCAAAGTGAAACAGGTTCTTCACCGGGCCCATGGGGGACTGGGGCGCACTGCCGGAAACAGTGACCACATAAGGCAGACTGTACTCCCCCAGGCTGCTGACTATGTAAAAGCTGCCTCTGACCACCTGGCCCGCCTGCAGCTGTTCCCCGTGAAAACAGAAAGCAATCTCCTCGTCGCCCCCTGTCAGTTCCCGGGTCAGACACTCCATCCTGGGATCGGAACTTCCCACCTGCCCCAGTGCCCGGCCGCCACGCACCTCTATGCCGAAACTCCCCTCGCAGCATTCGCCCTGCTGCAGGGTAAGTTCTATTTTTGTACACGAAAAATCAAGGGAACCACTATCGTAACCGTAATTCCCCTCCATAGTCTGGATAAACTGGCTGACGCCCTCCTCCGATGATTCGCCGCAGGGCGTATACGGATCGCTCCGGGTTGTAAAATCCTGCATGTATCCTCTCCATGCACACCGCAGGACAGGCCTGCGTTATTGCGCCAAACGGTATCCGCAAATACATACTTCACCTGTGCAGGACTCCCGTTTGTCCTTATATAGTGTAACATATTTGGCCACGGCTGGCAAACAAATATTCTGTTTTGTCACATCCTTTTTTGTCCCGCATATATTGGTTAGAAAGAACTCTGACCCATCAGCGCTCCGCTCCCGCCTTTGGGGAAGAAGCGCCGGAGAAAGGCATCCCATGTATAGAAAAGCAGACCTGAGAGCCACCCAGGAAGAAAACGCCGGGAATGTGAACGACCAAAACACCGGCACCCTGCAAGTCAGCGTGATTTCCTCCGTGGCATACATCCCCATCCCGGGGGCCACCGTCACCATCTCCTACACCGGGGATCCGGAAAATCCCATCGCAACCCTGACCACCGACAGTTCGGGGGAGACGGAAGTGATCACCCTTCCCACCCCGCCCCTGTCCTACTCCCTGGATCCGGAAAGCCTGCAGCAGCCCTATTCGGAGTACAATATCCTGGTCACAGCCGAGGGGTACGAGCCCGTGTATGTCACCGGTTCCGAGATGTTCGAAGGGGAACTGTCCCTGCAGCCCATCCGCATGAACCCCATCGAGATGGAGCCGGGACGGGAGGAGAAAAGGGTCCCCATCCCTGTCCATACCCTGTTCGGCGAATATCCGCCCAAAATCCCGGAGGACGAAATCAAACCCATGGCTGAGACCGGGGAAATCGTCCTGAGCCGGGTGGTAATCCCGGAGTATGTCATCGTCCACGACGGCGTGCCCTCCGACGCCTCGGCTCCCAACTACTGGGTGCGCTACAAGGATTATATCAAAAATGTGGCCTCCTGCGAAATCTACTCCACCTGGCCGGAAGCCACGCTGTACGCCAATATCCTTGTGATCATGTCCTTCACGCTGAACCGGGTGTATACGGAGTGGTATCGAAACCAGGGCTACAATTTTACCATCACCTCCTCCACCGCCTATGACCAGAAATGGGTGTACGGACGCAACACTTACCAGAATATCGACTTCCTGGTGGACAGCATATTTGCCAACTACCTGTCCCGGCCCGGGGTGCGGCAGCCCATTTTCACCTCCTACTGCGACGGCCAGAGAGTCACCTGTTCCGGCCTGAGCCAATGGGGTTCCAAGTACCTGGGAGACCAGGGCTACTCCGCCATCGAGATTATACGCTATTACTACGGCAACGATATGTACATCAACTCCGCGGATGTAATCTCCGGCGTGCCTTCCTCCTGGCCCGGATACGCTCTGACCATCGGTTCCTCCGGGGAAAAAGTGCTGCAGATGCAGAACCAGCTGAACCGCATCGCCCGGAATTACCCGGCCATCCCCGTCATCACCGCCGATGGCATCTATGGTCCTCTCACCGCCAACGCCGTCCGTACCTTCCAGGGCATTTTCAATCTGCCCCAGACCGGTGTTGTGGACTATGCCACCTGGTATGAAATCTCCGACATTTATGTGGGTGTCAGTCGGATCGCGGAGCCGGGGCGATAGACCATTCGGATGCCTAACACCGGACGCCGCTGCCGATAAAAGTGAGAAGGAGGCTGCCGCAATCCGCCGCAGTCTCCTTCTCTTTTATCCTCCCATATGTTCCGAAAACATCTCTGCTCTGTTTTTACCTGTAATTGCCCAGGGAGATTGCCTCCTCGGCAAAGTTCTCCACCGACTTGCCCTTCTCATAGAAATGGGTGGCACTCTTCAGAATCCCCTCAAAGGTATAGCAGGGCTCCTCCTTCCCAAGGGGGAGGCTCACGGTCCTTCCGGTGAAGCCCGAGAGATAGATGGCCGTGATGACTTCCACCGTTCTTCTGCCGTCCTCCCCTGTAATCAGGGGACGTCCTTCGGTCTCCAGAGCGGTGAGCACATCTTCAATCTCCCCGGTGTGTCCCTCGTAGGCCAGATCGGGCAGTCCCCGGTAAAACTCCTGAAGTTTCTCCGTCAATTCCCTGTTTCCTTCCGGCGCAGGGAAACCGTTCTGCTGACTGCATTCCGCTTTCACATCCCAGGGCACCGAGATTTTAGCGTCCGCGCATTGCAGTACGATGCCCTGCTCCTCCCCATGGTGTACCACAGAACTGGTTACCCGGGCCATGCTGCCATCCTCATACCGCAGGCAGGCCAGAGACAGATCCTCCACCTCCGCATTGTCGTGCATCACATTGGCGAGCATGGCCATAACAGCCTGGGGCAGCCTTCCTTCCAGCCAATTCAGCATGTCAATATGATGTACCGCATGGTTCAGGGTGGGGCCGCCGCCCTCCTTCTCCCAGGTCCCTCTCCACCAGAGGTCATAATAGCAATGTCCCCGCCACCAGGCGGAATCCACCTGAGCCAGACATATTTTTCCCGCCAGGCCGCTCTCCGCAACCTTTTTCAGCTTGTAGACGGAATTCCTGAAACGGTTCTGGGCGATGCACGCCATGGTCACATGATTCCGCTTTTCCGCCTCCAGCATCTCGTCGCATTCCGCCAGACAGGTGGCCATGGGCTTTTCCACCACCACATTGCACCCCGCGTTCATGCTGTTCACGGCAATCTCACAGTGTACATAGGGCGGCGTGCAGACATGTACCAGATCGATGGGGACGCCCGAAGAGAGCATGGATTGATGGTCCGCAAAAACCTGGCAGTCCAACCCGTATTTTTCCCGCATGGCTTCCGCCTTCTCCGGGTATATGTCACAGAGCGCCACGATTTGGCACCTGTCCGGGAAGGTGAGCAGCCCCGCCACATGCATGTTGGCGATGTTTCCTGTTCCCACTATCGCAACACGAATCATCTTGTTCCTCCTGATTAAAGTTCCGCATATCCCCTACAGACGCGCAGTCCTTTGCCGCATATACGGCCACCACAGTGTCCGTTTATGTGGCAGCGCGTCTTACGGGCATATGCTGATTAAAGTTCCGCATATCCCCTGCAGACGCGCAGTCCTTTGCCGCATATACGGCCACCGGAAATATGCTGTTATGATCTACCGTACTTTCACTGCCTGGCTCTCGGCCCGGACGCAGAGTTCCGCTGCCAGGAAGGCGTGTTCCTGGGTCATGGCTGTCTCCGTGCGGTTCACACAGTCCAGGATCAACTGTCCAAAGAAGGGATAACCCACCTTCCCCGACACCTGATAATGCTGCTCTCCCTCCCGGTTGACCAGAAACACATGATCCCCTTTTCCGTCTCCGGCGCCCACATTCACATACTTGCGCAGTTCAATATAGCCTTCCGTACCCAGGATAAAGGTTCTCCCATCTCCCCAGGTGGAGAGACCGTCGGGCGTGAACCAGTCCACCCGAAAGTGCTGGGTGGCCCCATTGTCTCCCAGCAGCACTGCCTCGCCGAAATCTTCCAGTTCCGGATATTCCGGATGGGCATAATTCCCCACTTGGCTGTACTGTACTTTAGCCTTTTTCACACCGCAGTAGAACAGAAACTGTTCAATCTGATGACTGCCGATATCACAGAGAATGCCGCCGTATTTATCCTTCTGATAAAACCAGTCCGGCCTGGCCGCCGGATTCCCGATCCGATGGGGCCCAAAACCGTCCACATGAATAGGCGTGCCGATGGCTCCAGCCTCAATGAGTTGTCCTGCGTACACCGCCGACTCCACATGGATGCGCTCACTGTAATACACCATGTATTTTCTCCCGGTACGAGCCGCCATATCCTTGGCCGCTGCCAGCTGCTCCAGGGTGGTCAGGGGAGCCTTGTCCGTAAAATAATCCTTTCCAGCCGCCATCACCCGCAGACCAAGAGCGCATCTCTCGCTGGTGACTGCGGCCCCGCATACCAGCCTGACCTCCGGATCCTCCAGTACCTGTTCTTCCTCGGAGGCCGCCCGGGCTTGCGGGAACGCCTTTTGGAAGGCCGCCACCTTTGCCGGGTCCGGGTCATAGACCCATTTGATGTAGGCCCCCGCCTCCGTCAGCCCGTTGCACATCCCGTATATATGCCCATGGTCCAGGGCCACGGCGGCGATGGCAAACTCTCCCGGTTTCACCACCGGCACAGGTTTTCCTTTGGGTGCATAATTCATTCCGTCTTTTTTCTGTTCCATCCTGTTTTTACCTCAACTGTAGAAACAGGCCCCTTTTTTCCAAAGGGGCCCGCCTCGGATAGCCAATTAGTTGTCTGCGTGCTCGGTGCGCTCGTCGATAATCGTCTGTACGCCCGCGTTCTTCAGTTCTTCCATATATTCGTCATAAGTCTGCTCAAACTGATCCATGGGGCAGGTGATGCACTTCACCTGGTACTCATCCTTCACCAGATTGATGTCGGTGATCAGTTCCGGTGTGGAAGGAGAGGTATAGGTGGAGTCATGATTCAGCGTTCCGATCATGGCATTCTCATAGTTGGCCACCACATGATCCTCGTATCCCGGCGCTTCCTTTGCGGTACATGCGTTGAAGTCGTCCACGGTGGCAAAGTAACCCTGGTTGCCTACCAGGAAGATGTCAGCCCTGATCCAATCCTTGTCCTTGGTGTTGTACTCTGCATCTTTTACCACGGGCACGCCGTTGCTGTCATAGTCGTAGTGCTCGCCTTCGAAGCCATGGTACAGCACATGTCCGCCTTCCTTGGTGCACATCCAGTCCAGATAGGTCATGCAGGCCTCTACGGTCTCTGCATCCGCTGTGAGAGGGCAGAATGCGATCAAACCGCCGGAAGCATATGCGGCGCTGTACTGTTTTCCATCGTTAACATTCTTGAGAGGAGGGATGGATACAATATCCGCACTCGAGTCGTTCTCCTGCAAAGTCTTCAGCAGGGAGCCTCTCATCACATCCACGCTGCCGTTTACGGCATACTCAAAGCTGGCAGCCGCACCCGTAACGATATAACTCTTGAAATTGTCCTCGGACATGGTGTAGTATTCCTGGTTCAGAAGACCATTGTTGTACATCTTGTTCATGAAGCGGTAGTAATCCCTCATGCCCTCGTCATAGTAATCCTGAATGGCGTCCTCGGTGCTGGCGATCTCCACTGCCGTAGGGTCTCCCGCGATCTTGGAAAATGCCATACGCAGATTCCAGGCATTCCAGATAATCATGCCCAGCACATCGTTTCTGCCGTCCGGGTTGTTCTTGGTCATCTGCTCCACCACATTATACAGTTCGTCGGGGGTGGTGGGCATGCTCAGATTCAAATCATCCAGCCAGTCTTTTCTGATGCAGATATTGCTCTTGGCCGTGGTGGCACGCTTGGCCACGATGCCGTAAAGTTTACCGTCCGCGTTCCTGCCGATGTCCAGTACTTCCTGTCCCAGATATTCCTTCATGTTCAGCGCCTGATCCGCTCCGTCAATAAACTCCGACAGATCCCAGATACCGCCCTGGTTGAAGTAATCCTCCGCATAGGCGTATGTGTAGGTCAGCGTCAGGTCGGGAGCCGTCTGGCCCGCCACCATGCTCTGCATCTTCGTAACCTCGTCCCATCTGGGTACGGGCACGAATTCCACATTGATGCCCACCTTGTTCATCTCCTGGTTCACATACTCCGTCCACTTGTTCTCGGTGATGGTGGAGCCGTCCGGCGCGTTACTCCTGTCAAACAGTTCAACGGTGATGGTCACATTGTCAAACATCTTGGAGCCGTAGGTGGTCTGGTACTGGCTGGCCTGCGCCTGCCCTCCCTGGCTGTCGTCTCCCCCCGCCGTATCCGAGGACTGAACCGGCTGGCTTTCTCCGCCTCCGGCACTACCTGTTGCCTCTCCGCTCCCCGGCTGGCTTCCGCAGCCGAACAGGGTCACTGCCAGCATGGATACTGCCAGCATAGATGAAATCACTTTTTTCTTCACAATACTTCCTCCCTTTCTTAAGAATAAGTGTTGCGCGTACCCCGCCATCCATTCATCCGGCAGCGGGGCCGCTGTTTCTATAATGAATGCCTTCCGGCAGTTCATTAACCCTTTACGGAACCCACCATAACGCCCTTGACAAAGTATTTCTGAAGCCAGGGATACACGATAAGGATGGGAATGGTGGACACGGCCACAGTGGCCATCTTCAGGGACTGGGTCATAACCTGGGTGCCCAGCCCTTCCAAATTTACACCCGAATTGTTCAGTTCCTCTCCGAACAACAGACTCCTTAAGCGGAGCTGCAGGGTATACTTGTTGGGGTCCTGTATGTATAACAGTGCGTCAAAATAGGTGTTCCAGTAACCCACTGCGTAAAAAAGCCCGATGGTGGCGATGATGGGCAGAGACAACGGCAGTACGATCTTGACCAGCACCTGCATATAGGAGGCTCCGTCGATCCTGGCCGCCTCCTCCAGGCTTTCCGGCAGATTCCTGAAAAAAGTCCGCATAACGATGAAGTTAAAGACATTCACCGCCTGAGGAATAAACAGGGCTCCCAGAGTATCGTACAGTCCCACGCCTTTCACCACCAGGAAGGTGGGAATCATGCCGCCCCCGAAATACATGGTGAACAGAATCATCCCCGTGAGAAACTTTCTCCCGGGCAGATCATTACGGGACAGAGCGTAGGAGGCGAAAACCGTGAGAATCAGGCTGAGCCCCGTTCCCATCAGTGTCACCAGCACCGTGGTCCGCATGGAATTCCAGATCTGTGTCTTTCCCAGTATCTGCTGGTATGCGCTGAGAGTAAAGTCGATGGGATAAAATGTCACTTTTCCCGACAGGACCGCGTTATAACCGCTCAGGGAGTAGGCGATCACGTTCAGGAAGGGATACAGGCAGACAAAAGCCAGCACCAGCAGCAGTATGTAATTAACCACCTGTCCCACCGATAATTTTTTCTTTTTCATAGTCCGCTCCTTTTTTATAATAGTATTTCGCATCTGCCGGGGCTATATGATTCCGTCTTCTCCGATGGCCTTGGCAAACTTGTCCGCCGCGAACAGGATGATAATGTTGATCACAGACTGGAACAGGCCGATTGCCGTGGAATCACTGTATTTCGCACGTTCAATACCCAGCCGATAGGTGTAGGTACTGATAACCTCCGACACGCCCATGACTTTCTTGTTACCCAAGAGCAGCGGAGCATCCAGCCCGATGGTCATCATCTTGGAGATCTGGAGAATCAGCATGGTCACGATCACCGATTTGATGGAGGGCAGCGTGATGTAAATCAACCGCTGGAATTTGGTTGCCCCATCCAGATAGGCCGCCTCATACAGGCTCTCGTCCACTCCTGTAAGGGCTGCAAGGTAAATAATGGTTCCCCATCCGATCTCCTTCCAGACATTACAGATGACATAGGTGAAAACCCACCAGGCATTGTTGCTCAAAAACGGAACAGAATCTATTCCCAAAGTATTCAGAATATGATTGACGGTTCCTCCCTGCATGGAGAAAAGGTTGGTAGCGATGCCGGCCACCACCACCCATGAAATAAAATGGGGCAGATACAGCACCGACTGGGTAATCTTCTTGAACTTGGAACTCATCACCTCATTCAGCATCAGCGACACAATGATCGTCAGCGGAAAGCTGACCAGCAGCGTGAGCACATTCAGCAGCAGCGTGTTTTTGATCGCCTCCCAGAAGTTCTTGTTCTTCAGGATTTTTTCAAATACTTCCAGGCCGCACCAGGGACTGTCCAGAACACCTTTGAACACATTGTAATCCTTAAAGGCGATGGTCACTCCGTACATGGGGATGTACTTGAAAATGATGTAGTACGCCATCACTGGCAGCAGCATCAGGTAGATCCACTTGTAATTCCACATTTTCACAAGGGTCCTGTTAGGCTTTTTTCTGGTAACACTTTTACTCATCTTGTGCCTCCTTTGTCTATTTTGTACACACTTTGAATATATCACACTCTTTCTTTGTGCACCTACACATAATAGGGCCACTTTTTTAGCGAAATACGACATAAAGAATGCCGACATGTCAAATTTCACATGTCGGCACACCAATCTTATCTGTTTTCCATCTGATATTTTTTTGGTGACATCCCCACTTGTTTTGAAAAAGTTCTGGAGAAATTGGAGTAACTGTTAAATCCTGTCATTTCGCATACATTGCAGGGCGACACCCCCTCCCGCAGCAGTTTACAGGACAGCATAATCTTTTTGGCAATGATAAAATTCTGAAGAGAGATACCCGTAATCCGCTTAAACCGTCTGCTGATATAAGTCCCGTTGTAATGCAGATTTTCCTCCAGGCATTTCAGCGTGATCTCTTCCGTCAGGTGGTTTTCTATGTAGTTGAAAGTTTCCATCACCAGCCCCGGCATGATTTCCGGGCGTGGAAGAACGTCCTGCCCCAGGAAATGGCGGTTTACCATGACCATGATCAGTTTCAGGTACGCATCCGACAGAATCTCGTCTCCCGGCTTTTTCCCGCAGAGACTTGCCTGAAGCGAACGCGCATAGACATCCAGCCGCAGCACTTCCTCCTCCGACAGATGGATTACATTCAACGCGTTCATGGGCTTGCGCCGGAAGCAGGTCTGTAAGTCCGTCTGTTCGCTGGAGGCCCCCTCCAGAATATGCCTTTTCACATTGACTACGATCCGGTCATAGATTCCCCTGGTGATCACCTCGACCCGATGAAAATTCAATTCGTCAACACACACCAGATCTCCCCGTTCCAGTCTGCTGCCCCCAAATTCGGTATAAAAATTTATAATGCCCCCCAAAACCAGCAAAACCTCATATCCGTCGTGGTTGTGCATATCCATGGAGTAATCCAGAAGCGCTGTGATCGTTTTGCATTCACATTGAATCTCCGCATCCAGGGCTGTAAATTTTCTTTTCGCGTCCTGTCCCATTTCACCATCTCCAATACCTTTAATAATCACTGTTATATCATACATTTTCAACATAACATAGACTATTTATGCACAACAACACAATATCAGACCAATTTTTAGCGAAATGCGACTACTCAGAGGAAAGATTTTTTCACAAAGAGGTCCCTTTCCGTTTAACGTCAAAAAACAGGATGTAATCCGCTATGTTTATGCCGAATTACATCCTGTTCTGTTAATAACAGGTTCTGCCTCTTTATGGCCCGGGCCATGCCCGCGCTATTAGATTAATCTGAACGCACAGCATCCTTGCTTATTTCTCGGCCAGCGCTGCCTTCAGAGCTACGGTCAGCTGAGGAACAATCTTGTTCAGATCGCCTACCACACCATAGTCGGCCACATCGAAGATGGGAGCATCCTCGTCTTTGTTGATGGCCACGATGATATCGGATTCCTCCATACCAGCCACATGCTGGATGGCGCCGGAAATACCGATGGCAAAGTAGATCTGGGGACGAACGGTCTTGCCGGTCTGACCTACCTGCAGATCCTTGGGCTTCCAGCCGCTGTCAACCACAGCGCGGGAGCAGGACACGGTACCGCCCAGTACTTCTGCCAACTCCTCCAGAATCTTAAAGTTCTCCGGGCTGCCCACGCCGCGGCCGCCGGATACCAGTACCTTGGCGTCCATGATGTCCACGGTATCGGAAACCGCCTTCACCACTTCCTTGATGGTCACATACCGATTGTTGGGTGTAAAACCGGGATTGTACTCCTCCACCACGGCCTTCGCGCCCACAATGGGATCAATCTTCTGCATAACACCGGGACGGACGGTGGCCATCTGAGGCCTGTTGTCCGGGCAGGCGATGGTGGCGATGGTGTTGCCGCCGAAAGCAGGGCGGGTCATCAGCAGCTGATTGTGCTTCTGCTCCTGGCCCGGAATGGGATTCAGAGGGAAATCGCCGATCTCCAGCACGGTACAGTCCGCGGTAAGGCCGGTGGCCACCCTTGCGGATACGGTGGGACCCAGGTCACGTCCGATGGCAGTAGCGCCCACCAGAACGATCTCGGGCTTATACTGGTTGATCACGGAAGACAGCGCATGGGCGTAGGGCTCGGTCCTGTATACCTTCAGTTCCGGGTCGTCTACCACGATCACCTTGTCTGCGCCGTACTCCGCCAGCTTGTCGGCCAGGTCTTTCACCTGATAGCCGATGAGAACCGCCACCACCTCTGTCTCCAGACTGGCAGCCAACTCCTTTCCTTTTCCCAGCAGTTCGTATGCGATACCGCTGATCTCATTGTCCACCTGCTGGGCAAACACATATACGCCTTTATATTCTTCTAAATTCATGGTTTGGTTTACCTCCTATTTTAGTTCCGCATATCCCCTGCCGCTGCACACTCCGGTGAATCATGTCCGGCCGCCTGGCGTCCGCACATGATTCAGTGCACCGTCCGGGGATATGCTGTTTTAGTTCCGCATATCCCCTGCCGCTGCACACTCCAGTGAATCATGTCCGGCCGCCTGGGCGTCCGCACATAACTCCCCCCTTCAGCGCAGCATTGTTTCGGGGACAGGCAGTTTTAGTTCCATCTTTATACGATGTGCTTCTCCTTGAATTTGCCCACGATGTAAGCGACTGCATCTTCGGGGGACTCAGGAACCACCTTCTCGCCTGCGCCCTTGCGCACCTTGTCGGAGGCTTTGGCAATCTTGGTGGGAGAGCCCTTCAGACCCAGGTTGCTGTCATCCACATCCTTCAGATCCGCTCTGCCCCAGGTGGTAATCTCTGCCGCGCATGCGTCAAAGATGCCGCCGGGAGTCATGTAGCGGGGCTCGTTCAACTCGGACAAAGCGGTAATCAGGCAAGGCATCTGGGACTCCAGCACATGATATCTGTCGTCATACTGGCGCTGTACGATTACCTTGTCGCCTTCGATCTTGATATCCTGGGCATAGGAGATTACAGGGATCTGCAAATGCTCCGCGATCTGGGGGCCAACCTGCGCGGTATCGCCGTCGATAGCCTGGCGGCCTGTGATAATCAGGTCATACTCCAGATTACGGATGGCGCCTGCAATGGTGGTGGATGTAGCCCAGGTATCCGCGCCGCCCAGCACCCGGTCTGTCACCAGAATGCCCTTGTCCGCACCCATGGCAATGGCCTCACGCAGCACGTCCGCTGCCTTGGGAAGCCCCATGGTAAGCACGGTTACCTCTGCACCGTACTGGTCTTTCAGACGCAGTGCCGCCTCCAGGCCAGCTTTGTCATCCGGGTTCATAATGGCCAACATAGCGCCTCTATCCAGAGTTCCGTCGGGATTAAACTTAACGCCGCCCTTGGTATCCGGAACCTGCTTAATACAAACGATAATCTTCATCGTATTTTCACTCCTTTTTTATATTTTACAATCTAAAGCCACTGTTGCTCCGAAACCTTTTCTTAGGCTCCGAACATGCCTATTCGGCAAAGCAGCGGCCTGCCATATCGCACCGATCCGCTGGGGACGGGCGACACAAGAGTTACTTCAGCAAGTTGGCGGAGATAACCATTCTCTGCACTTCGCTGGTACCCTCGTAAATCTCGGTGATCTTGGCATCGCGCATCATGCGCTCCACATCGTACTCTCTGATGTAGCCGTAACCGCCATGCAGCTGTACTGCCTTGGTGGTCACTTCCATGGCTACTTCCGCAGCATACAGCTTGGCCATGGCAGCTTCCACGGAATAGGAAACCTTGGGATTGGTCTTGTACTCGTCCTTCTTGCGGGCAGCCTTATATACCAGCATCTTGGCAGCTTCCACCTTGGTGGCCATGTCGGCCAGCTGGAACTGCGTGTTCTGGAACTGTCCGATGGAGCGGCCGAACTGCTTCCTCTCTTTTACATAGGCAATGGTGGTCTCCAGAGCGCCCTCTGCCAGACCCAATGCCTGTGCGGCAATACCGATACGGCCGCCGTCCAGAGTGTGCATGGCGATATTGAAGCCCTTACCCTGCTGTCCCAGCAGATTGCCCTTGGGAATACGGCAGTCCGTGAAGATCAACTCGTAGGTGGAAGAGCCGCGGATACCCATCTTCTTCTCCTTGGTTCCGAAGGTGAAACCGGGAGTACCCTTCTCCACGATAAACGCGGAAATCTCCTTCAGGAATTTGCCTCTCTTCTCGATCTTGCCGGTGACGGCGATCACAATGTAGACATCCGCTTCCTTACCGTTAGTGATAAAGCATTTGGAGCCGTTCAGCACCCACTCGTCACCCTCCAGTACGGCCTTGGTCTGCTGGCCCTGGGCATCGGTTCCCGCACCGGGCTCGGTGAGGCCGAACGCACCGATCTTACGGCCGCTGGCCAGGTCGGGAAGGTACTTCTGCTTCTGCTCTTCCGTACCGTAGGTCAGGATGGGATCCACGCACAGAGAGGTATGGGCAGATACGATTACGCCTGTTGTGCCGCATACCTTGGAAAGTTCTTCCACACACATGGCATAGGTCAGGATGTCACAACCCTGTCCGCCGTACTCCTTGGGAACGGGAATGCCCATAAAACCGAATTTCGCCATCTTTTCCACGGTCTCCTTGGGAAAGCGCTCTTCCTCGTCCACATCCTGTGCAAGAGGCTTCACTTCATTCTCGGCAAAGTCCTTAAATAGCTGTCTCGCCATTTCATGCTCTTTGGATAATGTAAAATCCATGATTAATTCCTCCACTTTCATCTAGATTTTGACTGCTTTATTTTGCGTAATTGTAAAAGCCCTCGCCGGTCTTTTTACCCAGCTTGCCCGCGCGCACCATCTTCCTCAGCAGGGGAGCGGGAGCATACTTGGAATCGCCGGTCTCCGCATAGATAACCTCCATGATAGCCAGCACGATATCCAGACCGATGTAATCGCCCAGAGCCAGGGGGCCCATGGGATGATTGGCGCCCAGCTGCATGGCCACATCAATATCCGCCACGGAAGCTACGCCTGCGGCGTATACATTGATGGCCTCATTGATCATGGGGATCAATATCCTGTTTACCACAAAGCCGGCGGCCTCGTTCACTTCCACGGGGGTCTTGCCGATCTCGGAGGCAATGCCCTTGATCTTCTCTACCAGGTCCGCAGGAGTGTTGGCACCTGCGATTACCTCAACCAGTTTCATCCTGTCGGCAGGGTTAAAGAAATGCATACCGATCAGAGGACGATCCAGGCCGTTGCCCATCTCGGTGATGGACAGGGAGGAAGTATTGGATGCAAAAATGCAGTCCTTCTTTACGATCTGCTGCAGTTCCGCGAAAGTCTGCTTCTTAATGGCCATGCTCTCAGGACAAACCTCAATTACCAGATCGCAGTCCGTGCAGATATCCTTCAGACCGGTGGCGATCTTGCCCAGGATCTCCTCGCCCTTCTCGGCGGTGATCTTCTCCTTGCCTACCAGGAAATTGATGTTCTTCTGGATCTTGGCCTTACCGCCGTCAGCGAACTCCTGCTTGATGTCGCATAAGCATACTTCATAGCCGTCCGTCATTGCAAAAGCCTGTGCGATTCCGGCACCCATGGTGCCCGCGCCAATAATACCTACCTTCATGTAAAAATCCTCCTTATTATAAGTTCCGCATCTGCCTATCCAGTACCTTTTCCCGCAGAGAAATTCCGGGCCGCTTCCCCGTCCCGTAATTCTCTGGGCACTGGATCGGCCGATGCTGATTATAAGTTCCGCATCTGCCTATCCAGTACCTTTTCCCGCAGAGAAATTACGGGCCGCTTCCCCGTCCCGTAATTCTCTGGGCACTGGATCGGCTGATGCTGATTTGTGATTACCGCTTTTTTATTTGTTCTGGAAGGGCTCTTTTACTTTCTCCTTGTTCTTATCCAGGAAGAAAGCCATGCCGTACTTCTGGTCCTCGGTCTCAAAGCAGTCGCCGAACAGCTTCTCCTCGATCACCACCGCCTGATCCATGTCCGCGTCCAGACCCTCGTTAATGGCCTTCTTGCAGTTGCGCACTGCGATGGGAGCGTTCTTGGCGATGCCGGAAGCCATCTTCTCCGCCGCTGCCAGCAGCACTTCCTGGGCCGTCTTAACCACATTGCCCTCGGCGTCCACCTCTGCGGAATACACTTCGTTCACCAGGCCGATCCGATATGCTTCCGGCGCCTTGATGTTGCGGGCCGTATAAATCATCTGCTTGGCCATGCCTGCGCCCACCAGGCGGGCAAGCCTCTGGGTTCCGCCGAAGCCAGGAATGATGCCAAGGCCAGTTTCAGGCTGTGCAAAGGTGGCGTTGTCAGATGCGATACGGATATCGCAAGCCATGGCGATCTCGCATCCGCCGCCCAGTGCAAATCCGTTGACAGCAGCGATCGTTACCTGACGCATGTTCATCAGTTTGAAGAACGGCTCTGCAGCCCTCATGCCAAAAGCGCGTGCCTCAGCAGCGGAAAAGTTCACCATCTCAGCGATGTCAGCGCCAGCGACGAAAGATTTGAATGCGTTTTCTTTTTTGTCAGGACCGCCGGTGAGGATTACGACTTTAACGTCGTCTCTTGCTTCAATTTCGCTGAGCACAGTGTTCAGCTCGTCCAAAGTCTCGCTGTTCAAAGCGTTTAATGCGCCTGGCCTGCTGATTGTCAGGACGGCGATCTGATCAGCTACGTCTAATTTTAAGTTATTCATGTGTAGGACCCTCCTAAAAATTATGTATTTAATGATACCTATAATATATAACTTTGACAAAAATATGTCAATATATAGAACCTTTGAGTTTCCCCATTTTGCAATTCATAGTGCCAAAAGGTCTTGCTGCCTTTGGC
>OFFU01000250.1_pt1 | contig 62691 bp, 61 predicted proteins | sample 1521451 | NCBI WGS metagenome assembly OFFU01 (sample SAMEA3504106, study PRJEB24116) | mouse gut metagenome | biome: mouse gut; feature: mouse-associated habitat; material: faeces | place: Denmark | collected 2011 | reverse complement strand
TTGACAAATATTTAAAAAACCGCCTGCCAGAAGCGGCTTCCAGCTTTCTTTATAAAATGCTGCGCAAAAAGAACATTACCCTGAACGGAAAAAAGGCAGAGGGCCGGGAGATCCTGGCTTTGCAGGACCAGGTGACATTCTTTTTATCGGATGAGACAATTGCCAGGTTTTCAGGGAACACAGAAGTACCGGAGCGGGAAAGCGGTGGAAGGGAAATCACGGTCAGGAGAAATGTGCTGCTGGGGGAATACATGGCTGCTTATGATACCCTGCAGGGAATCCGCGTGCTCTATGAGGACGAGGATTGTCTGATCGTCAATAAGCCGGCCGGGATTCTGACCCAGAAGGCGTCGCCGGGGGATCTGAGCGTCAATGAATGGCTCACGGGATATCTGCTGTCCCGGAATCCTGATTTTGCGGAGGAGCTTCCCGTGTTCCGGCCTTCCGTCTGCAACCGTCTGGACCGGAATACAAGCGGTATCGTGCTTTGCGGAAAAAGTCTGAAAGGCCTGCAGTGCATCAAGGAGCATACCCTGCGGAAATACTATAGGACCATCTGTGTGGGCGCGCTGGAGGAGAGCGGGGCCGTGGAAGGGTATCTACAAAAGGATGCCTCTCAAAACCGTGTGACCGTGTCCGGCCGGCCCCGGGCCCAGGGAGAGGAAAAGGAGTCTCCAATCCGCACTGTCTACACCCCCTTAAAAACCGCAAGGGACTATACCTTGCTGGAGGTGGAGCTGATCACCGGCAAATCCCATCAGATACGGGCACATCTGGCCGGGATGGGACATCCTCTGATCGGCGATTTTAAATATGGTAATGAGACCGTGAATGTAAGGCTGAAAAAAAGGTATGGCCTGGAGCATCAGCTCCTGCATGCGGGCAAGGTGGTGTTTCCGGAAAAAACTGACGGCCCGGATCTGGCAATTATGGGCAGAAGTATCAGTGCGCCGGTTCCGGATTTATTTTTCACCCTTGAGAAGGCACTGTTTCCCAGGGGAAGCCTTTTGTAAAGGGATAGGCAGTACAGCGGAAAACAATAGGGATAAGGCAGAGATGAATTATGGCAACATGGAATTCCAGGGGACTGCGTGGTTCCACTCTGGAGGATATGATCAACAGGACAAATGAAAAGCACTCCGAGGCAGGGCTTGCTCTGATTCAGAAAGTTCCAACCCCCATCACGCCCATCAAAATCGACAAGGAAAGCCGTCAGATCACCCTGGCTTATTTCGGCCAGAAGAGTACGGTGGACTATATTGGGGCGGTGCAGGGGCTTCCTGTGTGCTTTGACGCAAAGGAATGTGCCACAGATACTTTTGCCCTGCAGAATATCCATGAGCACCAGGTGGATTTTATGGAAAAATTTGAGAAGCAGGGGGGGATTTCCTTTTTCCTGATTTACTATACCCATAAGGATATTTTGTACTATCTCCCCTTGCAGATGCTTCTTTTTTTCTGGAAACGGGCCGGGGACGGGGGCAGGAAAAGTTTCCGCTATGAGGAGCTGAATCCGGAATATGTCCTGCCCCGGAGACATGGTATTCTGGTGCCTTACCTGGATATTCTGCAGAAAGATCTGGACGACAGAGAATAGCTGTCAGAGAATCGTTGACAGGTGAATTGGTAAAAATAAAAAGTTTCTGGCAGAGACAGAACAAAGTGAAAAGGATAAGCCAGCCGGAGGAAGATATGAGTCAAAGGTTACTGCATACCCCTGAGGGAGTCAGGGATATATATGGAAAAGAATATGCAAGGAAGCTGTATGTGGAGAACAGCCTTCGGGAGAGCATACGTCTCTACGGATATGAGGACATTCAGACCCCCACATTTGAGTTTTTTGATGTGTTTTCCAGAGAGATTGGAACTACACCCAGCAGAGAACTGTATAAATTTTTTGACAAAGAGGGAAATACCCTGGTGCTGCGGCCGGACTTTACCCCCTCCATTGCACGGTGTGCGGCAAAGTATTTCTGCGAGGAAAAAAAGCCCCTTCGTTTCGGCTATGCAGGCAGTGCTTTTACCAACACTTCAAGCCTTCAGGGCAGACTGAAGGAAGTGACCCAGATGGGGGCAGAGCTGGTCAATGACCCTTCCGTACAGGCGGATGCGGAGATGATCTGCCTGGTGGTGGAAGCTCTGCGCAGCGCAGGCTTAAAGAGATTTCAGGTGGCCATAGGGGAAGTGGAGTACTTTAAGGGGCTCTGTGAGGAGGCCGGTCTGGACGAGGAAACGGAACTGGATCTGCGGGCCTATATCTCCGGAAAAAATTATTTTGCGGCCCAGGAACTTCTGATAGAGCGGGGGGTGGAAGAACCCTATAAGGGCAGGCTGCTGAAGGTGGCGGATCTGTTCGGAGACATGGATTCCCTCGCGGAGGCCGGGGCTCTGACGGACAATCCACGTTCCGGCGCGGCCATCAGAAGGCTGCAGGAACTCTATTCTATTGTGGAACTGTACGGCGCGGCGGACTATGTGTCTTTTGACCTGGGAATGCTGAGTAAATACAGGTATTATACAGGTATGATTTTCCGGGCGTATACTTACGGAGTGGGGGAGGCCGTGGTGAAAGGCGGCAGATATGACCGGCTGCTGCACCAGTTTGGCAAGGACGCCCCGGCAGTGGGATTTGTCATGGTGATTGACAGCATCCTGGAGGCTCTTTCCAGACAGGATGTGGGACTGCCGGCGCCGGAGGACGTGCGGGAAGTCTGTTATGACCAGGATGATTTTTCGGAGAAACTGAAGGAAGTTCAGGCCCTTCGGAAGAAGGGAATACCTGCGGTATTGACTCCCCGGGACTGAAACGACAGTGGCGGAGGAAAAAGGGGCAATCTATAATGAATGAGGACAGATACCTGACTTTTGCGCTTGCCAAGGGCAGGCTTGCGGACAAAACACTGGAGATATTTGAAAAAGCGGGCATCTTCTGTGAGGAGATGAAAGACAAAAAATCCAGGAAACTTATCTTTGTAAACGAGGAATGGAAGTTCAAGTTATTTCTGGCCAAGGGGCCGGATGTGCCAACCTACGTGGAGTACGGCGCGGCGGATGTGGGCGTGGCAGGCCGGGACACAATTCTGGAGGAAAACAGGAATGTATACGAAGTACTGGACCTGGGATTCGGCAGGTGCAGAATGTGCGTGTGCGGGCCGGAACGCGCCAGGGAACTTCTGCTGCACCACGAGCGCATCCGGGTGGCAAGCAAATATCCCAACATTGCAAGAGACTATTTCCATGACAAAAAACACCAGACCGTGGACATTATCAAGTTAAACGGATCCGTGGAGCTGGGGCCCCTGGTGGGACTGTCGGAGGTGATTGTGGATATTGTGGAGACAGGATCCACCCTGCGGGAAAACGGTCTCCAGGTGCTGGAGGAGGTGTGCGCGCTGTCGGCCAGGATGATTGTGAATCCTGTGAGTATGCAGATGGAGCGGACCCGCATTCAGGAGCTGGTGAAAAGAATCCGCAGCATTCCTGAAACTGTTTGATGTGAATTCCGATTGCAATTTTGTGTCTGGACGTTTATAATAGGAGCGGTAAGGAAATGTTGGGTTATTTCCAGGCAGTGACGCAACGGGGCGGAAAGAGGCTGAGATGAGAATTGTAGAATTATCCAATGAGACAAAGAACAATATACTGAATGACCTGTTGAAGCGCAGTCCAAACCACTATTCCCAGTATGAGGCGGCGGTCAGCGAGATTATAGGGGGAGTGCGGGCCCGGGGGGACCAGGCCCTTTTTGAATATACCTTAAAATATGACGGCTTCGACCTGAACGCGGGGAATATCCAGGTGACAAAGCAGGAGATACAGGAAGCCTATGAGAAACTGGATCAGGAGTTTATCCAGGTCATTCAGAAGAGCACGGAGAATATCAGGACTTTTCATGAGAAGCAGCTGCGGAACAGCTGGTTTGACACCAGGAAGGACGGCTCCATTCTGGGAATGAAGATAAGCCCCATCGAAAAGGCGGGAGTCTATGTGCCCGGAGGCAAGGCGGCTTACCCTTCCAGTGTGCTGATGAATGTGATTCCGGCAAAGGTGGCGGGCGTGGAGAGGATTATTATGACCACTCCTCCGGGGGCGGACGGGCAGGTCAATCCCGGCACTCTGGCTGCGGCAGACATGGCGGGAGTGGATGCCATATACAAAGTGGGCGGCGCCCAGGCCATTGCGGCCATGGCCTTCGGCACACAGTCCATCCCGAAAGTGGATAAGATCACCGGCCCCGGCAATATTTTTGTGGCGCTTGCGAAGAAGGCGGTGTTCGGCTATGTGAGCATCGATTCCGTGGCAGGCCCCAGCGAGATATTGATTTTGGCGGACAGATACGCGAATCCCAGGTTTGCGGCGGCGGATCTTTTATCCCAGGCGGAGCATGACGAGCTGGCCAGCGCCATTCTGATCACGGATTCCATGGAACTGGCTGAGAAGGTTTCGGAGGAAGTGGAAAACTTTACAAGAAAACTGTCCAGGGAGGAGATCATCAGAAAGTCATTGGATCATTACGGTTATATTCTGGTGGCGGAGAACATGGACGAGGCGGTGGACGCCGCCAACGATATTGCATCGGAGCACATGGAGATTCTGACGAAAGATCCTTTTCAGACCATGACAAAAGTGAAAAATGCCGGGGCGATCTTTTTGGGAGAGTACTCTTCGGAGCCTCTGGGAGATTACTTTGCGGGGCCGAACCATATTCTGCCCACCAACGGGACGGCAAAATTTTTCTCACCCCTCGGGGTGGATGACTTTATCAAGAAGACCAGTATCATCTCCTATTCCAGGCAGGCTCTTGAGCGGGATCATGAGGATATCGAGCGGTTTGCAAAGAGCGAGGGCCTGACTGCCCACGCGAATTCGGTGGCGGTGCGGTTTCGGTAAGGAGCCCTGCCTTGAGGAAGGATGTCCGGTGATATGCGGCAAAAAGCCGGAAGGTGAAAGAAAGGTGTTTTAGATTTTCGCCTGAGGATAGTTTCAGATGGAAGAATGGTGGCGGATATGATCGAAGTATTGTTTGGCGAGAGCGAAGCTGGCGCCATGAAAGTGGCAAAGAATAAAATAGTGATCGGAAAAGTCGACGGCCCCACATCGGTTTTTATGGCGGGGAAGAAGAAGCCGCCGGAGAAACCCTTCTGTGGCTGGATCGAGGGGACGGCAGAGGAAGTCATCTGTTTCGGCTTTATGCTGGATATAGGGGACATCAGGGAGTCTGTGGAAAGTTCCTGCCGCAGGGAACTGATCTATGCCATGTACGCGCAGGATCAGTGGGCGCAGGACGAAGAGACAAAGCGTGAACTGAGAAATGTCGGCGATTACTATGTGAAGGAACTGCATCGGTTGAAACATTTTCTGGAAGACGGGGAGCCTGTCAGGGTGTGGTACAGTGACACCCCCTATTCCAGATGCGGTTTATACAGTTTGTGCCAGATCCTGCAGAAATATGGAAATAAAATATCGGCGGTGAAGCTTCCCGAGTATGTAGTCCGGGATAAAAATATTGTTTTCCACCATAGCTGGAATGAGGTTTCCGCAGAAGAATTTGCAGGTTTTTTATCTTACGAAAAGCCGCTTTCCAGAGAAGAAATTCGTATGTATGCCATGTTGTGGGAAGAACTGGCGGAGGAAAACAGCCCTCTCCGCGCTATGATAGGAGGCAGGGTGCTCAGTGTTCCGGAGGATTTCTATGATTTTCTGATATGGAAATGGCTGGGGAATGTTCCGGTAAAGGAGTGCAGAGTGATCGGCAATATTCTCGGTCACGCACAGCTCGGCGTGGGGGACTGGTGGTATGCCGGGAGAATCGAACACTATATTCAGCAGGGGAAGATACTTGTTGTGGAAGATTCGGAGAACAAATATGCGAGGGTGATCTGCAGTGCCGGAGGGCAGATATGAGGGAAAAGCTGTTGTGCTTAAGAATAAATATATGAGAATTGTTTGTAATGCTGAGGAGTAAATATAAGGATGATCTGCGGTAACAGATGATATATCAGGAGGATGAACGGATGACCACACAGAGAGAATACGCGGCGGCGGTGATGGAAGAATGGCTTTCCCATCCGCAGGAGCTTGGCAAAAAGCCGGAGAAGCTTGAGATAGCGGGGGAGTTTGACCTGCACGATCTGCACTACTATATTTTCAAGTTTAAGAAATCCCTTTGGGGTTCCTGGAAGGTGGCGGTCTGCGGGGGCTATGAGGGAGATGGTCTGGGGCACTGTGGTCATATCTACAGTGAGATGGAGGACTATGATCCCGCCACTGCCAGGAAAAAGTGCGTGGAGATGGTGGAAAAGATCCGTAAATATTGGATGGAGAGGGCGAAAGAACAGGAGAAGGACGGTGAGAAAACAAAGCGTGCGGGAGGAAGTTTTGCGGGCTTTGTACTTTTGGCCAGGCCGGAGTTTGATGTGGAAAAGTTTCGTGCGGTTTTGAGGGAGGACTGGGGGATCGAATGTCCGGAAGACGCTGGAAATCCGAAAGGTGAGAAGGATGGTATTGCCCTTGCGTTTGAGGTGGATGGCATGATGGCTACTGTCGGTTTAATGGAAGCAAAGATTCCGAACGGTGAAGCGGAATATTGGGCGAACAGCAATTTTATGACCAGAGAACAGTCTGTCGCAGCTGCCAGAGAGCATGAAGCGCATCTGGTGGTGGCGGTGTTAGGCAGAGGGCATGCGCCGTTGGAAGCGGGGGAACTTTTTGTGAAAGTCGCGGCCGCCTGCCTGAAAGCGCCGGGGGCGCTGGGAATCTATGACTGCGGCACGGTGTGGCTGCCGGAGCATTTTATCGAATCTGCCATGGTCATGAAAGAGGGAGAGGCGCCTTTGGCTGATCTGGTATTTATCGGATTATATAGGAACGAAAAGGGTGTAAGCAGCTGGACAAACGGTCTGTGCTCTTTTGGGAAGGAAGAGTTGGAGATCGTAGAGAGCAATCAGCCGCCCTCGGAAGTTTACGATCTGATGTGGAATATTTCGGCCTATTTGATCAAGGAGGGAGCCGTTCTGCAGGATGGGCAAACGATCGGCGCTACCGCGGAGCAGAAACTGCCGTTAAAGCTCTCGGAGGGCGTCTATGTGGAAGGGCAGTCGATGAAGATAGGGTTCTGACAGCCGGCTGTGTACCGGATAGGTTGGAACGAAAATGATATATTAAGAAGGAGTGTGGAATGAAAAGGATAGTATCGCTTGTTTTATTATTATGTATGATTTTTTTAGCCGGCTGTGGAAACGAGGCAAAGAATCCATATTTTAACGCGACTGTGCTGGAGATATCCGAAAACTCTGTGCTGGTGGCGCCTTTTGAGGGGGCGGAGGAACTGAAGTCTGCCGATCAGATCGATGTCAGCACCGCCGTGCAGTCAACGCACGAAGTGCCGCAGATGGAAGTGGGAACAACGATCCGGATCGTGTATAATGGAGATATCGCGGAGTCCTATCCGGCTCAGATCAATACGGTTTTTGCGATATATCTTGTAGATGAGGCGGGGGAATTGATTGAAGATGGCGAGTGAGGCAGAGCATTGAAATCAGGGATTTTGAAACTGTCATTAATAGCACCTAGCTGTGTGGCTGTCAGGTATGTATTAGTATAAGAGAAAAAGTTGGCAGATTTTAGAAAGGTTATGATTCTTAAAATGAAAATCAGGTGGAACAGTCAACCGGTGTTTGGCAAATTGAAAAATGTGAATTATAACAAACTGATTTTTATAATTCTCATGGCGACAGGAATCGCGGTTCGTATCATTGGATTTGGGGTGATTCCGGGCGATATCAATCAGGATGAGGCGTTTGCAGGGTATGAAGCATTTTCTATGCTGCATTATGGTGTTGATTCAGCAGGATATCGTTTTCCTGTGTATCTAACTACCTGGGGAAGTGGAATGAGTGCTTTAAATACCTATTTAATGATGCCATTTATGGCAATATTTGGGCCGCAGATATGGGTGATCAGGATCCCTCAACTTATTATTTCATGTCTGACATTGTGGGTGGTATATTTGTTGATTAAAAAAATGTACAACGAAAGGGTGGCACTGTTTTGTATGTTTTTACTTGTCATCTGCCCATGGCATATTACCATGTCGCGCTGGGGGCTAGATGCAAATCTCGCTCCGGGTTTTATGATTTTTGGGCTATATTTTTATGTAAGAGGGCTTGACGATTCTAAGTTTTTGATGCTTTCATCATTGATGTATGGTCTATCTTTGTATTGTTATGCTACAATATGGACGATTGTACCGTTTATTGTACTGATAGAATTTTTATATGGTATATATGTTCGGAAAATTCATATTGACAGGTATGTGCTTTTTTCTGTTGTAATACTTGGAATGCTTGCGTTGCCTTTGATTCTGTTTTTATTAGTGAATATGGAAGTAATAGGCGAGATTCGTCTTCCTGTGTTGTCTATTCCAAAGCTTGTTTGTATGCGGAGCAGTGAATTGCATATTACAGATATATCGGATTTAGTGGAAAGGGCAAAGAATGTATGGCGTCTCATGAAGATACAGTCAGACAATATCCCTTTTGATGGGACGGAAGAGTATGGAATTTATTATTCAGGAACGTTATCCTTTTTTATTCTGGGAGTATATTTTTGTGTACGAAATATTGTAAAAAAGTTTGGGAAAAGGGAGTATGCACCAGAATTTTTGCTGTTACTTCAGGTGGCAGGAGGAATTTGTTTGGGGCTGCTGTTAGTTCGCACGACAATTTACCGCAATAATATTTTGTTTATTCCGATGATACTGGTTGCAGCCCTTGGAGTATATCATTTATTTGAACTGATCAATTTAAAGGAGCTGATTTTGCCGATATTATATTATTTGATTATGTTTATCGGTTTTGTATATTATTACTTTACAGATTACAGTGAGCTGATGGATTATCATTTTTGTCGCGGTCTTCAGTCCGCGATGGAAGAGGCGGTATCTTATGAGGGGCCTATATATTATAGCCGGGGAATTGAACATTCGAGAATTCTCTTTTTTGCACAGGAGCCGGTTTGGGATTTTATGGATACAGTGGAATATTATATGTATCCAAATCCTTATCTTGAGGCTAAATCTTTCTGCCGCTATAATTGTGATTTTGATGCAACAATGCCGGATGTCAATGTAACTTATATATTGAACAAGAGTGTGGACTGGGATTTGTATGTGGAACAGGGGTTTGTGGTACATGTGTACGACTGGTTTGCGGTAGCACATCATCCCGATAATAAGTATTAGGCGTAAGATATTTGGAAAACAGGAGCGAACATGAGAACAGCGAACGTAGAACGAAACACAAAAGAAACAAAGATATCTCTGGAACTGAATCTGGACGGGCAGGGAACGGGAGATGTTTCTACCGGGATCGGCTTTTTTGACCATATGCTGGAGGGCTTTGCGAAGCACGGTTTTTTTGATCTGAAAGTGCGGATCGACGGAGATCTGCAGGTGGACGGACACCACAGCGTGGAGGACTGCGGTATCGTGTTGGGGCAGGCAATCCGGGAGGCCATCGGAGACAAGAGGGGAATGAAGCGTTTTGGGCAGTGTATTCTGCCGATGGATGAGACATTGGTACTGTGTGCCATCGATATGGGCGGCAGGCCGTGGCTTAATTTTGACGCAAAGTTTTCCACAGACCGGGTAGGATACCTGGACACGGAACTTGTGCATGAATTTTTCTATGCGGTCAGTTACAGCGCAGGAATGAATTTACATATTAAGGTTTTGGATGGGCAGAATAACCATCATATGGTGGAAGCGATGTTCAAGGCTTTTGCGCGGGCGCTGGATGAAGCGACGGGGCTGGACGGGAGATTTTCAGATGTGCTGAGCACGAAAGGGACGCTGGGTTGAAGTCTGTTGATTGGGACGGAGCCTGTAAATGAGAAGGGGCGCAGATCAGCGGAATTGACACGCGGATCGGACAGAACCGATGGTTTAGATTGAGAAGGATGAAAAGATATGAAGAGACTGATTCCATGCATTTATCTGTATAAGGAAAAAGCGGTAAAGAATTTTAAGGATATGACAGTTGTGTCGGAAAATCCTGTGGAACTGGCGAAGACATACTGTGACAACGCAGCGGATGAGCTGATCGTTTTTGATATGTCAAAGGGTGATGAGGAACATGAGAAAGCGCTTGATATGATAAAAGAAATCTGTGATTCCATTGAGATTCCGGTGATCGGCGCGGGAAATGTGGCACGGATGGAGGATATCAAGAAGATACTCTATGCAGGCTGCGAGCGTGCTGTGCTGAATTATGATAAAGAGGAGAATATTGAGATCACCGAGGAGGTATCCAAAAAGTTCGGTAAAGATAAAATATATCTTTCTTTTACCAGGCCGGAGACATTGAGTATTCACAGACAGCTGATCGATGCCTGTATTTCCGAGACGATCTGGATTGCTCAGTCGGGCAGCGTGAAAGAGACGATGCAGTGTCTGAATGATCCGACGATCATTGTGATGGACAGCTGTTCGTTGGAAGGAATGGCGTGGATCTTCCAGAATCCGGCTGTGGACGGTATTTCGGGCAATGCCATCAATGATAATTACAAGGATCTGTATTCCATGAAATCCGTTTTTCAGGAAAACGGTGTGGATGTGAAAGTGCCTAGGGGAAAACTGTCCTGGGCGGATTTTAAGTTAAACAGCGACGGCATGGTGCCTGTTGTGGCGCAGGATTATAAAACCGGCGAGGTGCTGATGGTAGCCTATATGAACGAGGAGGCTTTTGAGCATACTTTAAAGACCGGGAAAATGACTTACTACAGCAGAAGCAGGGAAGAACTCTGGATCAAGGGGGAGACCAGCGGACATTATCAGTATGTAAAATCCCTGACGGCGGACTGTGATTATGATACAATCCTTGCGAAGATCAGCCAGGTGGGGGCTGCCTGTCATACGGGAAGCCGTTCCTGTTTTTTCAACGAGATTATGAAGCAGGATTTAAAGGAAGCAGCAAATCCGTTAAAGGTGTTTGAGGAAGTGATGAAAGTCATCGAGGACCGAAAGATCCATCCGCGGGAAGGTTCTTATACCAATTACCTGTTTGATAAAGGACTTGACAAGATTTTGAAAAAGCTTGGGGAGGAGGCGACTGAGATCGTGATTGCCTCAAAAAATCCGAATCCCAATGAGGTGAGATATGAGATCTCAGATTTCCTGTATCATATGATGGTATTGATGGCGGAGAAGGGGATCACCTGGGAGGAGATCACAAAGGAGTTGGCGAACAGAGAGTAAAGCGGCGACAGTATCAAAGAATAATAAATATCCGTAACGGAGATGAAAAAAGAGAGAACAGGCGGAATCGTTCTCTCTTTTTTAATATACATATTATACCATGAAAACAGCTGAAATTCAAGACTGGTATCGAAATATTCAGGATGCTATAATCAGCTTCCGGGAGTAAACGAGACTTTCACGATATGTGCAGGACAGGGATAAAGGTGCCTGAGCGCTACGACCATATTTTTGAACCTCAGAACACTATCCTGACGCTGGATTATTTGCTGTTAAAGGATCTTTCCGGCGATATGGGAATCGACAGGATTTACAAATTTCTTCTCTGCATTCAGCTGGAACAGGAGTTTCTGCGAAGGTTTCCGAAAAGATATGTGTTGGATGTATTGAGAAACTATAATATAGAGTACAAGGAAACACCGGATAATATCTGTGGGATCGTTTTTGCGGCGACGACGGGGCGGGCTCTTTTGTCGATGGAAGACATTGCAATTTGTCTGAAATGTGATAGAGTTAATATATGAGGCAGTGACGGATGAGCGAAGACCGGCAGAGGAAAAAAGAGTAATAGCATAAAAATAATTGCGTATCAGGGAGGCTTATTATGGGATTATTTGGCAAAAAGAAGAAGGAACAGGCGGAGCAGGCAAAAACGATGCAGGCAGAAAAGAAACAGGCGCAGGCAGGACAGAACGAAGGAACGCAGGCAGAGGGGAATCGGGCGAAAGAGAAGGCCTACATCAGAGGAGCCGGCGGAACCATTGTGACAAAGTCGCTGCTTGCCGGCACCTCAAAACTGAAATGGATCTTCAGGCAGGAAGAGGGACAGGGGAACGGCTGGATCGCTTTCGGCGATACGGACACACAGGAGTACGTAAATGATGTGAAAAACATGGAGATCGTGGATTTTAATACGCTGATCGATATAGAGCCTGCGGTGGCGAATATCTTTTTTATGCCGATCGGGAGTGACCTGGAATTTCGCAGTGACAAAACCGGAAAGTATTTTGTGGACACGAGAACCGGAAAGGAGATCAGAGAGGCGGTGAAACATCCGGCGCAGGTCGCCTTTGAGAAGAATCTGAAATTTTTGAATCAGGATATCTATCCGCCGGAGTTTTTTGACGCTCTGTTCACGAAAGGCGGTAAAATGGATGTATTCAGAGCCGGAAACGTTGATTTTCCCACAGGAGAGGTGGTGCTTGCCGATCCTCTTGCCTATCTGGGCACCCGTTATGAGACCGTTCTGGAAAAGAGGATCCCAGCCGGAAGTTACCCGGTGGAACTTTCCCTCTGCCGTTCGGAAATTGCGGGGCTCAGGATTGCGGCGGCAAGGCTTGTGATAAATGACGTCCCGGCGGTCCGGTATGAGATCGCCATGCCGAAGGGAAAGCAGCGGGAAGATCTGGGAAAGGCGGGCGTTTTCACCTTTTTCGGCGTGGATACGGGGCTGGCCTGTTTTGCGGATGCACAGGTCTCGGAGGAATACCGGGTATTCTTTGAAAACTGGCAGAAGGAAAATCCGGGAAAGAACAAATACACAGATTATTTTAAGACGTTTTTTGAAAAAAGTTATGAAGCGCATCCGGAAACGCAGAATCCCGGCGGCAGTTTTCTGGAATGGAGTCTGCCGGAAACCGGGCGCGGCATGGTGTTATTTACATCCGGTATGGGGGATGGCATATACAGCGGCTACTGGGGCCTGGATGCGGAAGGAGAGGTCGTCTCTCTGACTGCGGTGTTTATGAATCCGGAGTATTTCTGATAGATAAAGGTTTGGCTGTTTCAGGGGAAGCAATACAGGGAGATTGATTATGACAGAGAGAAAAGAAGCGATTGCCTGTTGCCTGGCGCTTAAAAATGTGTATGAGGATTATCCGTTTCATGATCCCAACTGGTCTGTTATGCGGCATAAAGAGAATCAGAAAGTGTTTGCCCTGATTTATGAGAGAAACGGACAGATCTGGATCAATGTAAAGTGTGATCCGGAATGGCGTGATTTCTGGCGGGAGACTTACCCTTCCGTTGTTGCGGCCTACCACATGAACAAGGAGCACTGGAATTCCATTATACTGGATGGGACGGTGCCGGGCAAAGAGATCAGGCGGATGATCGCGGAGAGCTATGATTTAACCCGGAAAGGAAAATAACAGACGGAATGCCATGAAAATGCGGGCATATCGTCTGTTGAAAGAGGAAACGGGATGATACTTGTCTGATCACGTGTCACTGCAACAGTAACGATCGCAGTCGCTTTACACCTTCTTCCAGAAATTCCGGAGAAGGCGGCGTCACGATGGAGATTCTGGCCGCCTTTTCCGGAACCTTATTTCCCACAAAAAAACGCTCTGAACCATAAACTTCCACGCCCGCCTGTCTGGCGCATATCTCAAAACTTTTTCCGGTAAAGTGATCCGGCAATTGTATATACCGAAGGGGTGAAGTTGGTTCGCAGGGCAGAACAAACCCTGTAAGGATCTGATCCACGATATGGTTTCGTTCAAGGAGTCTCCTTTTCCTGTGTGCAATGATCTCATCGGCGCCGCCGTCTTCGATCAGAGCGGCGGAAACCGTCGCAAGCAGCGGAGAGATGGAAATATTCATGGAATACAGGGCAGCTACCAGTTTTTCACGGTATCTGTGAGGAACATGGATGAAGGCGGTCCGAAGCCCCGGCGAGATTGTTTTGGAGAGGCTGGAGAGATAGACCACCTGCTCTGGCGCGAAGGAAGCGATGGGCGGCATGGGGGATCGCTCCAGCAGATTGTTGATGCCGTCTTCTATCACCAGCAGATTCTGTTTTTCTGCTGCACGGGCAATCATTTTTCTTGTCACGACAGACATGATATGGGAAGTGGGGTTCTGGTAATCGGGAATGATATAGAGCCCCTTTATTTTTTCATTCTGCACCGCGTAACGGATCCCTTCTTCCGTCACCTCATAATTCAGGCTTTGAACAGGCAGCAGGTGGATGCCAAACAGTTTGGCTGCCGTTTTGATGCCGGGAAAAGTCAGCGGTTCCGTCCCGATCCTGTCCCCCGTCTCAAACAGTGCGCCGAGCGCCGCTGCCAGGGCATTCTGTCCGCCCGCTGCCGGAACAATGTGCGCTGCGTCCGTATCAAACCCCGATTTTTTCATCCATAGTACACCTGCTTCGCGCTGCCTTTCCGTTCCTTCCGGCAGACCGTAGGAGAGCAGGCTTAAAGAGTCCGGCTTTTTCAACAGGCGCTCCACATATTGTTTTACTTTTACATTGTCCGGCACAGAGGGTATGATGGCTCCCATCTCGATTATATGGGAGTCCCCTTTTGCACACAGCAACATCGGATCTGCGGCGGCGTCCGATGAGACATAAGTGCCGTTGCCGACGGATGCCGAGAGCAGACCTTTCTGGCTGCAGAGTTTATAGACTTTGGAAATAGTGCTTAGATTCAGATCCAGAAAATCGGCCAGCTCCCGCTGGGGCGGCAGTTTTGTTCCCGCTTTCAGTTTTCCGCTCCGGATATCGGTTTCCAAAAGTTTTGCCAGCGCAATATATTTGGGACCGGATATTCCGCTTACATCGGGTTTCCAGCTCATGGGGTAATTGTCAAATGAATTGATGGGCATAATAAACTCCTTTATGACAGCCAGGTTTGTGGCCGTCCGATAGACTTCTTCAGGGCCTGGCTGTCAAGCTTTTTTTGTACGGATTGTATTTGGTGATTTGTATTATTGTCTGTCATACAATTTTAACATTGTATTCTCTTGAAGCGCAACACTATAATGAAAGAAATTACCAGCAAACCAACAGCATTGTCAGAGAAAATTGGGGGATATAGTTATGAATATGGAAACTTTACTGTCAGACAGCATCAAAGAAACGCCGCCATCCTTTGTCAGAGGTATTTTAAAGGCGGCTTCCGATCCAAATGTGATCTCCTTTGCAGGAGGACTTCCAAATCCTGCCACCTTTCCAAAGGAAGAACTGTCAGAGTCCGCAAAACGGGTTGTGAAAACCTATGGCAGTCTTGTGTTTCAATATTCTGTCACAGCAGGGCTGCCGCAGCTTCGCCAGTATATCGCAGACAGGTATAACAGGATTTTCCAGTTATCTCTTACGCCGGATAATGTGATCATCACAACCGGCTCCCAGCAGGCACTGGATCTGATCGGAAAGGTTTTTCTTGACAGAGGAGACGGCGTGGTTGTGGAGCGGCCCACTTATCTGGCGGCTTTGCAGGCTTTTTCGATGCGGCAGCCGGAGTTTTATCCTGTGGAATTGACAGAGGAGGGAATGGATCCGGGACAGCTTGAGGAAGCGCTGCAAAATCCGGTTAAAGTGGTCTATACGATCCCCGATTTTCAAAATCCCACCGGACTCACCGCTTCCGGCGGGAACAGAGAACGTATCCGCGGAATCCTGAAAAGCCGTAATGTGGTTTTAGTGGAGGATGATCCCTATGGTGAACTGCGTTTTGAGGGGGAACGTCTGCCCTATATCGGAGCAGGAAAACTTTCTTGCAGTATTTTGCTGGGTACTTTTTCAAAAACAGTCGCACCGGGGATGCGCACAGGCTTTCTCATCTCCGAAAACAGGGAATTGCTGCATTATCTGTCTGTCGCAAAGGAAGCCTGCGATCTGCACACCAATATTTTCTCCCAGTATATCCTGTGGGATTATCTGGAGAACAATGATCTGGACGCACATATTGCAAAGATAAAAACGTTGTATCAAAAACAGGCGCAGGCGATGACGGATGCCATGGCGCGTTATTTTCCGGCCATGGTAAGATACACAAAACCGAAGGGTGGCATGTTTTTGTGGGTGACGCTGCCGGAAGGAGTGAGCGCTATGTCCCTGTTTCCGAAAGCCTTGGAAAAAGGCGTTGCGTTTGTCCCGGGAGATCCCTTTTATGCTGATAGAAAAAATGTCGGTACAATGCGCCTGAATTTCACCAATGCGGACTGCGCGACGATAGAGGAGGGGATCCGCAGGTTAGGAGAACTGCTGAAAAACTGTACCTCAGCGCGTTAAGGTACAGCAGCGCGCTGAGGTTTACTCATCAGCCGGATCGTCCAGATCTCCGAGCAGTTCGGTCACTTCCGCGTCAGTCATGTAGGCGACGCCCGTGATTGCATTCTCTTCGTTGCGGACAATTTTGATGTTGACGGTACCCGCCGGGTTCATCTGCAGTGTGTATAAGGACCGATCGGGCCGTACAACATCCAGAAAAATATGAACAGGCTGTCCCTGATAGAAGTAGTTTTTGCCGTTCGTCGTGACGCCCACCGCTTCATATCTCGCGAACTGTTCTTTCTCCCATTGTTCATCAAATTCAGCGCCGCGATTCAGCGCGTCGTACAACACGGACTGAAAAGCCCAGTCTTCCTCTGTCAGCGCCCGGTCTAACCAGGATTCCAGTTCCGTTTCGCTTAAATAATCCGTCAGGATGGAGAAAAATGCAATTTCGCCATCGCTGTACGCTTTTTCTGCAAAGTCTGAGGGCAGAGAAGAGCCTGCGTCGAGTTCACTTACAGCGACGGAGAAGAAAGCGATACTGTCTTCATTCGCATAGAGCTTTTCAAGCCATGTTTTTTGTGCGCTTTCATCCAGCTTTGAGAAGGCGATTTCAAATAACGGCAGGCTGCCGGACGCATAATAACGCTCAGCCCTCGAAGCGTCATCCTCGTCATTCTCAGCCGTTTTCATGACCGCTCTATTTCCGGTTGCCTTCCAGGCAGTTTCATGTCCGCCTGATTCTTTGGGGTAAACGAAATTGTCATAGATCCTGCAGCCGCTCCCATCTTTCCCGCGCGTGATAGCAGCGATCGACCCGACTGACGTTTTTGAAGCACTTCTGCCTGCGCTTTCGATGTCCAGATCCCGCAGGGTAATATTGTAGATATGGGCGTTTTCAGCCACACCGAACATCCCGACAATTTCTGCGTCCGGATCTGTCATGGTAAGTCCTGTGATTTCAAAACCGTTGCCGTTAAAAGATCCTATAAACGGATCCTCTCTTGTCCCTATGGGCACCCATTCCTCTGCGGATAAGGAAATATCGGCCTGTTGCATATAATTTTGATCCAGGCCGTAAGCCCCTGTGCTGATGGCTCGCAGCTGGGCTTCGTTCTGTACCAGATAATAGGTTATCCCATCAAACTCCAATGTCTCCATTGCAGGGAGATCGTCTGCCGCCTGCGAAGCCTCTGCCGTCTGTGAACTGTCTGCAGAATGCGATGCATCAGTCTGAGAGGGCGATGATTTTTCCGTCTCCGCCGGATCGGTTCTGTCTGCGGTGGAAGCGGAATAAACCCCGATAGAAACCGCGACCAAAACCACAGATAATGTCAAAAGGGCAGTCAGAATTTTTACTGTTTTTGTCCGTTCTTTCAACTTCATAATTGCACTTAACCTTTCTTTCAGCAGCTTTTTATTCCCGCTTAGAGTGAGAGCATCACATTTTTCCCTGCATTTTCCGACTGCTGCCATGGCGTCGAGCAGGGTTTGCCCGTAATCCTGTGCGTTGCTGTACCCCATTTTTGCAAGGACAGCCTCATCACAGGAAAATTCGCAGGCTTTTGTGATCTCCCGGCTCATCAGATGGACGAGAGGATTAAACCAATGCAGGCAGACCGTAATCTGTACCAGCCATTTATAGAACATATCATATCGCCTGTAGTGCGTCAGCTCGTGCAGGATGGTATACAGAAAATCCTTTTCGGGAATCTCTGTCTTTGGCAGAACGATGCACGGACGGAAAAAACCGATCAACAACGGAGAGGAGATGAGCGGGTTGACACTGAGGTCTATTGGCCTTTTTACGCCGATCTGTACGGCGATCGCGGACAGCCGATCCAAAATCTCAATGTCGGAAACCGGCGTCATTCCGGTGCGGATATAACGGATATAATTCCGGTAGATCATCACTTTCCGCAGCAGAAGACTACACATAACGGTAAACCAGATCAGCCAGATATGGCCTGTAAACAGCGATGCGATATCCTGAAGAAGGAGGGCGGCGGTCAGATCTCCGGCAGGGCTGTCTGTATTTTCGACATCCTGTTCAGTATTCTGTTCAGCATCCGATTCTGTACTCTGCTCAGCATTCTGTTCAGCAACTGGCGCTGTCCCTGGATCAGCAGAAGAGGCGGGAACATCCTGCGGGATCGGCAGCGGCTTTGGGGTTGGAGAGAGAGAAGCAGTCTGCGTTACCGCCTGATCTACAGCCTGCCAGGTCTTTCCCATCAGACTTGTTTCCAGACCAAAGGGGAGTAGCAGCCGCAGGATCACAACGAGCCAGATATAATACTGCCATTGTCTGCTGATCTTATCCTTCCAAAACTGTTTTCCGAGAAGCAGGACCAGGATGAGCAGTCCGCCGGACAAAGACATTGACAAAAATATTTTAAAAAGCGTATTCATCTTTCCCGTCCTTTCTCCAGCAGCTTTTTCAGTTCCAGATATTCTTCCTCTGACAGCAGATCTCCCGAGATCAGATTGCAGACCAGATCGTTTACGTTTCCCTCATAGATCTTATTCACAAAGTTTTTCGTCTGCGCGGTCTGGTACTCCGTCTCAGAAATGAGAGTAGTGTATTCGTTTCGCCGTCCGATTTTTTGGGCGTTCAGATAGCCTTTGTTCATCAGTCTTGACAAAAGCACGATCAATGTATTTTTCTGACATGGTTTTCCTCTGGCAGCCAGTCCTTCCATGATGTAGGGGAACAGTGTCACCTTCGACGGGTTTTCCCATACGATCTTCATGATTTCAAGTTCGGCATCAGATAGTTGTTGCAGCATTGTGGCTTCTCCTTGATGTATAACATTTTGTTGACTATTAAAATATAACACTTCGTTATACAAATGTCAAGGGGAAAGGGATAAAGTAATAAAATTTGACAAAAACATAACCCTCTGCATATTATCAGCAGGGGGCTGCTTTGGCACTATCCGAAAGAAAAATAAATGAGTGATAACAATTGCAGAACATTTTACAAAAGCTCTGAGATTTGTATGATTAGAGTATTATAGATACACACCGGAATTTTATCTCTGCTTCATCTTGGCTGAATGATTTAAATCGAACCTCATGAATATGGAAGTGCGCATGGGGCTGTTGTTATAGCATTCCGTCTCGTAAAATCCGTATTTTTTGTAGAGATGGATCGCAGTTTTTAAGAAGGGAAGGGTATCTAACAGCATACAGGAATATCCGATGTCCTCTGCATCTGCTATAATCTTTTGGACTAACTGTTCTGCGAGGCGCCGGCCTCTGAACCGGGGTCTGACATAAAGGCGCTTCATTTCACAGGTTTTCTCATCAATTTTTCTGAGACCGATGCATCCGGCCGGTTCCTCTTCACAGTATGCCAAATAAAGCCGTCCCCCAGGGAGGGCCATATTTTGTTTAATCCTCGGTAAAAGTATTTTATTTTTACTTTTTTGAATAGAAGTTATCCTATTATACCGTATTTATCTGCCGATGAAAACCGATATGACAGATTTTAAGAAACGCTTTTGCAAATAAAATAAATCTATTGACATAAAATTTATATTTGTATAAACTTGAAAAAGACCGGTCAGAAAAGATATTATAGAGCAAAAGCAGAGTAAAATTATATAGTAAACAGTAGAAGTGTTAACTGTAAATCTTATTGCAGCAGGAGGAAAACAGAAGATGTATCATGGAAGATTTAAGGGCGATCATTACGGAATGGGCGTAAAACGCGGAAAAATTTTTAACAGAAGCGGGATATCCTTTCCATTGCAGTTGGATGATTTTCAGCTGGAACACGGAACAGAAAGTGAGAAGATCCTGCGATATTTTTTCCCGGAAGTCTGTGAGGAGATAAAAGGGGTGAGCGATACGGTGGACATGGAGTATATGCAATTTGCTTCCTGGATGTTATGTATGGGGTGCTGCATGTATAATCTGGAGGATAATATCCCGGTGGAGGTCAGGGGATGTACTGCCTTTGCCTGCACGAGCGGGGACAGGGTGATCTACGGCAGAAACAACGATCTGCCGCCTTATCTGAGAAAGGGCTGTAAGAGTGAGATCTATACGCCGGACGGGGGAAACAGATTCCATATCACCACCTCATCCTTTATCAACGGGGAAGAGGGGATCAACGAACACGGACTTGCAGTGGCCATGACTTTTGTTATGACGGATCTGAAAAAGATCCGGGCGGGATTTAATTCCTGCTTTATCGTGCGGTATATGCTGGAAAAGGCGAGGAATACGGAACAGGCTGTCGCGATGCTTTCGGAACTGCCCATAGCATCCAACTGCAACATCCTGTTTGCGGACTGTAACGGCCGGATGACGGTGGTGGAATGCACACCCGCTTTGAAACGGATTCGGGAAGCAGAAGTTTTTGGCGCAGAAAAGATAATATGTACGGTCAACAGTTTTACGTCTGATGAGATGAAAAAATATGATGATGCTCATGGGAATGACTATGATTCCCATAAGCGGTACGAGACGGTGATGAACGGTTTTTCAAAGCATATGAGGAAAAACAGCACCGACTGCGTGGAAAAAACAAAGAGGCTCTTAAAGGGCGAGTATGGCTTTATCTGCCAGTATGACAGGGAACCGGATTTTGAGACGGTATGGAGTTCGGTCTTTGATCTGAAATCTCTGATGATCTGGTGTGCGGAAGGCGATCCGAGAAAGAAAAAATTTCTGGAGGACAAGAGACTGTGCGAAGCGAAACAGTTGCCAGATGCCTGCAAGCAGCCACCCGGCTCGTTGTCCGCGGAAATAAAAAAGGAAAAGCTGCGGACGAAAAGAGCTGGCAGGTCTGCTGCGATACGGTCATGACATGTATACATCCGTTTATGACAGCGTCGAAACTTTGTTTGCTGTCATGCCGATATAATCAAATAGGGAAGATTTTTCCCCTGCTTGTGCACAGCCCGCATGCTGTCCTGGCAGCAAATTCCCTTATGCGGCCTGCGCATAAAAATGTCGGAAGGCGCGGTATGCGGCTGTGCTCTGGCAGAAATTTGGGGAAAGCAGGTGATGGAAATGTTGTGGATAGCGGTATGCGATGACGAAGTGATGGAATGCTGTAAGATGGCGGAAAAAATAAAAGTCATCATGAAGGAAATGAAAACGCCCTGCATGGTACGGCAGTTTTATAGCGGGCGGGAACTGCTGGCATCTCCGGACAGTTATGATATCATTTTTCTCGATATTATCATGCAGGAACTGGACGGTATGAGAACAGCGCAGCTGTTCCGCGAAAAGGCATTTGACAAAATACTGATTTTCATGTCTTTCAGCAGAGAATACGTATTTGAAGCTTATGATGTGGAGGCTTTTCAGTATCTGCTGAAGCCGGTTCCGGAAAAGAAGCTGAAAAGGGTATTGCAGAAAGCCGTGTTGAAAACAGAAAAACGCCTGCAGGAGTATATTATTGTCAGCAGAGAAAGACAGAAACGAAAACTGTTTCTGGACGATATCTGTTATTTTGAGATAAAGGGAAGGCTGATCGATGCCCATGGTACGGAGGGTGTTTTCACCTACTATGAACAGATCGGTGTGCTGGAAAACATGCTGCAGGGAAAGGGCTTTTTTCGCTGCCATAAAAGTTATCTGATCAATCTGAAACATGTGGATGGTTACAACAGGCAGGAAGCGATTCTGGACAACGGGGAAAGAATTCTGATCGCAAAAAGAAGATATGAGGGATTTTGCAGAGAGATCCTTAGATATATGAGACACAACGGAGGGATAGGGTGAAGTTAAAATTTCACGATCCGGATTGGAGTGTCTGCAGAAGCGGATGAATGGGAGTTAGGGAGAAATGAGTATCAGTGAGATTCTGTGTTGTGTCAGTTATCCATGGGCAGCTGACAGATTCTGTAAAAAACATCTGGAGATTTCCGGGAAGCGGGAGGCATTGTTCATCCTGCTTTCTCTGGCAGGCAGGCTGCTTTTGTATTGTATGGGCAGGCGGGGGACACTTCCCGTTGTTTTTCTGATCTTTCTTAAGCATTTGCTTTTTACCGGGTGGGTGCTTTTGCTGTTTCAGGGAAGCAGGGGGAAAAAACTGTTTACAGCCTCTTTTACGGTGTCGGTCATAACCTTGTTTGAGAATTTTTTTACCTCTGTTTTCTCTTGTGCGGCTTTATTTTGGATGCATACCGTAAATAAAATACCGGAACCATATCTGCCGGGGTGGACGATTGATCTGATCGGGACCGTGAGCATGATCCTGGTGTTAGGGGCGATTCATCAGATGGCAGGATGCCTGACAGATATCTTTTACGGCAGGCCGGAGAAATGGTATGTTTTCCTGGCGGTTCCGCTGTTTGCGGTGGTGGCGGTAAATGATGTGGCTGTCTGGGGCGCAGGCAACGGTATCATGGTCAGGAGCGGCGGCAGTATGAGCGTGTATTATGACCAGATGTTCAGCCATTTCGGATTTCTTCTGTTGACAGCTTTATCCGGCTTTGCTTCGGCGGCTTACGTGTTTGGGATGAACCGGGTATGGCTGGAACAGGAGAAAAGCGGCAGATATCATGCACAGATCGCAGTTTGCAGAATGCTTGAGGAGCAGTACAGACAGTCGGAGAGGCTGCGGCATGATATGAAAAATCATGTGATAGCCCTGTCAGGGTTGCTTGCGGGCGGGGAGTGGGAGAAGATGAGCGCTTATCTGGAGAACATGGCGGGGGGTATACCGGAAGCCAGCGCTGATCTGACGGGAAACCGGGCGGTGGATGCGCTTTTGTATCAGAAACGGCAACAGGCAAAGCGGGAACAGATCGAATGGGAGTGCGACGTACAGGTTCCGAAGAACTGCGGCATCCATGAGTTTGATCTGTGTATCCTTTTTGGAAATATACTGGACAATGCGCTGGAAGCCTGCGGAAGGCTGTCCTGTGAGGAGCGGCGCTTTATTGAGATGGAAGCCAGGCAGGTAAAAAAGTGCTTTCTTGTGGAGGGAAAGAACAGTATGGACAGGAGGGAGCAATACAGGGACGGTTCCACAGGAAAAAGGAGCCCTAAGGGCCATGGAATTGGTCTGTTAAATGTCAAAGATGTGGTGAGCCGGTACAACGGGACGATCCGGATCGAGGCGGAAGAAGGCGTTTTCAGTATTTCGATTCTGTTGCCGATTTCTTAACCGCATATGACATCGAAACAACTGTTTGAGACAGGAAACTAACACCCCCCTGCCGCACTGCCGAAACAACCGGTGTAAGCAGAATAATTTTGAAGGTTGTGAAAGGAGACAGCGGGATGAACACGAAGACAATGGAAGGGATCGTAGGATCAAAAAATAATATGGAGCTGACAAGCACGCCCATGCGTGTTTTTAGGGAGGCCAGGCGCAAAGGAGATGTGGATGCCATGGAAAGGGCCATGGGGTATGCCGGTGATTTTACGCAAAAGGCGGATGAATATAAGGTGAAAGCCCATGAAGGGACGAAGGAGGATGTAAAGGAGGCCAGGAAAAAGGCGGAGGCAGAGCAGGAAAGCGCCATCCGGAAACGCAAAGAGGAGCGGGAAGACTTTGAAAAGAGGTTGGAAGAGAGCAAAAAGAATGCAGATACCGTTGAGATAAGTACAGAGGGAAAAATACTGTGCAAAGAAAATAACGGATCGGAGAGTACGGCGGACGGCACGGAATCCGCGGGGGGCGATGCAGCCGGAGTAAATGCAGAATCCGTGCGGACAGAACCTGTGATTTATACAAAAACCGGAGAAGTCAGTAAATCGGAGACGGGGACAGAACTCTCGGTTTCTGTATAAATAGGCCCCTGATAAAGGATAGGTCAGGGACTGGCCGGAACTTCACAGCAGCCGCCAAATATCCAGGCCAACCGTTGGTTGGCTCATTGTCCGCGGTAATAAACAAAAACCGGCAGCAGTACGGACGTCAGAACATCATAAAATCCGTGGGCAATGATAAGCGGCGCCAGACTTTTTTGCCTGGAGCAGAAAAAGTAAACGCACAGGATGATTACATTCAGGGTAAGATTGTAAAATTCTCCGAAGGTAAACTGCATGGCGGACCAGTGGATCAAATAAAAAAGCAGAATGTTCAGGCTGACGGCCAAAATTTTTGAAGGACAGGCAGCCAGCGTTTTGTGTAAGATAAAACCGCGGAAGATCAGTTCTTCCGCGAAACCCACACAGAAAAGGCAGTAGAGGGTTGTTGCAAAGATATAGCCGGGATCGGGGGCCATGGCGTAGGCGGAATAATCAAATTTCATGAGTAGAAGCGGTATCTGCTGTACGATAAACATGCAGAAACCGAGAAGCAGCCCCTTCGGAATATCCGTCAGACAGATTTTTTTGAGGCCGATGGAAGAAAGCGGCTCTTTTTTCAGGTGCAGCATGTAAAAAAGCAAAGCGGCGCAGAGGATAAGATAACATAAAATACCTGTTATAAATCCGTTGATGGGAAAATGCAGTTCAGACAGACGCATAAGGACTGTCAATATCAGCATAAAAAGGAAAAACAGGGATATTTCGAGAAAGGCTGTTTTTTTGTCTGTTGTTCTGGTGTGCATGGGATCCTTCTTTCTGCGCCGCTTTTATGTTGGATTAGATTCGGGTAGTCTGTGGATGCGGCGCTGACACAGACGCGCCAGGCATATCGTTAATAGGAAAAACTGGCTATCAGATCAAGCCCTGCGATAAATAAGACAGTGATCAGTGCCGTAGCCGCGATGACAGCGATAATGCAGAGTGTTTTTCTGGTTGTCGTATGCATTTCACGCTTCACTTTTGACTTTTCCGGAAGGACATCATCAGGGGATGTTTCATTTTTACTTCCCAGAAGAATGTAGTCGGTACTGACATGATAGATCTGCGACAGCCGGATTACATTTTCGATATCCGGATAGCCCTGTGCGGATTCCCATTTGGAAACCGCCTGTCTGGAAATCTCCAGCATTTCGGCAAGCTGTTCCTGGGAATAACCGGCATTTTTTCGTAAGTCTTTCAGACGGTCAGCTATGTTCATAAAAACCTCCATTCCATTTGTAAATCGAGCAGTCTCGGAAACTCTTTAAAGCCCGTATTTCCGCTCTATCTCTGTTTCTCTTTTTTATTTCATCCTCCAAACTTTGGAGGAAAAAATTTCTCAAAAAACTATTGACATATACCTTAAAATGTGCGGGCGCGTTTGGTGACCATATACGCCAGTCACCAAACGCGCCCCTTGTAGTTAAAAAGCGTTTGTGCCCCACGCACAGCGCAATAACTACAAGGAGGTTCACACTATGATCAAGTACTGGCAGTCGATGCAAGATTACAAGTACTTTCTCACCGAATCCAAAGCCCATTTCGATTCCTCTGAAAGGAAACGGCTTCATACAGAGCTCCGGGAACCTTGGCAGAAGCTTCAGCTTTTCGATATCGATAAGGCTATGGCTTTCCTTCTGCCCTTTTACTCCAATACCGGCAGGCCCGCTAAAAACCAGCCGCAGATCTTAAGGTCTTTTATCCTTTTCCTTCTTCTGTATACAAAAGGTTTAGCCAAGCCATCCCTTACCCATTGGGTTCACAGGCTCAGAAGCGACCGGGTTCTTGCCGCCCTCATCGGCTGCACTACGGATTCTCTGCCGCCGCTCGGTTCTTATTTTGACTTCATGGACAGGCTCTGGACTGCTCCGGCAACGGACTTATATGCACGGGATAAACTGCTTCCCGCTTCCTGGAACACAAAAAAACCCGATAAGCCCAAAGGCAAAAAACAAAAAGCTCAGGAGGCTAAGCCCAAAATCACCGAAACCATCGAAAAACGCCTCATGGACGGGAAAGATATCCCTTTTAACTTTGAAGAGCGCCTGCAGCGCTTCTTCTATCATACCGCCGTCCTGCCTTCCATGGAATGCGGCCTCATACCAATGGAACACCTTACGGTTTCCGGGGACGGCACCGCCGTGCATACACATGTCTGCCCTCGCGGACATCACAGGGATGGCCCGCCCGAAAACCTGCGCCATTTCCCTGATCCCGATGCTTCCTGGGGCTGGGACAGTGACCTCGAAAAATATTACTTCGGCTACACCTTGTTCCAGCTGTCCTGTTATAACCCTGAACTCAGGACTGACATCCCCCTGCTCCTGCGTTTTACCAGCGCAAGGCGGCATGATTCCGTCAATTTCCTCGTCGCTTTCCATGAACTGGAAAAACATATGCCTGCTGTTTCCATTGAAAATATGTGCCTGGACTCCGCCATGGACAATTACCCCACATACCGGCTCCTCAAAAACAGGGAAATACAGCCATTCATCGACCTCAACGACAAATGCGGCCCTCCAAAAACAATTCCTGATGCCATCTCCATTGACAAAGACGGGACTCCCTTATGCCAGGAAAAAATGCGCATGAAGCCTAACGGTTACGACAGATCCAGCGGTTACCTCATGTGGCGCTGCCCCTTTGGAAAAGATCACTGTTCCAAATGTAAAAACTCCTGCACGGATTCCAAATATGGGCGGGTCATCAAAACACGGCCCGAGTGGGATATCCGGCTTTACACCGATGTCCCCCGCGGCACAGATGCTTATAAGAAAATCTATCATCAGCGCACCGCCACGGAACGGATCAACAACCGCATCCTCAATCATTACGGCCTGCACCGCATGTTCATACACACAAAGGAACATTATTCTTTTATGACAACCATGATCGGCATCTGCATCCATCTGGATGCCCGCTATAAACAGCAGATGCAGGCAGCGGCATAAACCGGGTTTCCTACTTCAGAACCTTTCCGGCCCTGTTTCCCGACAGGCTTTAAAGCCATGCCCATTTTTATTCTTTATGGCCTCCGAATCGCTCAAACTCCACAATCATCCATCTCTTATCTCACTCATTTCTGAAAATCAACCCCTTCCCGACTATTCGCTATTGAGTTTCCGAGACTGCTCAAATTTTATTTTTTCAAACCATGATTTCCATGCCATCATAAGCAAATAAAATATTATCAAGTTCTTTTTCAAGTTCCTTGTAATAGCCATATGATTTTCCCCATATTTCATCAATATGTGTAACTATAATTTTTTTGATTCTATAATAGTTTTTCAGTTCTATAACCTCATCCAAAGTGAATATTTCATCTTTTAAAGGCGTATCCATAAGTTTCGTTCCATCATTTAATATGCCATCATCAGAAACCATGCTTATAATCAAAATATCTGCATCAAAATATAAATCATTATGAGCAAAAGGTTTCGGATTACAACAGGCATAGATAACTTTTTTTTCATGCTCTTTCAGAACATAAAAAGTGATATTTCGACTTGTGTTATTGTTGATTAAGTCTATGTCAATATTATCTATTTTTATATGCAGTGTTTCATTAACAGAAATACAATGAAGAACGTCACCATAATATTTAAAGCAGTCACGGTTCATTTGGTTTATATCTTTAACGACCTCTGGAAGAGCATAAAAGCCAATAGGCATACTCGTTCCTTTAATAAAGTCGCAACCTATCTTTTCAACAATCCTAATACCCCTTACATGGTCTGGGTCACTATGAGAAATGGAAAGGTGTTTCACTTCCGATATTCTTTGTCTGTTGCAGGCTACCGCAATATCTTCGGGTGTGTCTATCAACATTTTTATATCGTCAATATACAGGCTTGGTCCTAACCGTTCATACCTGCCGCCTTTTCGTCTGGCTTCTTCACAAATTTTACATTTACAAAATGAACTCGGAATAATTGACATGCCGCCACTACCAATAATTTTCAATTTCAAATCTTTCACACCACCTTATTGCATAAATCCAAGGAATAACAATGCGTTTTCATTCATGTTAAAATATTTAAACAATATCGCTATTACTGCCGTTTTTCACTAATATTCTTCTTATTTCTTTTATTATTCTGGAAGGTGTTTCTTTATCCATAGGCATAAGTTTACTGTACATCCTTACCCCTTGATACGAAAACACAATTAAATCAAATACCGCAGAAATATCCACTTCACTAAATTCATGCCTGTCCATCCCGTATTGTATTAGCTTCTTCCATGTATTAGCTGAAATTAAATATTGTTCATATAGCGTATTACTCTGATTTGCAATATCTCGAATGCTAAAATACTCATATATTGCTATGCTTAATGAAGATTGGCTGTCAAGCATTTCATTCTCATACTTGTTTAAAATTTCATCCAAAATAGTCACTGCCGAACAATTTTGTTCAATCCTTAAATCAATCTCATTATCCTGCTCACTTGTCATATCATCAATAATCTCTTGAAAGATTTGACGTGTGCTTTCGTAATGGCAATACAACCCGCCCCTGCTTAATTTCGCCGCATCGCAGATATCCTTCATTGTAACTTGCTTAAAGCCTTTTTCTGCAAACAAAGAACATGCACATTTCTTTATATGTTTCCTTGTTTCCTGTCCTCTTTTATTCATAAGCAACCCTACTTTCCGACATATGTGTCTGAAATCATTATACGACACATGTGTCTGAAAGTCAATAAAAGGCGGCAAAGATTTCTCTCTACCGCCATCAACGTCTAAATATAAATAATTTCCTTGCTTACAATCTCCCTTGCACAAGCCCTTATATCACATCGTTTCCTGTATGACAATTCACAAAGACTTTTGATACCCTTTCCAGACAGGGCGGCTTCCGCCGCCCACCCTATCCGGTTTTTTTATCCTGCTTTTTACATCCGGATCGTTTCGATCAGATTCTGATTTCTCAGAGAGTACATTGATACCTGCATGGTTCCCCACATGGATGCGAAAGACACAAGGATCACAACCGTGATCGTCACCCAGGGCATATGGAAGGGAAAGGGCAACAGTTTCTGCACACAGTATTTCATCAAAAACACCAGGATCATGCCCGCCGGCAGCCCTGTTACCAGCGCTTTACCGGCGCAGAAAACGCTTTCCAGATACAGCATCCTATCCAGTTCATCAGGCGTCATTCCGATACTTTGAAGCACCGCAAATTCCCGGGCCCGCATTCTGATCTGAAACATCTCCGTACTCATGACATTTAAAATACCGATCAGGCCCAGCAAAAGGACAAAACCATACAGAAAAAAGAAGGCGATCACAACGGCGATATTCATGATTTTGGAATAATCCTGTGTCCCGAACACACGGCACACGAATCCGGCCTCCCCGTAATCCAGATCTCCCTGGGGGAAATATTTTTTCAGAATATCTTTTGCATAAGCCATATACCCTTCTTCATCCTGCGGTGAAGTCATCCAGTTATACCCTCTCACCTCCTCAAACGGAAGAATCAGTCTGACCGGCCTTACATTCGGGTACATGAACTCTTTCGGCACTTCCTCCCCTGACAGCATCCCGCCTATCTCCACATCTCTCACGCTGCCGTCCGCCTTTTCCAGCTTCAGAGAGGATGTGTATTCTGTCAGCGAAAGGATGTGCTTTTCCGTTCCATGGTCATTATATTTATAGTCGTTGACCAGTATCGCTTCGCCGTACGCTGCGCCCGTCCGGGCACACAGTTCCCGATAGTGCTTTTCATCGATGGTGATGATCTCCACCTCCAGTTCATACCGGTCCTCTTCCCGCCCTGCCTGCCGCTTCTTTTCAATTTTTTCTTCTGACTGTTCTTCCGCCATTGTTCTGTCTTCTCCGTTCTCATAAACCAGGACTTCCTTCAGATCCTCTGTTATCTCCGTTTCCTCTAAAAACGTCACATAAGTGAAATAATCCTGCCCCATGCCAAAGACTTCATTTTCCTCATACGCAGCAAGCTCCCCCGTAATCTTCTCCGCCAGTTCATGACTGATAGTCTGTGCGTAATGACATTCTCTTCGCCCCGTCTCTTCATTGATCCCAAACTTAAAATTTGATGTATAATCCGCCATGACGGTATAGCCGTAATCCATCGAAATATAATCCGATACGCCGTCTGCAATCTCTTTCAAACCACTCATTGTGACAAACAGAATAATACTGAAAGAAAATGCTGTCACTGCAGATTTCATTTTTTTATGGTAAGAGGCCATGTTTTTGCGAGCCAGTTCATATTCGATCCGCCTCTTTCCACAGAGCTTCGCCTTTGTACGGCCATACACCGCCTCCCCCGATCCGCCACTGTTTCGGATACACTCCAAAGCCGATACTTTCATCGCTTTTCTGGCTGGCAGCAACGCGGAGAAAATCACCGTGCCTGCGGATATGGCGACAGATACAAACAGCGCCAGCGGAGAAAATACAAAGGAGAGTGAAAAAGTGACATGCTTCATCATGGAGCGCACCAGCACATTCAGCTCGTCCATATAACCGTTTGCCGCCCCGATGCCCAGGAAACTGAACAGATAGCCCAGTGCCACGCCCGCCGGAACCGCCAGAATACACAGAAACAGGCATTCATACAGAATGGTTTTACAGATCTGCTCCCCTGTTGCCCCGACACACTTTAACGTGCCAAACTCCGATATCCGCTCGTTTGCACTCATCCGAAACACATTGGAAATGACGATCACCGACATGGCGATGATCAGCATTCCCAGAATCACGGCGGGAATGAGAAGAAGCAACGTATATGCGCCGCCGTACACTCCGTAATCTTCCCCCAAAAACTCCACAAGCATGGCATTGCCGCTGACTACAATATTGACCACTGCCGTGAGCAGCGCGGAGGATACGATCATCGCCGACACTGTTATGGCTGTCCGCACCTTTTTCTGCCTGATCTGACTTAACGCTAATCTGCCCAACACACTCATACCCGCATCACCTCGTCTCTCAGAATCCGACCGTCGCTGATCGTCAGGATCCGGTCCGCCTGCAGGGCGATGTTTTCGTCGTGAGTGATCAGGATCAAGGTCTGCTTCGCCTTCCGGTTGGCCGCCGTGAGCAGATCGATGATCTCCCTTCCCGCCTTACTGTCCAGATTACCGGTTGGTTCATCCGCCAGAATAAACGCCGGATCATTGATCAGCGCCCTGCCCACAGACACCCGCTGCTGCTGTCCGCCGGACAGCTCGCCGGGAAGATGCTTCCTGCGGTGGGATAATCCCGTCATCTCCACGATCCGCTCCAGTTTTTCATGGTCCGGTTTCCGGTGATCAAGCAGACAGGGGAGCATTATATTCTCCTCGACATTCAGATTGGGAATCAGATTATAGAATTGATAGACAATGCCGATATTTCTGCGTCGAAAGATCGCCAGCTCACTCTCATTCATGCTGAAAATATCTTTCTCTTCGATGATGACGCTGCCTGATGTGGGGCGGTCGATGCCGCCGACCAGATTCATCAGCGTAGATTTTCCGGAACCTGATGCCCCGACTATGGCAACAAATTCCCCCTTTTTTACCTGAAAACTGACATGATCCAGAGCAACCACCTGACTTTCTCCGCTCCCGTATATCTTTGTCAGTTCTTTCACTTCCAAAGCAGCCATACCATACCTCTTTTCTTATTTACTCGGAAAGCAGTCTGTGAACATGTTATACAGTCCCTTTCACCGCTCAGGATCTGTCGGACGCCCTGTACCGTCATACAAAAATCTCCTGCAAAACAGTTCCGCTGCCGCTTCCTGTTATCTAAGATAACTAAGAAAAGTGACTGTCCGGTGACTATTTATAAAATTTCATCACAAAAGTTGCACCGGTTCCTTTTCCACCCGGCAGCACCTCGATCTCACCGTTCTGCGCCCGCATGATGGAACGGGCAAGCGGCAGGCCGATCCCGTATCCGTTCTCCTTCCCGGAATTCTCAAAGCGTCTGAACAGCCCGGAAAGCTGTTTCTTTGACAGGCCCTCCCCTGCATCCGTCACAGAAATGAAGCGATAGACAGGATTCTCGCCGCCATCCACAACAATCTCGCTGCCCTCCCCGGAACACTCGGACGCATTTTTTAACAGATTGATCAACGCTTCCGCCGTCCACTTTCTATCGCACAATAAAACAGGATCTCCCCGGAGCGCTACAGTCTGATTTCTGACATCTAACATAATATCGATAGATTTTAACGCCTCCTTAAGCAATTCCCGTAAACTGATTTCCGCTCTGTGAAAGTATATCACCGCCGAATCCAGCTTCGCCATCTTCAGTAAAGCCGCCGTCAGCCATTCCATATGTCTGACTTCCCTTTTCATGTTCAAAAGGAACTCCCTCTTCTTATCGTCGGTGGCGCCTTCCATCAGTTCCGTCATCAGAAGCAGGGAAGTGATGGGCGTTTTCAGCTGGTGGGATATGTCGGACAAATACTGTGCCAGGTGCTCTTTTTCTTCCACTGCGGCCAACTTTTCGTCCTGCTCCAGATGAATCAACGTATAGATGTCATTTTTCAGGACGCTGAAAGCACCTTCCCTGTTATCCCGCGGATCAAAGTTTTCCCCATCTATCGCTCTGCGAATTCCCTTTGAAAGTTCCAGCACTTCTTTTTTTCTAATCCACACGATAACCGATCCCCCTGACTGTGGTCACAGAAAACGCCTCTCCAAGCTTCTGTCTGAGCCTTCTGACATAGACTGTCAATGTATTGTCCTCCACAAATTCTCCACCGATATCCCAGATCCGCTCTAAAAGCTGTTCTCTGGTCAACAGGATGCCTCGATTTTGTGCAAAAATTAACAATAACCGGTACTCCAGAGCGGTCAATGCCACCGGGGCATCTCCCACGAATACCTTTCCGGCATCAGCATCGATGGATACTCCGCCCAGTTTCAACAGCCGGGATTCCTCACCCACTCCCTGTAAGTTCTTTTTAATCCGCGCAAGTACCTCCCGCAGCCTGAACGGCTTGGTAATATAGTCTGCAGCCCCCGCTTCCAGAGCTTCCACGATCTCTTCCTCATCGTCCACGACGGTCAGATAGATAACCGGAATCTGCAAAGCTTCCATCAACTGGCCGATCTCTTTTCCGCTCCCGTCCGGCAGCTGCATGTCAAGTAACACAAGATCAAACTGCGTATCCCTCGCCCTCTCATGGGCCGCCCGCGCACTTTTGCAGTGCGTCACCCTGTATCCCTCCTGTTCCATGGCATAGCGCAGGCCGGAAGCTATGGTGGTGTCGTCCTCCACGAATAAAATATGTTTTTCCATATTCTATAGTCTCTTTTCTGTGTTTCCTCTATAAATTATTCCTGCCTGGAAATGCAGCAGTGTGAGTTAGGTGTTATCCTGTCCTCGTCTTACTATACCCCCACAGATAATCACCGTCAATATAAAGAGGTCATTTCCCGTTACAGAAACGACCTCCCTTTTCAGTTCTATATTCGATAAAACATTACTCTTTTTCACAGGCAAAAAAGGCATCGTGAAAATCATTGTAATCATCCACATCAAACTCATAACGCTTATAATAGAATTTTCTGTCCTCCTCACCTATTTCTCTTATCACCCGACAGGGATTCCCCACAGCTACTGTGTCAGCCGGAATATCAGATACAACTACACTTCCCGCTCCGATTACCGCATTATCGCCTATCGTTACATTCGGAAGTATCACACTGCTTCCCCCGATCCATACGTTATTGCCGATCGTAACCGGGAGCCCGTATTCATATCCTGAATTTCTTGAATCGGGATGAATCGGATGGCCAGCCGTATAAATTGACACATTGGGCGCGATCTGAACATTGTCTCCTATTTTTACTTTGCCGACATCCAGCACAGTAAATCCGTAGTTTGCAAAGAAATTTTCACCCACCTCGATATTATAGCCATAGTCACAGTGAAAAGGCGCTTCGATAAATGCCCGCTCCCCTGTTCTTCCCAGAATCTTCTTAAGCAGATCCCGAATTTCCGACTGGCATTCCGGGCGCATGGCATTATACTCAGAAATCCTTTTTTTGTTTTCCATCCGGTCTTGTGCCAGGCCATCCATCCAGCATTTATAGGGAAGCCCTTTGTTCATTCGTTCTCTTTGCGTCATCATCTTCCTCCTTTCCATAAAATGCTTTTACTCCCAGACAAAAACCACTTTCTGTGTTTTTCCCGAATCAAAAAGCCTGAAAGCCTCGTCGGCATCATCCAGATCATACAATTTCGTGGCTATTTTTTTCAGTGGTATTTTCTTATCCAGAATAAATTTTGTAATCTCATTCCAGTCGGAATTATTAAAATACCAGCATCCCATGACATTCAATCTCTTGTTGACAAACTGTGCGCTGGGATCGATCGTTATATTATGCGCTTCCGCGATAAAAGCAACCGAACCGCCTTTCTTCGCACAGTTGAGTGCACTGTTATATGCTGTATTATTCCCGGAACAACAGATCACACAGTCGGAACCTTTACCGTCCGTGAGTTCCAGTATCGTTTTCTGCACATCCAATTCCATGGAATTTATTGCATGATCCGCGCCCAATTCTTCCGCAAGTTTTAATCTCCCTTCATTAATATCGGAGACAATTACCTTTGCCCCCAATCCTTTTGCGATCAGAAGGCCGCCCATCCCCATCGGGCCTACCCCAAAAATCGTTACCGTTTTTGCTGCGTTCACCCCGATCCTGCGACATGCCGTATACAGCGTTCCGGCAACATCCGTCGAAAGCGCGCCTGTCACAAAATCCATCTTCTCCGGGAGCGGAAGGCAGCACTCCTGGGGCACCACAATATAGTCCGCATGTGCACCATCCAGAGCAAACCCGATACACTTGAATTCCCTGCAGAGCACTGTATTTCCGGACAGACAATGCTCGCAGCTTCCGCAGCCTATCGCCAGATATATGGCAACTCTGTCACCGACTTTCACTTTGTTCACGTTATCGCCCAGTTTTTCTACGATACCGCAGGGCTCATGTCCCGGCGTGATAAAGCTTTCATCCCCTGTATCCGAAAATACTTTCTCTCCATGGAACCTGTACAGATCGCTTCTGCACAGTGCGGAAGCCATCAGTTTTATCCTGACCCATCCCTCCTTCGGCTCGGGTACGGGAACCTGATGAAGCTCTATTTTGTTTTCACACGGTATTTTTACCGCCCTCATTTTTTCCATACGATCTTTCTCCTTATTTTGCATTATCGATCTCTACCCACTCGTTTGTCTTTGAGGATCTGTCGATCGCATCTATCACCTGACAAACCTTAAAACCGTCATAGAAGCTCGTTGACACTTTTGTCCGATCATGTAACGCTATGGCTTCAAAAAAGTCCTTATACTCCACACATTTCTGTTCCACATATCCAACGCCCAGATCCGCCATCGGCCAGAGTTCTCCGTTTGGATGTTCAGGCCCCATTTTAATTTTCCTGAATCCCAGCAGATCCTCTCGATCCTTTCCTGAAATAAACTCGAGTTCATTCGGTCTTTCGCGTGAAAACCTTGCCGCCCCCTCGCTCCCATACACTTCAATGTCGAGCGTGTCTTCCTGTCCGATGCAGAAACGGCTGGACCAGAGAATTCCTGTCACGCCGGACTCAAACTCCACAATCGATTTCGTGTCGTCATCCACATCCACCTTTTGCCTTCCGACAATCTGCTCCTTCGTCGGTACCTTGGATAACAGAGCGCCCTTCGCAATATTTCTCTCTTCCACAAACGTTTTGTTCAGGCTGGCAACTCTTTTGTAATCTCCAAGCAGATACCTTCCGATATCTATCGCATGAGAGCCGGTATCTCCCAGTGTTCCTGTCCCCGCCTTACTCGCATCAAATCTCCACTGCATGGGCGCTTCCGGATTCAGCCCCCAGGACTGGATATACCGCATCTGAATGCTGTAAATTTTTCCGAGTTCCCCGTTATCAATCAGCTTTTTCATCATCCTGATACCCGAGAGAGCCCGGTTGTTATGCCCTACTGCGTTGATGACTCCCGCCTCTTTCGCCGCACTGTACATCTCATAGGCATCCTCTGCGTTCATTGCCAGAGGCTTTTCGCAGAAAACATTTTTTCCGGCTTTCACCGCTTCCATGACAATTGGTTTGTGCAGAAAATTGGGCGTTGCAACCACGATAGTATCTGTTCTGTCATCGGATATCAGTTCTCTCCAGTCTGTTGAGCTTCTCTCAAATCCAAAGCGTTTTCTGCTGTTTTCCGCTATCTCCGGATCGATATCCACCACGCATTGTCTGGTAACGTCCACTGCGCCAGGATAATAGTAAACAGGATAACTCTGTATGGCAAGGGTATGTAACTTCCCCATAAATCCGCCGCCTATCATGCTGAGTCCAACTTTTTTCATCACTCTCTATCCTCCTTCTTAAATTAAATATATTAAACTTTCTTCTTCCTGCTGTTAAAATTACCGATCGCCACCGCAATAATAATGATGATACCTCTTACAATTTTCTGCTGGCTGACACTAAGACCACCCATGATCAGCCCATTGTTGATCATACCCATAAGCAGAGCACCCACAATGGCGCCAAAAATATTTCCTGTTCCGCCGGACATTGCCGTACCGCCCAGTACAACCGCTGCAATGACATCCATCTCAACGCCTTCTCCGTAGGTATACTTTGCCGACTTTGATCTGCCGCAGTACAGTAATCCGGCCGTTGCCGCCAGCATCCCGGACAAAACGTAGGTTTTGATCAGAATCTGTTTCACTTTGATTCCTGAATACTCCGCCGCATCATAATTGCCGCCGACTGCCAGCACCTTTCGTCCGAAAGCCGTGTTGTTCAGAAGAAAGTACCCGAAAATCATAAAGGCCAATGTCCAGAACAGCAGCACCGGTATCCCGAATACACTGCCGTATCCGAAAATATTGTTAAATGTCTCGTTGTAGATCGGTATGGATTTCGTGTTGCTGATCCACATGGCAATTCCTGTCAGAATCCCCTGCATACCAAGGGTTACCAAAAACGGCGGTATCGTAAAAAAGGTGATGAGCAGACCGTTCAGAACACCGACTACTCCGCCGAGAAACAGCGCGGCGCCAAGCGCAAGAAGAATACTGTCTGTGGCATTCAAAACCATAGCGGCAATCAATCCCACCACCGGGACGACGCCGCTGATTGTCAGATCGATCCCGCCGGTGGCAAGCACAAAAGTCATCCCGACTGCCATAACAGAGATCATCGCTGTCTGTCTGCAGATATTCAGAATATTTGTCACAGAGAAAAACATCCCGCCAAGCCAGACTGCAAAAATTACTGTCGCCATCAGAAAGATAATATAAACCATATACTGCGTGATATCCTTTTTCATTTTACCTTTGAATCGCATTCTGTAATACCTCCTCACTCTCAATATCCTCATGCCGCATTTCGTCTATTATTTTTCCCTTTTTGTAAATCAGCACTCTGTCGCATACTGCCATAACCTCTGAAAGCTCTGAAGATACAAAAATTACACTGCCGTTCTGTTCGGAAAATTTTCTGATAATTTTGACAATTTCGCCTTTTGCGCCTATATCCACCCCCGCTGTCGGTTCGTCCATTAAAATGATCTTGGGATTGGTCTCAAACCATTTCGCAATGACCACTTTCTGCTGATTTCCTCCGGAGAGATTTTTCACCGGAATGCCTGTCCCATCCGCCACAATATTAAATTGTTTTATACATCCCTCCGCTGTCTCCCTGCACTTTTTCCGGTTGAGCTTTATCCCCCTGGTCAGTACTTTCAGGTTTGGAAGAGCAATATTCTCCATCAGCGAATGCATCAGAATAATCCCCAGTCTTCTTCTGTCCTCCGGTATCAGCGTGATCCCTTTGCTGATGGCGTAGGAAGGGTTTTTCACCTGCAGCTCCTCTCCGTCCAGCACGATTTTTGCTCCGTACTGTTTTCTCAGTCCGAAAAGCGTCTCCAGTGTCTCTGTCCTTCCGCTTCCCATCAGTCCTACAAGTCCCAGAACTTCCCCTTTCTTCAATTCAAAAGATATTTTATTCTCATTTCCCTTCCATGTGAGATTTTCCACACTCAACATCGTCTCGCTGCTGACCGGTACTTTTCTTTGCATATAGACAAATTCATTGACGGCATTTTCTCCCATCATATAACGGATTATCGTCTCCAGATCCAGTCTGGAAGTCTGTTCTGTCTTTACGATCTGACCGTTTCTCAGGATAGAAACGGAATCCGATATCTCCAGAATTTCCTTCATCCTGTGAGAAATATAGACAATGGAAACTCCCTTATCCTGAAGTCTCTTCATGATCTTAAACAGAAGTTTTGTCTCCTCGTCCGTCAGTGAGGCGGTGGGCTCATCCATGATAAGAATTTCAGCGTCAACAGACAGCGCTTTCGCAATTTCCACCAGCTGACAGACTCCCACATCCAGATCCTGTATCTTTTTGTGGATATCCACATCGATCTCCAGATCCTTTAACAGTTCCTCAACTCTCCTTTTCATTTCCGCTTTGTTCAGGCGAAAATCTTTTTTCCCCTTTTTTATCTCATGATTCAAAAAGATGTTTTCTTCAACCGTCATGGTGGGAATCAGGCTCAGTTCCTGAAAGATCATACGGATTCCACAGTTTTTGGAATCTTCCGTGTTATGGATCGTCTTTACTTCTCCATTGATTCTGATCTCGCCGCTGTCACAGCTGTAAACACCGGTCATGATCTTCATCAGAGTGGATTTTCCTGCTCCGTTTCCTCCTACCAGCGCATGAATTTCCCCTTTCTTCAGCCCGAAATCAACATTTTTGAGAACAGAAATTCCGCCAAAGCTTTTGCAGATATTAGTCATCAAAACCGAGTATTCTGTCATTTCCTTCTCCTTATAACGGCTGGCTGTTTCGCAGCCAGCCGGAAAATAGTCTTGCCGTTCTTCACGAGATGCCAAATCAGGCCACTGCTTATTCTGCCCCGTTATTCTCGTTCCAAACATTTACGATTTCTGCAGCAGGTTCCGTGTTGAAGATCACCTTGTATGCATCCAGCACATTCTCCTGTGTACAGCCCATTGTCGGAGTTGCGATATAACCTGACCCAAGATCCTTGTCAATCAGCGCGTACAGTGCCGCCATGGAGATCGCTGTCCCGTCCTGATAGGATCTCGGTGAACCGATTCCTTTGATCATTCCGCCCTGTGCCAGAATACGTGCAGAATTCTCTCCGAGGTCAACCGTCGTGATGATCAGATCATCTCTGCCCACTGCCTCCGCTGATGTGATACAGTCTTCTGCCGGCACATCCCATGTTGCATACATTCCGTCCAGATCCGGATACTGTGCCAGAATTGCATCCGCCACAACACCGGCCTGATTGTAATCCGCATAGCCCTGATCCGCTACAACCTCAATATCCGGATATTTTGCCATAACGTCCCTGAATGCCTGATCGCGCTGATTGCATGTCCATACATCTGCATCATAATAAGCGATCCCGACTTTTCCTTCATAATTCAAAAGATATGCCATATATTCCGCCGCAAAACGGCCGTTTCCATAATAATCCGTACTTACTAAAGCCGCATAGTCCGTTCCGGATTCAAAACCTGCCGGTGCGCATTCAAAGAATACCAGTTTGATTCCCGCATCGCGCACCTGCTCAAAGATCGGCACCATCGCATTGACATCATAGGCGATCGAGATGATCAGATCAGGCTCCATTGCCATAACCGTCTCCAGATTGGAGATCATGGTATCTACATTCGATTCTCCGTCCGTCACCGCAATAACATTTACGCCGTAAGATTCCAGTGTGTCTTTGATCAGATTTGTTTTTGTGACATTAACGTCATTATTCAGCATGTGCATGCAGATAGCGACTTTGAAATTGCCATCCTTTATCTTCGCAGTATCCTCTTCCGTAAGCTGCAGATCCCCCGCCAGTGTTGCGAGGTCTCCCTCCGGGCTCAGGCCGTAAATTTCATTGATGTCCAGTACAGGTTCCTTCCCTTTTGTCTCCGCCGCATTCACTTTCTGAATTTTGATCTCTTCATTGGTCAGTTCGCCCACATCCGCACTTTCTTCTGCGGCGGCCGACTCCTCAGTCTCAGGCGCAGTCTCTTCTGTTGTCGGCTCTTCAGCCGTCACCTCCTCCGGCGTCTGCTGTGATTCCGTCTCAGGTGTCCCCGCATTTCCGCAGCCTGCAAGCAGCGTCAGTATCATAGTCATACTCACCAAAACACTCAGCAATTTTTTAGTCATTTTCTCTTCCTCCCTATTGGAATATTATTTGTGTACCGAAACAAACTCCGCTCCTCCTGCAATATTTCTCGGTGCCAGCGCGATCTTTCCCAGAATTGCGTACTGTGAAGCATGTCCCGCAGCGGGAATATTCCCCGGCACCCTGTTTATCGTAGAATATGCAATTGTGGCAAACTTGATTGCTTCCTTAAATTCCGGCGGTATTCCTACCTCTTTTGACGTTGTCAGACGTATATTGCCCGGAATTCTGTCCTGAATCTCTTTCATGATCTGAGGATTCTTAACGCCGCCGCCGCTCGCATACAGGATCTTGGTCTCCTCGATCAATTCCTTCGGAATATTGTCTGTCATGGATTTTGCTACTGCCGCACCGGTAAACGCGCATGCCGTCGCAAGCATGTCTTCATATGGAACATCCTTGAATCTGTCAATTGTTGCATCCAGATACTCAGGGCTGTAGTCCATTCTCCAGCCGGACCTTGGCACCGGCCTGTCAAAGAACGGATGATGCATGAAATAATCCAGCATCGCCTCGTTTACTTTGCCCATTGCAGCGATCTTTCCATCCTTATCATACTCCCTGTTAAACAGCTTCCGCACAAAATAGTCGGAAACCGCATTGCCCGGTCCGGTGTCAAATCCAAACATCTGACGACGGTCTTTGCAGGCCAGATGAAGATTTGCTATGCCGCCGATATTCAGCGTCATTGTCGGATGTTCTTCCTTTCTGAAGAGTATAAAATCCAGATACTGCATAAGCGGCGCAGCACTGCCGCCAAAGGCATGGTCAGCCTGTCTGAAATGCGTAACCGTATCAATATTGGTCAGGTTGGCGATCACTGATGTATCCCCCACCTGGTATCCCGCCGGATACTTCCCGGAGAGCCATCTCCCCGGCCAGTCAGCCTTTTGATCCTCTGTCATTTCCTCAATCGCTCTGTGATCAGGCTGCTCCTGATATATTGTCTGCGTATCTAACCCCAGGACTTTGACCTCCCTTGAATCAATGCCGTTTTCTTTCATAAACTGTACTGCCTTTTCCGCAAATACAGCTCCTGCAATATAATTCAATCTGTTCAGACCGATCATATCCACCTTATTCCCGAAAGCATCCAATACAATTCTTTTAACTTCCTCAGGCCATTCGTAGGAACCGCCCCTGATAAATCTGGGCGCTTTGGGAAATCCGTCAGAATCCATTTCCGTTTCGGCAAGAATAACATCGATCCCGTCAAATGACGAACCGCTGTTCATTCCCATAATCAAGTCCATCTCTCTTCCTCCTTCTTATTATGTTCATCCCGCTTCTGCATAAAACAGAAAGCAACATCTTTTTATGTAAATTATCTGTTATCATGCCGGCTTCTCTAACAGATATTTTTACAGTCTCCATAATTGAGAACGTTCTCAATCAGCTAAAAAATTTTTATTCCATCTTTCGACAGGATTTTCTTTCTTTAAAAACCGTGCCAAGAGTAACCGATAAAGGTTCCCCCTTCCGCGCGGAGGGATCGATCAGTTCAAAGACTCTTTCCACTGCAATCTGGCCCATCTTCTCCACCTGCTGCACCACTGTGTCGATCTCCATCAGTATATTCAGATCATCATCATCCCAGGAGATAACAGAAATATCGTCTGGCACTCTATAGTTCAGATTGCGAAGTCCCTCAAGCAGCCTGCACAGCAGGGAATTGTTTAACACCATGATCGCCGTGATGCCCGGATTTTTTTCAAGCAGCTCCTTTATGCTGTCCTCATTGAAAGCGTCATTAAAGGGTGCAATCAATTCAAGAGTTTCGTCATGTTCTATTTCGTGATCCTGCAAAGCCTGTCTGTATCCGTCGAGCCTCTCCAGTATCGTGGAATAAGAGCTGCTGGCAAGCACCGCAATTTTTCTGTGCCCCAGATCGATAAAATGCTTCGTCGCATCATACGCCCCCTTGAAATTACCGCTGGTCACGATATCCAGATTCAGATCCTTTATCCTTCTGTCCGCCAGCGCGATCGGCATACCGGTATAAAGGCTTTTATACTGCTTCGGAATCCCTTTGCTTTTTGAAATAGCCGAGATCAGCACAATGCCATCCACTTGTCTTGCGCGCAGGTTTTTCAGCTGTTCTATCTCTCTCCCGGGTTCCTCATTTGTATTGCAGAACAGTACATTGTATCCTTTGTCAAGACATACTTTCTCCACTGCGTATAAAAACTGATTACAGAAGTTATTTTTGATACTGCCTACCACAACCCCGATGGTTTTCGTACTCTTACTGCGCAGCCCCTGCGCAATCACATTCGGCGTATAATCCAGTTCTTTGATGGCCCTTAAAACCTTTTCTTTGGCCTCCTCGGATGCGGTGCCGTAATTCCCTATTATCCTTCCGGCCGTGGCCCTTGAAACCCCGGCTCTCTCCGCCACATCCAGAATTGTCACCTGTTTTTTGTTTTTCATTGTTCCCCTCACAAATTGAGACCGTTCTCATTTATTAGTATTATATATCCTTCTTTTTAAAAAAGCAACACAATATCGCTCCATTTTAAAATATTGTACAGATTTCACAAATAACACCGTAACTTTATAGACAGTTTGCACATAAAGTCTTCAGGTCGTTTGAGTATGCATCCCGCAAAAGTTTATCGTCATTCTTTCTTATCTTGTCCGCAGCAATTGTCCTGTCTTCTGTTCATAATCACACAATTTTGTCGTTTTCTTTATCGCTCTCAGAAGTTTTTTCTCCTCCGGAAACAGATTCTCCGCATAGGACCAGAACTCTTTCATTTTAAAAAGTACATTTTTGTCACCGGACATCACCTGCTTATAATCATGATATAACCGATCGTGAAAGGCTTTAAATCTCTCTCTGCCCACGAAGTCTTCTCTCTTCTCCGCCTTTATCTCTTCCGCCAACGCAGGATTCCTTAACAGTCCCCGCCCCAGCATGATCCGGTCCACCGCCGGAAATTCTGCTTTCAGCCTCCTGTAATCCTCCAAACTGAAAATATCTCCGTTGTAGCACACAGGATTTTTGCTTCCGTGCAACGCTTCCGCAAACGTCTGCCAATCAGGAGTATTGTTGTAATAGTCTTTCTGCACCCGCGGGTGCACGATCAGCTCATGCAGCGGATATCTGTTGAAAATTTCCATTAGAAGACAAAACTCCTCCGGACTCTCCATCCCTGTTCTTGTTTTAACGGACACTTTTATCTTTATATTCTCAAATATCTCCTGCAGAAAGGCATCCAACTCCTTCGGTTTTGCCAGAAAACCCGCACCTTTCCCTTTTGATACCACCGTACGGGAAGGACAGCCCAGGTTCAGATTCACCTCCCTGTACCCGTACTCCTTTTCCAGCTCCTTTGCCGCACGCAAAAAATAGTCCGCGCGGTTCGTCAGAATCTGCGGCACGGCATACACACCCCGGTTATGTTCCGGCAGCACATCCCTGATCTCCTTAGGAGTAAGGGGTCTGTTCTGATTTGGTGAAATGAATGGTATAAAATATTTATCTATCCCACCGTAAAAGCTGTGATGGGCATTTCTATATATATATCCGGTTATCCCCTCCAGCGGGGCAAAATACAGTTCCATCCGAGTCCCTTTCAAACATGTTCTGCCGGTTCTTTCTTTTTCATGTTCACGTCCATCTCTCTCAGCTCCTTCGCCACCATCACCACAATAACCTGCGTCAGGATAAACGTCAGAAGATCCGCCACGGGCTGCGCCAGCTGCAGTCCCGGAATGCCGAGAAGTCCCGGCAGGATCAGTATGGCGGGGATAAAAAACAGCCCCTGCTTTCCGATGGCCGTGATCGTGGCCCGGAAACTGTAGCCGATGGACTGTGTCAGCATATTGCCGATGATCGAAAAGGCCTGCGTGGGCAGAACCGCACACTGCATTTTTAACGCCATGGCCCCGATCTTCACCGCCTCCGCGTCCTCCCTGCGGAACAGCCGCATTATGGGGGTAGAAATCGCAAACATAATGATCGCCATAGTCAACAGGAATATAAATGCCACTTTTCTGCAAAAATAGTACGATTCCAGAACGCGGTCATATTTTTTTGCCCCAAAATTAAAGCCGCACACCGGCTGAAAGCCCTGGCCGAATCCAATCAACGCCGAATTGATAAACATCATGATCCTCGTCACAATAGACATGGCCGCCACCGCTGCATCCCCGAAACCGGAGGCTGCCACATTCAAAAGCACGGATGCCGCACTGGCAAGCCCCTGGCGCCCCAGAGTCGGCAAACCTGCGGACAATATCTCTCTATACACCCACCACTTCATTGTAAAAAATTTCGGATGAGGTTTCAGAACATTCCCTGAGCGGATCACCAGAACGAGCAGGATCACAAAGCTTACAAACTGGCTGAATATTGTTGCTATAGCAGCGCCGGATATACCCATCCCGAACCCGAAGATCAGGATTGGATCCAGAATCACATTCATCACACCCCCCGCAGTGATTCCCATCATGGAAAGTGTGGCATTTCCCTGGGCGCGCAGGTGATTATTGAAGACAAAGGATACCGTCATATAAGGAGCGGCAATCAGAATATATTTTCCGTAATCTTTGGCATAGGGTGCAATCGTCCCCGTCGCCCCCAGCATCCGCACGAGGGAATCGATATTCCAGATGCCAAACACCGCCAGCAAAATTCCGAAAGCCGCCGCCGTATATACCGCTGTGGAACAAGCTCTCTGTGCCTTTTCTGTCTTCTTTTCCCCCAACATCCGAGACATGAAATTTCCACTTCCCATACCAAGCGTAAAGCCGATGGCCTGAATCATCGCCATCAGCGAAAAGTTGACGCCCACCGCGCCGGAGGCGGAGGTACTCAGCTGGCTCACAAAAAATGTATCCGCCATATTGTAGATGGACGTAATCAGCATGCTGATGATCGTCGGCACCGCGAGACGCGGTATCAGCTTACCTACCGGCGTCTCTATCATCATTTTGTATTTTTCTTCATATGTCATTTCCCGCCGCATAGTTTTCTTCTGCATAACTCACCCCTGCCTCTGTGCACCTGTGTATTCTCCGTATCTGCATTTCATGTGCCGCCGCATCTGTTCCGCTTCCATGTTATCTACTTAATTATAGTACGAAAAAAATGCTTTTGCAAAATATAAAAATACAACCCGTAAAAAACAATTTCTTTTGTCCCGCATTGTGTTCTCAGGGAATGCGCAGTTTAACGCCTTCCTGAACCGTAAAGCGCAGCCCCATGTCAGCAAAAAAGCCCCTGGGACAAGCAGTTTTTGCACTGCACTGTACTCCGGGGCTTTCATTCAGCTCTAACAAATGCCATAAAATATCATTTTTTCCAAATCGCCGGGATCATTTCGATCGATAACAGTTCTCTGCAATCTTTCATAAACTTATCCCTCAATCATGATATACTTTTTCTCCTCCACTTCCGGTTTTCTGGCCTCTAACTTAGGAATATCCAACGTCAGCACACCGCTTTCATATCTGGCATGTATGTCCTCCTGTTTCATGTCCTCACCGACGAAGAAGGATCTGCTCATGCTGCCCGCATAACGCTCTCTGCGGACAAATCTTCCGGTCTTTTCTTCTGTCTCCTCCTTCTCAATTCCTTTCGCCGCATTGATAATAAGATAACCTTCTTTCAGTTCCAGCGAAAGTTCCTCCTTCTTGAAGCCCGGCAGATCAATATCCACTTCATAGTGATCATCATGCTCTCGTACATCTGTCTTCATCATGTTCTGGGCATTGCGTCCATAAAGCTGTTTTTGCGTTTTCTGCATCTCCTTGTCATCGATCACAGGAAAACCGAAAAAGTCATCAAAAAAATTGTCAAATAAGTTCTCTCTGAAAATAGCTGGTCTCATCATAGTTCATCTCTCCTTTTCTACTAAAAAAATTTATCTGTTAAACAATTATCTTTTTGAATTACCAGAGGTTTTTGTGTTCCTCCTTCGTTCTGTTTCAGTTATATCACTTTTGTTAGCACTCGTCAATAGTGAGTGCTAACAATCTTATGAACTCTTTATAAACTATTGCTAAAATATTTTACTTTATATTGTCCAATCCCTAATATTCAATACATAAGAGACAACTTTTGCATTTTTTCAGAAAAATTTTCACCTGTACTGAACCTGTTATGTTGCCAATTCCTATACATTTTTCTTGCATATTTTTCCACAATAACTTAAAATTATATAGAAATACTTATTCTATTCTATAATAAATAATACTAAGCGAGGTTTTTATGGGAACCTACAATACGGAACACAAAGAACAGCCAAAAGAGAATGTGAAAGGGATCCGGATACAGTCTTTAAGTTATGTCATGATCGTTGCATCCTGCATTTTTTATATTCTTATTTTATATATAACGATTCAGGTGGCCAGAAACTATTCTTCGCTAACCCGAAATATAACAACATATACTGTTTGCAGTCAGGATGCAGACGCTTTAGAAGATGCTTCCGACTATCTCACCGAACAGGTTCGTCTCTATGTCATGACCAAAAATCCCCAATACAGGGATGCCTATCTGGAGGAACTTTATGTCACCAGGCGCAGGGAAAATGCTCTGGAAAATTTGCAGACTCATAATATCAGCGAAGATTCCTTGTCTTACTTACAGAAAGCACTCAATGATTCCAACGAACTTGCAATAACGGAACTCTATGCCATCCGTCTGGTCGGAGAAGCTGCCGGCTTTACTTCAGACACTTTCCCCGATTCCTTAAAAAATGTTCTGTTATCAGATGCAGATACTGCTCTGTCTTCCGACGCCAAAATTGAAAAAGCTCAGATGCTGGTATTTAATCTGGACTATCTGCACGCCAAGGAAGTGATACGGTCTGATATCTCTTCCTGCCTGAGTTCTATTGTATCCGCCTCCTTAAACGCGCAGGAAACAAGCGCAGATGCCATGAGGCGGACGCTCTTCAGACAGCGCATCTATATCAGCGTTTTATTTTTCCTCAACATTATCACTTATATCATGATTATCGTACTGATCATCAAGCCTCTGAAAATATACATAGACTGTATGAAAGAGCAAAAAATGTTATCTATCATGGGTTCTTACGAATTTAAATATTTTGCTCTCACTTACAATGACATTTTCAATCTTAAAAAAGTCAATGAAACCATGCTGCGCCAGAAAGCGGAACACGATGCTCTGACCGGTCTTGCCAACCGTGGATTTTTCGATAATCTCCAGCAGATTCTGAAAGGAGATCTTCCTCTAACGCTGTTCTTACTGGATGTAGATTATTTTAAAAACTTCAACGATACTTACGGACATAAAGTTGGCGATCAAGTGTTAAAAAAAGTGGCATCCGCACTGCAAAAAAGTTTCCGTTCGCAGGACTTCGTCATGAGAATAGGCGGAGACGAATTTGCTGCCGTCATCACCCATGTCACGCTGGAACAGCGCTCTGTTCTTGATCAGAAGATATCTTTCATCAATCAATATCTATCTGATACAACAGACGGTCTCCCTGTAGTTACGCTCAGTATCGGCGCTGCTTTTTCCGATCAGGGCTTCACGGATAACCTTTATGTGCTGGCCGACAAAGCGCTTTACTATGTAAAAGAAAACGGCCGCAACGGTTATGCTCTCTATCAGGATATCTGTGATAACTTACCGCAGTGAAATACCCGGAGCGGACAGGCCTGCCTGCAAGCACGGCCATCCGGCTCGTTACCTGTAGAAATCTCATCAGCTACAGCAGTTCATTGGAATAATAGGGAACGATCAGGTAGTATCCTGCGCGGATGTCGTCTGCATTTTTTAAATGATTCATATATACCACTTCCTGTATATACTGGTCGAGCGTTTCGTAATGCGCTTCATCTGCGTATCTTGCTGCCACAGAGGTCAGGGTTTCTCCCTGTTCCAGACAGATATTCTTATAATATTTTAAAAAAATATCCCCCTCGTTGGCCTCTCCAGCTTCGGAGATCATACTGTTTACGTAAAAAAACACAAGACAGATAATCCCCACCGCAAGAATCAATTGAAAGATATGTCTTCTTATCTCCGCATTTCTTCTTCTCTTGTTATCACGTATCCTTATATCCCATTTGCTGACCGGTAATGTAGTATTCCCGTTTTTTACTGCCGCACTATTCATTCTGATCTCCTCCTCTTTTCCTGCCGACAGGATCTCATTTTTCCTGCGCATGCTGCAGGTATTCGTTTTTACACACTGCCTTACCCATCGGTGCTTTACATGCTGTCTCAGATGCCGTAGGCTTCCCGGACTCTGCAACTCCGAACCTGGCTTCCTGAGTATATCCAATATGATGTCCCATAAAACGGACTTTGTCTTTTTTATCCGTTTATTTTTCATGCCACCTCATTTTGAACGTCTGTTCTATTTTATATATCTATCATACATTCAGAACGGATGTTTGTCAAGAATTTTTCAAACATTTGTTCGGAATATATGTTTGCTTTTTTTGTTAAGGTATGTTATACTTCAAATATAACTACAGCGCAGAAATCAGTACCCGTGCGCACCGGTACTGATTTGCATGTCGTGTATACTCTATTCATTTAAAAGTGTGCGCAGAAATGAGGATGATATGGCAAAAGGAAAAATCACTCCAAAACAGCAGCAAATTCTGGATTATATGAAACAGGAAATTCTAAATAAAGGCTATCCGCCTACCGTGCGGGAGATCTGTCAGGCCGTAAACTTAAAATCCACCTCTTCCGTCCATGCGCATCTGGAATCACTTGAAAAACTCGGACTCATTGAGCGCGATCCGACGAAACCCCGCGCCATCGAGATCTGTGACGAAAGTTTCCAGATGGTACGAAAGGAAATGGTATCGCTTCCGGTAGTCGGCACCGTCGCCGCCGGTCAGCCCATCCTCGCCCAGCAGAATATCGACAGCTATTTTCCGCTTCCTGCCGAATTCGTACCGGGCGGTCAGTCATTCGTATTAAAGGTAAAAGGAGATTCCATGATAAATGTCGGCATCTTTGACGGAGACCAGATTTTTGTGAAATGCTGTAATACCGCGTCTAACGGTGATATCATAGTGGCTCTGGTAGATGATTCCGCCACTGTCAAGACTTTCTACAGGGAAAAGGATCACGTCCGCCTGCAGCCCGAAAATGATTCCATGGAACCGATCATTCTCACAGACTGCGTGATTCTCGGAAAAGTGTTCGGCGTCTTCAGGATCCTGTAAAACTGCCCGCTGCGCAGGGCGCCCGTCAGCTCATAACATACTTTCTCCGGACGCCCCTGTGAATCAAAAAGCCTTCGGCATTCCAGTTTTCCTGCCGAAGGCTTTTTTGATCGTTCTCGTTATAATTCGTCTCGTTCTATCTCTTTTCCGTCCCGCCATATCCTTTCCAGATCATAGAACAGCCTGTTTTCCATATCAAAGATGTGTACGATGATATCGCCATAATCCATCAGGATCCAGTTGGCACTTTTATACCCTTCTGTCTGTTTCATTGTAACGCCCGCTCTCTCTAACGTCTCGTCTACATTGTCACACAATGCCTGGATCTGACTGTGATTTTTTCCGCTTGCTATGATAAAATAATCCGCAATCGTAGAAATATCGCTGATATCGATTACCTTCACATCCTCAGCTTTCTTATCCTCCAACGCCTGAATTGCCAGTTTCGCCATCTCTTTTGCTTCCATAAGTTTTCTCCCTTCTCTACATAGACAACAACTGCTGTTACACAGATTTCATGTCCTCCCGCTTTGCCAGTTCTTTTTTATAAAAATCGTAGCTTCTCTGTGTCATCGGATCGATCTCGTGATCCGTTCCTCTCAGATAGCGGAGCGTATCCCGCAATATTTCCACCAGGGCTTTATCCAGATCCTGAAATGCCAGCCGTCTGAGCTCCGGCAGTCTTGCGGAATGATTTCTGCCCGGTTCAATATAATCAGCGATAAATACGATCTTCTCAAGCATGCTCATACCCGGCCTCCCGGTGGTATGATATCTGACGGCATTTAAAATGTCCTCGTCTCTGATGCCGTATTTATGTTCCGCCAGATAAGCGCCGGCTTTCGCATGAAGCAAAAACGGATTTTTAGCCTCTGTCATATTGATCTCAATGGACTGCTTTTTGCAGAGACTGACTTTCTTGTCATTGCTCAGGCACTTGGCACAGTCATGCAAAAGTCCGGCTATTTCCGCACGCTCCGTATCGATATCATAACACATCGCCAGACAGGCCGCCGTGTAAGTAACGCCGAGCGTATGTTCGTACCGCTTTTTATCCTGCGTCTTTTTTACTTTTTCCCGTATTTCCGCAATACTCGCTCTCTCCATACTCATGACCATGCTCTTTCCAAAGTCTGCAGATATCCTGTTTATCCTCATAACGCAAAACCGCATTCGAATTCAAACAGATCTGTCTGTATAGTGCAGCCCTCTGATCCACCGGATCAGCACACTACTCCTTCTTTTCGTAGAGATGATTTTTTAAGATATATTCTCTCACCTTATCGGGCAGCATATAGCGCACAGAACGCCCCGCAGCAATTTTTTCTCTGATCGCAGACGAAGAAATATCCACCTGCCTGACATCAAGAAGAATAATATCCGCACCGTATTTTTCCTTTAGCTGTGCAATTTTTTTCTCCATATCAGCGCGCTTTTTATTGCCCCGCACTGCCGCCAGAATTTTGGCGTTCTGAAAGATCACTTCCGCATCTTTCCACTCTTCCATCGTAAAAAGATTGTCAGCCCCGACGATCAGATAATATTCCTGATCAGGATAACGTTTCTTTAACTCCATTATCGTATCACAGGTATAGGAGTTTCCGCCCCTGTCGATCTCAATCGTAGACAGCGCAAAATGAGGATTATCCTCGATCGCAAGTCCGGTCATATTGATCCTGTGCTTTGCCGACACGATGTCCGAAGCATCTTTCAGATAGGAACAGCCCGATGGGACAAACAGAATATCGTCTAACCCTGCATCTTCCTGCGCCGCTTCCGCGATGATCAGGTGTGCCGTATGAACAGGGTTAAACGTACCGCCAAGAATACCTATCTTTTTCATAATCGCAGGTTCCCCCTTACTTTTTATTCATGACAATAGAATACTCACGAAACCCGAATTTTATTTTGGCAGTTCGATCTTTTTATGATCCTTATTTTCCTTATATAAAACGATCTTTTTGCCGATCACCTGAACCACCTGGGAGCGTGTGCGTTCCGCCAGCATTTCTGCAATCTCCCTTGGATCGTCCGCGCAGTTTTTCAGCACGCTCACCTTGAGCAGTTCCTTTTTGTTGAAGCCTTCTGTAATCGTCTCCACAAATTCCGGTGTCAGAGAGGCTTTTCCAATCTGAAACGTGGCCTCCAGATCCATCGCAAGTCCCTTCAAATAGGCTCTCTGTTTGCTTGTCATAACCATTTTTTCTCCTCGTCTTCCCAGCTTCTATTCTTCATAGTAATCGAAAGAAAGTCCATACAGCCTGACCGTATCGCCCTCTTTGATTCCCAGTTCTTTGAGTTCATCCAAAATCCCATTCTCCCGCAAAAACCGCTGAAAAAATACAAAACCTTTCTCCGATTCCAGATTTGTATAGCCTAACATCTTTTCGATCCTGGGTCCTTCCACCACATACTCATTATTTTTCGCATCAAAGGTAACCGTATGAGGTTCCTGTACATGGCATAACGCCGATTCCGGATCATACTCCTGCTCAAAAATAACCGGTTTCACCTTCAGCTCAGACAACTGATTTTTCACCGCATAAAGCAGCTCCTTCACGCCTTCCCCCGTCACTGCGGAAATGGCAAACACGGGAATCCCTTTCGGCTCAAATTCCGCCCGGATCTTCTGTATCGGATCTTCCTCCCCGAAAATACAGTCGATCTTATTAGCCGCTATGATCTGGGGACGCAGGGCGATCTCTCTCTGGTACTGCTCCAACTCCTTATTGATCGCATAGATATCCGCGATCGGATCCCGTCCCTCAGTGGATGCGGCATCTACAATATGGATCAGCATCTTTGTCCGCTCAATGTGGCGCAGAAACTCATGTCCAAGCCCGATCCCTTCCGAAGCTCCCTCGATCAGCCCTGGAATATCCGCGATCACAAAACCGTCGCCGTCCAGATCCACAACTCCCAGATTGGGGTTTAATGTGGTGAAATGATAGTTGGCGATTTTGGGCTTCGCATTGGTCACTCTGGAGAGAAACGTGGATTTCCCCACATTGGGAAAGCCAACAAGCCCCACATCTGCGATCACCTTCAATTCCAACAACAATTCCAGTTCTTTGGCCGGCTGACCGGGCTGGGCATATTTGGGCGCCTGCATCGTGGAAGTCGCATAGTGCTGATTGCCGTTACCGCCCCTGCCGCCGGTGAGAAGTGTATAACGGGTATTGTCGCCGGACATATCGGTAATCACCTTGCCGCTTTCCGCATCTTTGATGACTGTCCCTGCCGGAACTTTAATGATAATATCTTTTCCGTTCTTTCCGTGGCAGTTTTTCTTGCCGCCTTCCTCGCCGTTCTCAGCACAATATTTTCGGATATGCCGAAAATCCGTCAGCGTATTTAATCCTTCATCCACCACAAAGATCACGCTGCCGCCGTTCCCGCCGTCCCCGCCGTCCGGTCCGCCGTTTGGCACATACTTTTCACGCCGGAACGAGACGTGTCCGTCTCCTCCTTTACCGCTTTTTACATAAATTTTCGCTCTGTCCGCAAACATATACTCTCCTATACCAAATCGTGCTGAGGAACGCTTTTCTCCCTGCTCGTGCGCGGCTCGCATGCTGCCTCCGGCAGCAAATTTCTTTATGCGAGCCTGTGCATGAAAAGGGGCTCCAAACTCCCGCTTGAAACCCCAGATACTCCCAGAAATTTAGTCCTCTTTTTTCTCCACCGGATAAACAGAAGCCTGCTTTCTGTCTCTTCCTTTTCTCTCGAATCTCAGAACGCCGTCCACCAGTGCAAACAGCGTATCATCCCCGCCGATTCCAACGTTGTTACCGGGATGGATCCTTGTTCCACGCTGTCTGTATAAAATATTACCTGCTTTTACAAACTGTCCATCTGCTCTTTTTGCACCCAGTCTCTTGGACTCGGAATCTCTGCCGTTCTTTGTAGAGCCCACACCCTTTTTATGTGCAAAAAACTGAAGGTTCATCTTCATCATGGTCTTACACCTCCTCAAATTTTACTTTACAGTACTTTTTACCGTACTCTTTCTCAATACTCACACAGCCCAGTGCCAGGGAATCTAACAGCAGAACCGCCCTCTCATCCATTCCTTCCGGAAAACGGAAGACAAGCAACCCTCTCTCCTTATCTTCCTTCTTCGGTTTGATCGGCAGTCCACAAAGCTCTTCCAGAGAATTCACTGTATTGATCACAAGGACAGACAGCGCCGCGCAGACAATATTCCTTCCGCTCTCTGCATTTCCGGCATGTCCCCTGCATTCCAGCTCTCTGTATTCCCCCTGCCTGGTTTTGCGAAAAATCACTGTCGTCATAAAACACTAGCCATTGATCTTGTCAATCTTAACCTGTGTGTATGCTTGTCTGTGACCGTTTTTCTTGTGGTAGCCGGATTTTCTCTTATACTTGTAAACGATAACCTTTTTCCCCTTGCCCTGCTTTTCCACAGTGCCGGTTACAGTCGCGCCTGTTATATCTGCGCCGACTTTCAGGCCGTCATCGCTTACTGCCAGTACCTGATCAAATGTTACAGAACTTCCTTCTTCCACATTTAACTTCTCCACGCGGATCACATCACCCTCGGAAACTTTGTACTGCTTTCCACCTGTTGCAATAATTGCGTACATACCGTACCTCCTGTTTACATTACTCGCTGGCTTCGGCGGCATTTTCCGCTCTTTTCCATGAAGGAGTTCCCTCCATCGGCCTCACCATGCGGCATACTCTGAAATCATAGCATTATTGGGCATAACTGTCAAGAAAAAAATTCCTGTTTTCTGGCTAATGCACCGATCACTTATGCCAGTTCAGACAAGCCTGTTACAATCATTCCATAAACCATATTTTTTATTCCTCCAGCAATGACTGCCTCCGCTGCCACAGTTTCCTGTAATACCCCTCATCTTTCCCCGGCAAAAGATAAGCCGCACAGGTATATGCATATTCAAAAAAGCAGTAATTCTCCTTCGAAATACGTTTTCTCACAATTTCCAGAATTTCCTCCGCCCGGCGCGCATAAGAAACATCCTGCGAAGAGAGCCATGCGGCAAGTGTAAAAGCTGGGATGATTGGCCAGTCAAGCTGTCCTTTGCAGATCCTGTTAAGCTCATGGAACGATATACGCGCCAGAATACATACCGCCGCGAACTGTACCCGAAACAGCCAGTCCTCAGCAAAAAACCGTTCCTCTTTCTGTTTTGGCGGAAAGACCATAACACCGTAAAGTTCAACACACTGCGTGTCGGAAAGCTTCTCTGCATACTTTTCTGCCGCTTCATACCATGTCTTCAGTGAAAAGTCCGTCGCCGCCAGTTCTCCCACAAAACTGCTCACATATTCAGAGGGCCGCTCCAAAGCGGCAAGAGGCGTATTAATATCAGGATACTTCCACCAGACGATCCCCTCCTGATCCAGCCTTTCATCGAGAGGTGGATTCTGTGCCTTTCCTGCAGTCATTTCAAAAGCAGACGGTTTTCCGCATATCTGCTCCAGCGCCAGGCGCACGGCATTGATGCTGCTGGCAGTCTCCTGGCAGGTCGTGGCACAGCGGACAACCCCCGATGTGGTGCCCTCTTTACGCATACTGCGCACTGCATTGATAATACTTTCCGAACTCGAATCGAGGTAATCCACATTTGGTTTTAAGGTTTCAAACGCTGCCGCCTGACACAGCTCTTTCGCCCGGCCGTTGCCGATATCTGCAGCGGCGCACAGCAAAAGCCTTTCCAGTTCACAGGGCTCGCCAGACGCCATAAAGCAGCAGAAAATCCAGGAAGGCTCCGCCCAGCCACAGTCATTGTAATCTCCCGCTTCCAGAACTTTATAATAACATTCTCCGGCCTTTACCCAGTGCCTTTTCTTAAAATAGTAATCTCCCAGATCATTGTAAGCAGAAGCATTGCCCGGATCTGCATGAACCCCAAGCTCGATATATCTTTCAGCTTCCTCCGCCTTCTCCAGATCGAGATAGGTCAGCCCCGTGAAAGTATATCTCGATATTGTGGGTTTCTGTTTTAGTCCTCTCAATATCACTTCCAACGCTTTTTCCGGTTTCTTTTCATGTCGGTAAAGGTTGCATTCCGCCACATACCTGTCGCTGGTATCCTGCCTGTCTGCACACACTGTAATCCTGTCAAAAATCTCATGGCACAGCGACCACAGATGTTCCCGCAAAAGCTCCTCACATCTGTCTATCGCAAACAAAATACAGGCAATAAAAGCACAGACCGCCTCTTCCCCGGCCCGGTCAATAATATTTTCATCGGAAAGCCATACAGATAAGAGTTCCGTCTCATTTTCTTCCCCCCGCCAGAGACTGCCGGCATAATATCGGAACGCTTCCTGTATGTTTCCGCTTTCATACAGATGTTCCGCTTCTTTTATAATTTCAGATTTCATTGTTCCATGCCCCCTTCTCAGCGCTGCAGGCTGTTATGAACATTGATGGCCCAGGACAGATCATAGAGATGGAACAGGCCGTCATCCTCCACCAGCCCTTTTTCTCTCAGAATATTCAGACAGATCTGATAGGCAGTCTGATTGATTCCATGAGGAATGATGTCACCGTTTGTCAGATAAATGTGAAACTGATAGACATCCTCCCTATAAACAGCCTCATCCTCTCCCTGCAGAGAAAAATATATCGTGTCATCCATCCTCTTTGCCTCTTTCGGATGTAGAACTCCTGTAAAAAAGCCATTCCACACTTCAAATCCTCTTGATTGCAGACTTCCGATCATAAACGGCTTTAAAAGCTGAACTGCCCTGTCGTTCAGATGATATTTGTGGATGCGCATCTGCTCCGCCATCGCATAAAAACTCCCCACCGCCCTGTGTTCCATGCCGGGCAGCGCCAGCCTGTCCATATAAGCGCTCATATGCTCAAACATTTCGTGGGTATCAGTCCCCTCAATACCGGGAATCAAAACGGCTGCAACCCCCAATTCCCTGTCAAAATAGCGGCTCCGATAGGAAATTTCCGCCCGCGCCTGGCACTGCGGACAGACCGGATGAAAAAATTTTTCCTCATCCAATACTTCTCTGCCCTCCGGCCACAGAAACGTATCAATACTGTTAATCATCTCTGCGGTAAAAATGCTGTTGCAATTCCGGCACTGTACTGTAGTCCTACTCACTGCCCATGGACTCTTAATTGGATAAAACTGATTCAACAAAGGCACCTCCTTTATCTTCATCATACTTTCTGACAAACACCGGAATCACCTCTAACGGCGCACAGGCCTCGATCTCCTGCCCTCCTGCATACTCTTTTCCGGTGGCATATTCCACCCAGGTTGCTCCCGCCGGCAGATATACCCTGCGGGATCTTTGATCCGCATAAAGAATCGGCGCCACCAGTATATCCGGTCCATAACAGTATTCGTCCTCCACTTCCCAGCAGGCGGGATCTTCCGGGAACATATAAAATAACGTCCTCATCACAGGAGTTCCCTTTTCATGAGCCTCCTCCATCAGTTTTCTTGTATAGGGGCGCATCTTTTCTCTGCGTTCCATATATGTTTTACAGATCTCATAAACTTCTTCCCCGTAACTCCACACCTCGTTGGCCGCACCGGAACAGCAGGATGCGCCGCCGCTCGTCCCTGATTGTGGCTGTCTGGGTTCCCTGTCGCCGTGCAGCCGCATCACAGGGCAGAATGCCCCCCACTCAAACCAACGCACAAACAGTTCTCTGAACTTCGGATCATCGGGATTGCCGCCGTGGAAACCGCCGATGTCCGTAGTCCACCAGGGAATCCCTGCAAGCCCCATATTAAGCCCTGCGGCAAGCTGGTTGCGCATACTCTCATAGCTGGAAGCGATATCGCCCGACCAGACAAGCGCACCGTACCGCTGGCTGCCGGCCCAGGCGCAGCGCAGGAGATTTACAATATTTTCCTGCCCTTCTTTCTCCATACCCTCATAAAACGCTCTGGCATAGTCCAACGGATAAATATTCCCAATCTGCAAATCTGTGCCCAGATAGTATCTGTAATTGTCAAAGTCATAGGCTGTGTATTCCGGCTCCGCCTCATCCAGCCAGAAAACCCTGATCCCCCTGTCATAATAGTTCTGTTTCGCTTTATTCCACACATATTCTCTGGCTTCCGGATTGGTGGCGTCAAAATAGATCGTCGCCCCCTGGAAATCCTGTCCCGCCCGAAATCCCCTCTCGGTGCGGATCAGATACCCTTTCTCCAGCATCTCTTCAAAGTTCTCACAGGTCCTGTCCACCGTGGGCCAGACAGACACCATCAATTCGATCCCCATTTCCTTTAACTCCCGCACCATGGCGTCGGGATCAGGCCAGTAGACCGGATCAAATTTCCACTCTCCCTGTTTCGGCCAGTGGAAGAAATCAATGACGATCAGGTCGATCGGAAGATTCCTCCGTTTGTATTCCCTTGCCACCTGAAGCAGTTCCTCCTGCGTCTGATAGCGCAGCTTGCACTGCCAGAACCCAAGCCCATACTCCGGCATCATCGGCACTGTCCCTGCCGCCTTCGCATAAGCTTCCTCAATCTGTGCCGGCGTATCTCCGGCCACGATCCAGTAATCCAGCGCTTTCGTGGAATACGCCTCAAAACTCATGATATTCTTTCCGAACACCGCGCGCCCCACGCCCGGATTATTCCACAAAAGCCCATACCCCAGAGAAGAGACGGCAAAGGGAACGCTGGCCTGAGAATTCCTGTGAGCCAGCTCCAGATCCAGTCCTTTTAAATCCAGCCAGGGCTGCTGGTACTGCCCCATCCCGTAGATCTTTTCGTTTTTATCCACGGATTCAAACCGCATGGTCAGATGATAATCTCCGACCGGGATCGGCTTAAATTCTCTGGCCTCCACCTCGATGGCGCTGCACTTTTTATCCAGTATATCACGCCTGTTTCTGCAATACTCCTCCAAAAGCAGTCTGCCGTCAGCACGGTACACCATGATCTTTCCCCGTTTCGTTATCTCCGCATAAATCTTTCCGTTCTCGATCCTCGCCCCGTCCTGCGTCAGCGTGATCTGTGCTTTCTCACTTCCCCGTCTGTACAAAGCCCAGTTTTCCTCCGGCATCCGGCATTCCTTTGTCGCCCGCACCCGCAGCGCATTCTCGCCCCAGGCCTCGATCCACACTTCCTCCGCATCATATCTGAAAATCAGTTTTCCATCTTCTATCTTTAACATATCCCGCGTCTCCTCCACTTTTCTGTAAACAGGGAACGTCACTCTCCCATCACACGGCAGTGACGGTCTGTAAATATCCGCGAACTGTCAGACCGCTCTAAAGCGATATCCGCCGGCTGCTGCAAAATAATCTTCCTCCGAAAGCTCCAACTCTAAAATCTTCCACGTCTCACCGGACAACTCACATTTCGTCTCTTCCGTTTCCATATCCTTAAAACCTGCGCCCTTATAACACCAATATGCCGGCATATTATTCTCAAATGCCCCGATCGTCACCTTATCCGCTTTCAGAATCTCAAAAGCAAATTTCAGGGAAAGCGCGATCATTTCCTTTCCGTAACCCATCCCCCTTTTTGTATCATCCACTATGACAAACCCGAAACGAAGCACTTTCTTCTCCTCATCCGTAAACCGCATGATAAGATGCCCCACAATCCCGCTCTCATCAAACGCCGTCATCGGATAAAAATTATCCGGCTCCGCACAGTCCCCATTGTCATCCACATACTTTTTATTCATATCCGCCTCTGTAATCGGAAAGGATTCGTATCTGTCGGCCGTCCATTTCCGGAACGCAGTTTCATCCTTACACCAACCAATGATCGTCCCGGCATCAGCGGCTTTATACGGTCTTAGTCTCAACATATCTGGGCTCCTTTTTCCCTTTTTTCCAATTATAAAAGATCGGAACGTTATTTACAACTCATATTTGAATCATTCATTTTCTCATTGTTCCTGCACATTTTCATCATTTTGCCTGCCAGTACCCAGAGCCGCCATAATCCCCTACCCTTTCACCGCACCGCTTGTCATACCGCTGACAATATACTTCTGCATGAAAATAAATATTAACGCCACCGGAATAATCGTCACCACCGCAAAGGCCGTCAGATAACTCCACTTCGTCCCGTACTGCCCCATAAAGTTAAAGATTCCCGCCGTGATCGGCCGCTTTTCCTGATCCAGAATAAAGGTCATGCCGTAGGCAAGATCCCCCCAGGCGTAAAGGAAGGAAAAGATCGCGCAGACCATAACGCCGGGTTTGGCGATCGGAATCAATATCCGGATAAACGCCGTAAACCTGTTGCAGCCGTCCAGATAAGCCGCCTCCTCCATATCCTTTGGGATAGAGGCAAAATAATTTTTTAAAATCAGCACCGAAAATGGGATACCGATGGTTGCATCCGCCAGTACCGCCGCGATCCAGGTGTTGTAGACATGCATGTTTTTAAACATGATAAACATGGGCGTAAGCAGCACGGATACCGGCAGCATCTGTGTCACCAGAAAAGACAACAACATCAGTTTTCTTGCCTTAAACCGGTATTTCGCGATCCCGTAGGAAGCCGGGACGGCCAGTAAAACCGCGATAACGGTGGCTCCCATGGAGATCAGAAAACTGTTTCCGAAGGAGCGGAACATATTGAAATCCCCTGTCTCCACCTGGGCCGCATAGGACTTCAGATTCAGAATATGCGGGTAAAAGGTGGGCGGATTCCGAAAGATCTCCTGCTCTGTCTTAAGCGAAGTAATAAGCGCCCAGTATAACGGAAACAGAAGGATACATAAGATCAATACTGCCGCTGCACTTAACAGTATATTTTTTCTTCCTGTCACTTTTTTTTCTTCGTCCATCATTCTTCCTCCCCCGCCGTCGTCGCTTTAATATAGAACACACCTACAAGCAGCAGAATCACAAGCAGCACATTCGCCACTGCGGATCCTTTACTGTACTTAAACATCTCAAAGGAGAGCTTGTAGGAATAGGTGGAGAGCATATGGGTGGAGTTCACCGGCCCTCCGCTTGTCATCACATAAACCAGATCGTACACTTTAAACGTATAGATAAAGCCCAAAATCAACACTGATTCAATGGTAGGCCGCAGAAGCGGCAGTGTGATACTGAAAAATGTCTGCACCTTGCCCCCGCCGTCAATGGAAGCGCTCTCGTACAGCTCCTTCGGAATCGTCGTCAGTCCGGTGGAAATCAGGATCATATTAAACGGGATGCCGATCCAGATGTTGGCGCAGATAAGCGCAAACATCGCCGTCCCCGGTGTGGTCAGCCATTCTATGTTTTTGCTGATCAGATGGAGACTCCTGAGGATATAATTGATCACGCCGATATCCGTGGCAAACAGCAGCTTGAACATCAGCGCCGTCACCGTCACCGGTATCATCCAGGGCACTAACAGGATGCCTCTGACCGGTTTTGCCAGAGAAAACCGTTTATTGAAAAACAGCGCCAGCAAAAACCCGATCAGGAACTGGAAAACCAGACACAGGATCGTGTATTTTAACGTATTAAACAGCGAAGTCCGGAATACGTCGTCCCCGAAAAGTTCCAGATAATTTTCAAACAGAATAAAGTTTTTGGTTCCCCGCACCAGATTTCCCGCACTCACATCCTGAAAACTCAGTACGATATTGCGGATGATCGGATAGCCCACAAAAACCAACATATACAGGAAAGCCGGCAGAACAAACAATACGCCCGCATTATCATAGCGGAATAATTTTTTTGATTTTTTCATACTTATAACCACAACCTTTCTACAGTCCTCAGCTTTACACTCTTTTTTCACAACAGATTTTACGTATAAAAACAGCCGCTGCACAACCAGTACCTTATAACGTTCTGTGCAGCGGCCTTTACTACATCCTGCCTCTTCTATGTATTACGGTAATCATCGCGACCTGCCGACAGGTATTTTCAATTCTTTTTCCCGGGCTATAACGTATCGCATTGTACCACATTTATTTCACAATCCCGTCGATGGTCTCCTGAGCCTGTGCTGCCGCATCCTCCGGTGTTGCGGTTCCTGTGATCACCTGATTGAAGGCAAGGGAGATCGCATCGGATACGCCGGGCCACTCGGCAAGAGGTCCTCTGGGCATTGCATAGTTTAACTCCTCCACGAAAGGCTGATAGGGTGAATCCGCTTCAAACTGATTCTCAGCGATGTTCTTGTCTGCAGAGATATAACCGAATTTCTCCATCATGAATTTCACTTTTTCTTCGGATGTGGCATAGGTCAGGAAATCTAACGCCCCATCCACGTTTCCACCATTGATTACTGCATAGTTCTCACCGCCGAGTACGGAAGAATATTCGGAATCCTTCGGGATCAGCGTCACTTTCCAGTTCAGATCCGGCGCCTCGGACTGCATGGTGGGAATCTGCCAGGGACCGTTCTCCATCATTGCCACGTTGCCGGAGATAAACTGATTCATCACATCGCCCTGTGTCCAGTTGATGCACTCCTTGCTCATTACGCCTTCATCAATCAGGCTCTGAATAAAGCTCAGGGCGCGGATGCCGTTTTCGTTGTTGATGTCATAGGATGTTGCACCTGTGGACCAGAGCCAGGGTACAAAGTTGAAGGTTCCTTCTTCGTTCTGTACGCTGCAGAGCGCAAGACCTGTCACACTGTCTGTTGTCAGCGCCTTCGCGGTTTCCTTCAGTTCATCCCAGGTAGTAGGAACACTGCAGCCCGCGTCATTTAACATATCCTCATTGTAGTACAATGCAAGGCAGTTTACGCCGAAAGGTACACCGTATAATTTTCCATCCACCGTACAGGAGTTTACGGTTCCTTCATAGTAGCTGCTGACGTCAAATTTTCCCGTGATATCCTCGAAGATCCCCATGTCCACATAGGATGCGTGATCCGGGGAATCCAGGATCGCGATATCCGGCAGTTCGTCTGCCGATGCGCCGATGGACAACTGTTTCTTAAAATCTGCAAAAGGTACATACTTTGCCGTCACCTGGTAGTTGCTCTGAGATGCGTTATATTCCTGAATCACCTGATCAAGCGCCACCTGGTGGCCTTCCGTCTCCCAGTAATACCAGATCGTTACCGCTTCCGCGCCTTCCGCAGAGGCAGTTTCGCTACTTTCTTCCGCAAGTGTTTCTTCTCCGGCTTCCTCCTGCGCCGCTGCAGGTTCTGCCGTTTCCTGTGTCTCTCCGGAAGCGCCGCAGCCCGTGATCAGACCGGCCAACATGGTAAGTGCTGTCAATAACGCGATTACTCTTTTCCTTTTCATGATTTTCCTCCTTTAAACTGTTATAATCTCTCGGAATCTTTAAGCCAATAAACACAAGGCTTTCAGATGCCTTTTTT
>OFFU01000244.1_pt1 | contig 63365 bp, 44 predicted proteins | sample 1521451 | NCBI WGS metagenome assembly OFFU01 (sample SAMEA3504106, study PRJEB24116) | mouse gut metagenome | biome: mouse gut; feature: mouse-associated habitat; material: faeces | place: Denmark | collected 2011 | reverse complement strand
ATCCATGGCATCGAACATTTTTACAGACATATTATTAGAAGCTGCATCATGCATGGGATTCCACCCCAAAGCCAGTTTCTCATTTAGGCTGGCCATGATTGCTTTGGCTGCCTTTTTTCTTTCTCTGACAGGCTTGATGTGATTGAGCTTTAAGCGCATTCGCTTCAGCTTGCCTGTTGCAGGATTTATGACGTAGTAGGAAATATACCAGACATCCCCGGTATCATGGAGTTTTGCCGGTACGTAATGAATGTAAGCTGTAGGTTTGAAAAAATACATTTTTTTTTCTTTGCACAACACCATACAGGCATCGTACAAGGAAAAATGTTCATATCCCGGATGCATCCCAGCTCCGACGTTATTCCCCCACAAATCATTACCAATCAATTCTTTATGGGAAATTCGTTGAGATACCAGGATTCGAACCTGGACAGACAGAACCAAAATCTGTAGTGCTACCGTTACACCATATCTCAATTCCGGGTGCAAAGATACCATTTATTTTGGTTTTTCAAAAACCGAGGCAATACCTTGTGCTTTTTGCAGGTCACCTCCATTCAGCGCGATGGCCTGACAAAACATCAGAACAGGCCATAGAGCATATTCCAGACAAGAAAACGCGCGAATTTGCCAACAAGCATCAGAATGGCAGTCCCCACAGGCCTGGTCTTATAGAAACCGAGAGCTATGGCTATCACATCACCGACAAAAGGGACCCAGCAAAGCAGGGCCAGCCAGACTCCATAGCGGTTTACTTTTTCCTTCTGCCTGACGAGCGTCTCCGGCTTTACCTTGAACCATTTTTCAATCCACTCCCATTTGCCTATCCACCCTATCCAGAATGTGAACACACTACCGAGCCAGTTTCCGAGCGTACCGACGGCAAGACATCCTACAGGATTGTCAGTAGCGGCAAGGATTGCAAGATAAAGGGCATCCGAACTGAATGGCAGCACCGTCGCAGCCAGAAATGTCCCGATGAAAAGTCCCCAGAGCCCCAGCCCTTCAAGCACTCCCATTACCTGCGTCCCTTGAAAAATTCACTTACAAGCGAAGAACACTCCTCGGCAAGCACACCGCCAACTACTACTGTCTTAGGATGCATAAGCGATGGTGAAAACAATGAAAAGCCCCTTTTCGGGTCGGCTGCCCCATAGACCACCTTGCCGATTTGCGACCATGCCAAAGCACCTGCGCACATGGGACAAGGCTCAACAGTTACATATAATGTGCAATCATTCAGATATTTGCCACCCGTCGCCTCCGTCGCCGCAGTTATGGCAATCATCTCGGCATGGGCAGTCGGATCGCCAAGGCGTTCTGTCATATTATGCCCTTTCCCGATTATCCTTCCGCGGCATACCACCACAGCACCAATCGGAACTTCCTCCTCCTGTGCCGCATATCCTGCCTCACGCAGGGCCTCCCTCATATATTTTACATTCTCATCCATATTCTCAGCACGCCTTAGATTTTCATTACAATTATCCGCCCCAAGGTTTGCAAAGCGAAAGTAGTAAATTTACGGCAATTATGAAAGTTTAACAAGGACTATGGAGGCCGGCAGTTCCATCGTAACACAAGCCTGCCAAAGAACAATTGCCCCTCCCAGAACAGCCTGTCCCAAGCAATTTTCCAACAAACCCTTAAATCAAGGCGACTTTTTGAAAATGCCTCCAGAAACTTTTTGGCACGCGATATGTTTAACGAAGCCGGACTAATTCAGACCGGAAATGAAAAAAATACTTATTCTTTCCTGCAATACAGGAGAAGGCCACAATTCAGCGGCACGAGCCATAAGCGGCTTCCTTAAGGCCAAAGACATTGAATGCGAAGTTCTTGACACCCTGTCACTGGTAGGCGCAGCGGTATCCAAGAGCGTATCCGACCTGTATCTGTACAGCACAAGGACAAACCTTTTCAAATACCTGTACAAGATCGGAGGAGCGGTAAGCGATTCCATAAAGACCAAGTCGATAATATATGCATGGAACTGGATGTACTCGGAAAAACTCCTCAGCTACATCAATTCAGGAGGTTATGATGCCGTAATATGCGTACACCTGTTCCCGGCGGAGGCAATGACCTCCTTGAAGGCATCCGGAAAGACTGACATTCCTGCCATTTTTGTCATGACAGACTACACATGCATCCCTTTCCTCGACGAAACCTCGCTTGACGGATATGTGATTCCGCATGAACATCTCATAGAAGAATTTGCCGGCTGCGGCATCCCGCGCGAAAAACTCCATCCGTTCGGCATCCCCGTTGACAGCAGCTTCCTCACGTCATCCCCGAAATCCGCTGCACGGAAAGAAGTGGCACAAACACTTATACCGGGCATACCGCAAGAACACAACTGGTTCCTTGTGATGACCGGCTCGATGGGATTCGGCAACACGCACGGCCTGATAAACGAGATAACAAGGCAAACGGACGGAAACACAGAAACGATAGTCGTATGCGGCAGAAACGAGGACATGCTTGACAGGATACGTAAGGAAAATGCCGGCAACTCGTCCATACACCCGATAGGATTCACCGACAAGATTCCTCTGCTGATGGACGCATGCGACGTACTCTTCACAAAACCCGGCGGCATATCCAGCACAGAAGCCATGCAGAAGCACATTCCGCTCATCCACACGGCACCGATACCTGGCTGCGAAACGCGCAATGCGGAATTTTTCCATTATCACGGCATGTCATACAGCAGCACAGACATGGCACAGCAGGTCCGAACAGCAGTACGCCTGTGCAAAGACGCTGAATACCGCAATAAAATGACATGTGCCCAGACGGCCAACGCCAATCCGGACACATGCAAAAATATAATCTCATTGCTGGAAGGAGCACCGCTGCAAGTGACATCAGATGCCAAGGCTGCACGGCTCCGCAGCGCAATGCTATAGGCCTATCTGCTTGAAGAAATCGTTGCCCTTGTCGTCAACAAGTATGAAGGCCGGGAAATCCTCAACATGGATTTTCCATATTGCCTCCATGCCAAGCTCAGGGTACTCAACGCACTCGATGGACTTGATGTTATTCTGCGCAAGGATAGCGGCAGGTCCGCCGATTGAGCCGAGATAGAATCCTCCATGCTTGTGACATGCATCAGTGACTGCCTGTGAGCGGTTACCCTTTGCAAGCATAACCATGCTGCCCCCGTGGCTCTGGAACAAGTCCACATATGAGTCCATTCGTCCGGCAGTAGTAGGTCCCATTGAACCACAAGGCATTCCGGCAGGAGTCTTGGCAGGGCCTGCATAGTAAATCGGATGGTCTTTCAAATACTGAGGCATCTCCTCTCCCCTGTCCAGGCGCTCCTTGATTTTCGCATGCGCGATGTCACGTCCAACGATAATGGTTCCGTTCAGGCTCAGACGGGTAGATACCGGATATTTTGAAAGTTCCTTGAGGATATCCGTCATAGGCTGGTCAAGGTTTATCTTCACTGCCTCTCCCTCGCCTGCCTGACGAAGCTCCTCAGGAATCAGGCGGCCAGGATTGTCATCGAGCTTCTCAATCCAGATTCCGTCCTTGTTGATTTTACATTTTATGTTCCTGTCCGCAGAGCAGCTGACACCGAGTCCCACAGGGCAGCTTGCGCCGTGGCGCGGAAGACGGATTATGCGCACGTCATGGGCATAATATTTTCCTCCGAACTGCGCTCCGAGACCGATTTTGTGGGCCTCTTCAAGCACGAGTTTCTCAAGTTCAACATCACGGAAAGCACGTCCTGTCTCATCACCAGTAGTAGGAAGAGCGTCATAATATTTGGTTGACGCGAGCTTCACAGTGAGAAGGTTCTTCTCCGCAGATGTTCCTCCGATGACGAATGCGATATGGTAAGGAGGACATGCGGCTGTTCCGAGAGTCTTCATCTTTGCCACAAGGAACGGCACGAGAGTCTGAGGATTCAGTATGGCCTTGGTCTCCTGATAAAGATATGTCTTGTTTGCGGAGCCGCCGCCCTTTGTCACGCAAAGGAACTTGTACTCCATTCCTTCAGTAGCCTCAATGTCAATCTGAGCAGGAAGGTTGCACTTTGTATTCACCTCGTCATACATGGTCAGAGGGGCATTCTGCGAATAACGGAGATTCTCCTCAGTGTATGTCTTATAGACTCCGAGTGAAAGAGGCTCCTCATCACAATAGCCTGTCCATACCTGCTGGCCTTTCTCTCCATGAATGATGGCAGTTCCGGTATCCTGGCAGAACGGAAGCTTTCCCTTGCAGGCCACCTCGGCGTTGCGGAGGAAAGTCAGTGCGACATACTTGTCATTGTCTGACGCCTCAGGATCGGACAGGATTTTCGCTACCTGCTCATTATGCTCCGGACGAAGCATGAAAGAGACATCCCTGAAAGCGGCATTCGCCATTGCCGTAAGACCTTCCGGAGCAATCTTAAGGATAGGCTTGCCCTCAAATTCCCCTACGCTTACGTGGTCCTTTGTCAGAAGATAATATTCAGTCTTGTCCTCGCCAAGCTGAAACATCGGTGCATATTTGAATTCCATACCAAAATTGATATAATTAGATTTTTAAATTATTGATTTCATTTTGAATTCCATCAAGGAATCTGGCTGCATGGGCTCCATCCATCTGAGTGTGATGAAATTGGAACGACACGGTCAGCGTAGTTTTGAAGAAGTCTTTACGGTACTTGCCCCAGATCATGAATGGGTTGTTGAATATACCTGCATACATACCCACAGCTCCATCAATATCATATTGTGCCATCGCAGAGGTGCCAATCACCATACTTTCCATAAGATCGTGATTCCGGCAGGTTGCAGCAACCTCTTTTGTCAGTCTGAGATAATCCTCATTGAATTTCTTGAGATCGGTAGAGAATGGCACATCACATGAACTCACCTCACCTTGACTATTCGCCACAATAGTGTTTACTGCTATTGAATTATACTGCATCAGCTTATCACCCACCGGAAGCGTATAGAACTCCTTGATTCCGCTCGCTGCCCTACCGATGCAATATCCCATCAACATATTGAATTTAAAACCATTCTTTCGACTCAGTCTGACAAGTCGGGACACATTCAGAGTCTTAAAAAAAGTCACCATCGGCATAGGAGCTTTCATCCACATCTCAAATGCGTATGCTCTCGTCGTTTCCTTTGGATTCACTTCTCTCATGACTATGCCCTATCCGATTATCTTAAACCGCGCAAATATATGAAATATCCTTGAACAATCCCATAACACTACATTCAAATAGGCACAATCCTTTGTAGTTTGCCCACCTGCGTGACAAGAACACTCAACAACAAACCTTGAACCCTTAAGCACGGCAAACACTACTCCAGCTAACACATAACCTTCTTGCGTGCTCAAGGGTATCAATTCATGTGCCCCCAAGCACGCTAATCCTTGGCATATTGTCCAGATGCTCATTGAGCGTACCTACGGGTTTTAAGGGCCATGGACAAAGTCTATGGAAAGACTACGCACATAACAGGTAGGGCGACCTAACGACATGACTGAACGATGTAACTGAACGAGATGACCTAACTAACCGAACAATGTTACCGGACGATGAGACCGGATAATGAGACCTAACGATGAGTCCAAACCCTTAAGCACGGTAAACACTACTCCAGTTGCCACATAACCTTCTTGCGTGCTTAAGGGTATCAATTCATGTGCCCACAAGCACACTAATCATTGACATATTGTCCAGATGCTCATTGAGCGTGCCTACGGGTTTGAAGGGCCAGGAACAAAGTCTATAGAAAGACTGAATACATAACAGGTGGGAGCGACCGAACGATGTAACCGAACGATATGACTGAACGATATGACCAAATAATGTAACAAAACTAACCGAACAATATGGCCGGACGATGTGACCGGACAATGTGATCTAACGATGTGACCAAACCCTTAAGCACGGCAAACACTACTCCAGTTGCCACATAACCTTTTTGCGTGCTTAAGGGTATTAATTCATGCACCACTAAGCACGCTAATCCTTGGCATATTGTCCAGATGCTCATTGAGCGTGCCTACGGGTTTGAAGGACTATAGACAAAGTCTATGGAAAGACTACGCACATAACAGACAGGAGCGCCCTAACGATATGACTGAATGATATGACCCAATGATGTGACTGAAAGGTATTACCAAACTACACGAACAATATGACTGAACGATGTAATAGCACGACGCAACTGAACGATATGAGCAAATGATGTAACCGAAAGGTATTACCAAACTATCCAAACGATATGACCGGACGATGGGACCTAACGATACGATCAACTTAAATAAATCCTGCTAAAGCTGACCTGTCAAGATGCACCATTCTTGCAATCTGCTTTAACGTAGAAGCATAACGATATCTGAGTTTTCTTGCGACAGACAACCTTGCGTGAACATCCAAGTCTGTCACACTATCTTTACCGTAGTCTTGCAAAACCATCTTACGCACTATTTCGCGCAACTCAATGTCCGGCACAAAAGTCTTTTGTGATGATTCAATTTCATGCTCAACGGTACCCTCCAATTTCTTAGCTAAAAAGTAGGAGTATCTGACCGGAGTCTTAAAATAAGATTCTATCACTGATGCATCCAAGAATGCGTCCGGACAAAGCATACCCTTCTTATCTATTTTCCACTCACCAGGAAGCGTAACCCTGGTCCTCAACAACAGCCTTTGAGCCCTACGTGACATCATCGACAAGGGCTTTGTATCATCTTCCTCCCGGGATTCCTTGAAAACATACCGTGCTGATCCCCAAGGATATTCAGTCGGCAAACAACGATAACCGGCGACAATAGGATTCCTGTCTATGTAGGCGATTGTATTCAGAAGTCTCTCTTCGGTATCAAGCAATAATATGTTTGCAGGAAGTTGTCTCAGGTAATCATTCAGCCCATACTTAAAATGAATCCAGGTGCCAGTAAGCTGTTTGTATAGTGTTATAAATGCCTTGCATTCAGGCATTGCCCCATGCAACACAAAATGCACATGATTATCCATAAGCACATATGCAATAACTTTGGCGCCAGTCCTCAGGTTGCATATCCCTATGCGATTGACGCCAGCAATGAAATCACTTTCATCCCGAAAGATCCATGGAAGCGCTCTTCCGTCTGTACATACATGGAAATATCCTTTAGTACTCAATCCCTTCATATCCTCCCCTCATTAAAATCAGACATATTCTGCTTAGTATAAGCCATCCCTAACCATCCTTGATGGTTCGCTCGGTTCTCTTTCCTCATGACGCAAATGCCTATTCTCAATCATATCTGTACCCATCGACAAGTGCGACTGTTAACGGCCTCACAACAAAGATCAAACTTTCAGTCACACAAAGATTGCAAAACAAATCAAAATCGCAAAGTTTATCAGAGAATTTCCAACCCCTAAGCACGGCAACTGATGGCACACATGACAGGACAACGGGAAGCGTGCCCGTGGGTACACTCGCCAACACCCCTAAGCACGAAAAGCAAAAGCACACTCAATCAGTTAACGATGAGTGTGCTTAAGGGTTTAAACACGCTGTGTCAAACTGGCATTCAATCGTTGAGTCCAGCCTCAAGAAGTCCCTCGCCCGTCCGACGGCACTTCCCGAGCATGTCATTTGCTGCCTTCCATCAGGAACACCTTCATGAAATCATTAAGGTCACCGTCAAGCACCCCCTGCGTATCGGAAGTCTCATGTCCGGTACGGAGGTCCTTCACCATCTTGTACGGATGCAGCACATAGCTTCGTATCTGGGAGCCCCACTCAATCTTCTTCTTCTGTCCCTCCAGCTCAGCCTGCTTCTCCTGACGCTTCTTCAGTTCTATGTCATACAGACGTGACTTAAGGATACGCAGCGCATTCTGGCGGTTGTCAAGCTGCGAGCGTGTCTCTGTATTTTCGACAACTATACCGGAAGGAATATGCCTCACGCGCACTCCTGTCTCGACCTTGTTGACATTCTGGCCGCCGGCTCCGCTTGAACGGTAAGTGTCCCACTCCAAATCTCCCGGATTGATTTCTATTTCGATCGAGTCATCAACCAAAGGATATACAAACACGGAAGAGAAGGTCGTCTGACGCTTTCCCTGGGCATTGAAAGGGGATATGCGCACAAGACGGTGCACCCCGCTCTCGGCCTTGAGGTATCCGAAGGCATAGTCACCCTCAACCTGTATAGTGGCGGATTTGATTCCGGCATCCTCACCCTCAAGCTCATCAGTGACAGTCACCTTGTATCCGTTACGTTCAGCCCAGCGCACATACATTCTCATCAGCATCGCAGACCAGTCATTCGCCTCAGTTCCGCCTGCGCCTGAATTGATTGTAAGCACTGCCCCGAGACTGTCGCCCTCCTCACCGAGCATATTCCTCAGTTCCAAATCTCCCACCTGCGCTTCAACAGACTTGTAAGCCTCCTCAAGCTCCTTCTCCTCGTCAGTCTGAACATCTTCCGCAGAATCGGAAACGCTTTCCTTGGCAAAGTCATAAAGCACATCCAAATCGGCAGTTCCAGCAGCGACACTGTCATATCCGTTGACCCAAAATTTCACACCTGCAAGCTCCTTCAGGAACTTCTCAGCCTCCTTAGGGTCATTCCAGAAGTCAGCGGCAAGAGTCTTCTCCTGCTTCTGCTGGACCTCCACGCGTTTTTCCTCAATATTTATGCATCTGCCAAGCGTCTCGACACGCTGCTGCAGAGCCTTTATCTGCTCATTAGTTATCATTTCTCACTATATTGGACGCCGCCCGGACTTGACATGGCGTTAGGGCGGCCGCACACCACATATGCTCCGGTATGTCAAGCGGGAACAAAGATAATACAGATTTTCCGATTTGCCATCAGCGGAAACTGTTTGAATTTGAGTCATGGCAAAAGAAAATCATGGCAACAACAATGCTTTTTTTGTAAATTTGCGCCCGCCGCCGACAAAATGTCCGTATTTTGCCATAATGTTCATGACAAATCCTAAAACGGACTCCAAACACTGCGGAGCATTTCAATTATGACAGGTATTTTCGATTCTGGAGTAGGAGGCCTTTCGGTTTTCAGGGAGATACGCAAAATTCTTCCTCAGGAACGCTATATATATTTCTCAGACAATGCTCATTGCCCATACGGGGAAAAATCAAAGGAGTATGTCATTGACCGGGCAAGGGAAATAACACGGTTCCTTTTGGAAAAGGGCGCGGACATAATCGTGGTGGCATGCAACACGGCGACAGCGGCCGCCATTTCCACACTGAGGGAGGAATTTCCGGTAAAGTTCATCGGAATGGAACCGGCCATAAAACCGGCTGTACAGAACACAAGAACCGGAGTCGTAGGCGTACTTGCCACAGCAGGAACCCTTAGAGCGGACAAATACATACACACACGTGAAAAGTTTGCGGAAGGCATACGTATCGAAGAGCATGTCGGACAGGGATTCGTAGAACTGGTCGAAAGCGGAAACATATCCGGAGAGGAAGCAGAGGCGACGGTACGCAAAAGCCTTGAACCGCTGCTCAGCTGCGGAGCGGACACGATTGTTCTCGGATGCACACACTACCCGTTCCTTGCCGGCACTATCGGAAAAGTCGCGTCCGAACTTGTACCGGACAGGCAGATAACCATAATAGACCCTGCCCCGGCCGTCGCAAGCCATCTGGCAGACGTAATGGAAAAGGAAGGCCTGTCCAAAAGCCATCCGGAAGGCTATGGCATCAGTCTATACTCGTCAGGAGATCCCACAGCCCTCGAAAGGACATTCAGCACTCTTCTCTGACAACGGCAAGACACCAAAACAATAAGAAGGAGGGAGAGAAAGTCAGAATAACTCTCTGAGAATTGAAGTTGAGTTGACCTCACCGGAAAACAAGAAAAAGGGGCTTGAATAATACTTTTTATTCAGCCCCTTACATATGCACTTCTGACGGAAATGTTTTCCGATATACTAATCCTCAAGGCTATGCCCTGATTCGGGAAGCCACTTCAGAATATTGTCAGGCCATCTGGCCTATCACCTCGAAATAAGGTTTGCCGTCATTTATCGTGACGCGGTAAACAGTGTCATCCACCTTATAATATTCCTCCCCTTGCAAAGTCACCATGTCATAATCCTCTGGCAAAGTCTCCACAAGGGCACCTGCAGGCGGCACAATCACCTTATACTCACCTTTCTTGTCCATCACATAGAACACGCCGTCCTGATAATAATAGTCAGTCCCGGCAGCAGCATAGCTCTGCACAAGTCCGAGCCTGTCAGCAAGCCCGTATGAGGCGCTCGCCTGCTTCTGGGCAGACGCAATGTCCTTGTTCTGCGCGGCAATTATGGCATTGTTATCCGCTATAATCTCGTTCTGTTTTGCAATATATTCATTGTTCTCATTTATCTGGCTGTATGTGTGCGCCACAGTGCTGTAATAGGAGAACCTGACGGCAGCCCATGTCATGTCAGTTATGAGATTGGCCGCAAGAACTGTCCCGAAAGGAGGCCTGCACACCACATAATAACCGCCATACGGACGATACCAGATGTCATTGTAGCAATAATATATCACCCCATGATGACGGTATCTGCGCGCATGTGAAGGCAAGACCCTCACCCTATGCCCGTAGAAATGGTCATGTCCTGTCCAATAATATGACGGACGGCTGTAGTGCATGAAATCACGGTCACGAGGATGCACACGCTTCACATCAGGCCTTTGGCCGGGACGCACCTGCACCGGGGCCTGCGGTCTGCCGGACGGTCTGTGCACATTTGAAGACTGTCCGTGGCCATTTCCAGGACGGTTCACATGATTCCCGTTGCCTGGTTTTGTGGCAGGACGCACATCCGGACGGGTTCCTGGACGTGTCTGGCTTCCCGGCTTTGTTGCCGCACCTGGTCTGTCTGTCGTGCCCGGCCTTGTGGAAGTGCCCGGCCTTGACGGTGTTCCCGGTCGGGAAGGTGTCCCAGGCCTTGCAGGAGTACCAGGCTTTGTCTGCGTACCAGGTTTTGTCTGCGTACCGGGCCTTGTCGCAGTTCCAGGTCTTGACGTGGCGGCAGGACGCGTAGCAGGACGCTCCTGATTACCTGGTCTGGCCGCCGGACGGTCCTGGCTGCCCGGTCTTGCGGAAGTGCCCTGCTTGTCCCTGTCGGCAGGCTTTACAGCAGGACGCACTGCAGGCTTGCGATCTTGTGTTGCAGTTCTTGTCGTATTGCCGGACCTCTGTCCCCCTCCGCGTGTCTGGGCAGAAACGTCAGCAGAAAAAGCCGCGAATGCCAAACCTACAAGCATTGCGGCCGCCATTGTTCTGATTGGTGCCATAATCATAAAGATTTCGTGTTAATATATATGGTACTTCTGTGACAATGCACGGAAAGACTCCTCATCTTTCCGCCAATATTCCTTTATGTCATCAAATCTGTACCTTTTGACAAATTCTTTCCTCACATAATCCGTGCCGCAGACTTTGTCGAAGAGTCCGAAGCCGCTTATCACAGAGAATGCCTTTTTATCCGGCCAAAGTTCAGCGACTGCCTGCATCACATGGAACTGCGTCTCCGTGATACGTGCCGCGGCATAGTCAGTAAAGAAGAACTGAAGCCCCTTGACAAGCTCCCCTCTGAGGCTTCCCGAAAACGGCTTATACCAGATTGTTCGGAAAGACACACCCGGAATGCAATAGCTTTCAAGACGCTCCTTCAATTTCTCAGGGTCAAGCCAAACGGCTCCGAACACCTGGAACGGCAAAGTATATCCGATACCGATATTCATGAACCCATAGAGTTCCCCGCATATTCCGGAAGCAGCATAATACATCGGCGTATCCTTGAAAGGGATATTCGGAGACGGAAGTATCCATGGAAGACCTGTGTCCTCATATAGCATATCCCTTTGCCATCCCTCCATAGGAACTACGGAAAGACGGCAGCGGGCAGGCTCCCTGTCACCCTTCTGTCCGCGATTCAGTCCCTCCTCATTTATCAGCACGGCAAGTTCCCCCACCGTAAGGCCATATACATAAGGAATCCTGTATTGGCTCACAAAAGAATTGAAGCAAGGCTCAACATAGCACCCCTCGATTTTCTCACCCCCGAGAGGATTGGGCCTGTCGAGCACCATGACCTCCACACCAGCCTCCGCACATGCCTCCATGACAAGGCCCAGCGTACTGATGAAAGTATATGAGCGCACCCCCACGTCCTGTATGTCATAAACCATGACATCAATTCCGCAAAGCATCTCCTCCGTAGGCTTCCGTGTAGCGCCATAAAGAGAATATACAGGAAGACCGGTGACCTGGTCCACGGCATCAGGTACCTTACCTCCGGCATGCACATTGCCGCGCACCCCGTGCTCCGGGCCGAAAAGGGCCACAAGCTCCACCTCAGGGGCCTCAAAAAGGATGTCAACAGTGGAACGGAGACGGCTGTCAGTCCCGCTCGGGTTAGTCACCAGTCCGACACGTTTGCCGGAAAGCTGCACAAATCCCCTGTCACGCAGCACCTCAATGCCCGGCTTCACGACAGGTTCAGCCCCATATGACACCGCCTGGCACAGCAGGGCTGCCAACGAACAAATAAGACAAAGGACAGTACGCATCATGAAGCACTAAAGATTAACCACCTTGCCGGCAAAGAGGATACCGGCACCGTCATTGTCAGCTATGAAAAACAGGAAAGGCCTGTCCACAGTCATTACAGCCACCGGCTTCTTGTGAGGATTGAAGGCAGTGGTGCGTATCTGAATACTTGTCACGGCAGCAGCCTCTGTACCTTTCTCTGAAACCTCGATATAGCATTTCTGCTTCACCATGTCAAGAGCAAGTGACCTGTCGGCAGATATGCCGCCGAAATCAGCCCTTGATGAGAAAGCCCTGCTCACGCCCATTTCCATAAGGGCATCATTAAGCACCATGGAAGTCTCCAATTTGAATTTCGGCAATGAAAGAACCACCTCCGTTCTGGCGAGTTTTCCCATTGCGGCATCATAAAGCGACTCGCCGAGATAAGGAATCACGCTTTCCATGTCCATACCGGCAGGAGGAAGGGCCACATACATCGAATAGCGTCCTGATGAATAAGGTATCTTTATAAGCTGGCAGCCTTCATATTCGGCATACGAGTAATAAGCTTTCCTTGTCATCATACGAACCGGCACATTTCCGGAAACACCCTGAAAAATCCTGTCAGCAGTCAGTTCCTCATTGAACGCATCCTGCCATGGAGCATTGAAATAAAGGGCATTGACCAGCAGCATTGCGATATCAGGCCTGAGCTTGTCAACTATCTGCTCAATCTTTCCCTCTGTATTTTCTGAACACCATGCGTTTATGTCATCCGCGGCAGATGGTGAAGAGAAGTCGCGCGAGAAAACAGACGCGCCATAGTCTTTCCTCAAAGTACCGGAATAACTGTCCTTGAGCGAGAATCCGTCATCCAGCCATACAGAATTGGCTGACCTGACCACTACAGTGTCATTACCTCCAAGGTCAACGTCCTTGAACAGACAGCCGTTGAGAGCCTTGTCAAGCTCCATGCGTGTCTCACCGGCTGCACCCTCTGCAAGCATAGAAAGGGCTGCGCCTGCGCTGTATGGGGAAACCACTACATTCTCGGCCTTGCCGGCCTGCTCATTCACACTGCGGAAAAAAGACAGCGCAAAGCCTGTCGCGGAACCTTCAGACGGCTTCTCATATTTCTGACCGCAGGCGGTCATGCAGCACAATGCGGACATTGCGGCTATTTTCATGTTCAATTTCATTCTGTCAAAATATTTAATGTTCATATAATCATTTCTTTCCGTACTCCGGCTCGACTTTCAGCAGCAGAGTAACCAAAACTGTCACAAAGCAGCACATCATGACCATGACGAAAAATCCGGAATAGCCGAGCCATTCCTGCATATATCCTGCCACCATGCCCGGAATCATCATGCTCAAAGCCATAAAAGCTGTACACAATGAATAATGCGCTGTCTTGAACTCTCCGTCAGAAAAATAAATAAGATATAGCATATAAGCCGTGAATCCGAATCCGTATCCGAACTGGTCAAGAACCACGCATGCTCCTGTAACCCAAAGGCTCTCAGGCTGGAATGCCGCAAGAAAGACAAAAGACAGGCAAGGCAGAGCAAGGCTCATGGCCATAGGCCACAATGACTTCTTGAGCCCCCATTTCGCAGCAGCGATACCTCCGAGTATGCCTCCTACTGTCAATGCAGCCACTCCCACAGTCCCGTATATGAAGCCGACGGCCTCAGTCGAAAGCCCGAGTCCGCCTTTCTCAACAGGATCCAGCAGAAACGGATTCATCATCTTCACAAGGAAAGCCTCAGGAAGCCTGTAGAGCAGCATGAACGAAAGCGCGGCAACCACATGCCTTTTACGGAAAAATGTCACGAAGGTCCGGCCGAAGTCCTCCACAATCTTGCCTGCCGTCTTGCCTGAATTCATGACATCAGAGACCGGACGGGGAAGTTTCCATGTATGGTACAGAGTAACGCCGGAAAAAATGGCAGCAGAAACCAGCAGAGTCACTTTCCACGCCAGGTGCACATCAGCCGTGCGAGTCTCAAGCACTCCTGCAGCAGACACAAGGGCACCCTGCACAAACACGGAAGACAGACGGTAGAAAGTGCTCCTTATACCGATGAATCCGGCCTGCTCTGACGGGGCAAGCGCAAGCATATAGAATCCGTCCGCTGCGATATCATGCGTGGCGGAAGCGAAGGCAGTCACCCAGAAAAGCCCGAGCGTCACATAAAAAAGCGGAGCGCCTGCAAAAGAAGCACCGTCCCCGCAAGGCAGCATAAAAGGAAGAAGCAGCATCGCCGCAGACATAAGAATCTGCATGGACAATATCCACCAGCGCTTGCTCCTCATTATATCGACAAAGGGGCTCCACAAAGGTTTGACCACCCATGGGAGATATAGCAGGCTTGTGTAAAGGGCGAGCATACCGTTCGGCATGCCCATATTCTTGAACATCACGACAGATATGCTGTTCACGATAAAATATGGCAGACCTTCCGCAAAGTACAGGGTCGGCACCCATAGCCATGGGCTTATACGGTCCGACGCTCTCATGAGATTCCCTCCCCCGACAATTCCGCTCCTGGATAATAATGCCCCAATATCTCACGATAGCCATATCCGCGCGAAGCCATGACTGCGGCTCCAATCTGGCACAAGCCTACGCCATGTCCCCATCCGCGTCCGTCTATAATCACCTTGTCACCTTCGAAAGTGACGTCAAAAGCAGAGCTCTTGAGATGGCTGCGCGAAAGCAGTCTCCTTATTTCAAGTTCCTTTCCCACAGTCAAGGTACATTCAGTACCCGTAATCTTCAATTTCTTTATCCTGCCTGACTCACCGCGCACAATCGCCTCCATAGACACCAGTTCACCAATACTGACACCACTGCGCTCACTGACAAGAGACGCAAGCTCATCACGGCCATACTCTTCACGCCAACGGAAGAAATCGGCAGTTTCCCTGTCGTATCCGTTCAAGACCTGGGACAGCACAGCTTCATCGTCGGTGTCACAAAAACATCTCTCCCCGTCCACGTGGCCCGGCGAATCGCAAAGCGGCTGCAGATAAGGATAGTCAACGTCATCCCAGCATGTGCTGAAACGCTCCATGCGGCCTCCGCAACATTTGGAGAAGCGCGCGTCACACAACTCCCCGCCATAGACCAGTACCTGCCCCCATGTTGAATCTATAGCCTTGCGAACAGTATCTCCCGTCGCCCTCGCAAGGCCCTGATATCTCTGGCAATGGTCATCCGCACATACATCAAACGAATCATGTTCCTCATGATCATACCACTTGACATATTCCCTCTCTCCGGAACAGCCCTCAGATACCTCCGCATTGATGACGCTGTAGGCATGAGATATTACGGAAGGCATGTCCACAATCCCCTCAGGCATTGCAGGAAGTGATTTTCCCCGTGCCGCAGATATGCGCGCCATGACCCATGAACGGGAAATCACCGCATGGGCCTTGAGGAACTCTCCCGAAGCGGAAGAACTCATTTCAGAAGATATGACACTCAGCAGATAGTCCTCGGCTCCTATTACATTCACAGCAGTAAGGCGTCCCTTCCCTACCGTTATCTTCAAGGCTCCGGCAAAAGTCTGGCGCTCCTGCCGCTCCCAATGGAAATTGCGGCCGATAGTGACATCGTGCAGGACAAAAGACGCACCGGCAAACATGGTAGAAAGAGTCGGAGCGCCGAAATAAAGCTCATCATAAAGCGCGCCGTCATATTCAATCTTGCCTTCACGAAAAACAGCTTTCCTCGGACCGGCACCATCAGAGAGTATCTCAAACTCAATCTCTGGAGCTGACATGATGCCCACCTCAAGCAAGGGCTGCACACGCGTAAGACGGCGTATCATACGTTCCTGCTCATCTTCCGGGACAGATACTTCAGCAAGCATCTCACCCAGCAACCCTGGGGTCAGTTTCTCAAACTCCTCCTCAACAGGAACGATGAAGACTCCTGCCATGTCCGCACATCCTGGACTCATGGTAAGGTGGTCCGGCCCGTCACTGAAATAATGATGCGAGCGATGCGAACGGCGGAAAACCACAATAGAGCGGAACTCCCCTCCGCGCCAATATGTGAACAGATTTATAAGCGGTTCATTCTCACCTTCCGGAATCTCCGCGCAGTCAAGAAGACGGTAGAAAAGTTTGGCTGCAGATTTCGCAGTATCGGCCCTCAACACGAATATGCCTGACGTGAATTTAGGATAATGGTACAGGTGCGCGTCCTGGACAGAGGTAAGATATCTGAGCCCCGTTCCGTCCCCATTTCCCTGAGACGCTTCTCCAGAAACACCTTCAGATCCTACGAGCCTGCCAATAAGATCGTCAACATCATTCTCGAGCGGCATAAGGCCGGCCGGAGCACCCTGGAAATGATGATGGTCAGGAGCCGAAGCCCCGCTTTTCGGGCCGTTGTAGAAAAACGTGAAGTCACCGTATTTCCGCGCAAGGTCCAGCATGTCAACATAACGCTGCCATATGGACTGCCCCACATGCCTGTCCATGGCTATGACAAGATGGTCCGGGAAAATCGGGTAAGGATTGATGAGGATGTCATATTTCTTACCTTTCCGGCCTTCAAACTTCATCATTATCTGCTCATTTGAGCGGTTCTCACGGCAAAGGAAGCATTTTCTGGCCGCGATGTCAGCCTTGTCCAGCTTTGCGGCGGACGATATCATTCTCGCAGGGTTGAACTGAAGTTTTACCTTCAGCCCGCCTGTGACAATTTCCCTGACCTTCACATTTTTCAGCGCACGGAAATTGTCACATGCCAGAGGCCAGCGCGAAAGCTGGTCACCGACAAATTTCTGAATCCTTCCGGTTTTCATCGGTTCATCCTTATTCTGGCCTCAAGCTCCCAGGTACGGATGCGGTCCTTGTAGAGATTATTGGCATTAACCTTTTCCATATCGAGTGCGGCATCGGAATTGCCCTTCCAGCGGCGGCAGAAATATACCACATCCCAAATGCGTCCGATCCGGTATTCACGGCTTATTCTCAGGCCGAGCGCATAGTCCTCGCCATAGCTCACGTCCGGCAGATTCAGAGTCCTCAGGAGCGGAGTCCAGAAAGCGCGAGGTGCGCCAAGACCATTGATTCTCAATGCATTATTACGTCCATTCTCTTCCGTCCACTCCCTGTGGTCTATTATTCCAGGTGGTATCGGCTCAAGATTGAAGTCAGTCATCTGATATGTCCCTATTACCATTGCACATTTCTGAAGACGGAATGCCTCCACAATCTTGGCCAAAGAATCCGGACCGCTGTACATGTCATCGCTGTCAAGCTGCACGGCATACTCTCCGCAGGCGGGATGATGCACCGCCACATTCCAGCACCCTCCGATACCCAGATCGTTCCTAACAGGGATCACGTGCACAAGCCTCGGATCTGTCTCCGCCATTTCCCCAAGCAAGCGCGAAGTGCCGTCAGACGAATGATTGTCCACGACTATTACGTTGAAAGGGAAATCGCATTCCTGTTCCAAGGCACTCGTCACAGCATCGCAGATAGTGCTTTCACGGTTATAGACCGGTATTATGACCGAAGCCACCACAGGGAATACGGCATCACTGAGTTCAGACACGTCCGGCTCACGGAACACCGGTTCCAGATAAGCCCCTATACGCTTCAGATGCTCAGTACACACTTTTTCCATCTCGACCTGCACTTCCCTGTTCTTCGGGTCCACATAGTCAAACTGCTTCTGCCCGGACTTTCTCGAATCAGTTTCGACTTCAGTATAAAGGAACTCGTTGATATGCACGATATTCTTCATCCTCAGACGCAGGTCATACAAGGCGGCCCAGCTGTAATCTTCCTTCATTGCATTTACGGCGCGGCGCAGCGAAGATGTCCTGAAGACAAGCACACTTCCAAAATCAAAATCATCCCTGAGAGCGCCTTTCTGGCAATCTATCAGCGGATGCCTTTTGCGGACCTTTGCCCCTTGGTCATCAGTGCAGACACTGTAATGGTCGGCATAGAGCATATCCGCCCCCGTATCATCGGCGACAGCAAGAATCCTGTCCAGGGCGAACAGGCCCATCTCAAGAGCATGGTCCTTTGTATATAAAAGCACAAATTCCGCAGCCGCGGCACAAGCTATGCTGCGCAGTACGGAAGTGGCCCGCAGGGAATCTCCAGGCAGCACAGTCATTCCGGCAAAGGCACCGCTCCTGGCGAACGACTCCATCGTAGCCGACATGTCCTCACTTGACATGGGCGGCACAAAGCATTCAATATTCGGCATATCTGTCAATTAGTCTTAGAAGCTATATTTTTTCGGCAAATCCCGTCCTATAATGGAACATCACATGCTGACATGCTACAGCAGTGCCAGCAGCTGATTCCGCATCATGGCGAACTCACTTTCGAAATTAGGCGTGAAAACTCCCTGCCCCATCGCAGCGTCAATCTCAGCAAGTTCCCACCATTTCCCCTCATCCACTTCATCACGGTCGGGCCGGAGTTCATAAGAGCCTACCGCTGCAAAGATGTTCACAAGCTCATGCTCAACTCCGGAGGTGAACTCATAGGTCTCAAGGTATATCGGATTGAACTCTATGAAGCCGAGCTCTTCTGCAGCCTCACGATATACAGCCTCGATTATGCTTTCCCCGTAGGAGACATGCCCGCCTACCGCAGTGTCCCATTTTCCGGGCTGGATATCCTTCGACATGGAGCGTTTCTGCAGATAAACGCGGCTGAACCGGTCTATTATGTGCAGATGCACGACAGGATGCAGAGGCATGGCCCCGCTATGGCAATATTCACGTGTTGACCTCCCGACTACAAGACCGCTCGGAAGCACTATCGGGAACCATTCACTGTCAGGTCTCAACGGCTCCGCCCCTGCTGAGGGCGCAGGCACCTCAGGCGCAGTGCCATAAGGATATATAAGCTCAACCATATCCCCGAAATCAAAATACAAGTTCTACACAGAAAGCGGAGATATCCCCCACCTTGCCTTCAACAAATACGCGGATACAATCCACGTCTTCGGCAACGGCACGGTAAATCGAGACATTCTCCCCCGCCCTTGTCTCATGATTGAAATTTATCGTAGCCTCCTTCACAGGCATGGAAGAGGCCATGGCATAGTCAACCGCATCCATAGCCCAATGCATATACATAGCATTGTTGGTATGGCCGTTCAGGTCCACATCGGAATATGCCACCTTATGCTGCATGACAAGTTCAGGAGCCACGCCCTTAGGCATCTGCACCTTTGCCGCAGGGGCATCAGTCGCATTCTCGGAACACATGGTGCTCTCATCCATTATATTGGGGTCACGCACAAGCTTGCGCGTATCAAGGTCTATGACAAGCCATGAGGAAGTCGCAAGCACAAGCGGATTGCCATCGGCATCGGAAATGACAAAATCCCTGAGGTAAAACAGGCGCTCAAGCCCCTTGTGCCATGTGGCAAGGGATATCGCCTCGCGCCATTTCGGAGCGCGGACAAACTTCATGTTCATACGTGAAAGCACCCACGCGGTACGGGATGTTATGAGGTCATCATATCCGAATCCGAGTTCGGAAGCATGCAGATTGGCTATTTCCTGCGCCATATTCATGAATGAAGCCGGCTTCATGCGCCAGGCCAGATCCGTGTCATAGCAAGGGACTATGGATTTCTGTATATATTTGTTCATAATGAATCACTATTTCAAAATTACTGCAATCAAGGCATAATGGCCGGCCTTTCCTGCATCAGGGTTCACGAGTACGTCCACAAAGAAGTTCCTGCCAAAGTGCCGTTCACCGCAAGCGCGCAGTGCGCAAAATTAGTGTTTATAATTCAAGATGTCAAGTTCCTCAGGCGTATATAGAAGAGCGTCAAGCCATTCGGGCGCGTATATGGCGACAGCCATATATGCCGACATCAGCACGGCAGCCGTCACGGCAAGTATAAGGAGAATCAATAGAATTTTCTTCCACAGGGGCTTTCCTGCAGCCGCTTCCAGACTCTGCTCGGTCTCTTGCGCTTTTTCCCGGGCTTGGGCTGGCTCAGGAATCGGCTCGAGGGACGGTTCGACGGACGGCTCGACGGCTGATTCGACGGCTTGTCCGACAGACGGTGCAACGGACGGTGCAACGGACGGTGCGATGGACGATGCGATGGACGATGCGATGGACAGTGCGGCATCTGATTCGATGGAGGACTCTGATTCAGATGCAGATTCAGACTCAGATGTTGGGCACGGTTCCGCTACAGGTCCCGTTGGAAGTTCATCCTGCTCAGACTCCGTTGAAAATGCAGGCTCCTGTTTTGACAACAGCTCCTGCCCTGATGACAATTCAAGTTCCGGTTCAGATGGCTGCTGATGCCCTGACTCCGTTGGCTGTTCCGATTCCTGCTGCGTCTGTGGCTGCGCCGTCATTGCCGGCGGATTGTCAATCTGCTCCGAAACCGGAACAATATCCTCCGCAAGTGCCTCTTCCGCATGTTCAGAAGCAGAAACCACGTGCGAAGCAATGTCATCCGAAGCAATGTCATCAAGCAGCGAACGCAGCCCGACGACAGCAGCGCTCACCTCCTCTTTCGTTTCCTGATGCGTCTTTAGAGAGACAGGCTCCAGGCCGAACCCGGCCGGATATATATCCAGGTTCTCATCCGCGACAAAAAACACCGTATTCTCCTTAGTCGCCCTCAAGCGTCCAAGGTTTGGAAACACGACATTCTTCTTCTGATGCAGCACAGACTTAAGCTCCGCCACAAAATCCGTAATTATCCGCTCCGCAATCTCACGGCTCACCTCATTCTGTGAGGCATAGAACCCCACCAGTTCATCACCGCGGTCCGGCTTTGCCCTGAAGGACAGTTTACGGTAAGGAGGATTAATGGTATATCCCTTATCTGAAAATGTCGAAGGCACTATCTCCGCTACAAAACATCCAAGCCCCGGCAGAACCACCTTATCATTATCAAGAATCAGTTCTTTGACCATTTTCGAGAGAAGATCTATATCCATAGGAAAGTAATTTTATGCTATCAGAACAGCTATTTTTCATTAAACCGACACAAAGATAGAAAAAATATTAAAATTTTTTGCGAAAAAATTTGGAGGTAAAGAAAAAATGCCTACCTTTGCAATCCCAAACGAAACGAAAACGTTTGAAAACAAAATTCCTGAATAGCTCAGTTGGTTAGAGCATCTGACTGTTAATCAGAGGGTCCCAGGTTCAAGTCCTGGTTCAGGAGCTTCAAAATCAAGAGGTTACAACATCAGTTGCAACCTCTTTTTCTTTTATTTGCCGACCGCCTATATCGGCCGGGAGCTTTTTGGGGGATAAATTTGCTTTTTATGGTAAATTGGGGCTCACCGGGCAAACCCTGTATTTGCGATTGGCTAATCTTGTGTCACATCCATCCCAAATGGCATTTCGGTGGATGGAACATTGTTTTCAGATCTCCTGTCCACCCCAAGTTTGAATTTCATGGATACCGCCCGCGTTTTTTATTTTCCGCATCACCGGTACATAGCGTGCGGTCAATGGAAAAACTGCAAAACGGTAAAAATATCGTGCGATTTTTTCACCGAATTTCTTTTTGGGAGCATTCGGTAAAAATCCGGCCCATTTTTTAAACCGTTTTCCAGGCAAAGGTATCGGTCCGGTGCAAAATGGACCTGCCGACCAACTTGTGCCATGACTTGGGAGAGAATAGAATAGAAAGAAGACCTGAGGGAGAGCCGCGAGACTGCACTTTAATCCCCGCCTACCTCAAAATCCAGGTTAATCTCAAAATCACCAACCGCCATCAGTCATTAGCCCACCATGTAGCATAATTATTTATCACTCACAACTTTACACAAAAAAACGGCACCCCTAAAATGGGGATCGTCATAGTGAAAATAAATTTTTCATCTGCACTCAACTTTGCTATATTTGTATCCGCTACGACAGCCCCTATGGTACATCAGGCGTCCATTGCCCGGGACACACATAGTACCAGGATAGGAAGACCGGCACGTGCGCTTGCATCGAAATGCGAAGTCCGGGAGATGAAGGTATCCGTACCATATCCCAAGCACACCAGGTTTCTTGACATGAAGAAGACAAGGACAGGGAAGAAAAAGCGCAGATATGAGCCTATTTACAACAATTATGTGTATGGATACATCAATCTTACATATACAGGATGATGATGGCAGCTATTCCAAAGCAAATGATAAAGATTATTGAAATGGACATTAAAACTTTTCGGTACAAATGAACAACGAATATAGTACAGCGATAAAAATGGCTCTCATTATTGAAGCCGCCATAATCTTCACAGTATTTGTCATATCGTCGATAATCAATGAGATGCGACTCACCGTATGGGTGCTTCTCATTTTTCTCATTGCAGATATCCTTGCATTGCTATTTGTTCTTTTCCTTGAGTTTATATCACACCGGTTGTGATGCTTAATATTTTAAATTTTATGAGTACATTCAGTAAAAAATTATTGTTTCTTCTCGGAGTAATCGGAGTAATAGCATGGCTCATCTCCTTCATGATATTTCAGGACTTTGGAGTCGCGCTTGTATTTCTGCTTGTAGAAATACTTCTCTGGCTCTTTATAGCCGGTGCCCTAAGGATAATGGAATGGCTTCTGGATGACAGCCAATAAGCAGTGCAGGCGGTATAAGCCCTATATCATGTAGTATCCCGAAAACACATATAAGCACCACTACCAGTGCAATACAGATGCTTCCAAACACAACTACAGGCAAGATAAGCATAGAGTACAAAACCCAAAAGCACAAACCAAAAACAAAAGGAACGGAAGAAAATGACATGAATTAATCATAATTTGCATAATTGAAGAAAAGTTTTCTAAATTTGTTTGTATTCGGGTCTGTGCTGACAGACAAGTTCAACAGCTGGAGCGATGTTGATATGATTATTGACTTCAAAAAGGATGAGGCCAACGACTATTTTGACAATTATTTTGATTTCAATATTCATTGCAGGATTTGCTTGGCCATGATGTTGACCTCATAGAAGAGCAGACAATCAGAAATCCTTATTTCAAGAACAATGTTGAATCCACAAGAAAGCTTATTTATGGATAACCTAACCAAGAAACATCTGCAAGACATAATGACTGCCATTGATGAGATTGAGTATTTCTTCAACGACACAGGAAAATTTTCCCCCACATTCCGCGATAACCTTTGCCTGTGCATGGCAGTTGAAAGGGAAATTGAAGCCATTGGCAAAGCCATAAAACAGGATTTTGAAATCCGACGAGACAATAGCCATCACAAATTCAAGCAAAGACAGTTGATGCAAGGAACTATATCATACATGGCCATGACAGCCTTTCTGCGACATTCTGTGGAGCATCATAATTAATCACCTTCCTAAACTCAAGGAAGAAGTCATTGAACTTTTGAGAATGTAGCAATAATTATAGGCAACCAACATTCTCCCGATTTGATTATCATATCATTTCGGTGGATTCTTTTTATCCCTGGCCCAACATATGAAGCGACCGATCAACCCCAAAGGCAAGCAACATGCATCGCCATAATGTTGTCCACGAAAGCGTAAACCCGTATCATTCAGCAATATGCAGAATTACGGGTATGCAGATTCGCACACCCGTAAAAAACACAATCAACTATTTGCCATCCGCTGGCGTTTCAAAAAACTTTACAAGCAAGCTTGATGTTTTCCTCTCAGTTTCCATATTTGAGCCACATAACTTTGGGGGCTATGCAGACAACACAGGAATACAGGAACAGTTGATGGGGTACAAGGCAGATGTCTATGGAAATTCATCATATGAGAACATATCGCCTTCTTTAAAATTTTCTCTATAGAGCATATATATCGGCTGAAGATGGATTTCAACATCATAGTTATCATATGCAGATACCCAAAAGATAATCTGCTCCTCATCTCCACGAGGCTTCATCCGCTCCAACAGCTCATATAATTCATCATTTGCACAGAGAATAAAAATCATCCATGAATAAGTATCAGGCTGAGGCAGCTCTGTCCAATGGCATATATGACTATCATTGACAACAATTTTCCTTGGAAGTCTAAAATCAACTGTATCGTGCGTGTATATGGTATAAGAAATTTTCAATGGTAAATCCGTTTCATGCACAAGCGACGGACATCCTGTTTTCGGTTCATAAGCATAAATTTCACCGGCCTTATTGACAACAAAACATTTCGGCGATATACGATACCCCAAGCCCATAAAATCAATAACCTTACTATAAGTCTTACCCTTGGCTCCGTTTTTAGACTTCAGGCGTACATATACAGTTGTGGTCACTTTTCTTTTTGTCAGGCCGGTGACATACGCAGGAGATGACGAAGTATGCCATTGTATCGGATTATCACCCTCCTTGAGCCCCCATTCATATACAATGTCGCCACTTGCAAGAAAGGCATCAAGAACATCTTGTCCGGACCGGCATTTCGCTTCAGTCGTATAGCCGGCCATCTTGTCAAAATATGACTCAAGATAAAGTTCCGGAAAACCGGCCATTACGGACTTGCTTTTTGAGTATTCCTGACCTCCTGAAACATATTTGGCAGTAATCGTCACACAACCGGCCCCCTTGACCGTTACAACTCCTGTTGAACTGTTTATGGATACTACAGATGGCGCAGATGAAGACCAAGTGACCGGATAAGGACAATCTGTCAATTTATATACGTCACCTGTAACAGGAGTTGAAGGACCATCTATTTTTATTGAAACCTGCTGGAGAATCCAATCATACATACCGGACAGTCTCTGTATGTGCTCGCTGGCGTTCTGTTTCATCAATGCCCCATGAAACGGCATTTCCACAAGCGGTTTGGGAGGATAAGCATAGAACGATTGATTATAGTCACCATCAGAAAGCACAGACTGCCCTTTACCGAAACAGAGAGCACTGGCGGTGGGAATGAACATGAACTGACCGTCATACATATCGACACTATAGCCATATCCACCGAGAAGCCAGTGACCGTTGCCGCCCCCTAAAGCATCCTCATCCGGATAATACACATATGTTGATCCCGGAAAGCCGTCATACATCAAGCCCGACTGCGGAGCATAGCGCGTCATCGAAAACATGTTTATATGCTTTTTGAACAGCCACAGGATTTTTTTGTCATATCCTATGTTCATATCAAATATTTTTGTGCCGGAAGTAAAGTAAGGATTTATCTCAGCATGACATGAAAGAGTCGTTTTGCCCGGAAACTTGTCCCACAAGTTGGTCTTCACTCCAAGAAAGATTGCGCAAAAGTCTGAAACCAGACCGCTCACAAGATCAGTGACGCCACTTGTATATACTTTGCCGTCCGCCGTAAGGTAAGGCTTACGGACAGGTGGGTCTATCACTCCACCGTTGACTACAGCAAGATTCATTATGCTGTTTCCGGGATCTCCGGCTGGAAAACCGAGCCGGTTCAGTTCATTCTGCCAATCTTCATGCACACGGTTATCGAGAACTCCCGATGAATTGACATAGTTGACAAGCATCTGCCCTGCTGAAACAGAATACAGGTATTTCCTCAAGGCATAAGCGGCGGAATCGGTCTTAAGAACCATTTTCATTATATCAAATCCAAGCCCTCCGTTATAATAATACTGCATAAGACCATAAATGCCATATAACGCACCCAAGGGAACGTGTGCACCCAAGTGAGGAGAATCATGACTTATATACGCTGCCGTCTCATGAGGCCGGCCTTCAAGTTCCATTGTTCTGAGAGCATATCTTGCCACAAGGCCACCCATGCTCTCTCCCAAGACGATATTAGGTTCTTCACTTCCGGCTGTGATTTTTTCCGCATTCACCCAGTCAATGATTTTAATAAGCAAACGGGCATTGTCACGGATATCGGCTTCGCTGTTCATCCAATCGACATAGATGATATCGTAAGTATCGGCAATACCGGAACCGGAATATAAAACTCCGGAATAATAAGACCGCGCGGTCGTAAAGCCGGAATCATAATAGCCCGAGACGGAAGTTCTGGACAAAGAGATACCAAGCCACTCCTTGACGGCAACCAAATCAACCGGATCAAATCCTTCAACCACGACAAAAGGCTTTTTAATTGATTGCGAAGGGTTTGACTTGGCATAAAAGACCGAAGCCCGGGCACTTATCAAAGCATTTCCGGAAATATGGCTAAAATTCTCCACCTTCCCTGGGAGACAAGAATCATCACCCATTGGAGGCAAGCCCTCCAACTTTATGCCCTCAGGAGCACACACCAACCGGCTATGGCAGACCAGGACGTTCCCATCCTCCAGCGTGACTCTCATTTTCAATTCCACGTCCCCTTCCTGATATGAGACTGAAACAATGCTCCCGGCTGAGATTGTCCGATAACCGCTGCCGTCACCCGGATCAAATTCCATCTTGACGATCCCAGTATTTGAAAAGATGAAGTCTGAAGGAAATGAAAATGACGTAACTGAAGAAAAACTGGCCAGATTATAAGAAGAAAAGCCTATGACGTGCTTTTCTGCATACGGATTCTTCCAGTTCCCGCCAGAGTCATAACTGTCATAAACCTTGTCATTTTCATATTTAATCAGATTATTGTCAAGGGCATCCTCCCTTATGTAGTTGTATTTGAACAGCAAAAGTCCGATATTGACAGTATTGCCATTACCACGTGACATGTCATCCAGAATCGCATTGACATCACCAAAAGGCTTTGTCCCTACGGCAGATGACCTGATGCTCCGCAAAAGGCACTCGAACGTAGCCCTCTGCACATAATTGCTGTCCGTGAGGGCAGAACCGTCATACCTGTCGAAATCAACAAGATCAAAAGCATAGTCAAGGAGCAGACCGGTCGGGACCTTCGTCTTGTCCAGGTGCTCCAGCATCTTGTCAAGAACTTCCCTCACTGCAGCATTTTCTTCTATATTCTGAGCCGAAATAACAGCTGTTCCGGAGAAACACAGAACGAAAAATAATATAAGTCTTTTCATTGCATCAACAGTTTTAAGTTCAACAAAAAAGCAAGCCTACCTGCTGTCCTGGCCCTGGCGTTTCTCATTCGGGGAAGCATTAGCCCTCTTGATTTCACGGTCATATTTGTCATACAAATGCTCCGCAATTCCGAGCTCCAACGCATCTTCGCGGCTAAGCGCAAGAACAAGGACTCCGTCATTATAGTAAATCTGATTAAGAAGCATCAGTTCTGCATCAGACTGAAAACGTGACAGCACAGCAAGAGAATCCGCAGGTACACCGGAAGACCTTGTCATCAGCATACCGGAAGGCTTTGAAGCCGTCTGTTCATCATTCTTCTCTGCAGTAAGTTCCGCCACCGCACATGACAGCAGCGAAAAAGTCACAAATAACAATAAAACATGTTTCATGGCACAATTACTTAAAATTCGCAATAAAATTAAAGAATATAATTATAAAATACAATAAAACATTCACATACAATAAAATATGCCATGAGGTTTTGCAGGAAGAATGACACAAAAAAAGAGCGGCAGAAATATTCTGCCGCCCACATATTAAATCGGACATAAAAGTTTATGGCCAAGGTGTTACAGTATCATCACCCTTTATATTTTCAACCCATGTGAACTGTGTACCGGTTACACACGGGTGTCCGTTTCCGGTAAGGTCCTCAAAGATATGGGTGCTGCCGTCCTGAGTATGGCTTGCCTTATTGAATCTCCAATAGCCTTCAAGGCCGGCTGAAGTCGGTTCAACAATCTTTATATTATTGGCAATCTGGTCAGCAGTCCTGCATACAGACCACATTCGGGCCTCTGTAGCAAGAATCTTACAGTTCCTCCACCATGAACTGCCCGTTCCATGGCCGGCGCCAGCAGAGCCGCCCATCCATGATATGGACGGGAATTTGCCGTAGCCGACAACTTCAGCGTCAAAATCTTTGGCACCGGCGAACTCTCCGTTCACATACAGAGTAATGGTCTTGCCGTCCCAAGTGCAGGCCAGATGCTGCCATACATTAGGCTCAAAATTCTTGGACGGATTCAGGTAACCTCCGGAGCCCTGGAACTGTACAAGGGAGTGATATGGGAATGCCGGTGCGCTTCCGCCCGGATTCGGATCCTCAAAACGCATCAGCACACTTCCGCCATGAAACACATCCCTGTTACGGTTGTCAGTATTGCTGACCTGGAAACGGATTTCCAATGTCCATGATTCATACTGGGCATTCAAGTCAGCCACCCCAAGCCCGGTAGCCCCATTGAAGCAGGCAAGCGTATTGACAACTTTTGGTGTCAATGCATATATATAGGCACCGGAAGTAGAAGTCACCTCTACGTTTCCTGAAATCTTTTCAAGTTTTACAGGAGCAGCATAAGGGTATGCAGCCAAATCACCTTTGATTCCGCTCAATGTAACCACAAAAGGTTCAGAAACATTTTCTCCGGCCTTTACAGTCACAGGTTCGCCAAGCTCCACATACTCTTCCGGAATCATAAGGAGAGAAGTATTGTTGTTGACATTATATTTATCAAGAACGGCTTCATCGACCACAACCCTGAAAGTCGCATCCTGGTCTGAAACCTCAGAAAGGGCAACCTGCAAAGTAAGATTTCTCTTGACTCCCTCGTCCAAGTCCAAAGTTAGCGCCTGGATTCCAGGCACAGAAGACGATATGCCTTCTACAAAATATGCCCTCGGAAGATTGCCCTCACCGACCTGAATAGCCCCGTACTCCGCATCGTTACAGCTTGCCACAAACAAGGCTGATGCGGCCAACAGGCTCAGTTTAAAAATATTTTTCATATTCATTCTCTTTTAAAACCATGGACTATTTATAGTCCTCATCAGTAATTATATCTTTCCCAGGAGCAGGGTTCTGCTGCTGGATTGCCTTGCGCATCCATTTGAAAGGAGGATTGTTCGCCCTTTCATTACTGAAACGGTAGCCGCCGAATCCGCCCTTACGGAAACCGTTGGAAGGCTTCCAATCGGCAAAACCTACAAGGGTAGGCATTACGGCAGGATCCCATCTGCGTCCAAGGCTATCATACCAGATATATCCTCCGGCAAGACAGACCGAAGCACTCTCAAGATTATCTGTACAGATAAACTTATTGGTCACCTCTTCTTCCGTATAATAATCTTTATAGTTATTGACAACCTGAGAAAGCCTATAGTCCAAGTTGCTGGCCCTCATTGAGGTACCTTCTGAACCGGAACCTGAAGACACGCTATATGCCTGAGATACGAAATAGTCGAAATAAGGTCCGCACTCGCTCGGGAAAGTATTAATATATCCGTCAAGAATAAAGAGCTTGTCCGTACCTGACTGAGGGCCGATATATTTTCCCATTTCTTTGACGAAATGAATGATATAAGTTCTATTCGGCATAATAGGATCCGGATTACCTATAGGATCGCGATACTCACCCGGTTCGTAGTCGATATCGATTCCATCATAGCCGCATCTGTCAAGAAAGTCAGCGACATCCTTAATCCATTTGTTCATCGCCTCCTTATTGTTCTCGACCTGTCCGTCAACCCAGCCGTAATGTTCCTTGATCTCAGGCAATGTAGCATCAGGTCCGAGAGGATTATATATATCGCCGATTTTCCATACGAAAGAAGTTACGACAACCCTAAGTCCCTTGACTTCCTGTGCCCGACGCAGGTCTTCCCGTTTCTTGGGAGTAAGCTTATGTTCATCAGCATTATCCCACAGGGCAACTATATCCATGGAGTCAGGAAGTGCACAAAGCATGTTGCCGGTATTGACACTGCCCTCACCCCACTCACTGTACCAGCCGAAGCTGACTGCATGGTCAGATTTCTTCCACGCCCGGAGTGCCTCATAATAAGCATCGTCTTTTGCGACTTCATTAGGAAGATACGGATCCACCTGAATCGGCTCGGCATCCATCCATTTGCTGCAGCCGGCAAGCACCGTAGCCGCGGCAAGGAGAATGTAAATATTGTATTTCATAATTCTATTTTATCGTGTAATGTTAATTATAGTTCGGCAATGACTTCTTGGCCCAGAACAGGTTGGTAGCCTCATTATCCGCACCCTTAAGGAGCGTTACGCCCTTGTTGTAATTCTCTGTATTCAGGCTGGCCTCCTCGAAAGAATAGCGGAGACGGCGCATTCCGTATGCCCTGGACTGCTGATCGTCCCGAATCACATTAGGATTCAGGCTCTTTACTGAAGGACAAAGCTCCGGATAGCCGGTACGCCTCCATTCCGCCCATGCTTCAAGTCCGTTAGGATAGCCTGCAATCCATCTCTGCGTCGCAATCTGCTCCCTGTGCTTTGCCTCTGAAGTTTCTGCGTCCCAAGCGATCTTGACGGTAGTCTTGCGGTCATAACCGCTGCTGGCGTCAAGAGGATCATTATGATCAGCCGGAATCAGATCAGCATTCGTGACATAGCTTCCGACAGGAACGCCCCACTGCTCAAACGAAAGATTGATACCGGTCTCATAGAAAGTTTTCGCATCACCGGAAATCCAGTTGTTCAGTACAGCCTCAGCAATCATGAACTGCACCTCAGCCGCAACAAGCATAGGAATTTTGGTTGAAGCCACCACATTCGGTCTTGAATAAAGCTTATGGTCAGTCGGCATTTTCTCATAACCTCTGCGAAGACCGATATATTTGTCGGCATGCTGGTCCTTCGTACATTTGAGGGCATAAGCCTCAATCCTCGGATCGTTATATCCGGTAAGATAGTCAATGATGGAAGCTGCCACAAACAGTTCACCGCCGTTCCATGCCTGGGCTATACTGTAAGGATTTCCCTGAGTCTTAGGGTCCATCATTGCATTGTCAGAGTTGGTCTTGATATATTCGCCTGCATTGTAAGCATCGACAAACGCATCCCTGTCACCAGTACGCATGGCCACTCTCATAATGAGAGAATTGGCAAACTTCACCCACTTGCCATAGTCTCCGGCAAACACAGGATCAGAAAGGGCGAGAGGCTTTGAGTTCGGAGCTTCCGCCACATATGCCTTAAGCACACGAGCAGCATCGCTCAGGTCTGCAATGATGTTCTTATAAACGTCCTCATGAGAGTCATACTCCACCCTCATTTCACCGTCCCTGACCTTCGAATAAGGCATCGGACCATAGCAATCGGTCACACGGATCATGGCTGCAGCCTTCAACAGCTTCGCGATAGCATAATAGTGGCCTTCGCCCTTGGTAATCTTCTCAACCTTGAAATAGTTGGAATAGATGGCGGTGAACGCCTTGTCATAAGTATGACGGTTCCAATCGTCGCTCACATTGAACGTATCATAGTTCTGGTTGCCCCAGCGGGAGCCGTCTGCGAAATAGCCTCCCAATGTTCCGACCATCATATCCACGAACTGGGAATTGTTCTGCTGGATATACATCAAAGGGTCAAACATTGAAGGGATTATAATGGAAGGGTCATCCTTTCTGATGGCTTTCGGATCAGTATTATAATCTTCGAAATTTTTAGTACATCCCCCTAAAACCGAAAGGAGAACTGCCGCAGAGAATATCTTTATAATATTTTTCATATAATTGTCCTCCTTAGAATTGGAATTTCACATTGAAACCGAAGTTCCTTGTGCTCGGAAGCATGAAATAATCAACTCCCTGATAATAGTTGCTCTGAGTAGATGCTGAAAGTTCCGGATCAAAAGGAGCCTTGCAGTAAATCATGGCAAGGTTTCTTGCAACGAATCCGACTGTCATGCGCATTTTGTCCTTGAACCACTTGGAAGGAAGCGTGTAATTGAGGGCAAGCTCCTGAAGACGGATGTTGGTGGCATCGTAAAGATAGTAAGCACCATGTCCGCCGCCTGATGTTGAAATTCCCTTGTTATAAAAAAGACGCGCATCCATCATGCCGTAATTGACAGGAACACCGCCATTGTCACGGGCAACGGCAGAAGTCTCAGACACTCCGTAGTAGTCCAGGATACCCTGTGTCGCAGAATACACGAGACCGCCGATACGGGCAGTAAGGACAATTCCGAGAGAGAGACCGCCGTAGCTGAATGTGTTGGTCCAGCCGAGATTCGCCTTAGGGGCGAGAGAACCGACCTTCATATATCCTACATCCTCCATTGAGAGTGTTCCGTCAGAGTTTATCAGCACATTGCCATTGGCGTCACGTGCGATAAGATGGTTCACATAAATGTCAGACAATGAACCGCCCTTGCGCAGAATTACCCTTGGAGCGACATTGTTCTGGCCGATGAATTCTTTCTGAATCTCCGGAATATCAACGATCTCTCCTGTAATAGGGTTCTTGATGTCATTGGCAAGCTCAATAATCTTGTTCTCATTGAATGTGAAAGTGAGACCGCTGTCCCATCCGAAGCCACCCCAGTTGTTGGTGTATCCGAGGGCAAGCTCGACTCCCTGGTTCTGGACGTTACCCGCCTGGGCGATGAACTTCTCATATCCTGAAGAAGCCGCCAGGTTACCATAGACAGTCTGATTGTAAGTATTTGAGCGGTAATATGTAACATCCAGGCTGAGTGATTCCAGGAACCTCATGTTAAGACCGAGTTCCCATGAACGGGTGCTCTCAGGCTTGAGATTTCTGTAAGGATAAATCTTGCTCTGTGTCCAGGTGTTGGTCTGGTCATTATACTCGAAGCTCGGATTGGAGATGAACCTTGCGAAAGGAGTTGAAACGTCAGAGAAAGATCCGCGCACCTTAAGGAAAGTGAACCATTGCGGCATAGGCGCAAGCTCGGAAATGACAGCAGAAAGGCCGACTGACGGATAGAAGAATGAAGACTGGTCCGAGAATGCGAGCTGCGAAGCCCAGTCATTACGTCCGGTAAGAGTAAGGAAGAGAGCGTTACGCCAGCCGACCTCAACAGACGCGAAGACAGACTGAGTCTGGTCATGCCATGCTGACTCAGTCCTCTTGTATTTCTCCGCTACATTCAAGTTGTTGGTTGCAAAATGGTTGGCGATGAGCAGGTCACCGGCCTCCATATTTGACTCATATCTCTGGTCGTTGATTGAACCTCCGACATTTGCGATAAGCCTCCAATCACCCCATTTCTTGTCAATATTCGCAATGATGTCACCGTAGAAAGAACGGTCTGAGCTCTTTTCCAGATAAAATCCACCGTTCTCACCGCAGAATGTCTGGTTTGTAGAAGCATAATACTCCCTTGTGTTCCTGTATGTGGACTCGTCGGTCCTCACACGTGCCACGACGTTAATCCAGTCTGTGATGTTGTACTGGAGAGAAGCGTTGAGCATATAGCGGCGCTTGTTCATGTCGCGGTTATTGCGGTTCTGCACCCAGTAAGGGTTCTGGATATTGTGCACACCGGCACCATAAGGCCAATACTGGACATAACGTCCCTGTGCGCTGCTCCACCTCTCATATGCACGTACCTCATTGAAGTCTTCTCCTCTCGGGAAAAGATAAAGGCCCGTGATAGGGTTGTAGTATGTACCCTGTGAAACAAGGTTGTGGTCATTCTGGATGATAAAGCTGGCTCCAAAATCGAGGATAAGCTTGTCATTCAGGAATTTGGTGGTATTGCGTGCACTGAAGTTGTAACGGTTGTACTTGCTTCCAGGAACGATACCTGTAGAATTTGTCGTAGAAGCAGATATGTAGGTCTGGTTCTTTTCATTTCCGGTAGAAAGCGACACTGAGTTGATTACGTTTGTACCCGTGTTGAAGAATTTGCGCGGGTCAAAGCTGTAGTCGGAAGAAAGGGCCGGGCCCCAGCTTTCGCCGTTTGCGCTCATGCCATAGCGGCTCTGCATCTCAGGCATCATGTAAGCTGTCGAGAATGTCGTGCTGTTGCTTACTGTAAGGGTCGTCTTTCCCTCAGAACCGCGTTTGGTGTTGATGATGATTACACCGTTTGCCGCCTCCGAGCCATAAAGGGCTGCTGCGGAAGGACCGGTAAGCATGTTCACCGACTCGATGTCATCAGGGTTGATATCGGCAGCAGCCTCTGAACCCGTAGGACTTTCCATTGCACCGCCGGAACCTCCGAAGCTCTTGTTGTACATAGGAATACCGTCAATCACATAAAGAACGGTATTGTTCTTCTCGATGGACTTCATACCACGCATAACGACACGCGTTGAGCTACCCGGGCCGCTCGCGCCTGACTGAATCTGGACTCCTGCGACCTTGCCGACCAAAGAGTTGACGAAGTTGGCGTCCTTTACAGCTGTCAGCTCTTCAGCCTTGACCTGCTGCACATTGTAGGCAAGGGTCTTCTCCTCACGCTTGATACCGAGGGCCGTGACTACGACCTCATCAAGAAATTCGGAAGAAACGTTCAGGACGGCATTGAGGACTGCCTGTCCGGTGTAAGGGATTTCAAGTTCCTCGTAGCCAAGAAGCGATACTACGATGACATCGCCAGGCTTGACTCCGGTAAGAGCATAATCACCGTCCACACCAGTCATGACTCCGCCGGAGCCGCCTTTGATCATGACAGCCGCGCCGGCTACAGGGCCTTGGTTATCAGTAATTACACCACTGACTGCCCCCCCCTGTTCCTGAGCATCCGCAACAGGAGACAGTATGCCAGATACCACCACTGCAAGCATGGCTGACAGGACATATCTGAACATCGACAATTTGAATGTCTTTAACATAATTAATTAGATTGGTTAATAAAAAGTTCACAAATATACGATTTATTGACAATCCTGCAATTTTTTAAAAGTTATTCATCCAATATCGGCATTACGGCTGGCAGCTCCGAACAGAAGGCTTTCTTTATGCAGGCATCAAGAAAAACAAAGAGACGCCCCGTTAAAGAGCGTCTCCAAGATACAAATGCTGCAAGACAACGGACTACAATCCGCCGCCTATTGCAATAGGCTTCTCCAAGTCTCTGAAATTGCGGAGATTGGTCTTAGGAGTGCCATGTCCTGAGGCATCAACAACACCGCCGTTGAGCTTGTAGTAAGCCACGAGCCCCTTGCTGTTAGGGTCAACTGAAAGCATGTTCTCCTTTATCTCATTTTCAGAACGTACTACATTCCAAAGCCTTACCTCACTCATCAGGCCATAGAACGGACGTGTTCCCCACATGAAGTTAGGCACCATACCTACTGAGAATCCGAAATCAGCTCCATTGGCTGTAAGGTCAGGCGACATCTGGAAGCTTCCGTTTGCGACAACCTTCTCTCCGTTCACGTAGAGATTGGCCACACCCTGCGAGTTGCAAGTGAATGCAAGGTGATACCAGACTCCGGTCTTGAGAGGATTGTCATTCCATGTAATCTCTCCGCCGCCGGCTACCTGGAGAATATCCTTTGGAATAGATCCGCCTCCGGCATCTCCGATACGCATGATCATCACACCCTCACAACCCATGACAGTGTTGTTGTTGCCGAAGCGTGAGATATTGATTACCGCCTCGTAAGTAGCCTCGGTAAACACATCCAGAGGAGTAAGAGGCAAAGTGATGTAGTTACTGCTGAATTCAGCAGCCTTCATAATCTTGACAGGCTTCTTGACCTCATAATAAGCAATGTCAGCCCCGTCCATCACCTGTGCATCACCTGTATTCACACGCACAGGAAGAAGATATACCTCACCTTCAGTAAGGTTGTTCAGGTCTTCAAGCTTCAGTTCAATGGCATCAGAATAAATCTGGCCGGCCTTGATTACCGCAGTCTTGCTTACAAGTTCAGCTGAAGTAAGGACACGATATGCCTTTCCGAACCTGTAATTATATGCATTCACGACATCCTCACCCTCAATGGTGTATGTCACATTCACATCCTCCTCAACCATAGTCGTAAGGCGCGACTTCAGCTCGACAGAATAGGTAGTTTCCCCATCTATCTCAATTACGGTCTCTGATGCCTCAAAATAAAGTTTTGGCACAAGCAGTTCCGCCTCCTTGTCCTGGCATCCTGCAAGAAGCATTGCGCACAGGCCCAACGGGAATATAATTCTTGATATTATTTTCATATTGAAATGTAAGATTACTGGTTATCTTCCTTACCGGCACCTTCCTGGGCAGCCTTCCACTCATAGAAGACCCTCAGGTTCTCCTGGATACCCTTTCGCATCCATTTGTAGTCCGGAGTGTTGTCATAATCCTTGGTGAAACGGTATGCTCCGAATCCGCCTTTGTATCCTTCATCCGGCATATAGCGCGCATGTCCCATTATTGCTCCGCCGCTCACCGCATACTGCTCGAAATTCTCGCAGAGAATGTATTTGTAAGGTGTATTACCTCTGATCGGCCTTGTTCCGCCATAAGACTGCTCGATGAAATAGTCGATATACTCAGGACAGTTTTCTTCAAAAACAGGCATGATACCGTCAATGCAAAGGAGCTTGTGTCCCTTGCCCTCAGGGTCGCTCATAGGGCCGATGTATTTTCCCATCTCCTTTACAAGATGTACGATAAGCTCGTTCTGACGGGGGTTGCCAGCCAATGTCCTGTCTGAATCATTAAAGCCGCTTCCCGGCTCCCAGTCGATGTCGAATCCGTCCCAGTCACTTGTGAACAGGGAGTCACAAAGAGCCTTTGCAAAACGTGAGTGGGCCTCTTTCAGTTCCTCAAAATTGTTGAGGTCATGAGAGGTAAAGCCCCAATAGTCCCAACGCGCATGGTCCTTGGCAGTTTCAATCTGGCTCTGGCTCCATCCTTCTTCCGCCGCCTGCTCATAAATAGGAGTATAAACAGAATCAGGAGTCCTTCCTTTGCCAAGATGGGAAAGAAGGCTCACCTCAAGAAGCTTGATGCCCTTGACCTTCTGCACGAACTCCTTGTCCCTCTTCTGCTCAGGAGTAATCTGAGATCTGCTCGGAGCACCGCTCCACATGGAGATGATGTCCATGCTGTCAGGAACAGCCGAAAGGTAGCCCTTGCGTGCAGCTCCGGAAGGAGCCCAGTCAGAGAACCATCCGAAAGACACAGGACGGCCGTAGTTCCATATCTCGTCCTTGAATTCACGGAGGCTGGCATAATATGCTTCGCTCTCCTCGTTGAACATCGTGTTGTAGCCGCCGTTGTGGTCAATCTCCAGTTTCTCGACGTCCGTACATGCAACTGCTGCAGACATCCCGGCTACAGGAATAACATATAGTAATGCTTTAAAAATATTCATATCTTCAATTGTTTAGCGTTTGCAGTCCCACCAGAGCTTGGTAACAGACTTGTCTGCTCCGCCAAGCTTATTCAGTGCTTCCTGATAGTTTTCCGCATCTTCCGCAGACTGTGAGAAGCTTTTAGGATATACCATACGGCGGATTCCTGTCTCTTTCGTAGCACCGTCAGGGCTGTTGTTGACATGTACCGGATTAAGCTTAGGATAACCTGTCTTCCTCCACTCGGTCCATGCCTCCATTCCGTTCGGATAAAGGGCAATCCATTTCTGAATCATGATTTTCTCCAATGAGGCTTCCTTAGAAGAGTTGTCGAACTGTACGGTAGCCTGGGTAGGGGCCGACGCGCTGTACCTTACGTAACCCACGTTCACGCTGACAGCCTGAGGCTTGTTCTCATTGTTGATGTATGAAGCTGCGGCAGAAGCGGCAAGTCCGTTCTCCTCGAATGACATCTCGATACCTTTCCTGTACCAGTCTGCGGCAGAGCCGAACTCAGACCATTCCAATGCGGCCTCTGCAAGGAGGAAATAAACTTCAGATGTACGCATCCAATATGTAGGAGTGTCAGCTGTGAAGTTCGGCATTGAACGTCCTTCGAATGTCTTGGCGCCGGAAGCTGTTCCAGGAGGCACCGGAGCATATTTCTTTCCGTCATATCCGTCAATCGCCCAGGCAGGAATCTGCTTTGTGGACTCAATCTGCTGCGCCTCAGTAAAGTACTTGCTCATACGAGGGTCTTTGTAACCGTTCATATATGCGAACATTGATGTACACATGGCGGTCTCAGCATAGCTGCGGGCGCAATGGTTGATGTTGTTCACGAATACATATCCGGCACCCTTGCTCACCTGAGCCTCGTCATCCTTGAGGTTCATCAGGCGGGTGATGTCATTGCCGTATGCATATGTAGCCCACTGCTTTGCAAGATCCGGAGCACAATATTTCAGGCGCATGGCAAGACGTAGCATGAGGGAATTGGCATATTTCACCCATTTCTGCGTGTCACCGCCATATACGATGTCATAGTTCGCCATTATTCTCGCACCGGACTCAGCCATAGGCTCCAACACCTCGATTGCGCTCTTCAGGTCAGCGAACATCGCCTTATATACCTCCTCCTCGCTGTCGAAAGGTATGACAAGCTGCATTTCACCTGCATGTGAATAAGGGATAGGACCGAAAGCCTCGAGAGTCTTGTGCCATGCGGAGATTTTGATAATCTGGGCAAGAGCAAATACCTCAGGAGTATTGTTCTTCTCTGACTGAGTCTTGATTTTTTTCCAAGAAGGGAGAAGGTTGGTATATGAGTTCTTATATGTATCGGTATTCCACTTATCCTGCAGATAGTACGTCAGATGGTTATATCCGCTGGACCAGTTGTTGTCCTGTCCGAAATATCCGCTCCAGCCGTCAACAGACAAATGGTATGATGTCTGGTAAGCATTGATATAATCGGTCTGGTTGGCCTGTGTACCGACAGGGAAAACGCATCTTTGCATCAGGGTAATGCTGGCACCGAGTGCGATACCGTCCATCTTTCCCTGCTCCTCCGTCATTTCGTAGGGATTGGTGTTTATCCTCTGGTAGTCGCAAGACGCCAGCATGAGAATCACACCTAAGCCTGACAATATTTTGTTTATATTTTTCATTTTCATATTAGAATCTAAATTTGAGGCTTACAGCATAGCTTCTTACGCTCGGCTGCATGAAATAATCGTTGCCCTGTCCGTAAGTTCCGACAGACGGAGTAAGTTCAGGATCGAAAGGAGCCTTGCAGTAAATCATCCACGGATTGTTTGCCACGAATGTAAGGGTAAGGTCCTTAAGCACATCCTTGAACCATTTGCTTGGGAATGTATATCCCAGGCTCAGCTCCTGAAGACGGATATTGGTAGCGCTGTAGGCGTAGTAGCCCGAAGTATGCCAATCTCCCGTACCGACTTTCTTGTAATAGCCCTCTGCATCAACACGTCCCTGGTCAGGAAGCATGAATCCTCCGTCCTGGCGTGCCTGTGCTGATGCCTTTGAAACTCCGAACCTGTCGAGGATGGCCTCAGTTGATGAGGTAACTACACCTCCGAAACGTCCGTTGAGCAGGAAGCCGAGGGTAAAGCCCTTATATGAAATCGAGTTGTTCCATCCGAGAGTGAAATCAGGAGTGGTCTTGCCGAGATATACAGGATCAGTCTTCTCAAGAGAATAAACACCGTCTTTCACCTCAACATATCCCTGGCTGTCCTTCTTGAGGAATGTGTCGGCATAGATGTCGTTGATGCTGCCACCCTCCTTGAGGATTACGCGTCCGTTATCTTTAAGGACCTCAGGAATATTGATAGGCTCAAGGCTCATTTCAGTCATATAGTCGTGAACCATCTCCTTGATTTCATTGACGTTGCGCGAAAATGTCAGCATAGAAGAAATGCCCACGCCCTTGTGGGTATTGTTGTAGCCCAATGAAGCCTCCCAACCCCTGTTCTCAACGTTTCCGGCCTGCAGATAAATCTGCTTGTATCCGGAGTATTCAGGAAGATCGCCGAGGAAAGTCTGGTTGAAAGTGTTTGAATGATAGTAAGTCACCTGTGCGCTGAGGCTGTTCCAGAGACGGAGTTCAAGACCGAACTCATATGAATTTGTCTTCTCAGGCTTGAAATCAGTGAACGGATATATGCCGGTCTCCTGAAGAGCACCTCCTACTATAGGAGTAGTCACAGTTCCCGGAGTAAGTCCCGAGCGTGATACAGGAGCACCTACCTGAGTGAATGAACCGCGTACCTTGAGGTAAGAAAGGAAGTCAGGCATCTTCGCCATCTCGGAAATGACTGCCGAGAGACCTACTGAAGGATAGAAGAAGCCTTTTTTGTAATCCTTGGTATTCACAAGGCGCGAGTTCCAGTCATTACGTCCTGTCAGAGAAAGGAAAAGCATATTCCTCCATCCGAGCTCAACGCTGGCAAAAACTGCATTGTTACGTACAGCAGCATCTCCGTCCTTCTCTATGGAAGCGGCCGCAGCAGCGTCGATATTGCTGAATGAGAACATATTAGGAACAAGCTTGAGAGGACCTCTATATCCTCTTGTCCTTGCCCAGTAGTTAGAGTAGCTGTAACCGATGTTGGCCGTAAGGTGGAACTGGCCGAGCTGCTTGTTGATGTTGAGCATAGCATCCGCATACTCCTGGCGGTCCTTGAAATCGCTCCACTCATAGAGACCCTTGTCCGAGCCTTCGGTGAATATCATGTTGGTGGAAGCGCTGTATTTTCTCTCGAACTCAGTGTATGAGTTGTCCATACGGTAGCGTGCCGTGATGTTAAGCCAGTCAAGGATATTGTATGTAAGACCGATGTTGAACATGTAGCGGTCTTTCTTGCTCGGCATGACAGTACGGTAAGCCATCCAGTAAGGGTTGTCTGTTCCGTATGTAGTGTCTGAAATAGGCCAGTACTGCGTAGCGAAGCCACGGCTCTGGTTGTAACGCTCGAATGACTTCACGGCATCCCAGCTCTCTCCCCTCGGGAAGAGGTAAGCGACCATTGTAGGGTTGTTGTACAATCCCTGTGACACCATGTTCTGGTCTGTCTGATGCACGAATGATGCACCGAGGTCAAGCTGAATCTTGTCATTGAGGAGCGATGTCGTATTGCGCACTGTTGCGTTGATACGGTCATACTTGTTGTTAGGAACGATTCCCTGTGAATTGGTTGACGAAATGGAAGCGAAAGTCTGGTTGAACTTGTTTCCGGCTGTCAAGGTGAGGGAATTGATGAAAGTCATTCCAGTCTCAAAGAAGTCTTTCTTAGGGTCATAAGAAGTTGGAGCGGCAAGCTCGTTGCCCCAGCTCTCGAATGCTCCCTTCCTGTTTCCGTAGGTATTCTGGAATTCAGGAGTCATATAAGGAGTGCTGAACTCCGAAGTTGAAGAGAATGAAAGTGATACCTTCCCGTCCTTACCTTTCTTCGTGGTTATCAGGAGCACACCATTGGCGGCGCTACTACCGTAAAGCGCAGCTGCTGACGGACCGCTCAGGACGGAGATGCTCTCGATGTCCTCAGGGTTGAAGTCAGCGATACCCTCTGTTGTTGCCCTTGAATCTCCGAGCACATCGTTACCCTTGCCGATTGTGGTGTTCACGAGAGGAATACCGTCAACCACATAGAGCACGCCGTTGTCTCCCTCGAGTGACTTGGCACCACGCATGATTACACGTGTGGCTCCGCCGACTCCGCTGGCGCTCTTGTTAATCTGGACACCGGCTACTTTTCCGTTGAGTGAGTTTACGAAGTTGGCATCCTTTGAACGGAGAAGTTCATCGGAATCCACCTGCTGGACATTGTAGCTGAGGGCTTTTTCAGAACGTTTGATACCGAGGGCCGTGACCACGACCTCATCGAGAAATTCGGAAGAAACGTTCAGGACGGCATTGAGGACTGCCTGTCCGTTATAATTGAGTTCGAGTTCTTCATAGCCCAGGAGCGACACTACGATAACGTCGCCAGGCTTGACTCCAGTAAGGGTATAATCTCCGTCAATACCAGTCATGACTCCGCCTGCGCCGCCTTTGATCATGACTGCGGCACCGGCTACCGGTCCCTGGCTATCTGTAATTATACCACTGACTGTACCCCCCCCGTGGCAGTTTCCTGAGCCCGGAGGACAGGAGGCAGGATGTTCAGAACCATGACGGTCACGAATGCCGTCAGACAGTATCTGAACATCGACAATTTGAATGTCTTTAACATAATTGATTAGATTGGTTAATAAAAAGTGTGCGAATTTAAGTTTTTTTATCGATTTGTCAATCGCAAAAGGGCAAATCAGCTACAAACCATATCTAATGCAGCAGTTGTATTGAGCCGAAAGAATACCTCACCAAGCATTATCAGCAAAATTTCGCCAATGTAAAAAAAGAGCGGCAGATTCCTCTGCCGCCCCAATTTTCAGTCATCCGTGCATATCACTTCCATGGAGTTGAAGTATCTTCTGAAGAAATGCCCTCATTCCAGACGAAAGACTTGGAAGTAGTCATCGGGTGGCCTTTTCCGGTCAGGTCCGCGAACTCTCCTGTCGCCTCATCATAAGACGACCTGCTGACTCTCCAGTATCCTTCGAGTCCCTGGATATCCGGAGTCACAGACGGGATATTCTTGCTTATCTGGTCTGCAGTACGGCATACTGACCAGATACGGCACTCAGTAACCATGATGTTGCAGCCAGTCCACCAGCTGTCTCCAGGAGCCCAGTATCCGTTGTTGCCTCCTATACCTCCGAAAGTAAGATACTTGAAATATCCGTCTTTTACGACTTTTGGAGTGATGTTCTTGTCGCCGGCTTTCACGCCGTTCACATAAATCGTCACCTTGGTACCGTCATAAGTTACGGCATAATGCTGCCACTCGTTCGTATGAATATACATTCCCGAGTCAGGGTTAAGGTAATCGCCGACTCCCTGGAACTGCACAAGTGAATGCGCAGGGTTAGTTCCGTCAAAGCTCTGAGGGTCCTCAAAGCGGAACATCAATTCTCCGTCATTGATTGTACAGAAAATATCCCTGTTCCTATTTGACGTATTTGATACCTGAAGCCTCATCTCTATGGTAAATTCAGGGAAAGTCTGCTCGAAATCATTTACCCAAAGGCCTGCCGCACCATTGAACTGAGCGATGTCATTTACCATCGGGGAAGTAATCACAAACACATATGCGGAAGTATTGGCCGTCATCTCCACATCACCGCTTATCTTTTCCAATTTTACCGGAAGAGCGAGAGGAAGACCTGAGAGAGCCGCAGGAATCTTGTCCAAAGTAATGACAGCAGCATCTGCCGCATACTTGCCGGCCTTGATGGTGATGTCTTCGCCAAGATTGACCAGAGACTCATCAAACATCTGATATCCGGTACCTTCGCTCGCATTATATGAATCAAGAACAGCCTTGTCGATTACAAAGCGGACTTCACAGTCAGTGTCGAGCTTGTCTGTAAGTGCAGGAGTAAGCACGACCTTTGCCCCCTCATTCACAGTAAGCTTCACCATATCGCTGGCTATTCCGGCGCTGTTGATACTCTCTGCCAAGAAAGCATGCACACCAAGCTCATTTCCATCTTTTCCGCCCTCGCCATATTCCGCATCATCACATCCGGCAACAAACAGGGCAGCCAATGCAAACGCTCCTATTTTAAATATGTTTCTCATAAATTCTATTGCTTGTACGTTAAACTATTTTGCAACGCAATCTTCTTGTTTGATTACATTATAGCCAGGAGCAGGATTCTGCTGCTGAATGGCCTTGCGCATCCACTTGTAGCGCGGCGTATTGATTTTCTCGTTACTGAAACGGAAAGCGCCGAAACCGCCCTTGCGGAAACCGTTGGAAGGTTTCCAGCTTGCAAAGCCGATTAAAGTAGGATACTTGTCCCTGTCGAGCGCACGTCCCTGACTATCTCTCCAAGTGAAGCCACCCTTAAGGCAATCCAAAGCAGACTCAAGATTCTCTGTCACCACAAAACGGTTAGTGAACTCTTCCTCCGTATAGATTGACTTATATACATCATAATAATTGCGGAGCCTTAAATCAAGGCCGGAATCAGAACCTGTGCCTCCCCATGTGTAAGCCTGGGACACGAAATAATCGAAATAGATTCCAAGTTGGGAAGGATTCGGAATCGACTGAAGATATCCGTCAAGGATAAACAGCCTGTCAGTGCCGGACTGGGGACCGATATATTTTCCCATCTCCTCCACGAACCATGTGAAATATTTCGAGTTACGGCAAAGGCCTCCACCGTACTCACCAGGCTCATAGTCAATGTCTATTCCGCAATACCCTGTGGCATACAGGGAATCAGAAATTGCCTTAGTCCATTTTATTATGGAATTATGTATGGCCTCTTCATCGCCGTCAACCCAGCCCCAATACTCTTTCTGCTTTGCAAGGCTTTCAGTGTATTCAGCCGGAGTGAACAGACACCCAACCTCTGCGATAAAAGAGCACAGGACGACCTTGGTGCCTTTCACATTTACAACAAAATCAAGGTCAGCCTTTTTCTTCGGCGTAAGATTAAAACTGCTCCACAGGGAAATCACATCCATAGAGTCAGGAACAGCCTGAAGCATATTTGTTGTGCTTGCATCACCTTCATCCCATTCGCTGAACCATCCGAACGAGATTGCATGGTCACTTGCCTTGTACTCCCTTAGGGCCGCATAATAAGCGTCATCCTTGACGATTTCCGTAAGAGAAACATCGTGTATCTGAGGTTTCGGAGTCATCCAATCGCTGCATGCCGAAACAGACACCGCAGCCAGAACCGGAAGACATACTTTCAAAATATTAATTTTCATATGTAAATTTCTTGTTAAATCTATTTCTTCTTAGCCCAGAACAAATCCGTAGCCTCCGTATCCGGTCCTCCGAGAAGCTGGAGAGCGCCAGGATAATTCTCCTTGTTGAGGCTCTTCTCATTGAATGAGTAACGGAGCCTGCGCATGCCTCTACTATTGTCAGAGATGACACCACCGGACTGGTTGTCTATAACAGGAGCAAGTTCAGGATACCCTGTACGCCTCCACTCCGACCAGGCCTCGATACCCATAGGATAATTCGCAATCCACTTCTGGGTTATTACCTGTTCCAGATTACCCTCAAAGCCAGCTGAAGCATCCCATGCAATCTTGACCTTAGTCTGTCTCGGATAATCCGGGAAGCCCGCAGGATCTGCCGTATGGCTGGCAGGAACAGAGTTCGCGTCAGCAATATATGCGGCCGCACCAGAGCCTACGCCCCACTGCTCCATAGAGAGGCTGATTCCCTCCTCATAAAAAGTCTTGGCGTCACCTGATATCCAGCCGCGAAGCACAGCCTCCGCAAGCAGGAACTTAGACTCGGCCGCAACAAATACAGGAAGCTTCGAAGTCTCGTCGAAATTAGTCATAGAGAACTTAGGACCTACAACGGCTTTGTCAAATTCAGCCTTTCCGGAACGCATGCCGATATAAGCGCCTCCGACCTGGGAGAAATACCTGCTTCTTCTCGGGTCAGAATAGCCGTTCATGTAGTCAACTATTGATGAATTGACCCTGATGTCACCCCAACTCTCAGAAGCAAGGTCATAAGGGTTGCGCTGAGCCTTCGGGTCCATCATGGCATTGTCCCCATTGGTTTCAATATAACCATAAGGAGATTCATATGCGGACACGAAATCCTCCTTGCTGCCGGAGCGCATTGCAGCTCTCATTATCAGAGAGTTCGCGAACTTGGACCATTTGAGGTAATCACCGCCATAAAGTGCGTCCTGCGCACCGAGCGGCTTCTTGCCTGAATTTTCAGTAGCATAAGAATAGAGCACACCGGCTGCGCTGCGCAAGTCAGCGATGATGTTATTGTACACCTCTTCGTTCGAGTCATATGCGACATACATCTTTCCATCCTGAACCTTGCTGTACGGAATCGGTCCATAGCAGTCGGCTACGCGCATCATTGCGGCTGCCTTGATGAGAGTCGCCACAGCATAATAGTGACCTGAGCCGCTCGTATATTTCTCGATTTCGAAATAGTTTCCGTAAATGTCGAGGAAAGGAGTCTCATAAGGATTTGCATTCCAGCTGTCGCTCGCATTGAATGTGTCGAAGTTCTGGCCTCCCCAGCGGTTTGACAATGTGAAATAACCCCCGAGAGTTCCGACCATTTGATCTATCATCTGCGAGTCATTCTGCTGCACATACATGAGAGCCTCAATCATTGTCGGCATCAAGATTGCCGGATCGGCGCTCTTCACTGCATATGGGTCCGTGTTGTACTCGCCGAATTTCGCAGTACAGCCAATGGTCAATGCAGCCATAGCAGCTATCGATATTATCGTTTTGATTGTTTTCATTTTTTCTGATTTTGTTTAGAACTGGAACTTCACGTTGAAACCTAAGTTACGTGTGCTCGGAAGCATGAAATAGTCCACTCCCTGATAGTAGTTGTTGCCGGTGGCGGCAGACAATTCCGGATCAAACGGAGCCTTGCAGTAAATCATGGCAAGATTCCTTGCGACAAAACCGACTGTCATCCGCATCTTGTCCTTGAACCATTTCTGCGGAAGAGTGTAGTTCAAAGTCAGTTCCTGAAGACGGATATTCGTAGCATCGTACATGTAATATGCAGCATAACCTCCCTGGGCCGTGCTTATGCCTGTATAATATTTCTCTGCAGGAAGCAGGCCGTAATTGACAGGAATGCCACCGGCGTCCCTCATGTCGGCGGACACCTGTGACGCACCGTAATAGTCGAGGATACCCTGCGTTGCAGAATATACGAGCCCTCCGATACGTGCAGTCAGGACAACTCCGAGAGAGACACCTGCATAGCTGAACGTATTGCTCCATCCCAGGTTAGCCTTAGGGGCGAGTGAACCGACCTTGAACGGCTCTACGGACATCATCTTTATATTTCCGTTGTTGTCAACATCAACATTTCCGTTCAAATCGTGGGCAATCACATGATGTGCATACACGTCAGAAAGCGAACCGCCTTCACGCAGGATCACGCGCGGAGCCACATTGGAAGCACCCAGCCAGTCCTTATTGATTTCCGTTACGTCCACAGGAACACCGGTGGTAGGGTCAGGAATGCCGTGCGCAAGTTCCTTAATCACGTTCTCATTGAAAGTGAACGTAAGACCGCTGTCCCAGCCGAAGCCGCCCCAATTATTGTTATACCCCAATGCAAGCTCGACTCCCTGGTTCTGGATATTACCTGTCTGGGCGACAAAGTTCTTATATCCTGAAGCTGCCGAGAGAGGAGCATAGATTGTCTGGTGATAAGTATTCGAGCGATAATATGTCACATCCAGGCTGAGGCTCTCGAAGAATCTCATGTTGATACCGAGTTCCCATGAACGGGTATCCTCAGGCTTAAGGTCCGTGGCAGGATAAGTCTCGCTCTTTGACCAGTTGTGGGTCTGGTCGTTATATTTATAGCTCGGATTAGAAAGGAAACGGTCAAACGGAGTCGCAACCTGCGAATAAGACCCGCGCACTTTCATGAATGAAAACCATTTAGGGAAATTGGCGAGTTCTGAAACAACTACCGAAAGTCCTACAGACGGATAGAAGAATGACGGACTCTTGGTGAATGCAAGCTGCGACGCCCAGTCATTACGTCCCGTAGCGGTAAGGAATATCGCATTTCTCCAGCCCAGTTCCACAGATGCGAATACAGACTGGGTCTGGTCATGCCATCCTTCCTCATTGCCCTTGTAATTGACTGAAGTATTGAGGTTGTTGGCAGCGAAATGATTCGGAATCACAAGGTCTCCGGCAGCACGCGACATGTAGTAGCGCTGGTCATTGATTGAGCCTCCGACATTGGCCACGAGCCTGAAGTCTCCCCACGTCTTGTCCACGTTGGCGATGACATCACCATAGAAAGAACGGTCAGTCATATTGTCCACCTTGTATCCTCCGTTTTCTCCTGCAAAAGTGGTAAGAGTTCCCGCATAGTATTTCGTGGTCTGCCTGTATGTGGAGGCATCAGTCCTTACACGCGCCACGACATTCAGCCAGTCAGTTATATTATACTGGAGAGACGCGTTGAGCATATAACGCTGCTTATGCATGTCGCGGTTATTGCGGTTCTGCACCCAATAAGGGTTCTGGATGTTATGTGAGCCCTCAGAATAAGGCCAGTACTGCGTATTGACACCATTTATCGGGTCCCAGCGCTCATAGAGCCGAACCTCATCGAAGTTTCCTCCTCTCGGGAAAAGATAAAGGCCCGGAAGCGGGTTGAAATAGCTTCCTTGGGAAACGAGGTTATGGTCGTTCTGGATGATGAAGCTGGCTCCGAAATCAAGGATGAGCTTGTCACCTGCGAATTTCGTAGTATTGCGGGCCGAAAAGTTGTAACGGTCATATTTACTCTCAGGAACGATACCTGTGGAGTTTGTAGTTGAAGCAGAAATGTAGGTCTGGTTCTTCGCGTTTCCTGTCGAGAGAGACACTGAGTTGATTACGTTTGTACCAGTATTGAAGAATTTGCGCGGGTCAAAACTGTAGCTTTCCGGCAATGCAGCACCCCAGTTGCTGTAGCCGGAGCTTGCAGCATACTTGTCCTGCATGCCAGGCATCATATATGCCGTAGAGAAAGTAGTGCTGTTGCTGACGCTGACTGTAGTCTTGCCCTCAGTTCCTCTCTTGGTATTGATGATAATCACACCGTTAGCAGCATCCGAACCATAAAGCGCGGCAGCAGACGGGCCTGTAAGCATATTGACAGACTCAATATCATCAGGGTTGATATCGGCAGCAGCCTCAGAACCGACAGCCTCGGCCATGACTCCGCCTTGTCCACCGAAGCTTTTGTTGTACATAGGCACACCGTCAATCACATAAAGAACGGTATTGTTCTTCTCGATGGACTTCATACCACGCATAACGACACGCGTTGAGCTACCCGGGCCGCTCGCGCCTGACTGAATCTGGACTCCTGCGACCTTGCCGACCAAAGAGTTGACGAAGTTGGCGTCCTTTACAGCTGTCAGCTCTTCAGCCTTGACCTGCTGCACATTGTAGGCAAGGGTCTTCTCCTCACGCTTGATACCGAGGGCCGTGACTACGACCTCATCAAGAAATTCGGAAGAAACGTTCAGGACGGCATTGAGGACTGCCTGTCCGGTGTAAGGGATTTCAAGTTCCTCGTAGCCAAGAAGCGATACTACGATGACATCGCCAGGCTTGACTCCGGTAAGAGCATAATCACCGTCCACACCAGTCATGACTCCGCCGGAGCCGCCTTTGATCATGACAGCCGCGCCGGCTACAGGGCCTTGGTTATCAGTAATTACACCACTGACTGCCCCCCCCTGTTCCTGAGCATCCGCAACAGGAGACAGTATGCCAGATACCACCACTGCAAGCATGGCTGACAGGACATATCTGAACATCGACAATTTGAATGTCTTTAACATAATTAATTAGATTGGTTAATAAAAAGTTCACAAATATACGATTTATTGACAATCCTGCAATTTTTTAAAAGTTATTCATCCAATATCGGCATTACGGCTGGCAGCTCCGAACAGAAGGCTTTCTTTATGCAGGCATCAAGAAAAACAAAGAGACGCCCCGTTAAAGAGCGTCTCCAAGATACAAATGCTGCAAGACAACGGACTACAATCCGCCGCCTATTGCAATAGGCTTCTCCAAGTCTCTGAAATTGCGGAGATTGGTCTTAGGAGTGCCATGTCCTGAGGCATCAACAACACCGCCGTTGAGCTTGTAGTAAGCCACGAGCCCCTTGCTGTTAGGGTCAACTGAAAGCATGTTCTCCTTTATCTCATTTTCAGAACGTACTACATTCCAAAGCCTTACCTCACTCATCAGGCCATAGAACGGACGTGTTCCCCACATGAAGTTAGGCACCATACCTACTGAGAATCCGAAATCAGCTCCATTGGCTGTAAGGTCAGGCGACATCTGGAAGCTTCCGTTTGCGACAACCTTCTCTCCGTTCACGTAGAGATTGGCCACACCCTGCGAGTTGCAAGTGAATGCAAGGTGATACCAGACTCCGGTCTTGAGAGGATTGTCATTCCATGTAATCTCTCCGCCGCCGGCTACCTGGAGAATATCCTTTGGAATAGATCCGCCTCCGGCATCTCCGATACGCATGATCATCACACCCTCACAACCCATGACAGTGTTGTTGTTGCCGAAGCGTGAGATATTGATTACCGCCTCGTAAGTAGCCTCGGTAAACACATCCAGAGGAGTAAGAGGCAAAGTGATGTAGTTACTGCTGAATTCAGCAGCCTTCATAATCTTGACAGGCTTCTTGACCTCATAATAAGCAATGTCAGCCCCGTCCATCACCTGTGCATCACCTGTATTCACACGCACAGGAAGAAGATATACCTCACCTTCAGTAAGGTTGTTCAGGTCTTCAAGCTTCAGTTCAATGGCATCAGAATAAATCTGGCCGGCCTTGATTACCGCAGTCTTGCTTACAAGTTCAGCTGAAGTAAGGACACGATATGCCTTTCCGAACCTGTAATTATATGCATTCACGACATCCTCACCCTCAATGGTGTATGTCACATTCACATCCTCCTCAACCATAGTCGTAAGGCGCGACTTCAGCTCGACAGAATAGGTAGTTTCCCCATCTATCTCAATTACGGTCTCTGATGCCTCAAAATAAAGTTTTGGCACAAGCAGTTCCGCCTCCTTGTCCTGGCATCCTGCAAGAAGCATTGCGCACAGGCCCAACGGGAATATAATTCTTGATATTATTTTCATATTGAAATGTAAGATTACTGGTTATCTTCCTTACCGGCACCTTCCTGGGCAGCCTTCCACTCATAGAAGACCCTCAGGTTCTCCTGGATACCCTTTCGCATCCATTTGTAGTCCGGAGTGTTGTCATAATCCTTGGTGAAACGGTATGCTCCGAATCCGCCTTTGTATCCTTCATCCGGCATATAGCGCGCATGTCCCATTATTGCTCCGCCGCTCACCGCATACTGCTCGAAATTCTCGCAGAGAATGTATTTGTAAGGTGTATTACCTCTGATCGGCCTTGTTCCGCCATAAGACTGCTCGATGAAATAGTCGATATACTCAGGACAGTTTTCTTCAAAAACAGGCATGATACCGTCAATGCAAAGGAGCTTGTGTCCCTTGCCCTCAGGGTCGCTCATAGGGCCGATGTATTTTCCCATCTCCTTTACAAGATGTACGATAAGCTCGTTCTGACGGGGGTTGCCAGCCAATGTCCTGTCTGAATCATTAAAGCCGCTTCCCGGCTCCCAGTCGATGTCGAATCCGTCCCAGTCACTTGTGAACAGGGAGTCACAAAGAGCCTTTGCAAAACGTGAGTGGGCCTCTTTCAGTTCCTCAAAATTGTTGAGGTCATGAGAGGTAAAGCCCCAATAGTCCCAACGCGCATGGTCCTTGGCAGTTTCAATCTGGCTCTGGCTCCATCCTTCTTCCGCCGCCTGCTCATAAATAGGAGTATAAACAGAATCAGGAGTCCTTCCTTTGCCAAGATGGGAAAGAAGGCTCACCTCAAGAAGCTTGATGCCCTTGACCTTCTGCACGAACTCCTTGTCCCTCTTCTGCTCAGGAGTAATCTGAGATCTGCTCGGAGCACCGCTCCACATGGAGATGATGTCCATGCTGTCAGGAACAGCCGAAAGGTAGCCCTTGCGTGCAGCTCCGGAAGGAGCCCAGTCAGAGAACCATCCGAAAGACACAGGACGGCCGTAGTTCCATATCTCGTCCTTGAATTCACGGAGGCTGGCATAATATGCTTCGCTCTCCTCGTTGAACATCGTGTTGTAGCCGCCGTTGTGGTCAATCTCCAGTTTCTCGACGTCCGTACATGCAACTGCTGCAGACATCCCGGCTACAGGAATAACATATAGTAATGCTTTAAAAATATTCATATCTTCAATTGTTTAGCGTTTGCAGTCCCACCAGAGCTTGGTAACAGACTTGTCTGCTCCGCCAAGCTTATTCAGTGCTTCCTGATAGTTTTCCGCATCTTCCGCAGACTGTGAGAAGCTTTTAGGATATACCATACGGCGGATTCCTGTCTCTTTCGTAGCACCGTCAGGGCTGTTGTTGACATGTACCGGATTAAGCTTAGGATAACCTGTCTTCCTCCACTCGGTCCATGCCTCCATTCCGTTCGGATAAAGGGCAATCCATTTCTGAATCATGATTTTCTCCAATGAGGCTTCCTTAGAAGAGTTGTCGAACTGTACGGTAGCCTGGGTAGGGGCCGACGCGCTGTACCTTACGTAACCCACGTTCACGCTGACAGCCTGAGGCTTGTTCTCATTGTTGATGTATGAAGCTGCGGCAGAAGCGGCAAGTCCGTTCTCCTCGAATGACATCTCGATACCTTTCCTGTACCAGTCTGCGGCAGAGCCGAACTCAGACCATTCCAATGCGGCCTCTGCAAGGAGGAAATAAACTTCAGATGTACGCATCCAATATGTAGGAGTGTCAGCTGTGAAGTTCGGCATTGAACGTCCTTCGAATGTCTTGGCGCCGGAAGCTGTTCCAGGAGGCACCGGAGCATATTTCTTTCCGTCATATCCGTCAATCGCCCAGGCAGGAATCTGCTTTGTGGACTCAATCTGCTGCGCCTCAGTAAAGTACTTGCTCATACGAGGGTCTTTGTAACCGTTCATATATGCGAACATTGATGTACACATGGCGGTCTCAGCATAGCTGCGGGCGCAATGGTTGATGTTGTTCACGAATACATATCCGGCACCCTTGCTCACCTGAGCCTCGTCATCCTTGAGGTTCATCAGGCGGGTGATGTCATTGCCGTATGCATATGTAGCCCACTGCTTTGCAAGATCCGGAGCACAATATTTCAGGCGCATGGCAAGACGTAGCATGAGGGAATTGGCATATTTCACCCATTTCTGCGTGTCACCGCCATATACGATGTCATAGTTCGCCATTATTCTCGCACCGGACTCAGCCATAGGCTCCAACACCTCGATTGCGCTCTTCAGGTCAGCGAACATCGCCTTATATACCTCCTCCTCGCTGTCGAAAGGTATGACAAGCTGCATTTCACCTGCATGTGAATAAGGGATAGGACCGAAAGCCTCGAGAGTCTTGTGCCATGCGGAGATTTTGATAATCTGGGCAAGAGCAAATACCTCAGGAGTATTGTTCTTCTCTGACTGAGTCTTGATTTTTTTCCAAGAAGGGAGAAGGTTGGTATATGAGTTCTTATATGTATCGGTATTCCACTTATCCTGCAGATAGTACGTCAGATGGTTATATCCGCTGGACCAGTTGTTGTCCTGTCCGAAATATCCGCTCCAGCCGTCAACAGACAAATGGTATGATGTCTGGTAAGCATTGATATAATCGGTCTGGTTGGCCTGTGTACCGACAGGGAAAACGCATCTTTGCATCAGGGTAATGCTGGCACCGAGTGCGATACCGTCCATCTTTCCCTGCTCCTCCGTCATTTCGTAGGGATTGGTGTTTATCCTCTGGTAGTCGCAAGACGCCAGCATGAGAATCACACCTAAGCCTGACAATATTTTGTTTATATTTTTCATTTTCATATTAGAATCTAAATTTGAGGCTTACAGCATAGCTTCTTACGCTCGGCTGCATGAAATAATCGTTGCCCTGTCCGTAAGTTCCGACAGACGGAGTAAGTTCAGGATCGAAAGGAGCCTTGCAGTAAATCATCCACGGATTGTTTGCCACGAATGTAAGGGTAAGGTCCTTAAGCACATCCTTGAACCATTTGCTTGGGAATGTATATCCCAGGCTCAGCTCCTGAAGACGGATATTGGTAGCGCTGTAGGCGTAGTAGCCCGAAGTATGCCAATCTCCCGTACCGACTTTCTTGTAATAGCCCTCTGCATCAACACGTCCCTGGTCAGGAAGCATGAATCCTCCGTCCTGGCGTGCCTGTGCTGATGCCTTTGAAACTCCGAACCTGTCGAGGATGGCCTCAGTTGATGAGGTAACTACACCTCCGAAACGTCCGTTGAGCAGGAAGCCGAGGGTAAAGCCCTTATATGAAATCGAGTTGTTCCATCCGAGAGTGAAATCAGGAGTGGTCTTGCCGAGATATACAGGATCAGTCTTCTCAAGAGAATAAACACCGTCTTTCACCTCAACATATCCCTGGCTGTCCTTCTTGAGGAATGTGTCGGCATAGATGTCGTTGATGCTGCCACCCTCCTTGAGGATTACGCGTCCGTTATCTTTAAGGACCTCAGGAATATTGATAGGCTCAAGGCTCATTTCAGTCATATAGTCGTGAACCATCTCCTTGATTTCATTGACGTTGCGCGAAAATGTCAGCATAGAAGAAATGCCCACGCCCTTGTGGGTATTGTTGTAGCCCAATGAAGCCTCCCAACCCCTGTTCTCAACGTTTCCGGCCTGCAGATAAATCTGCTTGTATCCGGAGTATTCAGGAAGATCGCCGAGGAAAGTCTGGTTGAAAGTGTTTGAATGATAGTAAGTCACCTGTGCGCTGAGGCTGTTCCAGAGACGGAGTTCAAGACCGAACTCATATGAATTTGTCTTCTCAGGCTTGAAATCAGTGAACGGATATATGCCGGTCTCCTGAAGAGCACCTCCTACTATAGGAGTAGTCACAGTTCCCGGAGTAAGTCCCGAGCGTGATACAGGAGCACCTACCTGAGTGAATGAACCGCGTACCTTGAGGTAAGAAAGGAAGTCAGGCATCTTCGCCATCTCGGAAATGACTGCCGAGAGACCTACTGAAGGATAGAAGAAGCCTTTTTTGTAATCCTTGGTATTCACAAGGCGCGAGTTCCAGTCATTACGTCCTGTCAGAGAAAGGAAAAGCATATTCCTCCATCCGAGCTCAACGCTGGCAAAAACTGCATTGTTACGTACAGCAGCATCTCCGTCCTTCTCTATGGAAGCGGCCGCAGCAGCGTCGATATTGCTGAATGAGAACATATTAGGAACAAGCTTGAGAGGACCTCTATATCCTCTTGTCCTTGCCCAGTAGTTAGAGTAGCTGTAACCGATGTTGGCCGTAAGGTGGAACTGGCCGAGCTGCTTGTTGATGTTGAGCATAGCATCCGCATACTCCTGGCGGTCCTTGAAATCGCTCCACTCATAGAGACCCTTGTCCGAGCCTTCGGTGAATATCATGTTGGTGGAAGCGCTGTATTTTCTCTCGAACTCAGTGTATGAGTTGTCCATACGGTAGCGTGCCGTGATGTTAAGCCAGTCAAGGATATTGTATGTAAGACCGATGTTGAACATGTAGCGGTCTTTCTTGCTCGGCATGACAGTACGGTAAGCCATCCAGTAAGGGTTGTCTGTTCCGTATGTAGTGTCTGAAATAGGCCAGTACTGCGTAGCGAAGCCACGGCTCTGGTTGTAACGCTCGAATGACTTCACGGCATCCCAGCTCTCTCCCCTCGGGAAGAGGTAAGCGACCATTGTAGGGTTGTTGTACAATCCCTGTGACACCATGTTCTGGTCTGTCTGATGCACGAATGATGCACCGAGGTCAAGCTGAATCTTGTCATTGAGGAGCGATGTCGTATTGCGCACTGTTGCGTTGATACGGTCATACTTGTTGTTAGGAACGATTCCCTGTGAATTGGTTGACGAAATGGAAGCGAAAGTCTGGTTGAACTTGTTTCCGGCTGTCAAGGTGAGGGAATTGATGAAAGTCATTCCAGTCTCAAAGAAGTCTTTCTTAGGGTCATAAGAAGTTGGAGCGGCAAGCTCGTTGCCCCAGCTCTCGAATGCTCCCTTCCTGTTTCCGTAGGTATTCTGGAATTCAGGAGTCATATAAGGAGTGCTGAACTCCGAAGTTGAAGAGAATGAAAGTGATACCTTCCCGTCCTTACCTTTCTTCGTGGTTATCAGGAGCACACCATTGGCGGCGCTACTACCGTAAAGCGCAGCTGCTGACGGACCGCTCAGGACGGAGATGCTCTCGATGTCCTCAGGGTTGAAGTCAGCGATACCCTCTGTTGTTGCCCTTGAATCTCCGAGCACATCGTTACCCTTGCCGATTGTGGTGTTCACGAGAGGAATACCGTCAACCACATAGAGCACGCCGTTGTCTCCCTCGAGTGACTTGGCACCACGCATGATTACACGTGTGGCTCCGCCGACTCCGCTGGCGCTCTTGTTAATCTGGACACCGGCTACTTTTCCGTTGAGTGAGTTTACGAAGTTGGCATCCTTTGAACGGAGAAGTTCATCGGAATCCACCTGCTGGACATTGTAGCTGAGGGCTTTTTCAGAACGTTTGATACCGAGGGCCGTGACCACGACCTCATCGAGAAATTCGGAAGAAACGTTCAGGACGGCATTGAGGACTGCCTGTCCGTTATAATTGAGTTCGAGTTCTTCATAGCCCAGGAGCGACACTACGATAACGTCGCCAGGCTTGACTCCAGTAAGGGTATAATCTCCGTCAATACCAGTCATGACTCCGCCTGCGCCGCCTTTGATCATGACTGCGGCACCGGCTACCGGTCCCTGGCTATCTGTAATTATACCACTGACTGTACCCCCCCCGTGGCAGTTTCCTGAGCCCGGAGGACAGGAGGCAGGATGTTCAGAACCATGACGGTCACGAATGCCGTCAGACAGTATCTGAACATCGACAATTTGAATGTCTTTAACATAATTGATTAGATTGGTTAATAAAAAGTGTGCGAATTTAAGTTTTTTTATTGATTTATCAAGATGGCAAAGGCAATTCAGCTACAATTTACTCCTATAAGCCATATCACCCGAAGCTCACCAACCTTTCCCGATATTGTCCGCAATCATGGCCACGAGCCTTTCACGTGCCTCCACACTTGCCCAGGCGACGTGAGGAGCAAGACGCAAACGTTCCGGATGCCGGACATGCAGAAGAGGACTGTCCGATAAAAGAGGCTCATCAGCAAACACATCCAAGGCAGCACCCGCTATAATCCCCTCGTCAACGGCGCGGGCAAGAGCGCTTTCATTGACAATTCCTCCCCGCCCCATGTTCACGACAAACGCCTGGGGCTTCATCATCTCCAGCTGCTTCTCCCCTATCAGCCCGTCCGTCCTTTCATTAAGCGGCGCATGCACCGACACCACATCGGATACCCTGAGAAGCTCCTCAAGAGGCAGACTCGGATAATCCTGGCAATGGGATGTTCCAGAAGTGGAATAATAGCATACCTGCATGCCGAATGCCTCCGCAACCGATGCGACACGCCGGCCGATGTTACCCATACCGATGATTCCCATAGTCTTTCCTGCAAGTTCACGCCACGGCACGCTCACATCAGTGAAGCTCCCTCCTGAAGAATATCTGCCCGACTTTACGGCCGAATCAAAATAAGGGGCGTTTCCGGCAAGGGAGAGGATGTGCATGAAAGTGGCCTGCACCACAGAATCCGTCGAGTATCCGGCAACATTGCGAACAGGTACCCCCTTTGAGGCGGCATAGCTGACATCAATATTGTTGACACCGGTGGCGGCCTCACAGATGAGCCTGAGGCGCGGAGCGGCATCTATCAATCCGGCAGTCACCCTGACTTTGTTGACTATCAGCACATCACAATCCCCGACACGCTCAAGGGCCTGGGCAGGGTCCGAAGAGGGGTAGCACACAAGTTCACCATACTTTTCAATCGGGGCAAGCGAGATTTCGCCCATAGTCCCCGCATCAAGAAACACTATTTTCATAATTATATTTTATTTGTTTTCATACATAAGGTGCAGCAGAGGCTTGTTCTTGCCATCGCTGTCCGCGAAAGTCCGAATCCGACAAGTCCACCGTCTTCCATATGATAAGCCCAAAGGGACACCTGAGCGAAATAGAGCGGAAGACGCTCCTTTAATATTCATAGTCCTCATGGGAAAGAAAATCATAAGGAAAGGCCTGTCGTATTCCTGATGTCATATTATTTTCCCCATCTTCAATTCGGTCTTCAATATCTCGTACACGTAAGCCGAACTTTCGATATAAAGTCCGGTTTGCGGCTCGGAGAGTCTGGTGAATGTCTCCGAGTTATAGAACATAGCTATCGCTTCGGTCAGGGCCAGACCTCTATCTTCCATGAGATAAGCCACTATGTCTTTTGTAATGCCTTCAATGAGGTATTGCGCTTTTTTATCGGTCATAATATGGTCAGATATTGGATGGCACGTGTCGAGTGAAAGAAATAATGAGACGAGATTTTCTTGTAACGCAGTCCCGCCACCAGCATTGGCAAGTCGATGATACCGTCGTCGAAATTGCGGAAAAGCGTAGCGATGGTATCGTCCGCCACAGGGCCTATTACGATGTCGTACAGATGAACTGGCTGCCGGCTTTCGCGACTGCGGTTCGCCATGACGAACAGCGCCCACTCCTCGTTGGGTTCGGCAAAACGTTTCATGGCGAGCATCTCGTCGGCTACCGCGGCTGCTTCATCGAACTCGAATGCGCTGACAACCGGCTCTCCGCCATAGATAGCCGCAGTGCGACGAGCCATCGGAATGGCTTGCTCCTCAATCTCGGTAAGGTAAAACCCTTGTCCGAAATCCTTGTAGGGTTTGCATCGCGCGAAATCTATCCGTTCGATTGCGATATTGGAGCCGTGGTACAGTTTCATCGTATGCCTCCTCCGTTATTGAAACAAACCCGCGTCAAATCCTGCACACTGTCCCGCAGCGAGAGCAAGTGTTCCGCTTCGAAATGCTCGACAAGGAAATCCAGCCCTTTGTAACGATTCAAGTAGTTGCTGGCTTCCCGCACTGTCATACCATGCGCCGAAGCGAACTCCCCGATATTCGCTACGATATAACCGATAATGCGGCGATCTATCCGCGTTGCCGGATGTAAACTTACCGAGGCAAAGAGATTGAGCGCATCCAAAACTTTCGTAACGGTCTTGATGGTCAGGCCACGCCCGCTCTCGATTTTGGAAATCTGAGCCTTGCCTACGCCAACTCTTTGCCCCAGCTCCTCTTGCGTAAGGCCTCGACTCATCCGCTCGTTATGAATCAAAACTCCTATGTGTTCTATTCTCGTATTCATAATCATTCGTTTTTGCAAACATAATGCAAAGTTTCCTATTTTGGAAACTTTTGAGACAAAAAGTTTGCCTAACCGATAATACAATAAGATTGACATAACGCCAGCTATCGTTATTTGATTACTATTTTTTGTGCTTCGCACACATATACGATTGCGTCTCGGCAAAACTTTACAAGCAAGCTTGAACGTTTTGCCCTCGACTTTTGCTATATTTGTCCTGACATATCAACTTATAGGGATTCACCTCCCGCCACCAGAACAAAAAGGAGGACAAAATGGCTACCTACTCACTCAAAAGCAGCACCACGCAGGCCTCGGAAATCAGCCTCATCGCACTGGTTCTCTGCACATTGGCTTTCACATTCACAGGCCTTTTCGCAAACGCACAGGACACCGACAGGCTTTCACCCTCCACGCAGATGACAAGCACGGATTCCACAGAAATGGCAAATGCAATCGCGCAGGCCAGATATCTGCGCAGCATATACAAGACGGACCAGGCCATCGAACTGCTTTACGGACTAATCACTCCGGGAGCAATAGAAAGCGAAGTATTATCTGAAATTGCAGAATGCCATATCCAGAACGGTGAATATGAAGCAGCGGAAGGCATCTATTACATGGTCACCAGCCAGAATCCGGACAATCTGAAATATCAGATACGGCATTTCTCAGTGCTGATAAGGCTAAAAGCATATCAGACGGCTGCAGAAACCGGCAGAAAGGTGCTCGCCCTTGACTCCATTCCGGCAATCATGACTTTGACAGGAGACTGCTGGAACTACATGGAGAGCTATGATTCCGCCCTGGTATATTACAACATGTCGCTCAGACACAAGCCAATGAATGAAAGCGTAGTCAGCAAAGCCGCGAAAATCCATCTCGGAAGACAGGAATACGGCATGGTCATAAGCATGGCTGATTCCCTTTTGGCACTTTCTCCGGACAACAAGACAATAGCTCCAATAAAAGGCCTGGCCCTATATCTGAGCGGCAACTACAAATCAGCAATAACAGTTCTGGAAAGGCAGAAAGAACTCGGGAACAGCGACTATGGCATCCACTTCAATCTCGGCCAATGCTACTGGAAGACAAATGCCTTCGGCAAAGCCATTGCGGAATTGGAAACAGCATGGCAGATTGATTCAAGCGACGTCAACCTTGCCTATACAATAGCCTCAGCAAAGGCCGAAGCAAACAGACCTTTCGAATCCGAAGTCAAGCCATGGCTGGAAAAGGCCCTTGCCATGCTCGAACCGGACCACACCGTAATGTCAAGAATCCACCAGCAATACGGACGCTGCTATTTCACGACACAATCCCGATGGGACGACGCCATCAGGCACTACAAAGCAGCCTACAATTACAACCCAAAATTCATTTCAGCCCTGTCAACAATAGGCTACTGCTATGAGCGGAAAAAGGACTACAAGACCGCCCTCGAATGGTACGAGAAATATCTCGCCCTCGCCAAGCCCGGCACAAGCGCCTACAACTTCGTAACCGACAGCATAAAATTCCTGAAAGGCGAACTCTTCATGGAAGAATAGCTTAGGCGGCTGCAGCAAACGTACAATAATATTTACAAATGAAAAAGTTGCACACATCACTGATTTTTAGTAACTTAATGGTGACCAAACCGTTGAATACTATTTATCTGCTGATGCGCAACTTCATAACATATTTCGTCAGAATCCTCGGAATCTGCAAGGATTTCGCCGGAAATCGTGTCAATGAGCTCGGAAATGTACCTCGTTGTGGTGTTGTTCCCAAGTTTTCCGATCCGGAAGTCATCGCTCTTGGCATAACAGATGAGGCACTTCATATTGACAGTGAGAACTATCTCTTCTGTGGCAGCGACGCATCTGCTGTACGAGCTTCGATGATCTACTCGTTCATCGCCACCTGCAAAGCCTGTGGCATAGAACCGAGAGAATGGTTCGAGGATGTAATCAGACGAATCCCGGAATACGAGAACGGCAGATCAGATGTCACCCATCTGCTTCCTAAGAACTGGAAACGCAACTTCAACGACTGTAATCAACGTTAATCAACTTTGAGTAAAGTCAAACGACTTCAATAAACTTACAAGATGCAGTTCACCGGAGGCTTACAGTTCACCGGAGGCTTACTGCGTTACCTTGCTGGGAAAGCATAAAAAATCCTGCCCGGAATTGAGCAGGATCCAGTTGTTTATTTTGAACTTAGAAGTTCTTCCGTTTTCCACCAATAGAAGAAAGCTTCCGGGTTATTTATCTTCAATTTATTGAGCTTGGTCGTGTAAACTTTCCCGATGCTTGCATCAATAATCTGGTTAGGAGACTCATAATGTTCCACGAACTCTTTCCCCAGCTCAATGCTGGTAGCAAGATATGCCGCCTTGGCAGCGTCAGCAATAGCTTCTTCAATTCGATACTGAGACTTGTACATGAAAGGTTTAATGTTCTTTATACCTTTCTGAAGCAGGTCAAACTTCTCCTTGTTAACCAATCCTCTTGTAGTGATATTTAGAGAAGTGTTGCGGATGTCATCATAAATAGGAGAGAGGTTAGTAGTATCCATACCTCTGTATGATAGTTCAACAGGTGCAATCTTACTGAAAGCTGTTCTTGTCACACTCAAGTCCGTAACCCTGTCAAATAACCTTCCGATATCATACAACTGCTTGATAACCTCAAGAGTGCTGAGATTCTCACCCTTATAGTAAGGAATTCCAGTGGTGTCAGGCGCATAAGCCGTCAGCTTGTCACCAAGGATGTCACTTATTGACGGTGCATTCACAAAGACCTGTTCGCCAGTGCTCTCTATAAGTCCATGCACAATCGGAATTCTTTCAACCTGCTGGTAATGGCAGTCCTCATAAAGCACATCCAAAAGAATATAAGACTGTCTGTCCAAATCCGCGTTGAATGCAACCTTATAGAAGAACTTGGAGTGGTCCTTCGGAACATCCTTTCCTGCCTGTCTGCGCTCAATCAGTTCATAGTTGATGAATCCATTGTTCGCATATTCAGCAAGGTAATCCTCAATGTTAGTGCCTGGTGGACACATGATATCAATATCAATTGACAAACGATGTGTACTGTCATTTAGTAAGAGCATCAATGATGAACCACCCTTGAAATGGAATGGACAGCCGGATGATGCAAGCATATCCAAAAGTGCGAACGCACGTATCACCTTCTCGATGAGATTATTGTCTGAGTAATTCAGTTCAATGGACTTTTGGGCGATCCATTCGGTTGTGAAGCATTTCTTGTCAATCATACGGCACTGTTATAACTTAATCCTCTTCTCTTAGCATATCTTTTCAATCTGGATTGATTGATATTGTAAAGTGACTCTCCAATCTCCCACATACGTTGAGCTTCGCTTCCCTGAAGGTAAGCAAAGTCCTCATCCTTCTTAATATCAACAAGAAGTTTCTCAATTGTTGGAACATTGATATCATTGATCTTCTCAGTCGGGGCCTCTGTCACAAGAGGTTTGACAATGATAACCGGCTTTCTAAGATCGATGTATTTATAAGTAATATCTTCAGAAGGATTGAGCCAAACCTCATAACCTGCATCCTTTAGAGTATTAAATACAGCCTCCATAGCACTGCGGTCAGTCTCAACGTAGGTAACGTTATTCTCTGACAAATGATGCTGCAGCGGAACTAAACTTTTACCATTATAAATGCAGAAAGGGGCAAATGGATATTTATTTCTAAGAATCTCAGCCACCTGTATCTCACGATCCTCTAGCACTGCCCGGAAAATAGACTTTCCTTTAGCCATTGCATACACTCCGCGAGAAACCCTCATAATCTCTCCTTTAGATACAAGTCTTGAAAGCGTAATATTGACGGTATTGCGCACAATATCCCCATCTTGAGAAATCCAGTCCCAAAGTTCATCTGTAGAAAACTCCTTTCTAGAAGATGCAAAACTTAATATTAGCTCCTTAACTCCGTTCATATTCGTAGTAAAACTCATGCAAATATAGTACAAATTTGGCAATAAAACGCATTTATTGCCAAATTTGTACAGATTATTTAATCCTATGTCAACTGCATTATTGGTCCTTAAGATTAATTCGCGGAGTCTTTGTGATTGTTTTGTCGGCTATTCATCCCTGAATTAAGTATGGAAATGAGTTTTTCTTTATTTCCTAAAATTTGTTCTCTTTCTTTTGCTTCAATGTAAGCCTCCGGTGAACTGCATCTTGTAAGTTTTATAAAGTTATCCCGACTTTGA
>OFFU01000237.1_pt1 | contig 64838 bp, 58 predicted proteins | sample 1521451 | NCBI WGS metagenome assembly OFFU01 (sample SAMEA3504106, study PRJEB24116) | mouse gut metagenome | biome: mouse gut; feature: mouse-associated habitat; material: faeces | place: Denmark | collected 2011 | reverse complement strand
AATGTCCACTGCCAACTGTGCTGACTATAATCACTCAGGATTCCGAGAGATTATTATCGTTAAAATTTTGTGGGAAAGTTTGTGTATTATATAAAATTACTATTGTTATGTTGCAACAATATATTATGCTATAACGATAACAAAGTTTTTTTGAGAAAGCATGTATATTTCTCCCTCTTTCAAATAGTCAAATCCCGATGTATCTTCACTCTTGTAATAAGAATAAGCAAGGAGGCAGCCGCATATATATACACAAGCTTTTTTTGTAAAATCTGTATTGAATTTGACTCGGTATGGCACGTTCCAATATCGGGAATCATCCCTAAATGCTTCTCTGTCCCAAACAGGAAAATTCCCAATATTAGGGTCTTCATACCACAATGGATTCTCTTCAAATTCGGCATATTGATCGAGAATAAATATGTTATTAGTAACTTTTTTCTTGAAATAACCATTTCGTATAGTTTGGGGTAATTGGGCGGTAATTCTTTTGGCAATATTTGTTTTTATAGCGGATGAAGGGGGTTCTATTTCAAGAAGCGTTTTATATTCATCTACCCCCTTTTTCAAAAGTATGATTTCGGTCTGAACGTCAGAATTTTCCGTTATTTTGCAATAATATTCCAATGCTTTTTTGTAAATAGAGTCAGTTTGTATATCTAACGTTCCGGTTATTTTTTCCCCACAAACATAAGCGGTTTTTCCTAATAATATATCGGATGCCATTGCAGTAGCATCTGAAGTATCAATACCATTATTTATTGAAGTAATCCATTCCGCATATTCATCCAGACTTGCTTCATCAGGAACAATAACGCCTTTACCAATAAGGGCCTGTTTGATTGCTTCTTTATCCGTATGAATACGGTTTATATTTTCAATTAATGTAGCCATGGACATACCTCCTTATATAGATTCTAACTGTGTATTTGCTTGTCCTATAAGATCAGACAAAGCAATCATTTCTTCTTTGGTAGCATATCGGTCAGATAGTTCTGCCGGCGTATAAGGTGTATAGCCCAAAGCGGCAGTTATGTTTTCTTTGGTCAGTTCGCTTCGTATTGCAGCCGAGCTTTTATTTTCAGTCTCTCCCAATCCAAGATCTTCTTTCGTTGTGCCGTGCGGATTAGTTCCTGACGGATGGGTGTATACCGTGGTTTCCATACCGTTGATTTTAATGCTGCCGTTTACTTCTGAGGCTTCTGTCTTGGTTGCATCTGCACGGGCATGAACAGATTCGGCATGGGACTTTGCTATATTCCATGACGCCTCTAATTCTCCGGTTTTTTGATTTAGCCGTTTCAGTTCGGAATCAAGAATATCAGAGTTTGCATTGTGTACCTCGATATCATATTTTTCCATACCGAGCGGTTTTTTTAATTGATAATAAGTTGTGAAGTTCATAGTTTGTTATTCCTCCTATTCGTTAGTATCAGTGCTATTGGAATGTTGCAGATTGACGGATGGTTTTTATCCAGTTTTGTTCTATAGGATTTAATCAAGGTTGGCGGTCTCCGTTGTTTTCTAAGTTATATGTTGATTTACTATCAGTGACTGCTTTCTTCATATTTGAATCCACGTTTTACACCAACCCTTTCTTGATTTAGTTTGGATTGCGAACAGACTTAGCGAGTTTCGCAATCATCTATATTTTTCTGATTCAACTTGTCTGTGATTTCAATATATTGGTCATCTGTCAATCTTTTAGCTGCATAATATACATCTGCCATGTTTTGAAGTTCTTTTCTGCTTCTGCTATTGCTTGAAATCAATATTTTTAAAATTTTATATGCCATATTTTACACCTCCAATCCAAGTTGTATCATGCTTAATTCATACATTAAGCCGGCAACCGCTTCTGTCAGCTCTTCATTTGAAAAAGGGTTGATAATTTCCTGCAAATCCTCTTCATTGTCGACAGGTTTCATTTCTCTATTCGTTCTAGATTCTGTGAGAACTATACCATTTTCGTATTCGGTATAAATATTCCATTTGTATTTATAGTCACTGCAGTCGCGGATTACCGTTTCTTCATCATCTTCGTAAAGGATGAAGCCGTTTAGGTTTTCTTCTATACCGTCTCCTGCCATGCTTACCTTGTCCCGGTACAAGCAATAAGATGTAAGGTATATAAAGGTTTCTAAATTTTTAAATTTTACTTTCATAAAATAATCACTCCCATTTATTTTGTATTTCATAAATATCATAATATGCTTTATGAGAAGCAGAGCCTGATATTTTTACTGCATAATTTAGTGCAGTTATTGAAAAACCTGTGTTTGTTGTTGTTCCAAGCGAAAAAAGTGTTATGTTTTTAGTACTACCTGCACTTGGACACATTGCGATTCTTAAAGTTCCTCCAAATACTTCTTCAACGTTTAATCCATCCGTAACAGTAGATATCATTATTAGATATGAGTAGCCGGGCTGTAAAGTTATTGTCTCTCCGTATGCATCAGTTTTACCGGCAGCATATGCATATTCAGTCAAATTAGTAGGATAAGATTGTTCTGTGCAGGCTAGAAACACTCCCCTTCTCATAAAAATAGGATGATTCTCATCTCCAATGGTTGCGGTAATAGCAGTCGGAACGCCATTTGATATGTATATTGGGTTTGATGTGTGACCAACAAAACCTGTACCAATTTTACTTGCAGTTATTGCTGTTTTGGCATTTCCGTCAAGTTCTCCATGGAATGTTGTTGCATAAGCGTGCGCCCATTTCGTTGTACTTGATCCAAGGCTGTTAGTATCATTTATTAATGGGCGTAAACTTCCGCTAACATCATATTGAATACCTGTTCTTTGCAATATATTGTTACAGTTTGAATAGAAATAAATATTTTGGTCTGACGTAATATATAAGCGTTCGCCTACCTTGGCGTAATATTCACCTTCCGAAGCACCTGATGTTAATTTATTTCTTAAACTACTGGCACTTTCTCCACTTCCGACAAAAGTATTTCCTGCTGCACTGACAAGCAGATCGGATCCATAATTAGTCGCTCCGTCTCCATCATCATGCATTTCAATAACAACTCTTGAATGCACACCGTCAGTAAGACAAACATTTTTCATTATTAAGTTCCCACCCATAGTATCGCCCGCTTTATTAACCGCGCCAATATTTCCCGCAGTCAAATTAACATTCCCCGTCCTATACGCAGATTCGGCATTTCCTTTCACCCCTGTAACTCCGGACACTGCGGCGGTGATCTGCTGTTCCAAATCGTTCTTTATCTGTTTCACAGCCAAAGCGCCTGCAACATTTTCGTTCGACGTATTAGCATCGATTTGCTCTTTCGTATTCAATATATGGGCATGTTTTACACAGTGGGCGTCTATGTAACTAAGTAAGTCGTTGAGCGTAGCGCTTTCATCCCATATGGAAAATTCCGTGATTCCGTTTTCACTTTTAGTCATAAATCTTATTCGGAATTTCTTATAGTAATCTAACGGAAAGATGATCTGGTATTTAAAACGGTCGCTGCCGCCGACAAATAAATCCATTTGCCTGCAGTCTATTTGGGAATTGCCGTTATTAAATTTAACCCACATGACGTCGTCGTTGTATATTTTATAGATACCGGAGTCGGTAAGGACATCCAGATCTATGACATGACTGCTTGTGCCGTATAACTCGATAAGCTGCATCGCCCCGACGTCGGCAGCGGTAAGGTTCACATCTCCGGTTCTATGATATTCGTTTTCCTTTCCGCCTTTTATCCCTGCGATGGCGCTAAACCCGCAGTCATTTTCTAAGTCGCTTGTTTTAGTAGGGATGGGGATCTTGCTTAGCTTATCGTCAGTCTCTTCACGTGTATATTTATTGTCCCAAACAGGCTTGCCTTCGTGAAGGGCGGACAATATTTCTTCTTCTTTTGCGCATGCCCGCTGTACTTCCTCGTTTAAAGCCTGATCCTGTACGATATTTTTCTGCGCCAGCCGTTCCAGTTCGGAATCCAGAATATCCGAGTTGGCATTATGCACTTCGATATTATATTGTTCCGTGTCCAGCGGTTTTTGGAGCTTATAGTAGGTCGTATAGTTCATATTTTATAACTCCTCCTTGTCTATCAATGTTGTTAGTTCTTTTTGGGTAAATTTGTTAAGCGTTTTATGGGAATATCCTGCAAGCGTTTTGTGTGTGCCGGATTCTGTCTGTTGGGGACGGAAAGCGGGATAGAAGCGGTACATGGTGATCGTGGAGGTAAAACCTGCAAAATCGTGGCTGACCGACTTTATGATATACTGCCGTTCCTCTTTGCAGTCTCTGGGTTTATAAGAAACCTTTATGTTTACATCCAAAAAGGGCAGCAGAAGGGTGGTGATCGTGATCTGATCCGTCAGCCTGCAGTTTTTCCGGTTCTCATAGATCGCTTTATCCATGGCAAGGGAATCGGAGGTAATGGTATCGTAGCCGCTGCCGGTTTTTACATCCAATATTTCGCCCAGCTCCTGTATGGTAAAAGGGGAATTGGGAATAACCGTAAAATGAATGTTTTCACAATTATATTTTTGTTGAAAATATTCTATGGAGTAGAGCGTGGTTTCGTCGGTATTTTCTTCATTTTTTCCGGCGGTTTTATCCGTTTTTCCGTTAGTATGGCTGGAAATTTGGGAATGTCCGGTACTTTCGGTATCCTCGGGCTTCTTTGGAAGGATAGGCTTGGAAGTAAGTACGTCTATTGCATGAGCCTGATACTGTCCAAGCAGATAGACACGGAAAATATATTTGCCCTGTACTTTTACGCTTTTTATTTTAAAAGAGTACGACAGGTTGCTTTTTAAAGTGTCAGGCCGGATGGGTGCATCCGTATTTTCGTCGTAAATTTCCATTGCGCCGATGCCGTTGATGTTCAATTTCAGCCTTTTTTCACTTTTATCCCAAGGAAGTTCCGGTTCGGGAAGTTTGACGCAAACGGTATCGCCGTTGTAGTATTTTGTGTCGAAACCGTCTACGGTACAGGAAAAGACAGGGTCGGAGTAAGTGCATTTTTCAGTACGATAAGTGGTAGTGAGGCTCTTTCCCCAAACTTCGCAGATATTCCTCACGGCAGACAGATCGACGGAAACATTTTCGGAAACCAGCACTTTTTGCAGGAATTGATTGTCAAGGACAATATCGTCCTCATAGCAAAAAGGAATTGTCTGGCAGATAAACCTGTTTTCGTCAAAGGGATCGAAAAACATTTCATAATTAGGATAGAGATCCCTGAAGGCCGTTAAAATAGAGAGAACGCTGCAGCCGCATGAAAATGTTTCGTCATGAGGCAGAGCGTTCCATGTTTCGTGTTCTTCCCTGTATAAAGCCCAGTCTTCATTGTACTCCGGCAGGGCCAGATATTCTCCGATCTCGTCGATCCGGTATTTGGTGATCCCGCCCAATTGTTCCAACACACGGGTGACCGCGCTTTTAATGGTATTGTACTTTAGGATATTGCCCTCCTCATCCGTTAACGGTTCGCCGTCTTCTCCTTTTTCATATGCGTCAAATTGTATGGTAGGCGCGCCTAGCTGCCCGTTTTTCGTGCCGTCCAATTTGCGCATAAAATCTGAGCAATGAAAGGAGATCTGATCGGTCGCAGCGTCATAAGTGGAAGAGGTGTTTTCGTAAATGAAATAGGCTAAAGTGTAATATTTATATTTTTTCTCCCGGATGTGATACAGCCCTAGTTTAAGCCGCAGATCCTTATTCAGCCATATGGGATGATCGGGATGAAGCCTGATCCTTTCTTTTACGGAAGGCTGTATGGTAAAACTGCCGCTCCGCCGTACCTCGGATTCCGGATTGACGGTTAGGCTGCCGCCTGTCAGAGTCGTGATTTCGGCGACTTTCTTATCGGAATCCAGCGCCTCTAATATTAATTTGGGAGTCTGCGGAGAGGCAGACTGGGAGAGCACAAGTTTTAAATCTTCATTTGTAATTTCATGCATGATTCCACCACTCCTCCGTTACATCGGAAAGCCCCAGATAGTATAGGTCTTCTTCCGAATTGATGTCGCCGATCTCTACCCACGAAAAAGAAAGGTATCTGTTGTTATAGGATTCTTCGGCAGTGTCGGACGGGCTGGGCGTTGTCCGTATCAGCCAGATCCTGCCGTCCGGCAGCTTTAAGATTTTTGGCAGCCCGTCGGTAAGCATATCCATGACATTTTTCTGATAAACGGTCCTTTTATAATCGCCGTCTTTACTAAGGTCTCTGGTACATTCATCCTCTTCAAAAGGAACAAAGGACCCGCGGCAGGTTCCGCTGTCGTAGTTGGCAACGGTGTTTCTCACAAAGACGGGGTATCTGCTGTTTAACAACTCTACGGTGGAGGACGGGATGTTTCTTGTCGTATCGCAGAAGCAGTCTGTAATATCCGTACTGTAAACGAGACCGTCTTCAATAAGGAACAGGTCTTCGAAATCAGAGTCGGCCGTATAAGAAGAATATATGCCTTCCAGGCCGTAAAGCGACGGAACGATGGCATATTCATAAGTGGCGCCGGAGGCATTGGTATAATCGTTATAGTAAATGGCAAAATCTTCAATCGAAGAAATCTCTTTTACGGCTAAAGTATTCCATTGGAATTTATCTGCCAGCCGCCTTTTCAACAGAAGGTGCGAAACCTCTCCCGTACTCCAGTCTACATTGCCGGCATTGGTATTTCCGTTGAATTTCGCCCAAAGGATCGTATCGAAGGTCCAGCCCTCGGTAATTTTGTGGCTGAGTGCAAAACCGGTTGCTTTGGTCATATATAAATCGTCGTAAACGCCGTTTTTCAGTTCTATGTAATTTATATTTTTTACGGCGGTGGGAGTCAGCGCACAGGCAAACTCGCCGCCGCAAAAGCTGTTTCCACAGATAAACATCTGTTATCCCTCCTTCCATTTTCCGAACCACAGATCGTATTTTGCTGCATGTTCAGGCCGGCTGCTTTCCGTATGAACTGTTATTTCTTCTTTTCTTATTTTGTGGAGAACGCTGTCTTCATAAAACCAGCTATCATATTTTTGTACGTCCCTTGTGGGTTTATTAAATCCATACCACATATCTCCTGAAGGAGAGAAATGGATTTCAGTAAAGCATTGTAACTGATAGATGCTGCCGACCCTGCGAAGACATATGGTAATCAGATCCGCATCGGAAAAGCGCAGCGGTTCCGTATACAGGATGTAATGTCCGATTCCGTTTGGAACGGTCAGCTTAAAACGAAGCGTTCCGTCAGTGTAGATCCTTGAACTGAGCGTCAAGCCTTCCGTATCGTTTTTCATTTTAAAGATTTCTTTCGTCTGCCATAGGTGTGTGCCTCTGATCATCAGGGTGAAATCGCCTTCTACCAGAAATCCCTTATCATAATATAAGGTTCTGTCGATCAGATCGATGAAACTGTTATGGTATTTAAATTCTTCCGTTCCGTTGTACTGGATGATGATCAGGTTGGTGGATACGGAAATGCACCCTTGTTTCGGATCGTTTACGGCGTAAAGCCTTGCATAAGTGTCGGGTGTTTCGTATTTTACGGTGACTTCCACATATCCCGTATCCAAAGGCATTCCGTGGATGGTGACGCCGACGCAGCGCAGATAATAGCGGCGTCCGCTCTCCAGACTGCGGAAAGTGTAATTCAGATACATATCGTCATAAAGCATATCGCTGCATAGCAGCTCCTTTTTTTCGGTATCATATAAATAAAAACGGTAGTTGTCGATACCTTCCCAATTTGGTGAAAAGTAGTACATGGAAGCGTCAAAAGAAGCGTTTGTCAGTACATGGTCTTCAGGAAGATTATGGAAATAAAAATCCGGAGTTACATAGGTGTAGAAATTGGTTTTGGCGGAAGCGGGAGAGGGGGTTCCCTCTCTGTCAAATACGACGGCTTGTACGCTGTATTCTCTTCCGTTTAAAAGAGTGCCTGCCGGGATCGTATGGGCGAGGGAAAAGGAAACTGCCGTATCGTCGAAGACGACGGTTTCAGGGTCCTTTTCATCCCGTATGACGATCCGGTTTCCATAGACCCGGTTTCCGCTCCATGAAATAAAGATCTCATGGTCTTTACCGGCATCAAAAGGGATTATTTTTTTAATGATCGGTTTAGACAAATAATCACCGTCCTTTCTGTTTTGTATGATCGTGAAAGGTGAAATCCACGATATCGATTGGTATTTCCGCAGCCTATTTATAGGCCGTGTTCTAACCGGTTGTGGTACTTTTCGGTTATGAATTTGATACTTTCCTGTACCAGACCGTTATCCATGTTGTTTTCTTCCAGTATTTTTTCATATTTCTGATAAATTTTCATAATATGGTCAAAAGCCTCCAGATTCGGGATACGGCCGGAGGAGAGGGAAGAGGCGAAATCCAATATTTCGTAACGCATATCGTCGATCTGTTTATCGATGAACAGGTCGGTCAGCCGTTTTAAGTCGCGGCCGATGATCTCGTCGCCCTGAATGGATTGCCTGACCGCTTCTTCACAGCGTTCGGACAATTCTTTGATTGCTTTTGTGTTTTCCAATAATTGTTCATGGTCTTCCCGGTCTTTGCGCATCCATTTTGTTTCCAGCCCCATTTTATCGATGCACCATTCGAAAAAAGATAAGATCGTTTTCATATTTTCCTCATTTCTGCGCGGCGTTTGCATCCATTTATTGAGTCTGCGTATCACAAGTCCGTGGACGCCGCGCAGACACGGACTTGTAATGGGAAATTTTGTACCGGTGATGTATGCAGGATCAGGTTTTCGCAGATTTTGCAGTGTTCACGGCAGCTTCGATCTTTAATTGCAGCCATTTATCAAAGGAACCGTAGAGTGTTTCAACGACCTTTTTCGATTCTTCCGAAATCATATTGACGGCTTCTACATAAGCCCGGTTAAAGGCTTCCGTCTGTGCCTTTTGGTCAAATTTGCCGCTTGCCTTTAAAGAATCCGTATAAATCTGGTTCACATATAGTACCGCATCCATAACGTCTGATAGCGCGTCTTTGATCAAAAGGCTTGCCGCTTCGTTTTTTGTAGTTTCTGTGATAAATTCGCTCTCTTTTATTTTTGATTTGATCAGGTTCACTATGTAGGCGGCGACGACCGGTAAGATCATCGTCAAAATAATGTACAGGCAGTTGTTTAATACGTCTTGTAAATTCATAAGTCTCCTTTCCGTGCAGCTTCAACCATTTTAAAATATTCCATGCCGCATTCCAAAGAGCAGGCTACACTCCGCCAATGGAAAGCGGTTTTATCTTTTTCACAGTCGGCGCATGGCGTATACATTTTTCCGCATACTTTACATGGCTTTCGTACTTTTTGCGACATTCTTATCCTCCTTTCCGGTCTTTGTTATTTTTGCGGTATCCATGAAAAGCAGGAACGGTCTTTTATTTTGGAAGTGTCTATCGTACCCGCATAAACGCCGATCATCGTGTTGTCAAAAGTAATGCTCGTTTGTACCTGTTCCAGACTTTTTTGGAAAGTATAGATGGATAATTTCATAACCTCCTCATAATTGTATTTGAATTCCGGACGGTTTACTAAGGCGGTGACCAGCTTTTCCAAATGCGGCTCATAAGGTTTATTGGCATTCCGTTTCAGACGTTTCCGCTCTTTTTCTAAAAGATAGCGTTTTGCCTCTTCATTACCGGGTTTTGCGTTGTTTCTTTCCATGTTGTTGATCTTCCGCAGCAGATCGGATAACCGCATATATACAAACTCGTCTATTTTATAATCCGCTCCGTTGGAAGGGCTGTAGAGAATCTTAGTCCCGTTGGAGGAGTCAAAACATACGCGGTAATCGGAAGTATTCAGACTGCCGAAAATAATGGACAGATCGGATCTGCAAAGGGAGGGGAAGAGCATAGTAAACAGATCGTAATCCGTCATTTCCGTATAATCCAGTCCGTGATCCGCAAGCAGTACCATGTACTGATAAGGAGTGGAAGTAAGCGCGGATACCATATGGTAATAAGACTGTTCATCTTTTAAGATTTCCCCCACGGTAGGTATTCTGATCTGAAATGTTTCCGTGATAGAGACCGTATCTGCAAACAGCAGACTTGTTTGGTTGTTCATAAAATGTTCCCGCCTTTCTTTTATGGAATATTTTGTTTTTTGTAAATTCCCGCCCTGTAGTTCGCATTGAAAAAGGGGCGGAAAGTATTGATATTAGGGCATTTGGGAGGAAAAATAAGAAGTTAACCGTGCAATATTTACCGCCAAGGTTTGGAAACCGGTTTTATTTATTTGCGCAGCATACTTTCCTGTATGGCCTTGTTGGATAATCCATGAAATTCCCGTTGTAATGCAATACCGACCTGTTTCATGACTTCGCTGCTTGTTACGCCGGGACAGGTGATATGTAAACCGCCTGTGATGGTAGGATAAAAATTTCTGTTAGAGACATTGTTATAATTGTTCCCACCGGAAAATCCCGTAAGCGGACCGGCCGGATTGATCTTCGGCGCAGCCGCCAGAAAATTCGTCATTTTGCCGGAGTCTTCTATTGCCGCCCGGAAAGTCCGGTACATTTCCGCGGATCTGGAATGGTCGTTTTCCGGCGGGTAGGGGATGTACTGCGGCGGGAGGGGGCGGACCGTGTCCGGGAAACCTGCGGCTTTTGATTCCGGTGCAGGTTCTGCGTCCGCAGTAAATGAGCCGTCCCGGCCGTCGTGATTGCCGCTGCCGCCATGTCTGCTTCTGTTACCGCTGCTCCCGGAAACAGCGGCAGGGCTGCCGGTAAGGGGCCGCCCGCTCTGGTCCTGCGTGCTGTAGCTCCCGAGGACCGTATCCACCAGCGCGCCGCCGTCCCCAAGGGTATGGATGGTGACGGTGTATTCCCGCCCGTCCATGTCTTCCAGCGCTTCTTGTAATGCAGTGACCGCAGCGGCGGCTTTCTCCAGCGGTCCGTTCAATGACTCCCATGCCTGTTCCTGTGCGGGGATGCCGTGTTCTTCGTCCAAAGCCTCTCTGGCCTGCTCCTTCTGGACCGCCATCAGGCTGTCCGGCTCCGCGTTCTCCGGGTCGGCGTTCCCCAGCTTGTCCGTGACTTTCTGGATGGCCCCGGTGACGCTGGCGCCTTCCCCGTCTTCCCCGGCAAAGGCGCCGGAGATCTTTGCGATGCCTTCCACGCTCTGGGTGGAGAGGTCGCGGATCGCGGCCTTTAAGGAAACCTTCCCTTTCGGGCCGGTCTTTGTGCCCGCCGTCTGGCCGGCCCCTCCATCCGCCTGTGCCGGTTCCCCGGGTGTCCCGGTCACGCCGTCCCCGGAGATGGCGGCAGCGGCGTCGCCGGCGGAAGAGGCGACGGAGGAGAGGTTTTTCCCGATGTCCTGCAGCCCCCCTGCGAGTGCGGACGTGTCCGTCTGCGCCAGGCCCTCCATGGCCTGCCTTGTCCCTTCCAAAAAGCCGGGGATATGGCCCGGGTCCTGTCCGGCAAGCCGGGACAGGCTGTCAAGGAAATCCGGGTTCCGGGCGTTTAAGTCTTTCAGGATGCCGAGGTAGGTGAGCTTCAGGTGTTCCAGTGCGCCGGAGCTTTCGTTTATCAGGTCTTCTCCGCTGTATCCGAGCTCTTTTGCCAGTGCGGCCATCCGGGCCTGTTCCTGCAGGCCGGCCAGTTCTTCCCAGCGGCTTTTGTATTCTTCCATGCGGCCGGTCAGGGCGTCGTAGTACTCTTCTGTCTGTTCTTTCTGCGTATCCCAGTATTCACTGGCGGCGTCCGCCATTTCCTTCAGGGAATCGATCTGGCTGTCCAGTGCGTCCTGCTGTTTTTCCAGCGCGCGTATTTCGGCGTCCGCCCGGGCGTCATCCAGTTCTTTTCTGGCCTCCTGTATGGCCTCTGTGTCGGTGTCGTAATAAAAGCCCCGGTCTTCGGAGTACCGGAGCAGGGTGCGCTGGGCTTCGGCCCTGGCAAGGGCCTGTTCCTTTTCCTGCAGGCTGAGGGCTTCTTTCCTGTCTTCGTTGGCTTCCCTGATCCTGTCGATCTCGTCCTGTATGGCCGCTTTTTTGTCTTCGAGGAGGCGGATCTGTGTTTCGTAGGATTCTTCCGCGGCTTTCTTCTGTGCCTCAAGGGATTCTATGGCAGCGTCTTTTTCCTCCTGTATGAGGGAGATCCTGTCGCTTACCAAAGAGGAGGCATGGGAGAAGAGGGATTCGTAGAGGGACTTGTAGCCGTTCAGGTATTTGCGTTCATACTGTGCGTACTGTTCTGCATACTGTGCTTTATCTTTGAAGTAGTGTTCGTAGAGTATTCTTAAGCGGTCTAAGTATTCTTTTTCGGAGAGGATGCCGTTATCTTTCAGGTTCTGAAGGTCTTTTAATTCTTTTTCGAAGGCATCCAGATAGGCATCGGCTGCTGCCGAACCTGCATTGGATGCTGATTTGGAATCTCCTCCGATATTTTTGAAGTCAACGTCGTTGCCAAGATTTGCAAACTGGTCTATGACTTGTTTCCTGACAAGTTCCATCTGTCCTTTGACAGCAGTAGCAGTTAAAGTGTCTCCTTCGGCAGAGGCTTTTTCATAGGCTGTATTTAATGCCATTAATGTTTTTATTGTATCTGTTGCTATACCGGCTGCCTGTGCAAGCATATATAAGTTCTGTATATCAGAAACGGTGCTTAATGGATTTTCCGCACACAGGATTTTCTGTATCCTTAAGAGGCTGAGCGCCTTATCATAATTTTCAGTAGAAACAATGGCATGAGTAAATGCCTGTATTTCTTCATCCTCTGCATCTGCCAAATCAAGCCCGGCTTCTTTTAGTGCTGCTGTATTTTTTATTAGTGCGTCAAATGCAACCATTTCGCTGTTGGCAACGCCGAGATCTTCCAGTACTGATTTCATGAGTTCAAAATTTTCCGCGCCCGTGAGTGCGGCCTGTGTGATAGAAGCAGCGAGAGAATCAAAGGCTGTTTCTACATTCTGTTCTGTTGATTCTGTATTGTTTAATACTTTTACAAAATTTTCGAATGCGGAGTAGTCTACGGTGATGCCTTCTGTTTCATTCAGTTCATCCAGTTTTGATTTGATGGAATCACAGGCGGAGAGAATATCTATGCTGTTTAGGTCAAATTTGCCGTTGGCTGTAAAAATTTCTTGGTATGCTGATTGTAATGAACTGAGGGCCGGTTTTAGGCGGGTGCTTAGTTGGGAGATTGTGTCTGTGACGGAGAGGGTGGCTGGCTGTCCGGTTACGGTTTCCTTTGCACTTTGAATTTCCGCTCTCAACTGCTCGAATGTCATGTTGCCGGCATTTTCAATTTTATAGGCAATTTCTATATCTTCCGGTGAAAGCCTATCCACATTCTCTTTTCCAAAAGTATCCACCAATTGCTGATAGTTTTCAGATTGGACTAATCCCATTGTCTGCAATAGTGCGATTAGCTGTTTAAAGGTAAGTCCATATGATTCAGCTACATTAGTTAGTTCTCCGTATGCATTAACTTGTTTTTGTGTCGCAAGGTTGGGATTGAAATTTTCAATATCTTCTACGGAAAACGATGCAGCGCCATCTGATATACCATCAATAGAATCCAGTGCATCAGTAACTTTATCTTGTAGTCCATCAATGTTTGGTTTAAAGTTAAGCTTAAACTGCCATGTACCAAATATCTGCTGTAATTCTGGGTACATTGATTTGAAATAGTCAGCAACATCGGCATCAGAATTTTGCATTGCCAAATCAATGGCAGATTGTAACACCTGTGCGTATTCATCTGATGCTTTCTTTATCTTATCCCTGTCACCTGAGACAAGCGCATCATCATATGTTTCTTTCGCCTTATTGATCAAGTTGAATTGCTCATCATACCGATTGTCCTTTGTGCCATCTAAAATCTTTTCATACAGGATAAAGGTACGGTATGCCTCTTTATAAGAATTTAATGTATGATTCATGGCATTTGCTGTTTTGGCGAGACTTGTCTCAAACTTGTCAGATACATGGAAAGCTCTGGACATTTCCTGTATTCCCAATAAGTCTTCATAGATATTGTTGAGATTGCCGCTTAGTACAAAATCAGAACCGGTATCACGCAGATCATATGTTTTAGCAATCAGAGCGTCAAGGGTATCATTTCCCGACTTCTCTATTTTATAATAGGCATATTGCATACTCGCCACCATTTCGTCTATGTTGCTCTTGGCAGGGGCAGTAAGCATATCCCATGCGCCGGAAAAGTCAAATTCTGTCAGTTTATAAAATGCACTGGCAATGTTGTCACTGGCAAGGAAATCACCGACTGCTTTCGTGAAGGATTTGTTGTTAAACTCATTTTTCCATTGCTGGTATTGCTTTTGGGTGAGGGTATCTAATGAATCAGCCTGATCGTTGATTGCCCCTGTGATGCTTTCAATGGTTTCTTTTTCCGCGCCGAATTTTTGGATCAGTTCATCCTGAATATCCATCAGGTTTTCTCTTGCATGGGAAACGTCCTCAAAAGAAGCGGAGCTGTCACGGATGGTATTCTGCAATTCTGCTATGCGGTTTTTATAATTTTCAATTTCTGACTTTGTGTTTTGGATTTCGCTCCCGAAAGCTTTTGCTTTCTGTTTGGTTTCTGCTATTGCATTACTGTAAGCGGAAAAGGCCATTACTGTTGCGGATACTGCCGTTGCAATCGCTATGATTGGGTTCAGAGCTATTGCCGTCTTTAAACCATTCATTGCGCCTCTTAATGAAAAGGTACTTGTGGCTGCTTTGTCTTGTGCCGCTGAAAATCCGAGAGTGGTAAGCATTTGTTCCCGTTCCGTTTCGACCACACCCATACCCGCTAAAATCAATTTTCTCTTTTCATGTTTTAAACCTTTTGTAGATAAAATGAGTTTTAATTGTTTATCGGATAATCCTTTACAAGCAGCTCCGATTGTTTCAAGGTTTTCATCATCCAGCCCATTTTTAAACAAAGCCATAGCTGCCCCAAACTGTGCTGTACTCTTAGCCGCTGCAATAAATCCTGTTCCGATAGAAACAACAGCCTTTGCAGCGCCCATTGCCACAAGCCCGGCAAGCGTTCCCTTCAAAAGGTTTGTCTTATCCAAAAACGCAACAAGTCCCGTAGTTGCCTGTATAATACTATTGTATAGTTCTTCCGTAATTATGTTAGTGGATAAGGATTCTATTGCCGCCGTTAGTTCGTTTGTCTTCGCTTCAATCGAATTTTGGTATATCCCGTAACGTTCTAGTGCGCTGCCCGCACTGTTCGCCGCTGCTTCGGAATATTCCAGTGCTGACGCATAATTATTCATCAATGTGATAAAACGTTCCCTGTGCATGGTTCCGGCAATTGCCGTGGAAATGGCGTTTTGTTCTGTCTGTGTAAAACCTGACCAGTTTTTACCGACGTCATCAAGTACGGCGTCAAAATCCCTGTATGTATTTTCAGTATCCTTCAGTTGGATTCCCAGTTCGTTTAACGCTGTTTCTGCATCAGATAAGGATTCGCTAGTTTCGTCATCGATAAATCTGCCGATTTGGATGTTATTCATGCGTGAATACATAGAATGAAACGTATCGCCGATCAATGACATGGAATCCTGACTGTTTTTCCCGACTGCGGCCATATAACCGATCAGTCTGTCCATAGAAGTCCCCGAGCTATTGGCGATGTCGGCGCACTTTGACATTGCCTCTGCAAGTCCGCCCGCCGATACTGCCGCCCGCATATCGACGCCGGCCAGTTTGTCTATGATTTCCATGGAATGCCCGGATGATACTTGAAAACCGTTCATGGAAGAAATAAGGTATTCGACGGCCTTAGAGCTTTCAAGCATACCGATCTTCGCCAGTATGGAGGAACTTTCGATCAGTTTATTGGTATGGGACAAGGATTCCCCCATTCTGACAATTTCATTTGCTGTATTTCCTACCTCTTTCGTCGTCAGGCTTAAATGCTTCGCTATCTGATTATAGGATGCGATCATGCCGTTTATTTCAGCGTCGCTGACGCCGGATGCGGTCTGTATATTGGTTTTTATATGATCCAGCTCTTTGACGGCTGCAATTGCCTGATAGATTGCCTGCGTGACTTTTTGGACACTCATACGGATCAGGTTGCTGCCGATAATGTTTTCGGTAAGTCTTTTCCATAGGCTCTTTGTTTCTTTCTCTGTTTTCCTTAATTCGGACATGATCTGTGTATTGTCTACGGCAGGAGTTATCGTGGCCTTGTTTTTCTGCCGTCCAATCTTTTTGATCTTTTTTTCTGCCTGTGCGGTATCCGCGTCAATGTTGACTTTGGGTTTTAATGATTTTAATTTTGTATTCAGCTCTTTTTTGGTTGCTGCACTGTTCAATGTGCCTTGGATTTTCAGTTCAGGCAGTCTGGGCTCGATGGATTTGATGTCCGCTTTCATGTTTGCAATAGATTTAGCCTTGTCCAAAACTGCCTGTATTTTTAATTTGAAATCGTTTGCTGCCAATTTTTTGTCCTCCTTTTTTATATGCAAAAAGACACTCCGAAATGGAATGCCTTTTATTTGTTGTTATTTTTCACGATGTAATTGTCAAAACCGATAGCCGCAATCCTGACATTCGAATGTCTTACTGTTATAAGGCATTGCAAATGCGCCAAGGGCTGCCGCCGCCAAGAATTTGGAACTTGTTTTTATTTTTTTTACCATAACCGAATTGCATACCGGACAATGCTTAAGTACCGACATATAATGGTCTTTCAATTTATACCTGATTTTTCGTGGTTTATGCTCTTTACCGCAATCCTTACATTTAAGTATTACGTCTTTTTTTAATATAGCATACTTTTTATCCACCAGTTTATCAAACTTATCAAAGTACTGCATATTACTTCTGCCGCATTCACCGCAGTAAACGCGAACATTATTACGTTTTGGCTCATTCTCAAAGATCATAATTTCATCAAAGTACATCAGTTCTTCTTCCGACTCATCCATGTCTTCCAGTTCCGGATCTTCATTATCCATACTGTCCGTGTCTTCCTCATCGAATGAAGCGTCGCATACCGGGCATCTGTCCATGTCTTTCACTCTGTCAAACGGAAAAATCGTTCCGTACGATTCGCAAATGATCTTTTTTGCCATAAGTAATCCCTCCCCGTCTTTTCTATAGTTATTATAACATTATTTGAAACAGATGCAATCTGTGTTTATTGATAGCAGGATGGGTCTATAGTTGGGATTTAGAAGAAATGGTTTCCTGTTTTTTTGAAGTTTAGAAATGGATAGAAAGATCAGGCGGACAAACAGAAAATGTCCTGTCCGCCTGTAGCAGGGCAGCAGCGTGAAGTCTGCCCTGCAGTGGTTTAAAGTCCGGTTCTTTGTGCCGGAATCGGCATATGAAATTAATACACGATAAAATCCCACAGGTTTGAAGAACCGCCGCAGCCTCCCGCAAGGGCCTCCGCCTGAATGGCATGGGCCGTGGGCTCGCTGCCGACGGCAAGCTCGAACTCGCCGCTGAAGTCCGCCCTGCGGATCAGGAACTGCCCGTGGTAGAGATTGTCACAGTTATCCTGCGCCGTCACGTCGATATACATTTTCAGGGTCTTGCTGTAAGTCCCGGAATCGTTGGATATTTTTGCGGCTTCGGTCTCCACGTCATAGAATGCGGCAAGCTCCGTGCCGTTTTCTAAGTCGCCGGCAGAAAAAGCAAGCTTCTTTGTGGCAGGGTCATAGGTAAACTCGCCCGCCGCGGGTGCAGAGGCAACCTGGACCAGCTTTTCTCCCAGAGAACCGTTTTGGTTCTTTTTATAGAGGACGCCGATTTCCGCGCCGGCGGTCCCCGATGCTGTGCGGGAAGTTTCGGCAGCGTCCGCGTTTACGGTGACAATGTCTGTGACCCTGACCGTGAAAGAGCCCTGCTCCACCTCGGAGCCTGTCTGTGCGGCCAGCGCGCCGCCTACGAGAAGGCCGTTGGTGGCGCTGACGGTGACGGATTTGTTTTTCTTTAAGGAGCCGATCTTGCGGCCGCCTTTCCCGGTGATGTCGGTCTTTTCCTGTGTGCTGCTGATGGATCCTTCCTTGATCTCATCCATGATGAATTCCAGTTCGTCCGCGTTGTTGAAGCAGGTGATCCTGTCGATCTGTGTGATGCTTAATTTGTTAACGTCGATCATAGTTGTTTCCTCCTTTGGAATGAAAAATAGTAGTTGTGGGAGTGTTTTCCTTCCCTGTGGGGCTGGTAGCTAAAAGCCGGAGAATGCCTGATATTACGGTGTTTTTTGGATAAATAACGGTTTGAACCGTGCAAAATTACAAAAAGTTCTTTAAAAATCTTTCTTTATCCATTTTGTATAGGCAGTTTAAGGTTTTTCGAGTATATTTTGTTTCATATCCCTTATAAAATTTTTGGTTTCTATTGGTTTCCAAACTAAGGGCAGTTTCGATCAGCCTGTTTATGGTAACGGGGTTTCCAATTTTGATTCTGGATAATTCGGTGAAGACATGGGAGGAGTATTCTTCTAATTTCTCTATGTATTCTTCTTTGGGCAGCCCTGAAGAGCATTTCAAAGATCTGATCTTGTGATCGTATTCCATGATCAGGGATTGGACCTTGGATACTTGGCGTCTGTTTGCACTGCCTTCCATTTTAATAAAGAAATGGGCGGTAGGTATAGCGGCTCTTGTAGAAGCGCCGGGAATCAGATCCAGACATTCTTCTAACCAGTTCATGGGACATTGCAGGGCAGGATCGATCCGGTTATAGAATCGGGCAGTTTCTTTTTTGACGATGTCGGAAGAAAGCGGTTTGCCGTTTGAAGAATATTTTATTTCCTTAATGTATTTCATAAATAGCGGAAGATCGCATTTTGTAAATTTAGCAGAACCGTTTTTGCACGGCGTTTCCGATTGTTTCATCGGAGTCAGGCAGGGAAGTTTGCTGATGCGTTTGATCTCGGCTTCGCCGTCGATTTCGTATTCCCGTTTACAGCCGTCGATCAGGATCTGTGCGATGACAGAAAGAATGACAAAAATGTCATGTAATTCTTTCATCTTTGCTTTATCCGGATTGTCCTTTGTTTTTTCTGTCCAGTAGTAAGTCATCGCAAGCTGGGCAAGGTTGCTGGACCAGCCAATTCCCATCTGGGAGCCGGAAAGCTTATGATCTATTTTGGCATAGTCGGAGCTTATGTTACGATAAGCGATTGGGTTTTCCTGTAAAGCGTTGACGATCGTAGGATACTCTATAGAGCATTTTTTTGCACATTCCACGACGGTGGGATGGTCGGTGAAGAGCATGAAATCGGAATCTTCGTCCATGCCGTTTGCGCGTGCCTGAATGTCGGTTCCGATACAATTGATAGCGACGATATTCGGACTGAATTCAAAATAGGTTTCCAGTTCTTTACTGTATACGTTATGCATATAGCAGACGTTATTGGGCGAATTATGAGGGTTTCGGAACGCTGCAAGATATTGATCGTTCCCAAAACGGGTTGTAAAACACTGGATGCAGTTTTTTTCGGGTTTTAAGGTATGGTCTTTTTGCCAATCCCCACCTACGGAATAGAGGAGGAGTGCGTAAGGATTTCCAAATACGGTAAGATTATCGCCGCTTATAACGATTTTTCCTTTTCTGAGCCGTTTTATATAAGTTTTTAAAACGTCGCTTTTTTCATTCCGGAACCATCGGCAGTTTCCAAATTCATGATTTTGGGCATACAGATCGGCAAGCATTTCGTAATGGTTATATTCGTTGGCATTTTTTCTTAAAAATTGTTCAAAAGCATCATTATTGTTTTTTAAGAGATGTACATAATCGACGCTTGTCTGCGCTATTTTTTTCATATCTTCTTTTGTGCATGGAAGGGAATTGACCATCTGATAGCTGAGCTGTTGGAATGTTCCGAGTTTACTTGGATGGTCCGTTTTTACGACGCCCCATAGATCGCCGTCCGCATGGATACGGTTCAGCCAATAGGTGTAGGCGGATCGCGGAGTACCGCCCATCAGATCCGTGAATTTCATCCATTTTATGGAATGATCGGTAGTGATGACTTTAATGTCCTTTACATAGTGCCATTCTCCAAACATATCCTGTACCTGATAGGTTTCATAATCCAATCCGTTTTCACGGCACCAATCCTGAAAAAAACGCGTTATGTGTCCGCGCATGCCGCACATTTTAAAAAAATGATTTCGAAGCAGCGCCATACCGTTAATATAGCCGGGAAGCAGGCTGGATTCGATGATTCCCATTCCGTCCCACACGTTGTTTTCCACATCCGTTTCTGTTTGGACGACTACGCATTTTTTAGTCTTTTTTCCGTTTTTATCTGTATAGCCGGTTGCTTTTACGATATTGGCGGTTGTTCTGAAAACGGAAAGCCGGTCTTTTAGAATCAGGATATCGTTAGCGGGAATAGGTATCGTATCAATGATCGTGCTTGTCGTCAAAGGCGCATAGGCCGACAGTTCTACGATCTTTGCGTTGTTGTGCGGCATTTTCTTTCCAAGTCCCATGGTGAGCCAATCGTAAGCCTGATCGTATAACCGGCTGTTTATGAAGATCGCTTTGCCCAGCTTTGCCTTCGCACTTGTTCGAAAAAGCATTTTGTAGTGGATATTTCCTATATCTACGCCTTCATTATAAAACTGATCCCGGATTTCATTTCGCTTTTTGGGGATGTACAGATCTTTTTGGGAATGTACTTTCTGTAAAATTTCTTCAAGACGCTTTTCCGCTTCTTCTGACAGGTCAGTATTTAACAGATCGGTCAGCTTTTTTACTTCCGTTTCATAGGAAGGGCTTCCGAAATCGAAGTCAAGGCAGACGATATCAAGCGTACTTTCTTTCTGGGAAGACCGATTGCCGGAATCCGCTTTTTTGTGTACCTGTAATCCGTTATTTTTAAGAAAAAAATAAAACAGGCTGTTGTCCAAAGTCGCTTCTTTGGAGATAAAGAAGTCCCGAATGCCCAGATTGGTTTCATAAAGTGATCCTGCGCTGATATTTCTTATTTTTATTCCGTGTTTGCTGATAGTATCGACCTCCATTGTGCGGTTTTTAAATTTTTTAGGCTGCTAAATCCTTTTGCCGTTTTCCTGACCGTTTTGAATGTTCTCTATTTTTTTTCTGCATTGTTCGTCGAAACAATGGTCCGCAATGATGCGTCTCGCAATAATGGAGCCGTTAGGGGTCGTTTTTTTCTTGCGGCTTGTATCAAAATCCGAAAGTGAGATCAGTCCTCCGAAAGTCGTGTAGCCGTTATTGGGTTTTGTAAAATTTGCATGATAAATCATAAGTTCCTCCTTTGATAACTGAAAGATGTGTCAAAAGCTGTAATATCTATTTCTCTTTTTTATTTTCATAGCATCTAAAAAAGGGCAAACAGATGTTCTAAAAACTATTGACAGAAATGAACGTGTGTTCTATACTTGTCATTACAAACAAAGGAGTGGAAATCTTTGGAAGGGAAACAAGTTGATTAGGAGGAAGTTGAAATGGACGAGATTTTGAATGCTTATTATGCGGATAACGCAAGAAAACTGCGTATGTTGGTGGACAAAATGCTGTCTCGGTTCGGCGGATGGTCGGATCAGGATAAAGATGATTTTTATTCGCTGGCCAATGAAGTATTTGTAAGCGTCATAAGGAAATATGATAACGGGCAGCCGTTTGAAAGTTTCTTATATACCTGCCTGCTAAGGCGGATCAAAGCGGAAATGACAAGGCGGAACCGCTATAAGCGGAAGACGGACAGGCTTTCGGTCTCCATTTATATGCCAATCGGGGAAGAAGAGGAAATGGTCGTTGCAGACCTTCTTGTTTCTGATTTTGATATGGACAGAGAAATATTTGATGAGGAAGAAAATCCTAAGCTGGAACAATATTTGACGCAACTGACAAAGCGTCAAAGGAAAGTGGCGGAATTATTGATGGAATCCTATGATGCGGATGAGATACGGCAGATGCTTTGCATGACGAAAAAAGAATACGCGGACGCTATGATGGGCATCCACGCTTACGAAAATATATCGGTGCTGTTTTGAGAATAAAACGTCCTATATCTTAACTGTTAAATCTTAGTTTGCGCGCCGCTTGCCGCAAATGCGTAATCCGTTTATGGATTTGTGCAGAAAAGCAGCGCAGAAATGGAGTAAAAATGGAACTGGTGAGAGATAAGAGAGTGAAAGATGCTTATATGAATTCTACGTTGCAGAATATGTTTGACAGAGGCGAGTTAAGAAAAGACCATCCGCTCCAAAGGAAACCGGATCAGTGGAATAAAAGCGATAAAGACGGACTGATCGTGACGGTGATCAAACAGGAGGACGTGGATTCTATCAAATTATGCGAGCAGCTTGAAGCAAACGGCGTCGTGCTATGGGTGATCGACGGATTACAGCGGCTGACAGTATTGAGCAGTTATAGAAACGGCGCTTTTAAGATAGGGAATTATGTGGAAATGCCGGTCACTTCCTATCAGAAAGTGAAGAGAGACGAAAAAGGAAAGGTTATTAAGGATGAGTACGGCAGTTATGTTTATGAAACGGTAGAGTACGATCTGCGCGGAAAAGGCTATCAGGATCTGCCGGTTGAACTGAAAGAAAAATTTGATAATTATAAAATCGACGTGGTAAAGCATTTAGACTGTACGGACGAAGAAATCGGTTATCATATCAGACGCTACAATAAACAGAAGTCTATGAACGCGTCACAGAACGCAGTCACTTATATGGATAACATAGCCAGGGAAGTAAAACGTATTTCTCTGAATAACCGCTTTTTGAAAGATTGCGGGACTTATACGGAAAAAGAAAGAAATAACGGAACTATAGAGCGTATTGTTATGGAAGCAGTCATGTGTATGTTCCACATGGAAAGGTGGAGAAAACAGAGTAAAAAAATGGGAGCTTTCCTCAATGAGAATTCTTCAAAAACGGAGTTTGAAAAGTTAAATCAAAATCTGCAAAGGTTGGAGAAAATTTATCGTGAAGAATGGAACGGTATTTTTACAAGTAAGGATTCGTTCATTTGGTTTACGTTATTTGACAGATTTACGGCGCTTGGTCTGGAAGACCAAAGGTTTGCAGATTTCTTAACTGCATTTAAAGCGGGGCTATACGAGAAAAAGATAGGAGGAGAAACTTTTTATGAAATTGACAAGAGCGGTTCAACGAAGGACAAGTCTGTGATCGTCAAAAAGCTGGCGTTTCTTGAGGCATTGATGCTTGCATTTTTTAAAATAAATAGACCGCAAAACGTAACGGTCCCCAAAAGCGGATCCAGACCGGCGGGGTGAACCGGATAGATAAATTGCGAAGAAAAGCAGGAATGGAGGATGAATATGGAGATGAGAACAGGAGAAGCAGGATTACATATTATTAAGAGTTTTGAAGGATGCAGGCTGACGGCATATAAATGTCCTGCGGGTGTATGGACGATCGGTTACGGACATACGCTGGGAGTCAAAGAAGGGCAGAGGATCACGCAGGCCCAAGCGGACGGACTGCTTGTGGAGGATATAAGGAAATATGAAAAAAAAGTCAATAAGTACTATGACCGGTATGCATGGAGGCAAAATGAATTTGACGCGCTGGTTTCCTTCGCGTTTAACGTCGGCAGTATCGATCAGTTATCCGCTAACGGAACGAGGAGCAAGAAAGCCATCGGCGAGAAAATAATATTGTATAATAAGGCAGGGGGAAAAGAGCTTGCAGGGCTTACAAAGCGTAGGAAAGAAGAGCAGAAGTTGTTTTTGGCTTCCGCATCGGGCGGCAATACCGCGCAGAATAAGATACCAGCGTCTTCCGACAAAAAACGTCCTGTACTAAAAAAGGGGAGCGTCGGCGCGGCAGTAAAGGAATTGCAGCAAAGATTAAACGGAAAAGGATATGCGCTGGAAACAGACGGAGTTTTTGGAAATCGGACTTTGCGATGCGTTAAAGAATTTCAGGCGGCAAAGAAATTGGCGGCAGACGGCATTGTAGGCGAAAAAACGTGGAACATGCTTGTGTGACTGGTAACGGCCGGAAATGACCGGCGCCATAAGCAGAGGCAAGTTGACATTTGATCATCAAAGCAGACGTTATATTTTACATATAAAAACCGCAGGGACAGACGGAGACGCTATGAAGATAACCGGACAGAAAAAGAAAAGACGGTTATTTGCGTCTGTCCCTGCAGTCTGGATCATGCAAAAGAAACATAGAATTTTTGTTGTGCCGCCTGCTCTTCCTGAGGCGTATTTAAACCACTGATATAAAAAGTAGTTTCAGTTTCAGCCTGTACGCTGCCCTTTGCGGATACGTCCGCTTTTGCGGCTGATTTCATTGCATTATTTGCTTCGCTCAATATGGAGGATTGGAATGCCGCAGCCTGTTGTTCCCGCCGCTCCATCTTTGCAAGCTCAGCCTGCTTTCTTTCCGTATCTACGCTGCGATTCTTATCCTGATTTATTTCTCCCTTTAAAATAGCGATGCCGTCTCTGGTTTTGGCGATGATCGTTCCCAAACGGCCTGCCCGTTCCAAAGAAGAGTCTGCGGATACCATTGCATGCATTTCTTTAACGGATAAATTGACATCCCCGGCTGTATCGTTGTCTCCCGTTTTTGTTTCTTTTATGTCAAGGACTTCTTCATCGGTTTCGTCAGCCTGCTTATTTTCTGTATCCGTATCCAGTTTGCTGCTCTGGCTTACCGTTTCCTTTAAAATAACGGTGCCGTCGTTGTTTTGGGTTATAACGGTACCTGACTGCGCGGATTGCTGCTCGTCAGTTGGCGGATTTTTTTTATCCGCCGTCTCGGAGGAAGTTTCCGCGGGGCGTATTTTATCTTCCGGCGTTTCTTCTTTTACAGTTTTTTTATCTTCCAAAAGTTCCGCCATCATGATTTCTCTTTTTTGTGACCGGCGGAGTTCTTCCTGATGCTGTTTCAATTTTGTATTGAGACCGGATATTTCTTTTTGAAGTTTTTTGCGTTCATTAGCTATTTCGTTAGCAGACAGATCGTCTTTCGAAGATAACTTCTGCATTTGCTGCTGCGCGGTGGTAATATCGCTTTGAATATTTTTACTTTTTTGATCCTTTACATCTGCCGCAGTCATTTGTGTGACCGACATAGTGTTCGTTGACGTTATACTGCTAATTCCCATAGAATCATCTCCTTCCTCCTGCTAAAGGGTGATTTCAGATAACGTATCGTATTTTATTATATGCATTTTCACCGTGTTGCTTTAATTATCTTTATTTTACTATTTTTTATGGGTAAGAAGCAAGGCTTTTTTCGAATTCAGAGATTTTTATAGTTGGCAATTCTTACTTATAATGCGAAACGTTTGTACATATAAGCGTGATCGTCAATACATCCCCATTTACTGGAGGCGTTGGCAGTAACGCAGATATATGTTTTCCCGGTTGGATCCGAACCAAAGCTGGCAGCGCAGCTTCCTGACTCTTCTACATACCCGGTCTTGCCGCCGACCGCCAGACCGCCGGTATCTTTATCTTCAATACGCCTTATAAACCAGTTGGAGAGCGGTATCCCTTCAGGATGTTGTTCCGTTTTGGACGTAACATAAGTGCGGGCAGAAAGAACGTCCAGACAGGTCTCATTTTGAAGCGCCGCATCTAAGATCATTGCCATATCGTACATGGTACAGTAATGATCCGCTTCATAGATACCGACGCAATTGGTAAAATGCGCCGTCTCCGATAAGCCCAGTTCCTCCAGTTTGGCGTTCATCAGTTCCACGAATGCCTCTTGTGATCCTGACACATAAACTGCAAGTCCCAGCGCCGCATCCGCCCCTGATGGCAATACCGTCGCATATAGCATATCTTTTATGGTCACTTTTTCTTCTTTTTCATATCCTGCAACGCTGCAGTCATTTACAAAACAATAATCCGTAATATCCTGCGTGATCGTAAAAGTGTCGTTCAGGTTTTCGATATGTTCCACTGCTACAAGAAGCGTCAGCACTTTTGTCATGGAGGCAGGGACGATCCTGCTTGTCGCATCTTTACAGGCAAGTACCGTTCCTTTTTCCAAATCTAAAAAAATGGCGTGACTGCTGCCGACCTCGCTTGACAGCCGGACGGTATCTTCCGTCATTGCATAATGGTAAGGTTGCTCTTTTGTGCTGCCGTCTATTTCCGTTTTGTTATCCGTTTCTTTTAAAGTGTCAGGACTTTCTTTTTTTATTTTTGCAGCCAGCAAGAATTGGGATCCCTCCTGAACTGCAATGCCTTTCTGAAAGTTTCCCGCCTGTCGTTTCTTACCTGCAAAATTTATGAAAACGGAGGCGGCGGCAACGATAACGATGCCAACTACCGCAATCCCTAACTTGATCAGATTCCGCCGCAGTTCTTTTTCCCGTTCTTTTCTTTTTCTTTCCTGTCTTTCCCGCATATGCTGCAAGCGGCGTCTATCCTCTTCGTCAAAATATTCTTCCATTCCTATCTGCTCCCTGCCGTCTGTAAAAGTGATCTTGGGATACCGGATCCCATCTGCATGCTTTAAGGCGTACAAATTTGCTGCTACTCTTATACTTGCTATATCATAACATAGGGGGTTCAAAATGAAAAGTGTGTTATAGGGGAAACCGTGAGCGGCAAAATCGAGCGTATGCTGATATAGGAATGCTGGAACAGGAACTTTTGGAGCTGAATAGGAATGTGAAAAGCTCTTGATTTTTAATTCCTATCATGCTATAGTAATCCACATAAACAAAATAACGAAATCTTCAGGGCAGGGTGCGATTCCCTACCGGTGGTACAGCCCACGAGCTTACCGTCAGCGCTGCTGGCGGGGCATGATTCGGTGAAACTCCGAAGCCGACAGTAAAGTCTGGATGAAAGAAGATGATAAAGCGCAGAATTTCGCATATTGCTTTTGTATTGCGATTTTCGTGCCGATACTATGCATAGTATGATAGCTCTGGATTGTTTTACACTCCAGAGCTTTTTTGTGCAGATGTAAAGGATATTTGCGCGTGGGAGGGCTGTGGCTGCGATCCCGTTTGTTTCTGCCTTGAACGATTTTGTTCAGGACCTTTTTTATGCGCAGAGGAAATAGGCCGCGAAGGCGGCGGAAAGGATCGTTATGGAGGATGAACGGTTTATGAATTTGGCGCTGCAGCTTGCAAAGAAAGGCTGCGGCTGGACGTCTCCCAATCCTATGGTGGGATCGGTCATTGTAAAACAAGGGAGGATCATCGGTCAGGGATGGCATGAAAGATGCGGGGAACCCCATGCCGAGCGCAATGCGCTGGCGTCCTGCACGGAAACGCCGGAGGGAGCCGACATGTATGTTACGTTGGAACCATGCTGTCATCAGGGAAGGCAGCCGCCTTGTACGGAGGCTATTTTAGCGGCCGGGATCAAACGGGTGGCCGTAGGCTCCACAGATCCCAATCCCCTTGTGAGCGGTAAGGGAATCCGCCTGCTAAGGGAGCATGGCATAGAAGTGACGGAACATGTTCTGCAAAAGGAATGCGACCGTTTAAACGAGGTGTTTTTCCACTATATACGGACGGGGCGTCCCTTTGTAGTAATGAAATACGCTATGACAATGGACGGGAAAATTGCGGCTTATACGGGCGCTTCGAAATGGGTCACGGGAAAAGAAGCGAGAAACCATGTGCAGGAACAACGTCACAGGTATACCGGGATCATGGTCGGATCCGGAACGGTACTGGCGGACGACCCGTTACTGACCTGCCGTATGGAAAACGGAAAAAATCCGGTACGCATCCTTTGCGATACAAGGCTGCGCATCCCGCTTTCGTCACAGGTAGTCGTAACCGCAAAGCAGGTACCGACCGTGATTGCCACTTGCAGTACGGATAGGCAAAAGAGGATCCCTTATGAAGAAGCGGGATGCCGCATTCTTACGATGGGGGAGAAAGAAGGACATGTGGATCTGGCAGAGCTGATGCAGCGATTGGGTCAGGAGCAGATCGACAGTATTTTACTGGAGGGCGGAGGCACGTTGAACTGGGCCGCATTAAAAAGCGGTATCGTACAAAAGCTGCAGGCATATCTTGCACCGAAGCTGTTTGGAGGACAGGATGCAAAGACTCCGGTGGAAGGGAAAGGCGTCCCTTCTCCTGCCGAAGCTTTTCCTTTAAAGAACAGTACGGTGACCCGTCTGGGAGAAGATTTTTTGATAGAAAGCGAGGTGGCGGGATATGTTTACGGGAATCGTTGAAGAGGTCGGAACGGTAAAGCAGATCATAAAGGGAAAGCATTCCGCAGTACTGGTCATTTGTGCAAAAAAGGTAACGGAGGATGCAAAGACCGGAGACAGCATTGCGGTGAACGGAATCTGCCTGACCGTTACGGAATTGTTTGCGGACGGATTTGCCGCGGATGTGATGCATGAAACCTTAAACCGTTCTTCTTTGGCAGGACTTACGTCCGGCCGGCATGTCAATCTGGAACGCGCCATGCCGGCGAACGGGCGGTTCGGAGGCCATATCGTTACCGGACATGTGGACGGCGTGGGAACGGTCAGCCGCATCAGACGCGACGATACGGCGGTTTGGTACACCGTGCAGGCAGAGCCGGAACTTTTGCGGTATATCGTGAAAAAAGGGTCTGTTACGGTAGACGGCATCAGCCTGACCGTGGCGGCGCTTACACAGACGGATTTCTCCATTTCAGCGATTCCGCATACGGTAAGCGAAACGGTTCTGAAAGAACGCCGGGAAGGAGATTCTGTTAATCTGGAGACGGATATCATTGCAAAATATTTAGAAAAATTGGTTTGCAAAACGGCGGAACAGGCACCGGATAAAGGGCGGCGGAAAGAAAGCGGGATCACGCAGGAGTTTCTTTCCCAATACGGATTTTAAGGAGGAAAACCATGTTACAGTTTCATACGATAGAAGAGGCGCTTAACGAATTGAAAAACGGAAAGATCATTTTGGTGATTGATGATCCGGATCGGGAAAACGAAGGAGACTTTATCTGTGCGGCGGAGTTTGCCACGACGGAAAATATTAATTTTATGGCGACGCATGGAAAAGGGCTGATTTGTATGCCTATGTCGGCGGAATATATTGAAAGACTGCAGATCCCCCAAATGGTGAGCAGCAATACCGACAATCATGAAACGGCTTTTACCATATCCATCGATCATGTGTCAACGGTTACAGGCATTTCCGCAGCGGAGCGTTCCGTTACGGCGATGGCCTGTGTGGCGGAGGATGCCAGACCGGAAGATTTTCGCAGGCCGGGGCATATGTTCCCCCTTCTGGCGAAAAAAAACGGCGTACTAGAGCGGAACGGTCATACCGAAGCGACGGTAGATCTTTGCCGTCTGGCAGGGCTTAAGGAGTGCGGCTTATGCTGTGAGATTATGAGGGAAGACGGAACGATGATGCGTACTTCGGAGTTAACGGAGTTTGCAAAAAAGCGAAATATCAAATGCATTACGATAAAAGACCTGCAGAATTACCGTAAATGCCATGAAAAACTGACGGATCAGGTAACCGTCGTAAAGCTGCCGACGAAATACGGAGATTTTACGGCTTACGGTTTTGTGAACAGGCTGAACGGAGAGCATCATGTGGCTTTGGTGAAGGGAGAGATCGGAGACGGGAAAGAGGTGCTTTGCCGGGTACATTCCGAGTGTATGACGGGGGATGTTTTCGGTTCTCTGCGCTGCGATTGCGGCGCACAATTAGCTGCCGCCATGACCCGGATCGAACAAGAGGGGCGGGGAATCATGCTTTACATGCGTCAGGAAGGACGGGGGATCGGACTGATCAATAAGCTGCGCGCATATGAGCTGCAGGAACAGGGGTTGGACACGTTGGAAGCCAATCTGGCATTGGGGTTTGCAGGGGACGAGAGAGAATATTACATCGGTGCGCAGATCTTAAAAGAACTGGGGGTAAAAAGTTTACGGCTGCTGACCAATAATCCTGACAAAGTGTATCAGCTTTCCGAATTTGGAATTGAGATCAGCGAGCGCATTCCCATTCAAATGGACGCCACGGCCCACGACCTGTTTTATCTGAAAACGAAAAAAGAACGTATGGGCCATATTTTGAAAATTTGAAAAACAGATAGTGAGATGGAAAAAGGAGAGAAGAAATTTTATGAAAACATTAGAAGGAAAATTGGTATCGGAAAAAGTCAGAATAGGAATCGTGGCGGCGCGTTTTAATGATTTTATCGTGTCAAAACTGGTTGACGGAGCGCTGGACGGGCTGCTTCGGCATGGCGTGGAAGAAGACGACATTTCTGTTGCGAAAGTCCCGGGGGCGTTTGAGATCCCGCTGATCGCGTCTAAAATGGCGAAGTCCGGAAAGTATGACGCCGTGATCTGTCTGGGGGCGGTCATCAGGGGATCTACCAGCCACTATGATTATGTATGCAGCGAGGTATCCAAAGGAATTGCCGCCGTTTCACTGGAAAGCGGCATTCCGGTCATGTTTGGCGTCCTGACCACCGAGAATATCGAGCAGGCGATCGAAAGGGCGGGTACAAAGGCAGGAAACAAAGGCTATGACTGTGCTTTGGGCGCCATAGAAATGATCAGCCTGATCCGTGAAATAGAACGGCAAACACTATATTAAGAAAGGGATTTTTTATATTTTAGAGGAGAAGCGCCGTAAGCGTCCTTAAAGGTACGGATAAAAAAGCTGACGTTAGGAAAACCGGAACGCAGCGAGATCTCCGTTACGGAAAGTTCCGTCGTTTCCAGCAGCTTTTTGGCGCAGGTCAGCCGCAGGTGGGTTAAGTAGCTGGAAAAAGTCAGATAAAAGTGTTCTTTGAAATAACGTGAAATATATTTTTCCGACAGATGGAACTGTTCCGACAATGTCTGCAGAGTGATCTTTTCCGTAAAGTGCTCCCGGATGTAGAGGAGCAGTTCTTTCTGCATTCCGGTGCGGCTGCCGGAGATCCGGGGAGTAAAAAATAAGTCGTATTCCATCATCTTGTTTAGAAATTCGAGGAGCAGGATACGGGTCTTTAATTGATACCGCGGCGTCCGGTTTTCATTGAGGGAGATCATTTCATCGAACAGATCCCGTAACTGCTGTAACAGCCTTTTTTCCGTAATATGGTTTGTCAGTAAAAGCTGTCCGTCTCTGAGAGGCTGCAGCAGCGTCTTTTCCAGTTCGTCTTCCGACTGAAAAGAGATAGAGGTTAACGGGAACAGCACCGTGTAATAGGCGACGGAAAGGTCGGCGGAACCCATGAAATGCATCTCCCTTGGATTAACGAGAAAAATGGAGCCCGCTTCTCCGGTATATTCCTGTTCTTCAATGTAGATCTGAAGCGTTCCCTGTTTGATATAAATGATTTCAAATTCATCGTGCCAGTGGACGGGAAACTGGAAATGCCGTCTGATATTGTGGATAAAATATTGTCCGTAAGGATATTCCTTCGTACCGTGAGGGATATTTTCTTTTAATTCTAAGATCATGTACGGATTCCTTTCTTTTGCTTCGTGCCTGATTCCGATCCTTTATCTTTACCATATATCTTTTTAGTGCTTTTACCCGTATATTCAATACCGCTTTCTTTGTAGGTTCTGCATCTGTAATGTCAGGCCGGCTTTCTGCAAATGTGCATATCCATAAAACCGATCATACCGTTTGTATGGATGTTTTGCAAGAGACGGATGCATATTTTTTAGTAAATCCCATGCTGACCTCATCGGAAAAGTAGAAATAATGCAATTTTGTGCCGAAAAAATGCAAGTATAAAAAACAAAAACAGGTTAAAATGATAAAAATGGAGGTTGGTTATGGAAGAAAACAGAAAAAGCCTGACGCAGCTATTCGTGCCGATCTGTCTGGAGATCTTCGGTTTTATGCTTGCCGGAATGGCGGATACCCTGATGCTTTCTACGGTGGGGGATGAAGCGGTCGGCGCGGTCGGAACCGCCAATACATATATCGGGATTTTTATCATTATGTTTTCGATCATCTCTTCGGGGATGATTGCGGTTATGACACAGTATATCGGCGCAAACAGAATAGGGGTGGCATATCAGGCAAGACAGCTTGGTTTGATTTTTAACGGGATCGTGGGTGTGCTTTTGGCGGTATTGCTGTTCTTTTGCGCAGAGCCGATCTTAAGTCTGGTAGGTGTTGCGCCGCTATTGATGGAACATGCAGCCGTTTATTTGAAGATCGTAGGAGGGGGATGCATTCTGAATGCGCTGATGCCCATCTTTTCCAGCTATCTTCGCGCATTTGGGTTTACGAAGCAGACTTTGACCGCTACAATCACAGCCAATATATGTAATCTTATCCTGAACGGAATTTTTATCTTCGGGTTTCATATGGGTGTGGCGGGAGCGGCGATAGCCACGGTGGTGTCCCGTCTGTTGAATCTGCTTATGCTGGTCTATTCGGCGAAACGTCTTGTCCATGCCGGTGAGGATGAAGAAAGGCTGCCGAACAAAGAGATTTTTGGGCAGATCGTCAAAATAGGGCTGCCCTCGGCAGCGGAGACGGCGCTTTATAATGTGGCAATGACGATGATCATTCGTTTCTTAAATCAGATGGATGCGGAAGGGATGAATGTTACGGCGCGTTCCTATGCTGCCCAGATCACTAATTTTTCTTATTGCGTGGGGGCGGCGCTGGCACAGGCAAACGCGATCCTGACCGGATGGCGGCTTGGGGCGAAAGAATATGAGGAATGTGATAAAGGGACAAAAAAAGCGGCGTTGATCGGAATCTTTGCGGCGACGATAGTGGAAACGCTGATTGCCCTTTCTTCCGGACTGTTTATGGGATTGTTTACGGAGGACGCGGCAATGGCGTCGCTGGTTTCCAGACTTTTAGCCATCGATATTGTATTGGAGATAGGGCGTGTGAGTAATCTGATATTCGGGAACGCCTTAAAGACCAGTGGGGATGCCTTATTTACAACGATCATTGCGGCGGCTTTCATGTATTTGTGCGCGGTGGGCGGCACTTATTTTTTCGGAGTACGGTTAGGAATGCTTGTGACAGGAGCTTATATCGGGATGGCTCTTGACGAATGCGTCCGGGCAGTCGCTATGTTCCTTCGCTGGCAGAGCGGAAAGTGGAGGGAAAAAAGGCTGATACGGGAAGACGATACACAGTAATATAAAAATTTTATAATTGATGAAACAATTTTTATTTAAGCAGTGTCTAATATTTCAAAGGGAGATGCGAAAGCGTGACAAAGGGCGGCGGTCTATAAGAAGTGCGCTTTCGCAGGTCCGGTAAGGAGGTGAAATATTTTGCACTTTTTTTTCGCGAAAAAAGAGGAAAATAATCAGGATCTGATAGAACGGATCATTTTGGAAAAGTATAACCAATATTATCGTTTGGCATACGGTTATGTGCATAACGAAGCGGACGCCTGCGATATCGTGCAAAACGGAGCATATAAGGCGCTGAAAGGCAGCCATACGTTAAAGCAGCCGGAGTATGCGGAAAGCTGGGTATATCGCATTATGCTGAACGAGTGCTTTCGATATGTAAAGCAGCCCCGGTTCCTTTCTTATGAGGCCATGCAGGAGGAAAATGGGATAGATCCGGGATACACGGAAGATCGCTACGAGAACGTGGATCTTCAAAAAGCCATAGACGCTCTTCCCGCGCAGGATAAAGCGATCGTGATATTAAAGTTTTTCGAGGATAAGAAATTAGAGGAAATAGCGGATATTCTTGAGGAAAACGTCAATACCGTCAAGAGCAGGTTATACCGCAGCATGAAAAAGCTCCGGAATATCCTTACGGTAGAATCCGAAGAAAACGTATATCATTTCCACACAGGAAGGGAGGAGCAGTATGACTTATAATTTTTCGGAGGCAAAAAAGCAGAGCGCTTTATTGGAAAAAGAACTTCAGGCATTAAAGAGCGAATATCAAAGGCAGGAGATGCCGGCGGAACAGGCAGACCGGCTTCGCAAAAAGATGAAGGAGGTAAAGAATATGGAAAAAAATAAAAAGAATCAGAGAAGGTTGATAAAAATAGCGGCGGCAGCAGCCGTTTTGGCGGGTACTTTTGTGATTTTGCCGAATACGTCGGCGACGGTGGCCCACGCAATGGAACAGATCCCTATTATCGGGCCGCTTGTGGAAGTGGTAACGTTCCGGGATTATGAATACGAGACGGAGAGAAACAAAGCGGATATAGAAGTTCCTGAAATAAAGCCGGTAGAAATAGAGAGTAATGGGGCAGAGGACAGGGAAGTGCAGGAAAAACTGGATAAGACTGCCGAAGAGATCAATGCCGAGATCCAAAAGATCACTGATGATTTGATTCAGGAGTTTGAAGCGAATCTGGACGAGGAGATGGGGCATCAGGATCTTCTTGTGAAAAGCGAAATACTGACGACGACGCCGGAATATTTCACATTGAAGCTGATCTGCTATCAGGGCGCAGGCAGCGGATATGAGTGGAATTATTTCTATACCATTGATCTGAATACCGGAGAACGTCTGAAACTGAAGGATATTTTTGTGGAAGGAGCGGATTATATCACGCCGATCAGTGAAAATATCAAGGAGCAGATGAGAGCGCAGATGGAGGCGGACGAAAATGTCTATTACTGGCTGGACGATGAAATCGAAGAATGGAATTTTAAAGCGATCACAGAAGAAACTTCTTTCTATCTGAATGAAAAAGGCAATGTGGTCATCGGGTTTAACGAAGGAGACGTGGCGCCTATGTATATGGGAACGGTGGAATTTGAGATCCCGGGAGAAGCGCTGGAGGGAATCCGGAAATAATTTCTGATATTTTTTAGTAGTTTTTCAAACATGCATAAGGTAGCTCAAAGCAGAGATCCGTGTTATAATATTATTATCAATATTATCAGGAAAACACATGTTCCATCAGGCGTTTTCCTGATAAGCGCGCTTTAAAGTAGCAGAAAAGGAGTACCAATGAGACAAAAACTTCTGATTACAGGCTTTGAACCCTTTGGAAAAGACAGGATCAATCCGTCGTGGGAGGCGGTAAAAAGACTGCCGGATGTAATCGGCGGGTTTGAATTGCTAAAGCTGCAGACGCCTACCGTATTCGGAGTGGCGGCGGAAACGGTGCTGGAAGCGGCAAGGGACTTTTGTCCGGATGTTATTTTAAGTATCGGACAAGCGGGGAAGAGGGATTCGGTTACGCCGGAGATCGTGGCCATCAATCTTCGGGACGCATCCATGGCCGACAATGCAGGAAACGAGCCGCAGGATGAACCGGTGATCGCCGACGGGCAGAACGCATATTTTTCATCCGTGCCGTGCCGTGCGATCGTACAGGCAGTAAAGAAAGCGGGAGTACCTTGCGCTCTTTCTTATTCCGCCGGGGCTTATGTGTGTAACGACCTGTTTTATACACTGCTGCATCATTATTACGAAACGGCAACCCGCGTCGGTTTTATCCACGTTCCGTCCCTGCCGCAGCAGGCGGAGAAAAACCGTTCAGGTATGCCTCTTGATGTGATCGTGCAGGCGCTTGAGATCGCCATCAGGGCAATAGAAGAATAGCACGGCCAATAGCATAACCGCAGTGTACCAGAGCATATAGAGGATGTCTATATGCTCTGTTTTGTTATGCTGTTTTGCAAAATATGTCTGAAAAAACGCAAATTATGTCAAACCACCCTAAATAAGAATAATTCTTGCTATAATACAAGCATTGTTACTTGTTACTATTGATAGAAAAATATAAAAGTATATTACATTTCAGCTTTTATTAAAATATTTAAGGGGGATATAGAATTATGAAAACCAGAAAGATTAGTATTGCCGCACAGCTCTTTGGTTTTATTTTGGGAGCCGCCATTATGGTGTCCCTGATCGTGGGAGGTGTTTCCTATTCTACAATGGGAAGTTTCTTAAGGCAGAAAAGCATGGGGGACGTTAGGGAGATCGCAGTGATCGCAGCCGAAAATGTGGACGGGGAGACGTTTGCGAAAGCGATGGAAGGCGACAAAGAAGCGCTTTTAACAATAAAAGATTCCCTGAGTTTTTTCCTGTCGGGAGATTCCGTAACTTATGTTTACACGCTCATGCCCAAAGATAAAGAATATTTTCAGTTCGTTGTAGATACGGATCCGGAAGATCCGGGAGAATATGCAGAAGATTATGAAGCGCAGGAGGCTATGTTCGAAGCGATGGAGGGAAAGGCGTCCGTGACCAAAGAATCTTTTACGGACGAATGGGGAACTTTTTACAGTGGTTATGCGCCTGTTTTTCATGAGGGGAAAGTGCTTGGGATCGTAGCGATAGACTACGAGGCATCGTCGATCCGGACTTCCCTAAATAGTTTGATCCGGAATATCCTGATCGCGGTAGCAGGGGGGATATTAGCTGCGGTGGCGGCGGCTATGCTGGTGGCGTCCCGGATGAAAAGAAATTTTAATAAAGTGAATAATAAGCTGCTTGAGGTGATCTCTTCGGAAGGGGATCTGACAAAGGTATTAGATATTTCTTCCGGAGACGAATTGGAGGCGATTGGAGGCAGTCTGAACCAGCTTTTACAAAAAACGGGGAATACGGTGAAAGAGGTCAAGAACGGAACCGGCAGTATTGAAGCGAAAATGCAGAATATCAATAGCCATGTCTCGTCGTCGGCGTCCCGTATTACCCATATCAGCGATACGATACAGTCTATGGTGGCGTCTTCCGAGGAGATAGCGGCGTCCGTTGGCATTGCAGGAGAACAGGTGGAACTTGTTTATAATAACATTCAGAATATTGCAGACATTGTTACGGAAAATACGGTGCATTTGCGGGATATCAATCTCTCTTCACAACAACTAAACGATACCGCAAAGCGTTCAGCGTCCCTGATTGAAAAAGATGTAGACGAGATGTCCCGGAATTTAAGGAGGGAAAAGGAAAAAGCGAATGCGGTCCTTAAAATTAAGGAACTGTCGGATGCGATTCTGGATATTTCGGAGCAGACTAATCTTTTGGCATTGAACGCTTCTATCGAAGCGGCAAGGGCAGGAGAAGCGGGAAAAGGGTTTGCCGTTGTGGCCGGTGAAATAGGAACGCTGGCAGGCCATACAAACGATGCGGCAAACGAGATCCAGACAATGAGTAAAGACGTGGTAGAAGCCATCGGAGGATTGGACGGTCTGGCAGAAAAGATGCTTTCTCTTCTACAGGAAAAGATCATTGCGGATTATGAAGAATTTGGCAGCGCTTCCCAAAACTTTACGGATATGTCCGACAGCATCAAAGTTTCCATGGAACAGCTTCAAACGATAACGCAGCAGTATGTCCGGTCGTTGGAAAGTATAAAAGGGGCCATGGCATCGGCGGGCGCCGCGTCCGAAGAGAACAGTGCGGAGATCGTGAAAACGTCAGAGCTGTTATCTTCTATCGATACGGATATGCGGAAAATAGAAACCGTGACAAAAGAGACGCTTTCTACGGTTTCGGTCATGAATCATGATCTGGAAAATTACCGGACGTGACGGGAATAAAGAACATACTGTCAAATAAGCCGGATCTGCGGATTACAGGAATGTTTTTTTAACACGTCTCGGGAAAGAAAAAGGAGATTTGAAATGTTAGGTGGTTCTGCAGCAATCGCAGTGCTTCGGTATATCATAAGTCTGGGAGGAACGGTTCTGCTATTTTCCCTTATGAGTGAGCCGAGGCTTGAAAGAAAAAAAGCGGCGGTTTGTTATGCCTGTTTTAGCGTGGTCCTAATTGCTGCTGCAGGCTTTTGGTATGTGGTTAACTGGGAAAGCTGTGTGAAGGTTTCGGCTTTTGCAATGTATGTATGTTTTTGTTGTTTTGCTTTCTATATGAGCAAGGATTCCGTTTTTTTGACTATATATAAATTGACGCTGAATTTTTATTTGTTAGCGGTATTTTTGATCGTAGGAATCGAAGTCGCCATTATTTTCTTTGACAGAAACCTGTGGGCGGATATTGTTACGCGCGTTATACTTATTTTCCTGATCGCGCTTTTCATTGAGAAAAAAATAAAAAGCGTAATCAGGGGGTTCGGATATTATGTGGAAAACGAACTGGACAGGTTCAGCGCAGCGGTGATGTTGGTCAGCATTCTATTCGGGATCGGATTTATTCTAAATCCCAATGTTCATGATCAGACGCCATACCGGCTGTTTCAGATTATAATGAATTTTTTTCTTACCGGGGTTTTGCAGCTTTTGATCTTCCGGCTCTATCTGCATATCGGAAAAGAAAAGGAATATGAGAAAGAGAATCAGTTGATGAAGATGAACCAAAGGCTGCTGGAAAGAAATATGGAACTGTTGGAGGAATCCGTGCAGTTTGGAAAAAGGATCAAACATGACGCCAGACATCATAACGCCGTCATAGCGGAATATGCGCGAAGAGGGCAGAAAGAAGAATTGCTGCAGTACTTGGAAGAATATGAAAAAGAAACGGATAAAAGTGCGGGAGAAACCATATGTCAAAATACGGCGGTCAATAATATTCTTTCGGCATATACGCGGAAAGCACGAAGAGAACAGATCAAGGTTACGCTCGATGTGGAACTTGACGGAAATCTGACGATTCCTAATATCGATCTGATCACGATACTGGCGAACGCTTATGAAAATGCGATCTACGGCTGTATAGAGGTAAGGAAGCAGACAAAAGAAAGAGAATGCCTGATTCATCTTATGCTGAAAAGAAAAAAGAATAAGCTGGTCATCTATTGCAGCAATACATGCAGGATCGAAACGGAACTTAAGAAAGGGCAGCCGAAGCCGGAATTTACAGGCGGTATCGGCGTATTGAGCATTATTAAGACCGCCGAAAATTATGACGGGGAATATGATTTTAAAAACGATCACGGTATCTTTGTCTTTCGTCTGATCATGAATATTCCTATGGCAGAGGCAGAAAATAAAAAGTCGGAAAAATAAAGTCTGACCACGAAAAATGAAAGGTGTGCAGTATATGTATTTGATAGCGCTCTGCGACGACGAGATAAAAGAGTTGGAGAAAGGGAAGCAAATGCTGCTTCGCTTTGAAGAGACGCGGACGGAAGGAAAGTTCAGGATAGAATGCTTTGAAGCGGCGGAGAAATTATTGGAACGGGTCAAAAAAGAAAACTATGAGCCGGACCTGATCTTAATGGACATTTATATGCCAAACAGGCAGGGGACCGAAGTAGTGAGAGAACTGAGGGATATGGGAAATCGGAGCAGGATCATTTTTCTTACGTTTTCAAAAGAGCATGCGCTGGAGGCTTTCCGGGTGGATGCAATACAATATTTGGTGAAGCCGGTATCCGAAGAAGAACTGTTTCCTATTTTAGAAAAGGTATTGGATAAAGTAGAATCGGAGCGCAGGAAATATGTTTTACTGCGGATCGACGGCAGACTGCAGCGGGTGGAATTGAACGATATTATATACTGTGAAGCACAGGGGAAAGTGCAGTGTCTGTATCTTGCAGGGGGAGGATACCGTCTGCTGCGTATCACAATGACGGAGCTTTTCGGCATACTCTCCTGCTATCAGGAATTTGTGAGGGTCGGCGTTGCCTATATCGTCAATCTGGTACATGTGGAAAGCTTAAGCAGACAGGAAGTGGAGATGGACAACGGAAAGAAGATCTATCCACCAAGGGGCGCTTACCAGCCGCTTCGGGAAAAGTATTTTTCGTATTATTGCTCGGAAGAGAACCTATGAGAAAAGGATGTTGGGGATCTACGGAATGATTGGCGGTATTGTTGACAAAAGCGGTAAAAATGTTAGAATGAAAGAAAGAATATTTTATGGTTTTGTAGTGCTGCATCAGGGTAGGAATGTGTAGTACTTACATTGAGAAAGGATTCTATCATGAGATTAAATGCCAAGTCTTCCAATATCGCCATCAGATCGATATCCCAGCTTATCGATATGCAGTATGAACCGGTCAACGGGGAATTAAATAATATCCACAAACGTCTGATGAAAGGGAGAAAAGAATTTGAGCAGGCCGTAACAAAAACGATGGACGCAGTGATCCGTATGAGTGCGATGGATCTGACGCTGGAAACAAATATAGAGAAGGTGGAAAAGATCAATACTTCGATCATTTCCCAATCAGGGCGTATCAGCGAGACGGCACAAACTACGGCGGATATAGCGTCCAAAGTGTCAAAGGCCCATGAGAGCCTGACTTCGACTATCATTGAAGTTTCCGACGGATCGGCAAGGATCATGGAAGATATACATAATTGCGAAAATGAACTTACTTCGATTACGGGATTATCGTCTTCCGCGATTTCTACGGCGACGGAGATGAAAGAGGATATCTATGGGTTGCTGGATGTTATTAAAAATATGAATGAAGTCGTTGAGGCGATCAATTCCATTTCCGCACAGACAAACCTGCTGGCGTTAAACGCGTCTATTGAAGCAGCGCGTGCGGGAGAAGCCGGAAAAGGGTTTGCCGTGGTTGCAGACGAGATCAGGAGTCTGGCAGACGAAACGAAATCTTTGACGGGACGGATGGGAATTTTTATCGATAATATTCAAAACGCCTCTAAAAAAAGTTCTGACAGCGTAGATACGACCGTAGCCAAACTGGAAAGTATAAACGATAATATTCAAAACGTATGGAAACTGACCGGCAATAACCGTACGGGAATCGATCAGATTGCAGATTCCGTTTCCTCTCTTGCCACTGTCAGCAAGGAGATCAGCGGTTCTATGAACGAGCTGGACGGACAGATGCAGTATGTAAACGAAGAATGCCAGAATTTAAAAGAAAATACGGATTTCCTTGCGCTCTCCAGCCGTGCCATTGCAGAGCTTGTGGAACCTTCCAAAATCATCGAAAAGCAGTTGGATGAGTCCACGAAGATCATGGGAAATATGGCGGCGGACGCTTTCTATATGTTGGATAATCAGGTAGTTCTTAACTGCTTAAACAGCGCAATCAACGCGCACCATAATTGGCTGGATACTTTAAAAAACATAGCCCGGACAGGGAAATTAATGGCGTTGCAGACAGATTATACGAAATGCGGACTGGGACATTTTTATTATGCTTTTAAACCTTTAAATTCCAAGGTAGCGGAAATTTGGAATGGTCTTGGAGAAAAGCATAAAAGGTTTCATTCTTACGGAACAGAAATGATTTCTGCCGTCCGCGCCGGACGTAAGGAAGAACTGCAAAAGATTTATGAGCGGGCGGAGAGCAGCGCAAAAGATCTTGACGGTGACTTCCAAAAATTGATCCGGATCATCGGAATATTGACAAATGAGAATATCCGGATTTTTGACATATAAGGCGGCAGACCACCCGGCATGAAACACCGGGTGGTTTTTTGATAGGATTTCAGATCATTTCGTGATATAGTAGAATAACGGACAGGAGGTTAGGATTATGTTATGTATAAAAAACGGTATGGTACACGATGCCATAAGAAAAGAGCCTTTTAAGGCGGATATTTTAGTGGAAAACGGGAAGATCGGGGCAATTGGAAGAGATCTGGATGTTTCCGGAGACGTCAGGATCTTGGATGCGGAAGGGCTTTTTGTCTATCCGGGCTTTGTAGAAGCTCACGGGCATATCGGACTGGACGGTTACGGGATCGGCTATGAGGGCAGGGATTATAATGAGGGCAACGATATTATCAGCCCCCAGATGAGAGGGATCGACGGCGTCAAACCTTTTGATCCGGCATTCAAAATGGCAGCAGACGCGGGGGTTACCTGCGTCTGTGTGGGACCGGGCAGCGCCAATGTGCTGGGAGGCACGTTTACCACGATAAAAACAACGGGAAAACGAGTGGACGACATGATCGTGAGGGACGGTGTGGCAATGAAATGCGCTTTCGGGGAAAATCCCAAAAGAGTATATCGGGATAAGAAAGATTCCAGCCGTATGACGACGGCGGCCCTTCTTAGGGAAACCCTGTTTAAGGCCAAGGAATATATGGAGAAAAAAGAAGCGGCGGGAGAGGATCTTTCCAAAAGACCTGCTTTTGACATCAAGTTGGAGGCGCTGATACCGGTGTTAAAAAGGGAGATTCCGCTGAAGGCCCACGCCCATGCGACGGAAGATATTTTTACCGCATTGCGGATCGCCAAGGAATTTGACCTGAAGATCACGTTGGAACATGTGACGGAGGGGCATCTGATCGTGGAGGAACTTGCGAAAGAAAACGTACCTTTAGCGATAGGCCCCTCTCTTACAAGCGCGTCGAAATTTGAACTGCGCAATAAAAGCTGGACTACGCCCGGGCTTTTGGCGGCGGCGGGCTGTCAGGTATCCATTATTACAGATTCTTCTGTGATCCCGCAGGAATATCTGCCTCTTTGCGCGGGGTTGGCCGTACAGGCGGGGATGGATCCGTTTGCAGCCCTGCAGGCCATCACCATTAATCCTGCGAAACATGCAGGGATCGCAGACAGGGTAGGATCTTTGGAAGTGGGAAAGGATGCGGATATCGTAATCACGGACGGCAGTCCATTTGAAGTATCTACGAAGGTAAACTATGTATTGATCAACGGTGCATTTGTAAAAGGAGACTAGAGTGTGCTTGTGTTATGTAAGAAGGAGGAGGAATATGGAACCGGTAAACGTACAGGCAACGCCGGGTGCAAGGAGATTATTGCAGTACTTAAGCGGGATCGGCGGACAAAAAATCATCACGGGGCAGCACACGCAGACAGTGGCAATGGAAGAAATCGGAAAGATCAGGGAGATTACGGGAAAAGAACCGGCGCTCCGGGGATTTGAACTGTTGGCCTATTCGCCCAATATCCGCTATGAGACGGGGGACGAGCATTGCAGAAAAGAGATCGACGAGAATAAAGATACGCTGGAACATGCGCTTGCGTTTGGGCGCAGCGGCGGCATCGTGACGCTGACATGGCACTGGTTTTCGCCCCTTGGCGGGGAAGATAAAAGTTTTTATACGATAAAAACCGACTTCGATCCTGAGAAGGTGCTTATGGAAGGGACCGAAGAACGGCAGGCGTTTTATCATGATCTGGATGTGATGGCGGGCTGCCTGAAACCTTTTTACGAGGAAGATATCCCGGTGCTTTGGAGGCCTTTCCATGAGTCGGAGGGCGACTGGTTCTGGTGGGGCAGGAAAGGGCCTGCCGTAGCGGCAGAATTGTACCGTCTGCAGTTCGAGTATTTTGTAAATATCCGTCATTTGGATAATCTGCTGTGGGTGTGGAACTGTCCATTAAAAGAAGGCTATCCGGGAGATGATGTGGTAGACATTCTATCCCGCGACCTATATGAGGAAAAAGGGACAAAGACGGATTACCGTAAAGAATATGAAGAGCTTATTTCCGTTACGGAGGCGAAAAAGCCTGTGGCGCTGGCGGAGATCGGGATACTTCCGGATATAGAAATGTTATCTGAAAGCCGCGTACCATGGTGCTATTTTATGGTGTGGAGCAAAGGATTTGTCATGACGGAGGAATTTAACAGCTATAATGCATTGAGGAATATTTATAACAGCGGGTACGCGGTCACTTATCCGATAGGGGAAGAGCGGATTGGGGACTTTGTGAAGCGGGATGAAGGAGATTGTAATGTTACAGGTAGAGAAAGCAGTAGATAAAATAAAGGCGGATATTGAGGGCAGGAAGGTGTTGGAAGCTGCCTGCGGAAGGGCGGAGTTTTCCGTATGTGCGTGTAAACTTGCGAAAGAAGTCTGTTGTATCGATTTGGTGGAGTTTCGTTTGAAGGAGGATGTGAAGGAATGCGAAAATCTTACGTTTGAGCGTATGGATGTGACCGCTATGAAATATGGGGAACAGACTTTTGATACCGTAGTGATGTATAATGCCATTGCCCATCTTGATACGGTCATTCCCGAGGCTCTTACAGAGTGCAGGAGAGTATTGAAAACCGGAGGCCGTATCCATATTATCAGCTCTTTTAAGATAGATAAGATGGTGATAGAGGAGAAACTGATTCCGTATTTGAAGGAAACGGGGGAAGGGTATACGGTAGAAACGGACAAGATTTACACTTATGTGCAAATAGAAAACGGCAAAAAATCAAAAATAGATTTTTCAAATTGATAAGTCCGGGAAATCATTGTATAATGTCAGCATGTGCCAAGGAGATCAGGAGGTCCGGCGGCATCGGAAACGCTGTATTCCCGACCGTACTGGAGTCAGGGAAAGCAGGCAGAGAAATATTTAGCGGTTTATTACGCGGATAGGAGCAGATATGGATAAAAAAATACCTTATAAAATTTATCTTGAAGAACAGGAGATGCCGAGGCAGTGGTATAATGTGCGGGCGGATATGAAAAAGAAACCGGCGCCGATCCTGAATCCCGGTACACTGCAGCCGGTTACGGAGGACGAGCTTTCCGGTATTTTCTGCAGGGAGCTGGCAAAGCAGGAATTGGATGATACCACGGCATATTTTGATATTCCGCAGGAAATCCGGGATTTTTATAAGATGTACCGCCCGTCGCCGCTGGTGCGGGCGTATTGTCTGGAAGAAAAGTTAAAAACGCCGGCGCATATATATTATAAATTTGAAGGAAACAACACGTCGGGCAGCCATAAATTAAATTCCGCGATCGCACAGGCGTATTATGCCAAGAAACAGGGATTGAAAGGCGTAACGACGGAAACAGGGGCAGGACAGTGGGGAACGGCGCTTTCCATGGCGTGTTCTTACTTTGATCTGGATTGTCAGGTATATATGGTAAAGTGTTCTTATGAACAAAAACCTTTCAGGCGCGAAGTGATGCGTACATACGGCGCGAAGGTAACGCCGTCTCCGTCTATGGACACGAATGTTGGCCGCAGGATCAATGAAGAATTTCCGGGAACGACAGGAAGCCTTGGATGTGCGATCTCGGAGGCCGTGGAAACAGCGACCAGTAAAGAAGGATACCGTTACGTTTTAGGGTCGGTGCTTTCACAGGTATTATTGCATCAGTCTATTATCGGTCTGGAAACCAAAGCGGCTTTGGATAAATACGGGATCAGGGCGGATATAATCATTGGCTGTGCAGGCGGCGGTTCTAATTTAGGAGGTCTGGTTTCGCCGTTTGCAGGAGAGATTTTGCGGGGAGAAGCGGAGTACGAGATGATCGCTGTCGAACCGGCCTCCTGCCCGAGTCTGACGAGAGGCGTTTATGCATATGATTATTGCGACACAGGAAAGGTTTGTCCGCTTTCGAAAATGTATACGTTGGGCAGCGGGTTTATGCCTTCTGCCAACCATGCGGGAGGACTGCGGTATCATGGCATGAGTTCCACGGTTTCCGAATTATACGATCAGGGCTTATTAAAGGCGAGAAGCGTAGAGCAGACCGAAGTATTTAAGGCAGCAGAGACTTTTGCGAGAGTTGAAGGTATTCTTCCTGCACCGGAAAGCAGTCATGCGATCAAAGTTGCTATCGATGAGGCGGAAAAATGCAAAGAAACCGGAGAAGAGAAAAATATCGTATTCGGCCTGACCGGTACGGGGTACTTTGATATGGTTGCTTATCAGAAGTATAACGACGGAAATATGAGCGATTATATTCCTACAGATGAGGAATTGGCAGAGGCAATCGCAAAACTGCCGAAAGTAGAGCTGTAAGAGAGGATTTCCATTCTTTAAATCAATCTGGGAAATCAATAAAAGGGGCTGCAGGGAAATACTGCCGGCAAACAATATACGCCCGCGGCCGATCAGGATAAATTGGAAGGGAAAAAGGGAGACAGAACAGATGCGCAGTGAATCGCAGATGTACAAATTGATCCTGGATATCGCAAATCAGGATGAACGGATCTATGCAGTGTATATGAATGGTTCCAGAACCAATAAAAATGTCCCGGAGGATATGTTTCAGGACTTTGATATTGTATATGTGGTAGAGGAAACAGGAAGTTTTAGGAAAGATAAAAAGTGGATAGAAAAATTTGGGACGATACTTTATATGCAGTATCCGGAAGAATCGCCCTATTATCCGAGCGATAAGGAGAACTGCTACGGATGGCTGATGCAGTTTAACGACGGGAACAGGATCGATCTGCATGTGGAAACGGTATCGCATGCGCTCGATCATATAACGGAAGATAAACTTTGTAAAATATTGCTTGATAAGAAGGGGATCCTGCCCCGGCTGCCAGAGGCAGGGGATGAAGATTATCATGTTAAAAAGCCCTCCAAGGAACAATTTCAGGCAGTCTGTAACGATTTTTGGTGGTGTACGAATAATATTGCCAAAGGGCTGTGGAGAAAAGAGATTTTATATGTTCAGGATATGGCGAACTTTGTAGTCAGAAAGCAGCTGGAAACGATGCTGTCATGGAAGATCGGCATTCATACGGATTTTAGCGTGAGTGTGGGAAAATCGGCAAAATATATGGGTAAGTGGCTTGAAAAGGCGGAGTGGGAAGAATATCTCTCTACCTATTTCCGATGCCGCACGGAGGAGGCATGGGAGGCCGTTATGAGAATGTGCACGCTGTTTGAAAGGACGGCCAGATTTGTAGGAGAAAAATTTTCCTATCCATATAACGAAACGGAAGGGAAGAATGCCCGGATGTATTTGGAACATGTGAGGATGCTGCCGGAGGATGCAAAAGAGATATACTGACCGTATTTCGGGAATGCTGCTTAGCAGGTGAAAAGGAATAGAAGAGGGAAGGGAGCGGCGGTGATAGAAGGGGTTTTGCAGCCTGTGATTTTATTGGTCGATGATAAGATCAGGCTGAGAAAATTTGACGGAAAGTACGATTTTGCTTATGAATGGTATCAGGACGAAGAGACGGTCTATTTTGTGGACGGTGTGAGAAAACCCTACGATCATGATACCTTGACGCGTATGTATCGATATTTGGAGCGGTGCGGGGAACTGTACTTTATTGAGATCAAGGAAAAAAACGGATATATTCCGATTGGGGACGTTACTTTTTGGAAAGAGGATATGCCCATTGTGATAGGAACGAAAGCATACCGCCGGCAGGGGATCGCTAAAAAAGTGATCGCCAGATTGATTGAGAGAGGCAGAACTCTTGGATACGATCGTCTCTATATCCGTGAAATATACGAGTTTAACAAAGCGTCAAGAAAATGTTTTGAAAGTTTAGGATTTTACGCGTATGAAAAGACGGATAAAGGAAATCGTTTTGTGCTTTTTTTAAAATCAGATGCCGCCTTATTATCCGAAAACGAAAAAGTCGATTCGTTTTCGGAATAACTTCTGCTTGGTCATGCGGCCGTATCTTTTTCTTTTATCTTGTATAATCGACTTTCCCTACGGGGATCGGGTCTGTATTTAAAGAGACCCACTTGACGGCCAGTTCGCTCATCCGGTCAAGCTCCGCTTCATCCGCCCGTCTGATCGAACGGCAGATACGTTCCAGTTCCTTATATTCCGTCGGGGCAAGGGGATTTCCCATATGAAGATATTGGAGGAAAGCGTTTGCCAGCATCTTGTATTCTTTATCCCAGTTGATCCCGCCGTTGTCGAGCAGTTCGTAGCTTATTTTTCCGGAAATGCGGATCGCTTCACCTTGTACGGTATTGGCATGGCCGGAGCCGGGGACTAAAAGGCTCCACAGTTCGCCGTGCTGCTTCTGCCATGTTTTTTCTTTGATGACGATAGGCGACCTGCCGTCGTATTCCATTCTTCTTTCTACAGGGGTAACATGAAGCAGATCGTATAAACGCTTCATTGCCCCGTCCAATTCATCTATGTAATCAGGATTGAGGGAACAACGCCGGAATTCAATGTCTTTTGCAACGTCGTGCATATATTTCTGCATTTTGCCGGACACGGGGATTCCTTGAGACAACAGATATTCGGTTACGGGAGCCAGTCTGACCAGATCAAAAGTCCGTGCTTGATAGAACGCGGCTTCTAAAGGGGTATTGTCATGCCAATCTAAAGCGTTCGGATCCACGCCCGCTTCAAAAAGACACTGTACCAATTTCAGATTTCCGGCTTCTATCGCATAATGCAGGGCATTTTCGTTGTAAAGTCCGGTGACGGCATGTACGTTTGCGCCAAGCTCCACTAAATGAAGCGCCTGCTGTTCCGCAAAGGAATGTCCTGCATGGTAAAGAAGCGGGGTATAGCCATAGGCATCCGTATAATTGATATCCGCGCCCTGTTCGAGCAGCCATTTCATCAAATCTTCCGAAATAAGAAAGGAGAATGCATTTCCTTTGTTGTATCCGCCGTAAGCATTGATATCACATTTATCAAATACTTTTTTTATCGTTTCCGTATCGTCGCCCGTTACCAATTGTTCAAAATTTTTAGGAAGAGTCTTCCGCTTTGCCATATTTTTCTCCATTTCCGGGCTGCTTTTGCACCCTTGCAGTATGGTGCGCTGACACGTTTCATTCTGCGCCGTTGATAGCTGGAAGTAAACGTAGAACGTGTTCAAAAATGATCATGATAGAAACGGTTTGTTTGTACCGCTATGGATTTATTTTATCATATATCAGGCAGTTTCGTCAAAAGAATTAGTGCGGGGAGAGATGAACTGTAGTATTATGGTAAGGAAGGGGATAAAGGGAAAAACGGAGTCATACATAAAAATCAGTAAAAAGGAAAAGAAAAATGGCAAAGATACTTATTGTAGAGGATGATAAAGAAATAGGCCGTCTGCTCTTTGCTTATCTCCGGCAGCAGGGATACGACGCGATCATTGCGGAAAACGGTTTGAGCGCGCTGGCGGTGCTGCATGACAGACAGGATATCGATCTGGTTCTTTTAGATCTGATGCTGCCGCTTAGGAGCGGGGATGTGGTGCTGACAAAGTTAAGGGAATTTTCGGATACGCCGGTCATTGTTCTGTCGGCAAAGGATACCGTACAGACAAAGATAGATGTGATCCGTATGGGAGCCGACGATTATATCACGAAACCCTTTGATCTGGACGAGGTTGCGGTCAGGATAGAGGCGGTGTTAAGAAGAACCGAAAAAGGGCCGGAGGCCGGTAGTCAGGAAAAACTCCGGTACAAAGATATGCTGATGGACTGTAATGCAAAGACGGTGACAATAAAGGGAGATACGCTGGTTTTGACAAGCAAAGAATATGGGATTTTGGAATTGATGCTGCGCAATCCCACGAAACTGTTTTCCAAGGCCAATTTATTCGAAAGTGTATGGAACGAGCCGTATTTTAACGAGGACAGTACGTTGAAGGTTCATATGAGCAATTTGAGAAATAAAATAAAGCGGTATGCGGAAGAAGAGGAATACATTGAAACAGTCTGGCGTATGGGGTATCGGTTGAAACAATAGCCCATGCGCCGTTGTTTTGCCTGCATTTCCGTCATGTCATTTTATAACGGCGTTTTACCTTTTCTTAACCTTTTACTTAACCGTTTCTTTAGGATAGGCCGGTATACTCTATTAAGACGTGACGGCCGGCGCAGCTGCCGGTAAGATCATGAAAGGCAGCCGTAGGTAAGATAACGGAAGATGGCAGAATATAATCAGGTATCCGTTATCGGGGAAACGTCTGGCAGTTCTTTGAAAAGATACCGGTATGCAGCAATTTTGAGAAAGGGAAAGGTTATGGAGGATATTTTACAATTGGAACGGTTGACGAAAGTATATGGAAAAGGAAAACGTGCCGCTGCGGACAATTTTACGCTTACGGTAAAAAAAGGACGTATTTACGGACTGATTGGCCCCAACGGCGCGGGGAAAACGACGATCATGAAGATGATAGCGGGATTGACGGCATCTACAAGCGGTGAGATCTCGATCTTCGGGAGCAGCGGACATTTAGAAGAAAGCAGGAGCCGTATGAGCTTTATGCTGGAGGCGCCGTATTTGGACGGCAGCATGACTGCATTTGAAAATATGGAATATGTCCGGTATGTCAGAGGCGTGGCCCGAAAAGAAAGGATCAAAGAAGTGCTTTCGGTTGTGGGACTTGCCGATACCGGTGAAAAAAAAGTCAGGCAGTTTTCTCTCGGCATGAAGCAGCGCCTTGGCATCGGAATGGCGCTTCTTCCAAGCCCGGAGATCATGATTCTGGACGAACCGGTGAACGGGCTTGATCCGGAGGGGATCGTAGATGTCCGCAATATGCTGAGAAAACTTTGTCTGGAGGAGGGGATCACGATTCTGATCTCGAGTCATCTTTTGTCCGAATTATCGGAGCTATGTACGGATTTTGCGATCATGAATCATGGAAGACTGGTAGAATGCTTTTCCGATGAGGAACTGGCGGAGCGGTGCAGAAATTTTTTAACGATCAAAACAAACGATATTGACCGGACGGCGGCGGTCATAGAAAAAGAACTGCATACGACGGCATATAAAGTCATGGAAAAAGAGGAGATACGCCTTTTTACTCACTTAGACGAAGTGGAAAACGTGTCAAAAACGATTACGGACAACGGGCTTATCCTGACAAAACTGATATTGGAGGGCGAAAAGCTGGAGGAATATTATTTATCCAAAGTATCACAGGGATAAGAGAAGAGAGATAGGAGAAAAGAGGAAACAATGAATCGATTAATGAAAGCGGAATGGCATAGGATCATGCATTCGTCTAAGCTTAAAAAATGGCTTGCGGCTTTATGTGTGATCTGCACGGTATTACCAATACTTGTGGATGTGGAAGTATTGAAAGGCAATTTGACGGAAAACCTGATGGCGGCACAGTTAGCGATGTCAGTTTTTATTCCTGGTTTTTTGTCGGTATTTGCGGCAATTACCGTAGGAATCGGTTATATGAATAAAACGGTTTATTATGAGGTGATGGCAGGAAATAAGATCTATCAGATCGCGTTCAGTAAGGTATTGGTAGATGCTGTCGTCATCGCCGGATCGGTTTTCGCATCTATGGGGATCTACTGGATCATCATAGGTTATTGTAACGGAGTCGGGGAGATTGGGCAATTGCCTCTTCGTCTTATACTTTTATTTTTGCTGTTTTTGCATGTCTGCACCAGCGGGGTGCTGATCATGACTTCGTTCAGACAGATCCTGGGAGCCGTATTTGTATATGTAAGGTTTGCCGTAGCGGAAACGAGCATCATGTTTGTGGTGCAGTTGTTTGAGGAACAATTTTCGGAAACGATGATGTCAAAAATTGCAGATTGGTTCACGATGTTAAAACTGACCAAGTTATTGAGCGCCGGATACGAGGTTACCGGACACTTGATTTTTGCGGTGATTGCGGGTATGCTGATAGAGAACGGTATTTGGTTTGGAATTTCCTATATAGGGATGAAAAAGAGAATTTATAAATAAATGTCGAAAAAAGAGGCATAAGGTATGGGCGCGTACATTCTGAGCGGGATACTGGCATTGGCGGCAGTTATGTCAGTATTTCGTATTTATCAATACAAGAGACAGATCAGGAGTTTTACAAAGGCTGCGGATAAAAGGAAAAGCGCGGATTGGAATAAACCGGTGACAGTAGACTGTTTTGATAAGGATATCATAGCGCTTGCAGAGGTCTTAAATTCTTATACGGATATGCACAAGGAACTGGCAGAGCGGTACGAAGAGGACAGAAGACAGTTGAAGAATGTGATCGCCGGAATTTCCCACGATTTCCGAACGCCTCTTACCGCTGCAAAAGGCTATTTACAGCTTCTTAAAAAAAGCGGGAAACTGGAGGGGACAGAGAAGGAGTATTTAGAGACTGCAATGGATAAGGTAACTTATCTGAAATTGCTGTCGGACGATTTTTTTGAAATTTCTTCGTTGGAGGCAAAAGAGGAAACGGCGGGGAGGCTGTCTTTGAATATAGGGAACTTTTTGTCGGAATGCATATTACAGCAATTCGGGTGGATAGAAGAGCGGAGGCTTCGGACAGACTTCCGGTTACCTGAGGCGGATATCTTTGTGGAGACGAACGAGCATGATCTAAAGAGGATCTTTGAAAATCTGTTTTCTAATGTCCGTAAGTATGTAAAAAGTTATGTGGGAGTAAAGGTATATTTTGAAAAGGAGAAACTTGCAATCACGGTAGAGAATGATCTGGAAGAGCCACAGACGCCGGACGTGGACAGGATATTCGAACCGTTTTACAGAGAACGCGCGAGGAGCAAAGAAGGGAGCGGATTGGGGCTTTATATAGTGGCGTGTCTGTCAAAACGGCTTGGAATAAAAATAAGCGCAGAGTGTAAAGAGGGTATCTTCCGGATATGGATGCGGTTTTAGTCCATAAAAACGCAAGAGGATTTTTGCAGGATATTAAAAATTTCCCAATCCTGATTGAAATGCCCGCTGAAGAGGGCAGATGGGAGTTAGCGTGAAAAGTACTTCTAATTGCTTTAGCAATTTTTGCTCATGCCAGAGGGCATTTCGCAAAGGCAGCGTGGCTGCCTTAGAAGTACTATGTTTCACGCCGAAAAACGCCAAAAACGGGCGTTTTTCACACGGATTTGAGATTCCGCAGAGCGGAATCATGGCGGTTAGAGTGAAAGATTTTGGTGTTTCCCCGGATGTTATATTACCATATATGACATACTGCTGTCGTATATTTTGTGCTATACTGATATCAGACTTATGATACCGCCTGTGGCGAAAGAGGAGGATTTTTATGGACATTTATGAAAACTGCCCGGTACTGGAAAACGAAAATTATAAAATAAGGCTGATTGAGGAAAACGATGCGGAGGATCTATTGGGCGTATACGGTGATAAATCCGCCCTGCCGTTTTTTAACAGTGATAATTGTCATGGCAGCAATTTTTACTGCGCAGTAAAAAAGGACGTGGAGAATACGATCAAATACTGGCTGATCGAGTATCGTGAAAACAGAGGTTTTGTACGCTTTTCCATTGACGACAAAAAGACGGGAAAAACGGTAGGGACAATAGAAATGTTTAGAAGAGAAGCGGAGGATTATTTTACCGACTGCGGAATCCTGAGATTGGACTTAAGGAGCGATTATGAAAGAGCGGAGCCGGTCTATGACATTCTGTCATTGGTCATAAAACCGTTTTATATATGGTTTGGATGTTCCAAGATCGCAACGAAAGCCCCGGTCTATGCCATCGAGCGGATCGAAGCGTTAAAAAAGGCGGGTTTTATAAGATCCGAAGAACCGCTGATAGGGCATCAGAAAAATATTTCATACTATGATTATTGGGTGATAGAAGATGAAGGAAGAAAAACGCCATAGGCACAGACGGAAGGAGAAAAGCTTTTGAAAAGAAAGAAACAGCCGGTCTTTCCGGTATAAGAGGGACATATGATTGTTTATGCCTGAAATTTACAGGCGGAATAAGAATGGAGGATCTGTATGAAAGTATTATTAGTAAACGGAAGTTCAAGGCCGGAGGGCTGTACCAACGCCGCGCTCAGGGAGGTGGAGCGCGCACTGCACAAGGAAGGGATCGAAACGGAGACGGTCTTCATCGGCAACGAAGCCCTGCCGGATTGTATTGCCTGTGGGAAATGCAGGGAAACAGGGAGCTGTGTGTTTGGCGACGTGGTCAATGATTTCGTGGAAAAGGCAAAAACGGCGGACGGTTTTGTATTCGGATCACCCGTATATTATGCCCATCCCAGCGGACGGCTTTTGACCTTTATGGACAGAGCGTTTTATTCGGGCGGCAGCGCATTCGCTTTTAAACCGGCAGCGGCAGTGCTAAGCGCCAGACGTGCGGGAACGACGGCGTCTTTTGACGTGATCAATAAATATTTTACCATAGCATCCATGCCCGTAGTCTCTTCCACTTACTGGAATCATGTATACGGCACGCAGCCGGAGGAAGTGGCGGAAGATAAAGAAGGGCTGATGACCATGGCCAATATCGGTAAAAACATGGCGTGGATATTAAAATGTATCGAGCTTGGAAAACAAAACGGACTGGAACATCCGGTCAATGAAAAGCTGCGGACAAATTTTACCCGCTGATTGAGGCATAGAAAGAATATGCATATAGTGATCATAGAAGATGAAGCGCAGATCCGGCAGGAATTAAAACTGCTTTTGGAAAATGCGCTGTATGAAGTTACGGCGCTCTGCGAATTTGAGGAAGCCGCGTCGGCCGCATTAGCGGCCGATCCGGATCTGATCCTGTTAGATCTGAAACTGCCGGGAGAATCGGGGTTTGACATCTGCGCCGGAATCCGTGCCGTATCCGAAGTGCCGGTGATTTTTTTGACAAGCCGGACGGACGCGTCGGACGAACTGAACGGCATACTGAAAGGCGGGGACGATTATATTACCAAACCGTTTCATCCTCCGATCCTTTTAGCGCGTATTGCGGCGGTTTTAAAAAGAACAAAGAAAGCGGTGAAAAAAGAGCCGGACAGATTGGAGCATAAAGGTGTGGTACTGGATATTGCCCATGGCAGTATCTGGCTCCTTCAAGACCCGGAAGAACAAAGTGAGGAACTGACGAAAAACGAATTTAAGATCCTTTACTATCTTTTTTCCAACACGGGCAGGATCATACCACGCATGGAACTGATCGAGTATTTATGGGACAATCAGGTCTATATTGACGATAATACGCTGAGCGTAAATATGACGCGGATCAGAGGGAAACTGGAGCGTCTGGGCGCGCATGGTTTTGTGGAGACAAAACGGGGAATGGGGTATTGTTTATGAATTTGGTTTCTTTTCTGAAGGATAAGATCCTGTTGTTTTGCCTGCACCTATCCTGCATGATGGCGCTTTTTCTTTTTTTGTGTGCCACCGGATATCCTAAAGATGCGGGGCTGCTTATATTGGTCTGCTGGTTTGGGATCCTTTTGAGCTGGAGCGTTTACGAGTACCGGAAAAGAAAGCGGTATTTTACACGGATGGAAGCAGTGCTTGCACAAGTGGACAAACGGTTCTTATTAGGGGAATTGATGCCGTCTTCCGAAAAGCTGGAGGACAAACTGTACAGGGAAATGATCCGCTCTTCCAATCGGTCGGTCATTGAAAAGATACATGCGGCCGAAGAGGGAAGAAAGGATTACCGCGAGTATATAGAAAGTCTAGTACATGAGATCAAAGCGCCGGTCACCAGCATTTCTTTAATGTGTGAAAACCATAAAGACGAAGTGACCAGAAGGATCGGAATCGAAAACGGGAAGATTGAAAATTTCGTGGACATGGCGCTTTACTATGCGCGTTCCGACGAAGTTTATAAAGATTATTTTATTCAGGAAACGGATCTGGATGAAGTGACGGCGGAGATCGTCGGACGGAACAAATATTATTTTATCCAGAATCAGATACAGGTACGGACCGATTGTAAAGATCATGTATATACGGATAAAAAGTGGATCGGTTTTATTTTAAACCAGATTATGCAAAACAGCGTGAAGTACAGAAAGGAAACGGACGCCAGAGTCAGTATCTATACGAAACAGGAAGGGCGAAGCGTCTTACTTGTGGTAGAGGACAACGGAGTCGGGATCAAAGGGGAGGAACTTTCCCGCATTTTTGAAAAGAATTTTACAGGGACTAATGGAAGGGCGCATGAACGGTCTACCGGAATGGGCTTATATCTTTGCGGGAAACTTTGCGAAAAACTGGGGATCGGAATCCATGCAAATTCTAAGGAAAATGTTTTTACCGAAATCATACTGGAATTTCCTATCAGTACTTATCTTTCAAAATTGTAAGATAAGTGAAAGCGACATTGATACCAACGTTCTTTGTTTTTTGCTAGACTGGGAATTGCTTAAGAATGTTTCCGCCTAAGGAGAAGAAGTTTTCAGGCGGCAGGAACGGGAAAGGGATAACAAGAAATATGAAAGAGTATATCAATGTTTGTGAAGTGGAAAAGTATTACGGCAGCGAAGCCGGGATGACAAAAGCCGTGGACAGAGTAAGTTTTCAAGTAGCGGAAGGGGAGTTTATGGGCGTGATGGGCGCATCGGGTTCCGGTAAGACTACCCTGCTCAATATGTTGTCCACGATCGACCGTGTGACGGCGGGGCATATTTATTATCAGGATACGGATATTACGGAGCTGGATCCCGATAAACTTTCGGATTTCCGGAAAGAAAATCTTGGATTTGTATTTCAGGATTATAATTTATTGGATACGCTGACGATCGAAGAGAATATCGTGCTTGCCATGACGCTGCAAAATAAGAACAGGAAGAGGATCGAAGAGGACGGCGAAGAGATGATGAGGATGCTCGGTATTTGGGAGATACGGAATAAATTTCCTTATCAGGTATCGGGAGGGCAGAAACAAAGATGTGCCTGTGCCCGTGCGCTCATTAACCGTCCCAAGCTGCTTTTGGCGGACGAACCTACGGGAGCATTAGATTCCAAAGCGGCGGGGACGCTTTTGGAGACGTTTCAGAAATTGAACGAGACAAAGAAAGCGACTATATTTATGGTGACCCACGACGCCTTTTCCGCCAGTTATTGCAGCCGTATTTTATTTTTAAAAGACGGACGGATCTTTCATGAGCTGATCAGGGGGAACAAGAGCAGAAGAGAATTTTTGAACGCCATTTTGGACGTATTGTCCTTAACGGGAGGTGAATACGATGCTCGCTAAACTTGCACTGCGGAATGTGAAACGTTCGTCGAAAGATTATTTGGTGTATTTTTTTACTATGACGGTTGTGGTGGCGCTGATGTTTGCTTTCAACAGCCTTTTGTTTTCTAAGGATGTGCAGAGTATGTTTGAACAGGCGGCATTGATGCAGGTGATGCTGGGTCTGGCGACCTTTTTTATTATCATCATTGTGGCATGGCTGATCAATTATACGCTCCGCTTCATTATGGAAAAGAGAAGCCGGGAATTTGGCACTTATCTGCTTTTAGGCATGAAGAGAAAGCAGATCGCAAGGCTGTATATGCGGGAAAACGTGATTCTGGGTATGGGCGCTTTTTTCGCAGGGCTTGTCTGCGGGATTTTGGTGCAGCAGATCATCCTGTCCGTTCTTTACAGTATGTTTTCGCTGGATTATGTTTTCAATGTTGAAATGAATGGGGGCTGCCTGATCATGACGGCGTCCTGCTATGCCGGATGCTATTTGCTGGCTTTGCTGCGCTGTAAGAGAAAACTGAAAAAAATGAACATTTATAATCTGATGAATGCGGAAAAGTTAAACGAGGAGATCAAAGAGTCGCATGAAGAGGTCAAAAAATGGCTGCTGCCGGTTTCGGGATTGTTTTTACTGCTGTTTGGCTTATGGCTGTTTTTCGGGAAAAATTGGAGCGCGGAGATCATATTACTGTTTTTAACGGGACTGGTGCTTGTGATTTATCTTTTTTATACGGGACTCGCTTCTTTTATTGTCTGTTATGTGCGCCGTAAGGGGGCGCTGGTCTATAAAGGACAGAATTTATTTCTGCTCAGGCAGTTTTCTTCCAAAATAAAAACCATGCGGTTTACTATGGGAACGCTGACGGCGCTTTTTGTGCTTGCCTTTTTAGGGTGTTCGGTGGCCATGATGTTTAATTTTTATCAGGATCGGATGTTGGAGGAGAAGATGCCTTTCGACGTGCAGATCCACAGCGGATATACGGAAGAGGACTTTGCTGCGGAGCTTGCCGTGATCGAGAAAAGCGCGTCGATAAAAGAGGCCTATTCCTATCATATTTATGAAAACGGAACGGATCAGGTAAACGTTTTTTTGTATACGAATTTAAAGGTATTCGGAGACACTTATAAAAAGGAGGACGGAAGTCCCGACAGACAGGCAATTTCCCATATGCATGATTTTTTTTATTGTACCTATGATACTTTTATGGGATTAACGGATTATAACCGTCTCAGGAACATGCTCGGGTTGGAGGAGATTTCTTTGGAGGAGGATGAGTATGCGATCCATATCAAAGACAGGGTGTTTCGGGAAACGGGTGATTTTTCCGACAGGCTCGTCATAGAGGGCGGCAGGGGGACTCTTCAATTTGCCGGATATTATACGGAACCTTTCTCGCAGGACGGCCATAACGGCGGGGATTATGTGATCGTGGTACCGGATGCGGAGGCCGCCTTGATGCGGCCGTATTATTCGGAACTTGCAGTGGAGCTTTACGGGGAAACGCCAAGAGAGCTAAAACACGAGCTGGACGAAGCGGCAAAACGGTTGGATTTTAAACAGGCAATGGGAGATCCGGATGCGGACGGGACGTTATACGCAAACAGCTGCATCGGTTCGGATACGATTATGGTATATGCGGCGGATAATCTGGTCCGTGACAATATAGTGGTAGAAATGAAAGGGATACTGTTCACTCTTATTTTTCCGATGTTGTATATGGGCCTGGTATTTTTATGCGTTGCGCTGACCGTATTGTCTATACAACAGCTTAGCGATTCCGCAAAGTATAAGTTCCGGTACGGCGTATTGAAGCAGATCGGAATGGGGACAAAGCAGGTGGCGCGGCTCGTCTTAAAGCAGCTTGTTCTCTTTTATCTGTGTCCCGCGTTATTCGCAGTTTTGATCAGCGGGATCATTGCAGGCTATGTAGGCGGAAAATTTAATTTTTATTCCGGTGCGGCGACGCCCTCCGCTTTGTATTTCGGCATTTCTTTTTTGTTGTTTTTCGGAGTCTACAGTATTTACTTTGTAGCGACTTATGTGGGTTTTATGCGGAATTTGGAGAGCGGGGAAAAGTAGCCGATCTTCCACTTGACCGGATGCGGATTTCATTGTAGCATTATACTATAAAATAAATCGTTTTTCCCGGCAATTTCAGACAGACTTTCGACATAATAGGGGTAAAGGCGGAACGTCAAAGCGGATAATGTATGATAAAAAGCATGGGGTACAAGAGTAAAATGAGGGAACAGGGATTTTGGCATGAAAATGAAAGCTACATAGACTCCGTAATGAATACGGTGAATATGCTGGCGGAAGATACTTATATCTATATTCTGCATTTGAATCAGGAAAAGGCATGGTTTTCCGAGACGGCTAAAAAATATTTTGGCATGAAAGACACCTATGTTCAGGATCACTATAAGGTCATGAGGGAATTGATCCATCCGGAGGATCTATGGGAGTATGAGGAAGGGATTCCTCCAAGGATGAAAGGAAAGGATCTGGACAGGGAATTGTGCGTCCGGATCAAAGACATTTCAGGAGAGTACCATATGTTCAGTATCCATACGGATATTGTGAACGATGAAAAGAACGGGGAAGGCTACCTGATCGTCCTGATGCGTAACGAAAACGTCCTGCCAAGGATAGACGCCTTGACGGACCTGTATTCTCAGGCAAGGTTTACGGCTGATCTTGAGACGGCGATTGGAAAGCAGCAGCCGTTTGCCGTATTGATGATCAAATTGGAACGGTTTAATAATCTGAATATTATTTACGGGCATGATTTTACGAACCAACTCCTTAAGAAGACGGCGCTGCAGTTTATTTATATGATGGATGAGAACAGCGCCGTTTATCGTCTCGATGGTCCGAAATTTGGGTTTATCTTAAAAGGATGCGGAAGAAAGGGGCTGCTTGCATTTGAAAAGTTGATCAGGGACAGGCTGGCGCGGGGGATCCGTGTAAACGACAGGCAGATGGCGCTGAAAATATGCGCGGGGGCGATCCTGATCGAACAATACGACGGGAGAGCCGATTCTTTGAGTTCTAAGGCCGCATATGCTTTGGGCCATTCGGAAACGGACCATCAGGGAAACCTGATCATTTTTAATGATGAAGTGCGCACGTCCAATAACGTAGATCTGGAATTGATGAAAGTGATCCATCAGTCAGTCAGGGAAGGATGCGAGGGATTTTATGTAGAATACCAGCCTATAGTGGTTTCGGGGACGGGACGCATCGTAGGAGCGGAGGCATTGGTCAGATGGCGTAAAGAGCCTTATGGAACCGTACCTCCCGGCAGATTCATCGAGTGGATGGAAACAGATCCGGTGATGTATGAGCTGGGCAATTATGTCCTGCGGACGGCACTGCAGGAAACGGTGGAGCTGCTTGCGGTCTTGCCGGAGTTCGTACTGAACGTCAATGTGTCGGCAAGACAGATGGAAAGAGAAGTGTTCCGTGCAGAAGTTCTGCAGATTCTGGAACAGACGGCATTCCCGGCAAGCCACCTGTGTCTGGAACTGACCGAACGGTGTAAAGATATGCCGTTGGAAATGATAAAGAGAGAGGTGGAATTTTTTCAAGGATACGGTATCCGTATGGCAATGGATGATTACGGGACCGGCAGCGCGTCTTCGGGGATCGTGCTTCACGCTCCGATGGATGAGATCAAACTGGACATGAGTTTTATCAGAGGGATTACGGAAGACGTGAAAAAGCAGGCGATGGTCAGGTCGATCGTGGAGTTTGCCAATAGCTGCGGTATGAGTACCTGCTTAGAGGGCGTGGAAACACAGGAACTGCAGGATTACCTGCGAGTCTATCAGGCTACCTGGTTTCAGGGATATTATTACTCTAAACCGATCGGGATCGGAAAACTCAGGGAACTGGTGGAAACGGGCTCGGCAGGAAAATCATAAGAGAAACGGATTCTCTGGAAATACGGTTGGCAGTCAATTTGACAGATACTATAAAGGTAAACGCGTTAGTATCCGGAAAAATTGTCTGCCGGCTGTCGCGTTAGCGTGCTGATTTGCGGGAAAATATTTTTCAGGGAATGAAGCGATAAAGGGAATGCCATAGAATTTTTTAGGACAGGGCAGTACGGCAGGAAGCGTGAAAAAAGGCTAAAAATGTGTAATTTCAGTATAATTTAGGATAGGCAAACAAGCAGGATATGTGGTATAATGAGCGCTAGCGAGGCGAATATATTATTCTATTCGACAAGCAAAAAAAGGCGGTCACGGATGTTTGTCCTGTGATGTGAAACGCCGGAAAAGTCAATGAAAATGCTGTACTACAGCAAAGGAGGGGTACTGTGAATCAGATTGTGTGGAATGACAGATATAAAATTGGAGTTGACTTTATCGATAAAGAGCACAAACTGCTTTTATCAACCATGGATAGGCTTTTAAAACTCAGTGAAGACGAGGAAAAAAGCGAATGGGTATGTAGAGAAGGAGTGAAATATTTAAAAAATCACTCAGTGGAGCACTTCAAGCACGAAGAAGAGTACATGCGGTCGATTGACTATGGAGAATATGAAGTACACAAACGTTTGCACAGCGATTTCCGGGATAAGACGCTGCCTGCTCTTGAAAAGGAGATGGAAGAATCAAAGTATTCCACAGAGTCCATCAGGCATTTTTTGGGCGTCTGTATCGGATGGACGGTTGCGCATACGCTGACGGAAGATTTGGCGATTGTAGGAAAAAAGAATAGCAAGTGGGTGGATATTCCCCATGAAGAGGAGATCCACGCGTTGGAACAGACGATCATACAGCTCGTTCAGGATATGTTCCAGTTGAAAGCGAAAATGATCAGCAGTCATTATGCGGGAGAGAATTTCGGAAAAGTGATCTGCAACCGTTTGGCTTATCGCGGGGAGAATAAAGAAAAATGGGAGATCACCTTTGTTTTTGAAGAGCAGCTTTTATTAAAAATAGTCGGAACGATACTCAATACCGAGTATAAAAGGGTGGACGACATGGTGATCAATGTCAACCGCTATATTTCGAGACAGTTTTTGGAGCGTGTCAGGGAAAGCTTTCCGGCAATGGATCTATTGGAATTAGAGAAAGAAAGCCTGCTGACCCATGAGCAGCTTGTGGATTCCTTTGACCGTGTGACTCCATCCTGCAGTCTCCTGTTTGATACGGGCGAAGGCTATTTTGCATTTTGTGCAGTGGCCGACAATTCGATCCACGGTAAGATCACACCGGATATCAACCATCAGAATGCGATGGATACGATCAAACAGTATTTGGTCAATGAACGTGCGGAGTGGAAAGGACAGAAGAAAAAGATCCTCGTAGTAGACGATTCGGATTTTATGCGCGGCAAGATGACATCGCTGTTTGGCAGCGATTATAGTGTAATAGAAGCCAATTCCAGTTTATCCGCTATCCAGAGTATTACAGTGAACAGGCCGGATCTGGTATTATTGGATTATGAAATGCCTGTCTGTGACGGACGGCAGACTTTGGAAATGATCCGTTCGGAAAAGGCAACGGCAAATATTCCGGTTATCTTCCTGACCGGAAGGGGGGACAGGGAAAGCGTTAAGAAAGTGATGGCGCTGAAGCCGGAAGGCTATCTGTTAAAGACGATGCCGGAAGAGGAGATCAAGAAGATCATAGATGATTTTTTTGCAAAAAGAAAATAATATATAGCATATAGCAGGCGGCGTCCGGACAGAGAATCCGGGCGCCGCTTATTTTATGCCGTTAAAAAAATGATACCAAAACAAAAAAAAGGACACTGCTATTCCTTCCTGTGAGACTTAAAATTAAGTTGCAGTAATTCATTTTATTCATAGAGAAGGGAGAAATGGACGGAAAGCCTGGCAAATGGGACGCAGCAGGACAGCCAGACAAATGAATCGGAAGGAAGTGCGGAGGAACCGGCGCCGGGGGCAGATGATGACGGAACATAGACGCAGGAGGATACCGCACAGAAGGAACAGCAGGATGGAGAAGATGCCGCGCAGGATGAACAACCGGCGGGCGAGGGTTCCAAAGGGCAGGCATTTGATCTTGAGGCAGGGACTGTCATGCTGAACAGCGGCTATGAAATGCCCATACTCGGCATTGGGACCTTCCGTTTGTCCCAGAGCGAGGCGGAGGATTCCGTGTACTGGGCGCTCCGGGACGGTTACCGCCTGATAGACACGGCAAGGATTTATGGGAATGAGGAAGGTGTTGGCAGGGGAATCCGGAGGGCGATTGAGGAAGGGTTCGTAACAAGAGAAGAAATTTTTGTCACCACCAAGATGTGGACGGATGATTATGGAAATGGCGCTGCGGCCATTGATGCGAGAGTATGAAAAAAATTCTGTAAAAACTGAATCGAAGTATTCTGAAAAGGTCTTCTATGATAAAATAAAAAATCATAGGAGGCCTTAAATTATGGCAAACAGAAAAAAAGAAGTTTACAAACCAAAACCAATGACAGAGGGAAAAAGGAACGTCATCCAAGGTCTGCTCCGGGAGTATGACATTCAAACGGCGGAGGACATCCAAGACGCCCTGAAAGACCTGCTGTCCGGTACGCTCAAAGAGATGCTGGAGGTGGAAATGGACGGCCATCTGGGATATGACCGGTATGAACGTTCCGATGAGCCTGATTATCGCAACGGGACAAAGCCCAAGCGCGTCCGCAGCAAATACGGTGAGTTTGAGGTGGATATGCCGCAGGACAGGCTGAGTTCCTTCGAGCCTCAGCTACTGCCAAAGCGCAGGAAAGACATTTCAGCCATTGATGACAAGATTATTTCCATGTACGCCAAGGGGATGACGGTGCGACAGATTTCGGAAACAATAGAGGACATATACGGTTTTGAGGTCAGCGAAGGCATGGTGTCAGACATCACTGACAAGCTGCTGCCGAAGATTGAGGAATGGCAGAACCGCCCCCTGTCAGCGGTTTATCCGGCCGTATTCATAGACGCCGTGCATTTCTCCGTCAGAGACGACGGAGTCATCCGGAAGCTGGCGGCTTATGTGGTTCTGGGGATTAATGAAGACGGGAAAAAAGAAGTCCTCACCATAATGATCGGGGAGAATGAAAGCAGCAGGTACTGGCTGAGCGTGCTGGACAGCTTAAAAAACCGGGGCATAAAGGACATACTGATCCTCTGCTCTGACGGCCTGGCGGGGATCAAAGAGGCCATCACGGCTGCGTTCCCGTCAACGGAGCAGCAGAGGTGCATCGTCCACATGGTGCGGAACACGCTGAAATATGTCGCAAACAAGGACATGAAGGCATTTGCAAAAGACCTGAAGACAATCTACACTGCGCCGGATGAAGAAACCGCTTCTAAGCATCTAAAAACCGTGACAGAAAAATGGGAGGGACAGTACCCGAACGCGATGAATCGCCGGCACGGCAACCGGGATGCTGTATCCCCAATCTTCAAGTTTTCCAAAGACGTCAGGACGGCATTCTACACGACAAATGCAATCGAATCTCCCAATTCCTCCTGCCGCCGCCTAAACCGCCAGAGGAGCGTGTTTCCGAGTTCGCAGGCATTATTAAAAGCCCTGTATCTGGCAACATTTGAGATCGTGAAAAAATGGACAGTCCCGATCCGGAACTGGGGAAAAATCCGGGGAGAGCCGGCAGTCATGTACCCGGAGAGGATGCCGGAGTGACAAAAAAACGCCGGAATGCCAAGAGTAAATACACGCCCGGATTATCCGGGTGCTCTTGACATGCCGACTTATTTTTGATATGTATTAATCAAGGGTTTAACAACAGGATCTGCTGCCAAGCCCTTTCAATTATCATAGAAGATCTGATTTTACAGAAAAAATTTCACACCCTCGCTTTATCACTTATCCCATCTCCTTGAACGTGCCAGCTATTCCCCAACAAAGCTCCACTGGCGCTGCATATAGGATTTCAGTTTTTTCGTGCTTTGCCGATAAAGCTCACGATTTGACATTCATGGAATCGGAGAGTTCTTTTACAAAATTATCAAATTCTGCTTTTTCCTCTCCTTCAAAATCATACATTGGTAAAAACAATGTGTCAGAGTCTATTTCCTCTCCCTTCCCTTTGAGATTTTCAACCATATATTGCTTGCATTGCGTATAATCAAAGCCAATCACATGCTTGATCATCACAAGATATGCTGCCAGCTTTCCGTAACTATAAAACCCTATATCCTCTGGATCTTTCAATCGTTCCTCTATGGCTCCTAAAACATTTCTTACTTCCACCTCTGTCCGTTCATGATAGCTATACAATTTTTGCAGGTCAGTGTCACTTCTATCTGCATGTTTATCATACAATTTCATTTTATGGTATGCTTCCTCTGCATCCTTAATCTTGGTAGTATCCAGCTTCTGCCATCCTATGTAATCATAACAAAATCTAAATAACGGATTCCAGTTTGAGCCTAATATTGTAGAAAGGCATTCTGTACCTTGCCATGCAGGAAACTCTCCGGCTTTAATTTTTGCCGCAAAAGAAATAATCCCGAAATAAATACATTTCAAAAATTCCTTATCAAAGCTGCCTCTTCTCGTTTCACAAAAAGGCAGCCATCTCTGACCGCCCTTTCCAAAATCCTATCATACATTTGCC